>Ga0302323_100000133_pt1 | contig 54135 bp, 36 predicted proteins | sample Fen_T0_3_FD_201950 | JGI IMG/M metagenome (GOLD analysis project Ga0302323, IMG submission 201950) | Peat permafrost microbial communities from Stordalen Mire near Abisko, Sweden - Fen_T0_3 | ecosystem: Environmental > Terrestrial > Soil > Wetlands > Permafrost | place: Sweden: Abisko...
AATGGCTCCTTGTTGATTGAGGTGAACGTGGGTTGGCTCAGCCATGGGGTCGCCATGTAGAGTCGGTGCCCGTCGGGGCGAGGCGATGCCAAGCTCGACTGCAAACGCTAATGAGAATCGGGCCTGAGGGCTTGAAAGGCCTTTTCGAGATCATGCCAAGCGGTCTCGACGCCCTCCTTGAAATTGTCCCATTTCTGGCCATTGGCAGCCCTGAACGCATCGAGCTTGGTCTGCACCATCGAATGCTTGTCCTTGATGAGGTCGATCTGTTTGCGATAGTCGACCTTGGCATCGGCCCCGGCTTCCGTAGCCTTGGCGGCCAACCTGTCGAGCCTCGTGCCCAACTGGCGGAGTCGCATTTCGATCTTCCCGATTTCTTGTCCTGCGGTTTCCATGGGGTCTTCCTTCTTTTTGTGGGGCTAGGCGGCCAGCTTTTCCCTGGCCTTGAGTGGTGGCAGAACGGCCCAGCAGTGCATGCAGCGCGTCGCTCCGCCCATGCATGGACGCTTGCATTCTGGGCATTCACGCATTTCGGGCTCGGAGCCGAGATCCAGCATCGCCACCAGGTTCGACCAGGTTGTGGCGAGGCCAGTCCTGGGGCTTGGGCTTTCGGCCGTTGGGCTTCCCCCTGGCACGAGGCCGATTTCTTTCCCGACGGCGGTGACCAGAGTGCGCAAGCGCGAGAGCTCCGCGCCTGAAAACGAGAGCATCAAATTGTTCATGTCCGACCTCCTGGCTCAGAGTCCTAAGCACGTTCCGAGCCAAGCGGGCGAAACGAGTGGTTTTGGGTACCTACGGTGCTCTCGCCCGCGGCTGCGCCACCGAATCTCCATCAGGATGATGGATTCGTTCCTTCAATTGCATCGCGGTGGCCAAACCGAAAGCCCGCGGGTCGCGCTTCGCGTGTCGGCCCCTCACCCGCCACGCTTCGCGTGTCGGCCTCTCCCCGCTTACGCGGGGCGAGGCGAAGGCAGTCATGGTCAGAGCCTCGCACTCGCCGAGGCTCCTCGGCCGGCTAGCGGCTCACTGGCTCTTCGTTACGGTTGCGACTGGGAAGTCGATGCTTCCAGAGCCACCCCCGGTTTCCACGAGAATCTTGGCCTCCAGCAAGCCCCCCATCTTCATGCCCGCGGCGTCCCACGCCTTGAAGTGGTCGGAAATCGTGATGGTTCCGCACTGACGCGCCGTCTGCCGGATGCTCCAAAACTGATCCCATTGGCTGACACCGCTGCATCTCGAGCCACCCGTTCCATTGGTCTTGTTCGAGAATATCTTGTAGTCCGCGCCATCGATGGCGACCGTCCCCTTGAGGGTCGAGTTGTACGCATTGAAGGGCATCGTGCCCCACCTGTCGTCCACGATGTACCATTCGACACATGGGTTGGTCGACCACCCATAAATTCCGATGTAGGAGTAGCCGCCGGCGGCTCCCGTCTTCTTGTAGGCGAAGTCTGCCTTGATGGTTCCGTATTGGTCGTAGGTCTTGCCGCCGCTTCCGAATTCCAGACCAATCCGGGCCAGGAAATCGCCATTGTTGTTCCAGCGCGCGCTGAACGCGGGCGTGCTGTAGGTGGTGATACAGGCGCTGCTACTTAGCGTGTTCGACCAGAGTGACCAGGAGAGGCCCCCTGCACTGCCTTGGGTGTTCTGTCCGCAATGATCCGAGCCGCCGCTCGGCATCGTGGCGTTGCAATCGATCGTTGATGTGCCCGTGCCGGGCGACGTGGAGCCGCCATTTGCCGACCCGCCGGTGCCCGGCCTTCCGCCTGTGCCAAGTCTCCCGCCACTGCCCAGGACGACCGCACCTCCGGTGCCCGGCGTCCCTTGCCCGGCGTCCCTGCCCATTCCGCCCGATCCGACTGGGGTTTGACCGCCAGTCGACGTAATTCCCCCACTCGATTGTGCCCCGCCTGTCGCCGAGGTACCCCCCGTTTGGGCCGCCAGCCCGCCGGACCCGATCGAACCACCGCTGCCGGGGCTCCCGCCGCTGGATTTCGCGCCACCAGACGCCGTGACACCTCCCGAACCAGAGGTTCCACCGCTTGAGGCAGGGTCAGTCTTTCCCCCAGTCCCGCCTTCGCTGCTGGAGCTTGGGCCGTCCGAGGTGCACGCGGCCGCGATGAGGGTCGAGAGAATTAGAGACAATCGGATTGGGTTGCTAAGCACGTCTGGACTCCTTGCACTCGTTAGGGGCAGTGGGGACTCAGGACTGGTTCACAAAGTTTCGGTCTTGTGACTCCCTGGCGACTAGTCTATGCGCTAAGCGTTATCCCATCCACGGTATAGCCCACCTGAAATGCCAAAGCTCACGGTGGAGCTGCGTCCTCGGAGAACGGCTCGCTTCGTTTCGCGGACCGGTCCCGGAAGTCTATCACGTCGGCGGCCACAGCTGTCGTTTCCCGTCGCAGTGACAGGAATGCTCTGAGGCCGGACGACGGGACCGTTAGCAACCCGTTAGGGGCCCGCGCCTCGTGCCAGTACGACACGTCGTAGGTGCTCGTCAACTTCCGCGGCCTCCAGCAACCGGGTGGCTATTTGGCTGGCACTGGGCCGATAGTCGCCCGTGCGGATGGCCTTCTCGATGCGTGCAAGGCGAACCGTGCGCAAGGTGTCGACTTTACCCTGTGCCGCCCGGGCCAAGCCTGCCATCCGACTCGCATCCACCATGCTTACGCTGTCTGACGGTAAGCTGCCATCTCCCGGATCGGCGTGTGGCGGGCTGACCACGGGCGGAACGCTTCCCACCGGGCCAGCCCTATTAATGTCCATGGCGAATCCCCCTTTCACCCAAAAACCTATACACGTAGACTATCGGCGCGTTCATGGCGGGCAATAAGGGGCAGTGCCCCACTCGTGCGCCTACTTGGGATGACAGAAATACCAGAAGGTCGAGCCTGCCGGGTGTAGCCGCGGCTGCCGAGGGTCAAAGCGGGATGTGGATGAAGAACGTCGTTCCCTTGCCCAGCTCGGTCGTGAAGGTCAACGTGCCCCCGTGCTCCTCCATCACTACCGATCGCGCCAACGATAGGCCCTGCCCAGTTCCCTTGCCCACCTCTTTCGTGGTGAAGAAGGGATCGAAGATCCTGCCCTGTACCTCCGCCGGAATGCCCGTACCGGTGTCGCTGATAGCAACGACGGCGAACGTCCCTTCGCAATACGTTCGGACGCCAATGACGCCCCTTTGACCGGTCTTGCCGACAACATCGCCGATCGCGTGGGCGGCATTGACCAGAAGATTCAAGAAGACCTGGTTGAGATCGCTCAAGAAGCAAGGAACCAGCGGAAGGTCCCCGAATTCGGTTTTCACGCTGGCGACATACTTGAGCTCGTTGGTGGCGACGGTCAAGGTGTTGCGCAAGGCAAGATTGAGGTCGGACTGGTGCTTCTCGCCCCGGTCGGGGTGGGCGAAGGCCTTCATGGATTGAACGATCTTGGCGACGCGGCTGACCCCGTCGAGGGTGGCCGAGATGGAGGTCGGAATGTTCGCCCGGAGGTATTCGAGATCGGCGGCCTCCTCCTCCTGTCTAATCCGAGCAATATCCTCGACCGCCACATGGCCATCGACAGTTCGCGCACACACATCTCGGTAGCTGGCGCATAGGTTGAGCAGTTGTTCAAACGCGCCAGAAAGAAAGCTTACATTGTCGCCGACAAACTGAATCGGGGTATTGATTTCGTGGGCGATGCCGGCAGCCAGGCGGCCGACCGACTCCAGCTTCTGCGAGTGACGCAGCTCGATCTCCAGACGGGTTCTCTCGGTGAGGTCTTCCAGCGTGACGATGAGTAGCTGAGCCTTGCCCTCGCGGTCGCGCTCGGCCGTAAGACCGATGTTCACCAGAACCACGCGGCCGTCCTTCGCCACCATCCGCCTCTGGGTTTGATTGGCGGGTCGGGTTCCTAGGACCAGCTCGACATAGGCTTGCCGGCTCTCCGCCGCGTCCTCCGCCGCCATGAAGCCCAAGTAGTCTTTGCCCAGCAGCTCTTCGCGGGTATAGCCAAAGAGCGCCTCGAGGCCACAATTCACGTCGACGATCCTACCCAGCGTATCCAGGGTGGCCATGGCCACGGGGGCACTGCGAAAGATGCTCTTGAGTTTGTCGCGCTCCCCGGAAAGCTTGGTGTTGAGTTCCTGCATCTCGGTCGAAGCAAGATGGATCGAGTGTTCGACGAGGTAGCGCTCGCGGTCGAAGGCGGCATAGGTCTTGCTGATCCAGTCGAGCATCTCGCGCCACGAGTGAGGTGAAGGGGGGGTATCACGCTCGAGAAAGAGCCGGCGGAGCAGCCTGGCAAGATGCGGATGGACCATTGCTAGGTCTCGGACACCGTGGTCAAGGTCATGGTCTGGTTGTGGAGCTCACAGCGGCCGTTGGCGTAGGGTGACAGCTCTCCGTAGGAGTAGAAGCCGACCATGTGGGTGTTCTCGGGCAAGACCTCGGCCACGGCCTCGACTTCCTCCTCGGCCCGGTCCGCGAGCACCAGGCGTCGACCGACACAGCTGATAGCGATGGCGAGGCTGTGGCCCACGTGTTCCTTGTTTTCCTTCGCCAGTTGGGCCGCCCCCATGGCCCCATCCACCAGACGGTCGAAGTTCGCGCGCATGAATTGGACCAGGCTGCCTCGCGGAATGTCCCCGGCGAAGGTCATCGAGCCGGCCTTGTCATCGATGGACAAAATGGTTCGGACAAGTCGCGCAGTCTCGCCGCTACCTCGACGAAGGCTCAAGGGAAACAGCAGGGCATTGGCCGGCAGGCCCGTCGCCAAGTCGCCAAGGTATCGCTTGTACAGGTCGAGGGCTGGCTGGCCGTCGATCTCGAACAGGACGTTGCCGACCGACCGTGTGACGAGACGTTCGGGCCCGAAGATATCCCACCCGCCTTTCGAGCCATGGCCAAGAACGATATGGTCGCCATAGAATCCGACCGCGGAAACCCGCCCGCTTACGGTCTTTCCGTGATCGAGCACCCAAGTCTTCTGAAACCGGTCACCGTCGCCCGCAAGGCCCCCCGTGGTGACGACGTCCGGGGGCAGGATGCTGTTTAGCCCACGGACCAGTTCGCTTCCGTTGACGTTGGTTCCGTCTGAAAGGACCAGCACGCCTCTTAGGTCGGCCGCGGTCAACTCGTCCCCAATTTGTGCGCCGACCGAGAACGAATCCGCGGCCGTCGCGATGGGCCTGCACAGCGAGCGAAGGGACGTGTGCTGGAAACCACACACAGCCACCGCAAGGGAGTCGTCAGAAATGGTCGTACCGAAGATTTCCCCGGAGGTGGAACAACCTAGGATATGCGCACGAGGATAGGCCGCCAGCAGCGTTTCCAGGGGCCGGTTGCTTTCGATCTCCTTGGCGCTCCCGAAGACCAACACCAGGGTCTTCTCCGAGTCCAAAACCGGAAAAGCGGGCAAGGACCAGCCGCGGCTGGAATCGTAGTGAATTGTCTCGATTCTCATTGACGCTCCTGATTCTCTCGTTGAGTTACTGCGGCCCGCTGGGGGCAAAGACTGCGATGGGTTCGCAAACGGTTCCTCCCGCAAAATTGCGAAGGCGCTGCAATACACTGGGCGTGACTTCATGGCCGCGCGGAACCAGCAAGACGCCGGTGGTCGAGGTCACGTCGCTCGCGAGGACCATCCCGGGTCGAACCTCCGCCAAGGCAAGCTCGCTTGACCGCTTGGTACCTGCCCGAGTCTTCCCAGCGACCAAGGCAGCGAGCAGGGTCGGATCGTAGCGGCCCCTGTGCGTTTGTAGGGTCGCGAGGGCGTGCAAGGGATCGACCTTCGCGGCCTCGAGAGAATCGTAGTCGCTGACAAGCTTAAGAACCCTTGCGCCAAGCGGAATCGCCTCGCCCCTTGGGCCGCCGCTGGGGGTCCCCGCGCCGTCGAAATGGTACTCCCGCGCCTGCAGGATGGCCCGAACGGCTTCGAGGCGAGGAATATTCCCCAAGAGCCGAACCGCCAGCATGGGCAGCTGCTTGGTCATCTCCACCTCGTCCTTGCTCAGAGGCTTGCCGTAATAGAGCTTCTCATTGGTCGAAGCAGGAAGGGTCATGCACCCGATTTGGGACAGCATGGCCGCCACTTCGATCTGCCACGACAGCGGAAGTCCCAGGGCAGACACCAGCTCGGTCGAATGCTGCTTGAGGCGGATGCCGCGTCCGAAGGCCAAAGGGTTCGCGAGCGAAAGAATCTCGGTAAGGGCCTTGATGCTTCCATGCAGGGTCTTCTCGAGCAATTCCTTCTCGGCGGTGACCAGTCGATGCTGCTCCGCCGCGGCCTGGACCGCCGCGAGGAAGGACTGCGAGCTGCAGGGCTTGGTCAGGAATCGAAAAACCTGACCGTGGTTGACCGCCGCGATGGCAGAGTCGAGGTCGGCGTGACCCGTGAGTAAGATCCTCACCGTACTCGGGGACCGCTCCCTGACCTGGCTGAGGAAGACCGCGCCATCCATCTCGGGCATGCGCATGTCCGACACGACCACAGCTGGCGGGTCCCCATCGACGATCGACAGGCCCGCCTGCCCGTTGTTTGCGGTCGAAATGCGAAAGTGCCGGCGCAGATTCAGCGTCAGCCCTTCCAGCACCTTGGGTTCGTCGTCGACACAAAGGACGTGGATCTGGTCAAGCATGACGTTCACCCGGCATCTAGACTTCGAGCACCCCCGCGGCCTTCCTGGCCAGCGCTCGCATGCCGGCCATCCGCCCATCATCGACACCCACGGTGGCGAGGTAGGAGAGATCGAGCGGACGACCAACAACCGGGGTGCCCCGGATTTCAGCCGCCAGATGATGTGCGACATAGACGACGTCGATGATCTCGAACTCGGAATGGGTCACGAGGCGTGGTTCCTGGTGGTATGCGACGGCTTCCAGGATTGTGTGGGGGAGTCCCCAGAGGCCGAGCAGATAGGCACCGAGAAGGGGGCGGTCAATCTCGATACCAGCGTCGGCAGAAAAGGCATCGCTTACCTTGACCAGCCATCCCACCTCGTGGAGAACGCCGGCGAGAAAGGCCTCTTCCGCCTTCTTCTTGTCCGCACTTTGAATCTGCCGCGCAATCTGACCCGTCAGAAGCGAGTGGTCTTGCAAGGCCAAGAGCGCGCCCTCCGACAGACCACACGCCCCCGACGCCGCTGCAAAGGCTTCCAGTGCCATCGCGAGATTCTTGATGGTGAGGGTTCCGAGGTAAGTTACCGCCTCCAACAGCGATGCGATCTTCCGCGATAGCCCGAAGAAGGCCGAGTTCACCAGCTGCAGCAGCTTGGCACAGAGCCCGACGTCGCGTTCGATGATGCGAACGACATCGGTGACGGCGCAGTTTGGTGAGGCGAGCGCTTCGTTGAGTGCCATGTAGGTCTTCGGTGCCGCCGGTAGCATCTCCACTTTGCCGGCTGCACCACGCAGCTCTTCGCTGTTTAGGATCGCATTGAGCTGGCAGGCGCGATCAACGACATTGCGTAGAACGGTCGGATCGCAGGGCTTGGACAAGAACATGTGGGCCACGAAGACCGACTTCATGACGCTTTCAAGTTCAGTTTGCCCCGAGAGAATCATGCGAACAGCTTTGGGCTGCAGTTGCTTGATCTTGCCCAACAACGTTGCACCGTCCATGCGTGGCATTCGCATGTCACTGATCACGACGTCGAAGGATTTCTCCGCAACCTTGGCAAGCGCCTCCTCCGGACCGTTCGCAAAATCCATGTCCCATTCGTGACGTTTCGAGCGCAGCACGTTGCGCAGCCCAGACAGAACATTCGCGTCGTCATCGACGAACAAGATCCGCTTCATGGCGTTCGCTTTCGCTTCCACATCCCGCCCCGACAGTCGCAACCAACTATCGGCAGTCCTTGGCAGACCTTGACCGTCAATGACGCAGTAATCGTCGCAATCCGTCGTAGTCGAAGCTCTGGGCCCTTTCCCTTAGCCGAGCGGCCCTTGGGGGATCGATGGCGCCGAGAGTTTCGATGAGGGCGATGACTTCATCGTAGCGAGCGGCTACCGCTGCCTGCCACAACCTATCCAGTAGGCTCGGAGACAATACTTGCGAGACAGCATCGAGCGCTTGCTCACCTGGACTGGCATCACCGGTCGGCCCCTGTTCGGGCTCTTTAGCGGGGTTGCCCAATGCACTGTCGAGAACTTCGCGAACCTTCTCGGCCAGCTCTGCCGCGGAGAACGGCTTGGAGATGAAATGGGTTCCCCGGACTAGCGTCCCCTGGTGGGCGATGGCCTCGTCGGCGTAGCCGGACATGTAGAGGACCTTGGCCTCCGGACGGACTACCACCAGTCGCCCGGACAGCACACGTCCGCCCATTTTCGGCATCACGACATCGGTCAGCAAGAGATCGATCTTGCCCTGGTGTTCGTTGCAGATTTGCAGGGCGTCACCAGCGGTCGCGGCACTCAGCACGCGGTATCCGGCTTCGCAAAGGATCCTCTCGGCAATACCACGCAGGGCCTCTTCGTCTTCAACCACGAGAACGGTTTCGGCTCCAGATCCCCGGGTCGCACTCCCCGCAGGCCGGGTGGCGGTCGACTTCGAGGGAGAGGACAGCTCTCGCGGCAGGTAGACCTTGAAGGTGGTGCCCTGTCCGGGCTCGCTGTAGACCCAGATGTTGCCGCCGCTTTGCTTGACGATGCCGTAGACGGTGGATAGCCCAAGTCCGGTTCCCTTGCCGGTTTCCTTGGTGGTGAAGAACGGTTCGAAAATCCGCGCCTGCGTCTGCTTGTCCATACCGCAGCCGGTGTCGCTAACTATGCATTCCACGTAGGGCCCGGCCTTCACGGATACGTGGCGCGCGGCGTACTCTTCGTCTAGCTCGACGTTGCGGGTTTCGATGGTCAGCTTACCACCGCTCGACATGGCATCGCGGGCATTGACGACCAGATTCATGAGCACCTGTTCGATCTGGCCTGGGTCAGCCCGGACCGCCCCGAGGTCTGGCGCAAGCACCTGGCAGTATTCGATATCTTCGCCCAGGATCCGCCGCAGCATCTTTTCGAGCCCCTCGGCGACCTGATTCAGGTTCAGCACCACGGGCTGCAATACCTGCCTGCGACCAAAGGCAAGAAGCTGCCGAGTCAGGCCCACCGCACGCTCGCCAGCCTTTCTCACCTCCACGAGTTCGTCTCTGAGCCGATCGTCGTCATGCGCTCTCGCCAAGGCAAACTCTGTAGAGCACAAGATCACGGAGAGCAGGTTGTTGAAGTCGTGCGCCACGCCTCCCGCAAGCAAGCCGATGGCCTCCATCCTCTGGGCAACGCGGAGCTGCCCCTCAAGCCCGAGGCGTTCCGCCTCAGCGAGTTTGCGCGCAGAGATGTCCTGGACAAAAGCCACACCGTTGACCCGCTCATCGTCCAACATGGCGCCAGCAACGGCGATCTGTATCCGCGTGCCATCCTTGCGAACGTACTCCTTTTCGATGGCAGCCTGGTTGCGCCCCGTCGCTCTCAGCTCGGCCAGCGAGACCTCATCGAGCTGCTTATATTCCGATGGGGTCATACCCACCCAGTCGATCTTCCCCCCCGCAAGGTCAGCCCGACTGTAACCAACCATCTCGAGGAACTTGTCGTTTGCATCGGTTATTTGGCCTTCGGTGTTCCAGTAGATTACGCCAAGCAACCCCGACTCATAGAACCGGCGCAGGCGTTGTTCGCTCTGGCGAAGCGCCGCTTCCGCCTGCTTGCGTTTGGAGAGGTCGCGCACGAAAGATTCCGAACCTTCCACCCGCCCTTGCTGGTCCCGAATGAAACGAGCGTTGAGAGAAACCCAGAATGGCGTGCCATCTTTCTTTCGGGCCATGCCCGTGCGATCATGCACGCCACCGTGATGCTTCATCTCCTCTACGATGCTCAGTCTCTCCTCTTCGAGCGCGTAGAGCGCCGTCGTGGGGAGGCCGAGCATCTCCTCCGTCGAGCCATACCCATAGACGCTCGCCGCGGACGGGCTAACCATGACCATGCGTCCATTCCTATCGGCGCGGATATACGCGTCCTGCACATTTTCGAGGATGCCTCTGGTCAACGACTCGCTGGCGGTGAGAGCGGCCAGGGTCTGCTTGCGTTCGGTGATGTCGACAATGCTTGCCAGCAAACAGCCCGGCGTTCCGGGAATCTGGCTCAGTAGTGTTGCGCTGGTGTCCGCAAACACCCAGTGTCCGTCTCGGTGCTTGTACCGCTTCTCCATTCGGTAGGACGCACACTGGCCGGCGACGAGAGCGCGAGTGCAGTGCACACTCTCGGGAAGATCGTCGGCGTGGGAAATCTCAGCCAGGTTGAGCTGTTGCAACTCTTCGATTGAAAGCCCCAGCATATCGGCGAAGGTCCGATTGACTTTGAGCAGTCTCCCATCGGATGCGGTCATTGCCTTGCCGATGGTTGACCGCTCAAACATCTCGCGAAAACGCGCTTCACTCGCCCGCAATTCATCCTCGGAGCGCTTGCGTTCCGTCACATCCCGCGAATACACCGCGACGCCGATGATCTCGCCTGTGCTGGTGCGAATCGGAGAATGCGAAATCTCGAAACACCGACGCGACATACCATCGTTGCCCAAAAATGCGGATTCCACAAATGATTCGCCCCGCATGGCGCGGTCGAGGTTCTGCCGCGCGGTCTGCCAATCGTCCGGCACCCACTGGAATTCGGCCAGGCTGGACCCAATCTGGATCTCGACACCATAGATCGCCTTCATCGTGGCAGCATGGCTGTCGTTGAAGCTTGTGTAGCGATACTCGCGGTCCAGCGAAAAAATCGATGCGTCGGAGGCCTGCAATACCGCGCACAAGATGGCGTACTGCTGCCGGGTGGTCGCCTCGGCGTGCACGCGCTCTGTGATGTCCAGACCATAGATGTTAACGCAGTCTTGACCCACAAGTGGCGCAAACGAGACGGAAAAGACACGATCGGCGCAGACCACATTTGCAACAGCTGGTTCACACCGGACAACGGCCCCGGCGGTCACTTGTCGCAAGTTGGATGGGAGGACATCACCCACGGCGCAGCCCCACTCGACCAACAGGGCTTCGCTGCTGCGATTGGCATAGAGAAGCTTTCCGCCTAGGTCCACGCGCAACACCGGGTTGGGATTCTCCCGCGGGAATCCCGCCAAAAATTCAACCTGTTGCGCAGCTCGCTTGTTCTCTGAGTCTGCCGGGTCCATCTGGACGATGTTTCCACCCGTGTCGACCGAAATCGCCGCATCGCCGATGCTTCGGAGTCCGGTCCGCAAGCCCTCTGCAACGGCTTCTAGCTCGGCCACCCGACGTCCAAGTCGTTCGTTCTCCTCGACCAGTCGGTTCTGCTCCACGCTAGCAGGGTTGCTCATGTCTCTCTCCCCTCACCGACGACACCCAGGGCTGCACTATCGCACGCGGCACAAAATATTACACGTGCCTAATCCGCCCCGATAGGCAGCCGAATGGTGAACGTGGTCCCTTTGCCCAGCTCGCTCTCGAAGGTCAGGGTTCCGCCATGCTTCGTCACGACGATGGACCGCGCGATGGCCAGGCCCTGGCCGGTCCCCTTGCCAACCCCCTTGGTGGTGAAGAAGGGCTCGAAGATCCGCTGGCGGATTATTTCAGGAATACCAGCCCCAGTATCCGCAATATCGATACGGGCCAGGTCCCCTTCTCGCGAAGTCGTGATACGAATCGTGCCCTTACCCCCACTTTGGCCCACCACGTCTCCGATAGCGTGAGCCGCGTTGACAATCAGATTCAAGAAGACCTGATTCAGGTCCCCCACGTAGCAAGGGACGGCGGGTAAGTCTCCCAACTCTGTGGTGATCTCGGCCACATACTTGTATTCGTTCTTGGCAATCGCCAAGGTGGTCTTCAAGGCTTGGTTCAGGTTGGCGGGGACCTTCTCCTTCTGGTCGGGGTGCGCGAACTCCTTCATCGCGCGCACGATGGTCGAGATACGTGCAATGCCGTCCTGGCAGCTCTCGAAACTGCCGGGGACATTCGCATCGAGATAGGCAAGGTCGACGCGCTCTTCGATTGCACGAATCTCGCCCACCAGGCTCTCGTGTCCGCCGGCTGTCTTGAGAAGTCCCACCGCACGCTGGTAATGCCCAGCCAGCTGGCGGTAACCGTCGAAGGCCTCCTTCAAGAAGTGAACCCCGTCGCCGACGAACTGGGTGGGTGTGTTGATCTCGTGGGCAATGCCCGAGGCGAGCTGACCGACCGCCTCGAGCTTGCGCGCGTGACCCAGTTCGACCTCCAGCCTCTTCTGCTCGGAGAGGTCACGAACCGCGCAGTGGAGAATCGTCCTTCCGCCCCGCTCAGTCCGGGTCAGCAGCACAGCAGCGGGGAACACCCGTCCATCCAGCCGTTTGTGCATCCATTCAAAGGTGGCAGACCCCACGCGCATAGCGGTTTGAACGTGCTCTCGGGCGGCATCGCCGGAGAAGCGGCCGTCATCTTGCTTATCCGGTGACAGTTCCAAGGGGCCCAGCGCCACGAAATCGGCGGCGGCAGACGCGTTGAACATCGCCACGGCAGACGGATTGGCGTCGACAAAACGCAGGTTGGGCGGCTCTATCGTAAGGATGGCGTCATGCGAGGACTCGAAAAGTCCGCGATACTTTGCCTCGCTCTCGCGCAGGGCAGCCTCTGCTTGCTTGTGTTCCGTGACATCCTCGAATACTGATACGAAGTAATCGAGCAGCCCTTCCGCATCCCGGACAGCGCCCACGGCCAACTTGATCCAGACTGTGCCACCGTCTTTCCGAAGGTAGCGCTTCTCACGTATGTAGCTCGTCATCGCGCCTGAGCGCAGAGCTCGGCTCGCCTCCACGTCGAGCGCCACGTCGTCGGGATGAGTAAGATCCATAAACCGAAGCGTCAGCAATTCGTCAACCGGATACCCGACAATCTCGCATAGTCGGCGATTTACTCGCAGCATCCGTCCATCTGAGCCAACCATAGCCATGCCGACTGCGGCCTGTTCGAACATGGCTTGAAGGCGCCGCTCGCTCTCGCTCAGGCTTTTGTGAAGGCGCTGCTGCTGGTTCAAGGCCTCGCGCAGGCAGAGCTGCATTCGCACACGCATGCGGACCTCGTCCATATCGAATGGCTTCTTGATGTAATCGACCGCGCCCGCGGCAATCCCCGCGTTGACGTCAACTTCGTCCACCCGGGAACTGACCAGCGAGACGGGGATGTGCGCCGTCCGCGGGTTGCGTGCAATGTTGCGACACAACGTGAGTCCATCCATGCCGGGCATATTGACGTCCGTGATAACCATGCAGGGCAGGGTCCTCTCGAGGAGCGACATAGCCTCCATTCCGTCCCGGGCGGTGAGTACGTCAAACTCGTCGCGCGACAGGGTTTCGCCCAAGACGCGCAAGAGCTGGACGTCGTCGTCAACCACCAGGACCGTGTGACGGGAGTGGTCTGCGTGCGGAGCTACGCGAAGAATGAGATCCATGTGCAATCGCCTCAGGCGTAAGTGCGTCTTGATTCGCGCCAGAACCTCCTGCTCCTGAAAGGGTTTGCAGACGTAGTCGACAGCGCCAGCGTCAAAGGCCTGGACTTTGTCGTCTAGCCCCTGAAGCGCGCTGACGAAGATGACGGGAATATCGCGCAGGCCATCCTGCTGCTTGAGCTTCCGACAGATGTCGAGGCCCGACATCTCCGACACAAGGCAGTCCAGCAGAACAAGGTCAGGAGGATCGGCTAGCGCTGCCTCGATGGCGAGGTTGCCGTTTGCAATCGGCCGAGGCACGAGACCGCCGCGCTTCAAAATCGCGCTCATGCGTCGCAGGTGCTCGATCGAATCATCCACAACCAGAACACTGCTGCCTTCCACCTTGGTCGCCACGCTGTTACTCCCTTCCCTCATTGACCGAGGTACCCAATCCTGTCTCCTCGCTTCCGATCGGCAGACGAATCGTGAAGGTGGTTCCTTTGCCGATCTCGCTCTCGAAAGTCAGAGTGCCACCATGCTTGACCACCACGACCGAGCGCGCAATGGCCAAGCCCTGGCCGGTGCCCTTGCCCACTTCTCTGGTGGTGAAGAAGGGCTCGAAGACTCGATTTCGAATGGCTTCGGGAATGCCGCAACCCGAGTCTGCGATGTCGATGCGTACCCCATTGCCCTCAAGCATGGTCCTGACTCCAATGGTGCCCCGCGCGCCGCTCTTGGCCGTGCCATCCTCGATGGCGTGGGCGGCGTTGACGATGAGATTCAAGAACACCTGATTCAGATCGCCCACATAGCAAGGCACTAGCGGCAAGTCGCCAAGTTCTGTCGCGACCTCGGCGATGGCGCCGTAGTCTCCTCGGGCGACAATGAGCGTGGCCTGCAGCGCCCGATTCACATCCGCGAGCGATTTTTGCCGTTGCTCGGGCCTGGCGAACTCCTTCATAGCCTCCACGATGGTCGAGATGCGGAAGACCCCTTCTAGACAACTGACAAAGCTGGCTGACCCGTTGGCCTCGAGGTAGGGGAGGTCGACGTCTTCCTCCATTCGCCGAAGGTTGCCCACCAGCACCTGACCGGCATCCGTTGTCGCAAGAGCGTCCACCACGCACCGATACTGCACAAGCAGCTTCTGGTACCCAACAAGAGCCTCTTTCAAGAAGTGCAGGCTATCGCCAATGAACTGAACCGGCGTGTTGATTTCGTGGGCGATACCCGCCGCAAGCTGACCGATGGCTTGCAGCTTCTCGGCTTGAAGAAGCTGATTGTGAGCGGTCGCCAGTTCGGCTACCCGCCTTTCCAGTTCGCCTTTCGCGCTCGACAGCTGCGCCATACTATCGCCAAGCTGGGCATGGCTGGCTTCCAGCTCGGCTGTTCGCTCGCGCACCAGACGATCGAGAACGAGATTTTGTTCTTCGTTCTGCGCTTGCCGCAGAAGCGCCTCGGCAAGCCTTCGCGCGGCCCGCCTTCTCAGGAACCACACGACAACATAGGCGACAAGCACCACGCGTAGCCCGACGACAATGATCTCGATTCGTTCGGCTCTTCGAGTCGCCCCTTCACGGGTGGATTCGTCGCGGCTCGCGCCGTGCAGGTTGCTGGTCAGGATCGCGCTGCACTCCCTGTCGATCCTGCCCATGAGCTCGTGGGCTTCGCCTCGAAGCTCCGCCCCCGCATCCGTGTCGATGATCCGATGGATGAACGCGGTCCAGGCGGTGAGAGCGACGGCCAGATCTTCATGATGTTGTTTCTCCAGGGCATTGAGGCCAGCACCTGCGACGAAGACTTGCGAGGAACGCATCACCGCAGCTACCTGCTCCTCGATGTCTTTCCCTGCTTTGGCCCAAGCTTGGGCCGGCAAGAGCCATCGCTCGAGCAGCGCGACGTACGTCTTCCTCGCGTCGCGCCGGATGCTGGTCAAAGGCTCGATGTTCCTGCGCTGGTCCGAAATACGTCCAGAAAGTTGTTCCTTCTGCTTGTCGAGGGAGCGCCCGATCAACGCAAGCCACACTAGGCCAAGCAGCACGAGCGCAATCGGCAAGGACGCTAGACACCGCCCGCGGTGCGCGAGCAGCCAGGTTTGAACTCGGGTGCGCGACCTCGAACGAGGCCTTTGTTCGGTTGTCCCAGCACCCGCGTCTCTCATGCCCTAATCCCATCGGAGACTGTCGACGCTTCTCACAGGATCTTGAGCAGGGTTGCCGCACCGCGGGTCAAGCTTGCCCCAATCCTGCCGATTCACTCCCTTCGCGGAAGTAGAAGGGAACGGTCATGGCTGAACAACTCCACGTCCTGTGCGTCGACGACGAACCCAAGGTGCTAGAGGGACTGGTACTGAATCTCCGTCGAAACTATCGGGTCTCGACGGCAGGAAGTGGTCCGGAAGGATTGGCCATCATCAGTGGAAGCGGTCCGCCTGCCGTGGTGGTGTCTGACATGCGCATGCCAGGCATGGACGGCGCGGCCTTCCTAAGTCAGGTCAGAGAGCGCGCGCCAGATATCGTGCGGCTCTTGCTCACCGGACAGGCGGATCTCGATTCCGCGATTGCGGCGGTGAACCAGGGTCAGGTCTTTCGCTTCCTCACCAAGCCCTGCAACTCGCAGAGCTTCCTCACGGCCATCGCGGCCGCGGCAGAACAATATCGTCTCATCACCTCCGAAAAGGACCTGCTGGAAAAGACGCTTCGGGGAAGTATCAAGGCCCTCACTGAAATTCTTTCTCTGGCCAACCCCCTGATTTTCGGACGAGCAACGCGCCTGAAACAGCATGCGTCGGAATTGGTGACGGGACTGGGCGTACCGTTTTCCTGGCAGCTGGAAGTGGCGGTGATGCTGTCCCAGATCGGCTGTATCGTCCTTACCGCCGCAAACAACGAGAAGCTGTACTACGGCAGAGCGCTCACCCCGGTGGAGGCTGAGTCTAGCCAATGCGTGTCAAAGATCTCCCTGCAGCTGCTAGAAAGTATCCCTCGGCTCGAATTGGTTTGCGCGGTTCTCGACGCCCAAGAGTTGAACTTCGACGGAGAGGGCTCGCCGAGCGGCGCCCCCAAGGGTGAGTCCATCCCGCTCGGCGCGCGGGTTCTCAAGTTGGTGTGCGACTATGACTTCCTTGAAGCGGGTGGAACCTCTTCTGGCGCGGCCATCAGCACCCTCCAAGGGCGCAAAGGCCGCTACGATCCGAAACTCCTCACCGTTCTGGGTCGAGTAAAGAGCCGGACATCACCGGGCGTGCGAGAAATCAAGCTGTCAGAGCTTCATTCCGGGATGCTTCTGGTCCAGGACGTCATGTCGGCCACGGGGACGCTGCTGGTTCCCCGGGGACACGAAATAGCAGAAGCCATTTTGACCCGCCTGCGCGGTATGGAACCAGGCAGCGTTCAGGAGCCCTTGTTGGTTCTTGGATCCTAACATCGGGTTCCTTCGCAGATGGGCTCTCTCGAAGACAAGGCGGATCTCCTAGACCTTCTCTTCGAAGCCACCAACGATGGCGTGGTGGACTGGGACCTTGTCGCCAACCAAGCGCACTACAACGAGCGCTGGCGCTTTCTACTCGGCTGGGATGAGGAAGGGTTCGAGCTGTCCGCAAACACCTGGCGGGACCTGATTCATCCGGACGATCGACCCAAGGTGGAGCACGCCATCGTTGAGCTCTTGGAGCAGGACTGGCCGTTCTTCCAAACAGTGCGGATGCGTCACCGAAGCATGGGCTGGAGGTGGATCCTCATGCGAGGAGCCGCACGGAAGAATGACCAGGGCGTGTGCCTGCGCATGGTAGTCATCTTCGCCGATGTGGACGGGAGCGTTCGAGCCGAGGCGCACGTGCGCGCCTTGGTCGAGGCGATTCCAGATACGATCGTGCGGGTTCGCTCGGATGGCACTGTCCTGGCAATCAAAGAGGGAAATCGCTTGGAGCACGCCGTCCAGGAATCCACGAGCACCCCGGGCGGCCTTTTCGATGCAATCCAAGCTTCCGAAGCCGGGGCTGTCTTGAGAGAGACAATTCGAACTGCCGAGCAGCGCAAGACCGTCGCCCAGATCCCTTGTCGCGTCAGCCCCCTCACGGGCGATGCGATAGACTACGAGGTGCGCGTCGTTCGCAGCGGCGCCGACGAAGCAACGTGCATTGTCCGCGATGTCACCAAGGAAAAGCGCGCCGAGGACCAGATCGCGCGCGGAAAGAGGCTGGAGGCCATCGGCCAATTGGCTGCCGGGCTTGCCCATGAAATCAATACGCCGCTGCAATACATCGGCGACAACCTGCAGTTCGCCAAGGACGCAGTGCCGCCCTTGTTGGGCTTGCTCGACGACTATCGGAACGCCTTGCTTGCCGGGAAGCCGGCATCCGCAGACCTCATGACCGCCATGGGCAAGAAGGAGGAGTTGGTCGACCTGCCCTACCTGCGCGAATCGCTCGCGACGATACTCGGGAACGGGCTCGAGGGGCTAGAACAGATAGCTCGCATCGTGCGCGCCATGAAGACCTTTGAACACGTGGGGCGACAGGAACGCGCGAACGTGAACGTGAACTCCATCGTGGAAAACGCGACCGTGGTCGCAAGCCACTCGTGGAACCCGGTGGCCGAAGTATCCCTGCGTTTGGCCACCGGGCTCCCATTGGTCCCGTGTGTGGCCGGCGAAGTCGCACAGGTCATCATGAACCTGGTCATCAACGCCGCCCAGGCGATCACCGACAAGGTCGGCAGGTCAGGACGAAAAGGGCAAATCACCGTCGAGACACTCCATCACCTTGCCAGCGAGTCCGTGGAGATCCGGGTGACGGATGACGGGGTTGGAATTCCTGAGGCCATTCGTGGCAAGATCTTTGACCCTTTCTTCACCACACGTCCGCCGGGACAAGGGACCGGGCAGGGATTGGCCCAAGTCCATTCAGCCGTGGTCCGTCTGCACGGCGGCACCGTCCATTTCGACTCCCGCGAGGGCGAAGGCACCTGTTTTGTTGTCAGGATGCCGTTGCGAGGAGCGAGCGAGCAGGAACCGCCAGGCTCAGCTGATTGACGGAAGACACCTTCTAAGCCCCGCAGGCAGGCGATCTGATCGCATGGGAGGGATGGCGTGTGATCAACGAAGTTCACCGTTCTGGTCGAGCAGCACCTCGTTGATCCGCGTCCACAGCCCGTTGTCGGCGACTGCCTTGCCGTGGATGGTCGCGACCGGCACGGCGCCCATGAGCGCGTTGGTCAAGATAACCGCATCGGCGCCCATGAGATCCTCGACCATCAGCCGCCGTCGCTCCACGGTCATGCCCCACGTACCAACGAGGTCACACACGGCCTGTTCCATCGTGCCGGGCAACACGTGCTCGGACAGGGGTCGAACCACTTGGCCGGCGATGACGCAAAGAAGGTTGGCCGTGTTCGTCTCGGAAATCGAGCCGTCGGCGTTCAAGAGGAAGGCCTCGTCGGCTTGTCGCTCTTGCGCCCACTTGGCTGCCAGGCGCTGGAACATGTAGTTCGTCGTCTTGTGATCGGCCAGGTGCGAATGGCGGTGATGCGGATACACCACCAGCCGGAGCCCACTGCGGGCTGCCCCGCTCAGCCGGGGTACATACTCGCGCGCCGTAACCACCAAGGTCGGTCCGCGATCGGTTCGTCCGGGGTTGCCGGCTGCTGCCAGGATCTTCACCGCCGCGACCTTGCCTTCGAGGCCGCTTCGAACGACGACCTGCTCGATGATGTCTCGCCACGTGAGATCGGGAAAAGGCGCGGCAAACAGCTGTTCCCACGTCCGTCGAAAACGCGCCACGTGTGCATTGAGCCGGAGCGCGCATGCGTGCTGCACACGCAGGGTCTCGAAGCACCCGTACCCGTAGGCCACAGCCTCGTCCTCGACGGAAATCGCAATATCGGACAGGCGCTTGAACTTGCCATCGCAAAAGCCAATGCGCTCGCCAGACGAAGTCGCGACCGACGCTGGCGTGGTGGTGCTCTCGAGCGCCCGCATCAGGGTTTGTCCCTTGTGGAGCGTCTCTTGATACTCGTCGGCCCCCTGGGAATCGAACACGCAACCACCACCCACCGAGAAGACCAGCCGCCCGCGGGTCAGGGTGGCCGTGCGAATCGCAATAGACAGATCCAGGGTTCCGCGAAAGCCGAGATACCCAATCGATCCGGTGTAGATGTGCCGGCGAACCGGTTCCAGCTCGTCGATGATCTCCATCGAGCGAATCTTTGGGCATCCCGTGATCGAACCGCCGGGGAAGGTAGCCCGAACCAGGTCGACAGCGCTCTGATCGTCGTCGAGCTGGCCGACCACGACGCTGACCAAGTGGAAGACGTTGTCGTAGGCCTCGACCCGCTTGTGCTCGGCCACCCGCACCGATTGGGCGGCGCACACCTTGCCAATATCGTTGCGAAGCAGGTCGACGATCATGGAAAGCTCGGCGGCGTCCTTGGGGCTGGTTTCCAGCTCCTGGCGCATGGCCTGGTCTTCCTCTGGCGTCTTGCCGCGAGGACGGGTTCCCTTGATCGGGCGCGTCTCGACCTTCCCGTCGGAAAGCTGGATGAACCGCTCAGGTGAGGTCGAGACGATCTGATGATCGCCGGCCTGGACGAAGGCAAAGAAGGGCGCCGGATTGGCCTCGAACATGCCAGCGAACAGTGCGAAGACGTCGCCTTTGAACTCGGTTTCGAATCGCTGTGACATGTTCACCTGGTAGACATGGCCACGCACGATGTAGTCGCGGATCGCTTCGACCCCCTGGATGTATTCGTCGCGCGTGAGGCCTGACACGAGACCACCCACGCGGGCGTTGGCAGTGCGAACCGGGTGATCGGACCGCCGAAGCTCTTGTTGGAACTGCGCCAGCCGCCGCTTGGCGCCCGGCAAGCCGTCGTCGAATACCGGAACGGACACGGTCGTCGTCCCGTGATGACGGTCCTCGACCAAAAGGATGGACGGCGCCACCATGAACAAACGGGGCAGCAACAGATCGTCGCAGCTCGTCCGCGGCAGGACTTCGAGGCAGTCCTTGAGATCGTAGGCGAGATAGCCCAAAAGTCCTGCCGACAGTGGCAGCTTTTCCTCGGGGCCAGGCAAGCTGTAGCGCTTGACCACGGCGTCCAGGGCATCGAACGGGTCCAGCTCTGCCGAAATGGAGGTACCGTCGAAGTGCGCTGCCACCCTGCCCCCACTCTCGCGGAACGACAGCCAGGGCCGTATCCCCAGAATGTTGTAGCGGGCGGAGTCGAGCGGGCCGCCACTCAGCAGGCCGATGGTGCCGGGCTCATCGGCGAACCGACTGACAACCTCGACGAAAGACTCGGCGAGAGAAATCTCCTCGTGGTGAACGCCGAGCATGGGCTTCGGCAATTGTGCAACGAAGCTTTCAAGGCGTGTGTTCGTATTGCTCATCGCAACTCCTTGCCAAGCACGCCGCTCTTGAGGAAGTTCTCGACGATCGGGAAACCGTGCTCGGTCATGAAGCTCTCTGGGTGGAACTGAACGCCGTGCAAAGGGTACTTGCGATGCGAAAGTCCCATGATGACCCCGTCGGAGGCGCGCGCGGTGACTTCGAGGGCCGGACTTACGTTCGTCACGGCGAGCGAATGGTAGCGGGCCACCTTGAGTGGGCTCGGCAGCCCCACGAACACCCCGCTCTGCTCGTGACGGACCTCGCTGATCTTGCCGTGCATGGGCAATGGGGCCCGCACCGTGGCCCCACCAAAGGCTTCATTCAGGGATTGCATGCCCAAGCACACGCCAAAGATGGGGATCTCGGTGTGGAGCTTGGCGATGAGCTCGACCGAGATGCCGGCTGCGGCAGGATCCTTGGGGCCGGGGCTTACCACGATGTAGTCGGGCCGTCGTCCTGCCACCTCGGACACCGTGATCTTGTCAGCACGAATAACGGAGATGGCAAGCGGATAAGCTCGAAACATCTGTACCAGGTTGAAGGTGAAAGAGTCGTAGTTATCGAGGACGAGAAGGCTTGCAGTGGTCATCACAGAAATCTCCCGCTTCTCTTTAGAGCATGGTGAATCCGCCGTCGACCGGCGTGTACGTGCCGGTCATGAATTGCGACAGGTCACTGGCGAGGAACAGTAGAGCGCCAGCCACGTCGCGCGGCAGACCATTGCGTCGCAACGGACACCGCGCCGAAGCAGCATCCTTGGTGTGCGGCGAGAGGTTCGCGGTGGCGTCGGTCAGGATGAGACCGGGCGCGACAGTATTCACGCGGATCCCTTCCGGCCCAAGCTCGCACGCCAGCGAACGCACGAACGAATCCAACGCCGACTTCGCCGTGCTGTGGGCAATGAAGCCGTTGCCCCAGGTTCGCGACATGCTGCTTGAAACGGCGACGATGCTGCCGCCACCGCGCGCGATCATGTCCGGAACCACGGCTTTGCAGAGGTAGAAAATCGACTGCAGCTCGCCATCGAGCTTGCGCTGGAAGTCCTCCCATTCGTAGTCCACGAACGAGCGCATCTTGAAACCGATGGCGGCGTTCGAGATGAGAACATCGATTTGGCCGAGCTTCTCCCGCACGCCATCCACCATGCGCGCGATCTGGCTGGGGTCGGTCACATCGGCCTGGAACAGCTCGGCGACGCCGCCCTCGGATTCGATAAGCTCCCTGACCCGCGAGGCGCGCGACTGATTCTGCAAGTAGTTGATCGCCACCTTGGCACCGTGGCTTGCCATCAAGCGCGCGGTTGCGCTGCCTATGCCGCGGCTTGCGCCCGTGATCAGCACGACCTTTCCACGCAGCAATCCCGCACCTTCGTTTGCCCCCATCTGGGTCGGCCGCGGGGTTTCCAGACCGTCGAGGACGAGCTCGCTCGGCCGCCCATTCGCCAGGCACTCGGCGAGCTCCGCGAGCTTTGGCAATTCGAAGAGCTGCGACATCGCGATGTCGACACCCAGCTTTTCCTTGATGTGGGCTCCGACGCGAGCCGCGGCCAACGAATCGCCGCCGATCTCGAAGAAGTGCGAGCCCTTGCCGATTTCCTCGTTCGACACCCCGAGCACCTCCGACCAGATAGCGGCGATGGACCTCTCGGTGTCTGAGCTCGGCGCCTCGTACGCACGGGTCTGCTGGCGTTGCCCGAGTTCGGGTCGCAAAGACCTGCGGTCCAGCTTGCCGTTGGGCAACCGGGGCATTGCCTTGACCGCGAACAGCGACGCGGGAACCATGTATGAGGGCAGCCGCGCCAGCAGGAATTGACGGAGCTTGCCGGGCTCGACGGGCTGCTCCGCGTTCGCGATGTAATAGGCATTCAGCTGGTGGCCGTCGCCCACCACCGCGCGCAATCCGATGCCGGGATATTCGCCGAGTATCTTCTCGACGTGGCGCACATCGACGCGCTGTCCGCGGATCTTGACCTGAAAATCCCAGCGCCCCACGTATTCGATGTTGCCGTCAGGCAATCGCCTCACCACGTCGCCCGTGTTGAATAGACGGACACCGATGCTGTCTTTGAAGGGGTTCGGCAAGAACTGCAAAGCGTTGAGCTCGGGCAGGTTGTGATAACCCTCGGGCATACCCACCGTGGCGACGTGCAGCTCGCCAACGACGCCCTCGGGGACGAGGCGCTTGTCTCGGTCGATGATGTAAAGCCGCGTCTCGTGGATGGGCCTTCCGACGGGCACGAAGCCCTCGCTGCTGTCGAATTCGGCGGTGTCGTAGTACGTGATGTCGTTGAGCTCGGTGCAGCCGTAGTTGTTGATCAGGCGCGCGTGCGGCAGCAGGGTCCGGAAGCTGGTCACCAGCTCGGCCGTCAGCGGCTCCCCCGCCGTGATGCACATCCGCAGCGTCGGCAGGGTCGACTGCGACTTCTCGAGGTGCTTCAGAACGGATTCCAGGTGCGACGGCACCAGATTGAGTCGCGTGATTCCGTGCCGAGTCAGCGCTGCCACGAACGCGGGCGTGTCCTGCACAACGGACGTGTCGATGAAGACCTCGGGTGCGCCATTGAGCAAGCCGGCGAAGAGCTCTTTCACCGACGGTGCGAACGCGATGGTGGTCTTCTGGCCAACCACGTCGCCTGGCTCGAACGGCCAGTTGGCCTCGATGCCCGCGAGCCAGTTGATGAGCTGCCGGTGCAAGACCCTGGCCCCCTTGGGCAGCCCGGTCGAGCCCGACGTGTACATGATGTACGCAAGCGAATCGGCCGCACCAGGATTGGCGGCCGTCTGCGGTGCGGATTCGGGAAAACTCGCGAGGGAGTCTTCCTCGACGTCGAGGGCAAAGCAACGCGCCGGATCGAGGCCCAGCCCACCGAGCATCGCCGAGGCGCCGATGACGAGCTTGGGCGCGGCGTCCGCGATGATCTGGCCGAGGTACGTGTCTGGATACGAGGGATCCAGCGGGACGTAGGCGGCCCCGGCTTTCCAGACCGCCAAGAAGCTGGCCAATACCGGTGCACCCCGTTCGAGGCAAATGCCCACCACATCACCCGGACCGATGCCCTTCGCCAACAGCGCATGGGCGAGCCGATGGGTCCGACCCGCCAACTGGCGGTAGCTGAGCTGGCCGTTGCGGTCGATGCACGCGGTTCGCTCGGGGGTGCGCAGGGACTGTTCGTCGAATCGCTCGACGAACGTCGCACCGCGAGACGAGCCGGCCAGCGAAGAACTGCCGCCGGCGCAGATTCGCTGAATCTCTAACGGGCTCAGCATGGATAGCTCGCCCAAAGTGCGACCATCGTCTTCGAACATGGCACGCATCACGTGCTCGTGGTGACCGAGCAGTCGCTCGATGGTGGCCTTGCGATACAGGTCGGCCGCGTAGACTGCCTCCACCTCCAATTGCTCGCGGTTGCCCGTGTACGAAAGCTCGAGCTCGCAGCGGGCCTGCGCACTCCTGATGAAGCTTCCGTCGTCGCCCTTGGATTCGGGTGCATAGGCGCTGAAGCGCACGCCACCCGGCAACGGCTTGTCCATCCGGGTATGCGGAAAGTTCTGGTGCCGAATCACCAGCGGCACGAGGGCAGCGCCTTTTCCGCCCTGAGCGATGCCCAGCGACTGCAGGATGCGTTCGAAGGGAACGGCCTGATGCTCGAAGGCCGAAACGGCCAGCTTGCGGACCTCCGCCATGTATTCGCGCACGGTCAGACCGTCGGCGATGCGGAGCCGAAGCGGCAAGATGTTGATGAAGAAGCCGATCAGGTCTTCGAGCTCGGGCAGGGGCCGGCCCGACGTGGTCGTGCCGATGCACACGTCCTGCTTGCCGGTGTACCTGCCGGCCACGATGGCCAGGCCGGCCAAAAGGGACATGAACAACGTGGCGTTGTGCTTCTGCGAGAATCGCTCGAGTGCCGCGGAGAATTCGCCGTCGTATCGGTGGACGAACGCAGCACTGCTTTCACACGACGTCGGCCGCCGCAGGTAGTCGGTCGGCAGCTCGAGCGCCCCCTCGTAGTCACCGAGACTGTCCCGCCAATAGGCCAGGTGACCGGACATGTCCTGTTTGCGTTGCCAGGCCGAAAAGTCGGCGTACTGGATCGGCAGCGGCGCCAGCTCCGGCGCTTGGCCCTCGCAGAATAGCTGGTAGAGCTTCTGCAACTCGGAAAAGAAGATCCCCTCGATCGACCATCCGTCGGCCACGATATGGTGCACGTTCACGAGCAGCAGATGTCGCTCGGACGAGATGCGCAAAAGCTTCGCGATGACGACCGGTCCACGTGCGAGGTCGAAACGATGCTCCGCGTTTTCGGCGACGCGGCGGGCCACTTCATCGGCAGTGGTGGCGATGACCGGAAGGTCGAGGTCTTCCGCTGGGGACACCAGCTGGACCGGCGCCTCACCCGGTGCCGCGACGAAGCGCGCCCGCAGATTTTCGTGTCGACGGACTATGGCACCGAGGCTCTTCGCCAAGGCAGAAACATCGAGCGCTCCCTCGATCAGGAAGGTGACCGGGATGTTGTAGCTGGTATCGTGGGGGTTGCGCTGGTTGAGGATCCAGAGCCGCTCTTGGAACCAAGATAGGGGGCTCCCCTCCCCGCCGCGGCGAGGCGGTCGGATGATGCTCTTCTGCATGGGATCTTGCCTTTCTGGTCGGTGCTAAAGTTCGGCATGCCCACAGGGGACTAACGATCGAGAGTCTGCCGAAATGTACTGCATGAAGTCCAGGGGGACCGGCACAAATTTTCGCTAACGATGCGAGGGCTTGCGGGATATCCGAGCCGCGTTGACCTACCACATTCAGGCGGTCCGCAACCAGCGGCTATGCGCAGGACAGGTCACGACACCCCGAATGCGAAAAGTCTTGTTACGGACGCATTTCCGCTGCGTGTCGATCAGGTCGCTCCCTCGTCCTACCTCCGCCAAGCCGGGGCCCACAAGTCGGTGACGACGCAGGCCAGTGCCGATGGCGTTAGACTGCCCATGCAAGCGCGAGTCACCGCGGGCATTCGTCGTCGTCCCCGTTGTCCCTGCCCTATCGTCGCCCTATCGTCGGTCGGCTGCGACGGATCCCAACGTCGACGCCGGCCCTCTGGCCTTTGCGGTACACTCGGCTGCGATGAATCCGAGGAAATGCTCGCTCTGCCTCGTGCTCGCGCTGGCCCTGTCGTGCGCGTGTCGCAAAGGCCAGCCGCCCCAGGTTTCCGCGGGGCAGGCCAGCGACGGACGCGGGCCGGTGATCGACTCGCACACCCTGATCGCGCCTGTCGAAGAGTCTATCCAAACGGCGCTCGACATCTTCAAGCGGGTGGGCGTGGTGAAGTTCTGCAACAAGAACGGCGGCTATCTCGGATCGCGCGGATTCGCTGCTACGTTGCAGATCAAGCACCTCCTCAAGGAGAAGTTCGAATTCTTCGTGAATGTGTCGTGGAATCGCGTCGAGGAGCCCGGCTGGGGCGAGTTCGAGGCCGATCGCCTCGAGCGCGAGGTCGGATTCGGCGCCAAGGGCATCAAGTTCTTCAAGGCAATGGGGCTCGCGGCCCGCGACGCCAACGAAAAGCTGATTCACATCGACGATCCGCGCTTCGATCCGATCATGGTCAAGGCGGCCAAGCTGAATGTCGTGGTCGCGATCCACGTCGGCGATCCCAAGGCCTTCTTCGAACCGCCGACCCCACAGAACGAGCGCTACGACGAGCTCAAGCTTGCGCCGGACTGGAGCTTCTACGGGCAGGACTACCCATCGCTGGCCGAGCTGTGGAAGCAAACAGAAGGCCTGGTCACACGTCATCCGAACACGACCTTCCTCTTCATCCACCTCGGAATGGCCGAGGACATCGATTACATGGAAAAGCTGCTCGACGCGCACCCGAACGTGTATCTGGATACCTCGGCACGGGTGCCCGAGTTCGGTCGTCTTCCCGTGGACAAACTGCGCCGATTCTTCACCAAGTTCCAGGACCGGATTCTCTTCGGCACAGACCTGTCCATCAGCCCCGGGCACTGGCAGCTAGGGTCGGTCTCAGAGACGCCGGTGGGACCGGACGACGCCGTGAAGTTCTACCAGGCGCACTTCCGCTTCTTCGAGACCGACGACAAGAACATCGACCATCCGACCCCGATTCAGGGCCGCTGGAAGGTAAATGCCATCCATCTGCCTTCGCAAGTCCTGCGCAAGCTGTACCACGACAACGCCGAAAAGCTGATCTTTGCCCGCAAGGTCACCATTCCCGTGGTGGATCCGGTCGACGACAACGGCCCCGCCCATTAGCAGCGGAACCGATCGACAACCCGGGCGCTGTGGGGTGCAGCACACGGTGGCTCATCGACCGGTTGCCGGATCGCCGAGGACCCTGTATCAACGGCGACTAGATGGCCCTCGATACCGCAGCCGAGCACCCAGCAGATGAGCGAGACGCGGCCATGGGCCCGAGATTCTATGCCCTCTTGACGGCCGTGTTCGTGGCGCTGACGACGGCTTTCTTCCTTCGTTCGCGCCTCTTCGCGGCCTGTTGCGATGCGAGCGGGTATCTCGTGCTCGGACAGACGATGTGGACCAAGGGCCTCTTTGCCAAGCTCGTCCTGTCGGATCTGCGAACCATCGGATATCCGGCTTTCATTGCCTTTACAGTCTGGCTCCCTCTTCCTCTCAGTCTCGATTTGAAGGTTGTCGTCCTGCAGTCGTTCCTGTATTGGGCGTCAGCAACGGCTCTCGTGGCCTCCAGTCGCCCCCTGCTCTCCGACCGGCCAAGCCGCAGAGCCCTTGCGGTCGGCCTGCTCGGCAATCCACTGGCCGCGATGTACTGCGCAGACACGATGACGGAGAGCCTCTCCCTTACCATCTTCCTGGCCTGCGTGGCCTTGCTGCTCCGTGTGCGGGAAAAGCTCGCCCTGCACCGACGAGGCTGCGGTCTTCCCTTTGGGCTCGGGATACTGGTAGGGCTCGCGCTGGTCGTCCGACCAGCGAACCTTGCCTTCGTCATCGCCGCCTTTCTTGCCATGGCGATCCCGCCACTGTGGGGCACTGAGACGCTAAAGAGACGGCTGCTACAGTCTGCAAGCTCCCTGATAGCGCTCTCGGCGGGCCTCTATCTCGCGGTTTCGCCCCAGGTCGCAGTGAACCTGAAACACTTCGACAAGGCGACGCCGCTGCCGGCCGCTTCGCTCGGCACGCTGCAAATGCGTGAAGGGATTCGTCATCTGAAATACGCGACCTTCGTCGGAACGCCCAAGGTGCAGCAGGTCCGCTATGCCAGTCCCTTCGCACGAGGGACCGAGGTCCTGCCGGCCGATACCTTTGGCTGGTACTTGCGGTATCCCGGTCGGGGACTGCTGACCATCGCAGGCCACATCTTTGCGACGATCGCCCTGGATCCCCTCTTCACCTATGTGAGAGACCTGGAGCCCTGGTACAGGATTCCGGTGGTAAGCATCGATGCGGTCGTGATCGTGTTCGGATTCGGCTGGTTGGTCAGGGGCCTCTGGCGACGCCGACGCCAGGCCGCTGGTTGTCCCGTGGCTTGGTTCCTCTTGGGATCGATGGTGCTGTCTCTCGGCATCGTGGCTTTCGCCATACCAGAAAGTCGATTCGGCTTCCTGACCAACTCGGTCTGCTTCGCCTCGGTCTGCGGTGCCGCCGCACGAGCGATTGCGGGGCCGATCAAGCTGCGCCTCGCGTGGATGGTTGCAGGGATCGCGGGGTCGGCGGCGTTCTCGCTGCTTGCACTTGGACTTCGCCGGTTGGCGAACATTTGAGCTCGACGCCGCTGGTCCGACCGGGCTGCTAAGGACAAGCTGTCGGGCTTGCGAGGGTCGCGCCGGCGTATTTTTGCACCAGGGCTTTCACCTCGGAGGCAGCCAGCATGAACGACTTGTACTCGTAAGGCGGCGTGAAGGCCGTGCCACTGCCCTTCTGATTCCCCGAGCAGCTCTCGAACAGGTTGCCAATCGCTTCCTGGACCGACCCCGTCCCTGCCTGCTTGCCCAAGTCGATAGGCTCAGACTGGCTGATGAAGTGATTGTTCTCGGTGCGCACGTTGCACATGTAGCCATTGGTCACGCCCAGCTTCGAAGCCCCCACCGAGCTATCGGAAGTGTACAGATTGTTGACCACATGGATGTAGCCGTAGCGGCACCGAGGCTGCCGCTCCATCGCAGCTTTCCACCAGTTGAACATGTAGGTGATGTCCAACTTTCCATCGCTCTCGGGCTCGCTGTCGGAGGATGCGATCAGGTTGGACAGATTGTGAGGATGACCCGACAAGGCGTAGCCGAAGACGTTCCAGGTGAACGTGACGGTGTCGGCGCCTTTTACCACGTCGGCATTGCCGTCCTGACCGTCCCAGAACTCGCAGTGGTCAACCCAGATGTTCTTCGAACTGCCCTCGATGTTGATGTTGTCCCAGGCTTGATCCTCGTTGGAGCCGGGGCCACGAACCACGAGGTTGCGCAGGATCACGTTGCTCGCGTTGTTGATGTGAATCGCCGCTTTGAGCCCGGTGCCAGCGCGCAGACCGACGACGGTCTTGTTCGACTTGATTTCCAGTCTGTCGCCGGACGAGCCGGACCATCCTGCGCCCAAGGTGCCGTCGATGTGGATGACCCGCGCCTGGCCGTCGGACGCGTACGTCTTCAGGTCAGCGAACGACTTCACCACGATGGGTGCAATGTCCCCACCGCCGGTGACGTCGAACGTCCCGCCGGTTCGCCCGCTGCGGGTCGCCCAGCCGATCGGTTTGCAGGGATCCTTTCCCGTGGAAGCCGTCGTGCCGCCAGTTCCCATGGAGCCGCCGGAAGCGACCGCGCCGCCGGTGGCCCGGGAGCCGCTAGAACCGCCCGCGCTGCTCGTTCCCCCCGTCGAAAACACGCCGCCCGTCGTGGCCACTCCGCCGGTCGCCGTCGCACCGCCCCTGGTTGCGCCGCCGGCAGCAGTCACTCCGCCCGTCGCGGTCGTGCCACCAGTTGCCGTGCCGCCGGTGGTGACCACCCCGCCCGATGCCATCGCACCGCCGGTTGCCCTCGAGCCGCCGGTACTGACAACGCCACCGGTTGCCCTCGCCCCACCCGAGCTGACCACGCCACTCGTGCCGATCGCGCCGCCTGTTGTCACGCCACCCGACTTTGCGCCGCCGGTGACCGTCGTGGCCGACCCAGAGGTGCTATCACACGCCACCGTCCAGATCGGCAGACCCAACAACATCCCGAGAAGAAGAATCCATCTGTTCATGTTCAGGTCCAATACCAACAGGATACCCGAACCGAGGGAAGGGATCGTCACTCTCGGTTGCGCAGCAGGCCTAAAAATCAGGTGGCCGGCAGCGACGACCGACGGACGTATCAGTGGCCGGCGCCTGCGCCTTCCTCGATGGCGTGGGTCGGCGCATTCTTGGCAACCCGGGCGAACCACAAAACGTAGAGGTAGCAGACCAGCGGCACGACGAAGGCCAGAGAGCGAGCGCCGACTGGAAAATGCGCTAGGAATCGATCCACCGCGAAGCCGTACGCCACCGAGATGAACCCGCCACCACTGATCGCCATGCACATCAGGCCCGAGGTCGCCGAAGCCGGAGCGGTCGAACGCTCGAGGGTCAGGGTGAAGATGGTCGGGAACATGATCGAGTTGAAGAGCCCGATCAGGATGGCAGCGAATCCGGGCAAAAAGCCCATGGTCAGCGGCGCCTGATAGACGCCCGGGAACGTCGGGATCGGGAAACTGGCGCCCATTGGCGTCGCGGTCATGCTGAAGGTCGCGATCACGACGATGCACAGGACGGTCGCGCCCAACGCCACGATGGTCAGCATGGTGGTCGCCTTGACGAAGGTCATCAGCCACGAACCCAGAAAGCGGCCAATCATGGCCAGCAGCATGAAGACGGGCCCGACGAAGCCGGCGACCTGCGAGGGGATGTTCATGATCTGCGGCTGCTCTAGGAAGAAGATCATGCCCGAGATGACGCAGACCTCGGCGCCGACATAGAGGAAGATGCCGAGCGAGCCGAGGTTGGCCCATTTCGACCTGAACGCCGAGAACGGCGACTCTTTGTGCGAGGCCATCGCTGGGGCGTGGGCGGTGATGGTGTTGCGCACCAGGAAGACCGCCACGGTGAAGACGGCGAGAATGCCGGCGACCGTCAGGTAGACGTTGGTGACGAAGCCAAGTCCGACCGCCTTCATGGTGTCGGTGATCTCGACACCCTTGGCGAAGAGCGGACCGTGCAGCAGGAATTTCGAGCCGAACATGCCGCCCAAGAACGCGCCCATCGAGTTGAAAGCCTGGCTGAGATTCAGGCGAAAGTGCGCGCGCTTCGGGTCGCCCATCGAGGCGATGAGTGGGTTGGCGGCCACCTGCAAGAGCGTGATGCCTGAGGCCGCGACGAACAGGCCGAGCAGGACCGTGACGAAGGTGTGCGAATAGGTCGTCGACCAGGCGATGAGGCAACCTGAGACGATGCCGGCGAGTCCGAGAATGATCGACTTTCCGTAGCCGTGCTTGGCCAGGTAGGCGCCCGACGGGATCGACATGATGCCGTAGGCGATGAAGAACGCGAACTGGTTGAGCTGCGCCTCGGCGTCGGTCAGCGTGTAGATGACCTTCATGCTCTTGACGAGCGGGTCGATCAGATTGGTCACGAACGCCCAGATGAAGAACAGCGCGGTGACGTAGACGACGGCCAGCAAGAGGCCAGCGACCCTGGACTTGGATGCTTCGGCGGAGGTGGACATGTGTAGCCGTGCCTTCTACCCGAATTCCCCCCCCAACACCAAGCGGCTTCGGATGCTGGCTGTTCGAACCTAGAGCGTCTGGGTGGCAGCGTCGATCGTGATCGCCAGCGTTGCCCGGGCCCATCCAAACCTCGATTTCATAGTTTCGAAATCCGGACCGGAAGTCACGAAGGTCGCCGTTCCCTTGACCAGGAAGCCGGTGCCCGCGCCGTTCAACCCACGCACTTTGCTGCTACCCAAGGTCACCAGAACCTTGTCGTTGGCCGCGATGTTGGCCTCCGTCTTGTGGAAATAGCCCGCGGGTATCAACAAGCGTCCATCCCCCGAGACCTGTATGTAGCTATTCCAGGTATTCACCATGTGTGGCCCATCGGGACCCAGGGTGGCGATGGCGACAACGCCATCCTTCTTGAGTACTTCCAGCATGGTTTCAGGTATCTCCATGATCTGCCTCCGTCGTTGTTGATGACATGACAGGCCTAACGGCGCGCCGTTCGACCCAGCTTTCGGCCCTGGAACCAGACCTCTGTTTCCACCGTGAACGCTTTGGGGGCCTTGCACGCGTATTCACAGACCAAGTCCGACAGGGTCTTGGAAGTCAGAAAGTCATGCAGCTTTCGTTCGGCCTCTTCCATGAACGCATGGATCCGACAGGGCCCCGCAACAGCCCATCGTGGGGGGGAATCACCGAAGAGAGCACAGTTCTGCCGAATTTCTGCGCAGGCAAATAGGGATCGGCCTGGATCGACAGCCTTCAGCAACTCCGACACGTCAATGTCCTCGGCCGGCTTGGCGAGAACAAAGCCGCCGGAGATGCCTTCGGTTCCCTTGACCAGTTTGGCTCTCTTCAGTCGTGTGAAAATTTTGGCCAGAAAGCGTTCAGGGATCCCTTGGTAACTCGCGAGGTCGCTGATACTCACAGGCGACGATTGCGTCGCCAGTATCAACATCGAGTGCAGGGCGTATTCGGCCCCGGCGCCATACATAGAAGAACTCAAACTAGCACCTTACAAGTCCTAGTTTATCCGTGTTTCAGAAAGTGTCAAACCAGAAGTTCGGTATGCCTTCCGAAGCTGGACGCGCGCGGTCCGTGCTCTGCCTAGCCCGCGCCTTGTCGACCTACGGGCGGAGGCGGCGCGCGACGAGGACCAGCGCCCCGGTCAGGGCGTAGCCTGCGGCACCCATCAGGATCACGGTTGAGAAGCCCAGGTTGGTAATGGCGGTCATCGCCCACGACGAGCCCCACACCGACGACAGCGTGGCCATGGCGTAGGTGGCGGGCACGGCCGAGCGGCGCCCGGCCTTCACCACGCCCTTCACGCCGAACGGGTAGAACATCCCGAGGAACGTCCCGGCGGGCACCACGGACAACGCCACGCAGAGGATCTTGAGCGGCAGGGGCAGCGAGAGCAGGCGCGCGTTGCACAGGTGCGTGGCGAGGACGCCCCAGGCGATGGCCGCCACGGCCGGCAGCACGAGCGTCGCGGGGCCGCGGAGCACGCGCAGGCGATCCTGCAGGTACGCGCCTAGGCCGTTCGAAGCCAGGAACAGCGCCAGGATTACCGCCACAGCGTAAAGGGGGCTGCCGAGGAATAGCTCGGCCTTGGCGATGAGGCCGATCTCCACGCACATGTACGAGACGCCAGCCACAAAGAAATACAGCACCCACGGCCAAGGCAGGCGGCGCTCCCGGCCGCGCCGCAAGCCCAAGCCCAGGGCAACGACAGCCATGACCGCGACTGATATCGCCCCGAAGAGCAGAATAGTGAAGACCTTGATCCAGCTCGAGGCATAGAGCTGATCGGCAAAGCGCGACTTCGCGGGCAAGAGCTCGAAGTCGCGCCAGTTCACCTCGCGTACGAACGGGCGATCGTCCGTGACGAGCGGCCCGCTCGTACGCCCGAGGACTGCGTCCACGAAGGCCGGCAAGCCTGCACCTGAGGGCGAGTAGAGCACCCTGCGCGCGTGCGGCCACGACGCCACCTTCCGGTCGATGGCCGCGATCTCGTCCTGCGTGAGCCCGCCCGGCTTGACGACCATGCTGTCTTGCCCCCGGGACTCCGGGGCGCCGAACGCGAAGACTGCCTTCCCGAAGTCCCCGAGGCCGCGCTCGGCGAAGAGCCGCCGGAGGCTCTCGGCCTTGTGGAGCACGGCCTGGTTCACGAACACCATCATCGAGCCCGGGCCAGGGGACAGATGGTCGAGGTACGACGCCATGGCCTCATAGGTGTCGAGGTACTTCCGCGTGTGGCCGGTGCGCCCGGCGTTGGTCGAGCCGTTCGTGGCCACGAACAGAAGATCGTAGCGCCCGCGGTCGTGGTTGAGGAAGTCGCGCCCCTCGCGCACGAGGAGGTGAATGTTGGGCCGTGCGTGGAAGGCGCGCAGGTTCATACCCACGAGCAGCGGATCCCGGACTAGGTCGACCACGTCGCGGTTCAGCTCCACGCCCGTGATGTCGGCGCTCCCCTGCGCCATGCAATCGAGCTCGACCATGTCGCGCCCCACGCCCGCGAAAAGCACGAGAATGCGCTTCGGCTGGTGCCCCATGAGGAACGGCAGCGTGTGGTGCAGGCTCCCGGGCAGGATGTCCGCTGGCGTCGCCGCCGGATCCCAACGCGCGACCTTCACGTTGCTGAGCCCGTCGTCCTGCACGATGCCCCACGCCTCCCCCCCCGCCCTTGAGTTGCTGAGGTCGTCGTCCTGCACGAGGCCGCCCGCCTTCGGGTTGCGGGTGTCGGCCCGCACGAGGCTCGTGCGCGCAAGGTCGTTCCACCGCACGCGCAGCTCCTGCAGGTCCTTGGGGACGTAACCGGACAGCACGTAGCGCGAGAGGCGCGCGACGTCCGGGTGCTCCTGGAACACGCTCCCGTGGAACGCCAGGAACGCGATCACGCAATATCCCGCCGCGCCGGCGACGACCGCGAGGCGCCTGCGGGCGAGCGGCGTGGCGGCGAGGAGCGCGAGCGCGACGAAGAGCACGGTCATGATGGCCGGCGGCAGCCCCGCCCACGTCAACACGAAGGGCGCGAGGAGGCAGCCCAACGCCGCGCCCGCGAGGTCGAAGAAGTACAGCCGCCCTATCCTCTGCGCGCCATCGTCGAAGTACAGGGCCAAAAGAGCGCCGAAGATCGCATACGTCGGCAGGAAGATACCCGAATAGGCCAGCATGCGCGCGGCGTCCCCGTACGGGTTCTCGAGCGAGACGTGGATGACCGAGAAGAACGCGTTCGCGACGGCGAAGAAGCCTACGAACGCGGCGGCGAGGACCGGCAGCACGAGCGCTTGCAGGAGCGCGATCAGTCGGTGCGCGTCCCCCTTTCGTTCCCGCTGCACGAGCAGCGAGCCCGTCGCCAGCCCGAAGAGCGCCACCGGGATGGCGAGGAAGTTCGAGATGCTGCCGAGGAAGAAAGCCAGCATGCGGGTGTGCAGGAGCTCCACCATCAGGCACAGGAGCCCGACGAGGAAGATCCCGATCTCGCTGGCAATGACCCGGTCGAATCGGGGCGTAAACCAACCGCGGCTTTGCGCCTCGTAATCCGAGCACGAGCGGCTCTGCTCTTCCATGCCGAGACGGATGATACAGACAAAACGCCGTCCCTTTGGGCTTCTTCGATGGCCTTATCTCTCCATCACCTCATCGCACCTCATCGGCCGGTCGGCGTTGGCGAGGACAGCACCGTTGAGAATCCGGTAAAACGATAGCCGTGTCCGATCACGGTCTTTACCGCGGGTCCCTGTGCCCCAAGCTTCTTGCGGAGCGTCCTTACGACGGCGTCCACGATGTTGCTCCCGCCGAAGCTCTGGCCCCAAACGTCGCGCAGCAGCTCGTCGCGGGTGACGACGCGGCCGGAGCTGGCTTGGAAGTAGCGCATAACGCTGAATTCGAGCTTGGTGAGGGGCACCGTGGCGCTCCCGAGTCGGAGTGCGCGCGCATCGACGTCGAGCCAAGAATCCGCGGGCGCAAACTGTGCATCGACGGTGCGCGCGAGCCAGCCGAGTACGCCGCCTGGCCCGAAGTCGAGCATCAGTGTCCCTACTCCAACACCAGCCACACCCGGGCCGAGCTCTGGCGGCGCTTCAAAGCCCAGCGCGGCGAGCACTCCGAGCGAAACCTCCGGGCGCGCCATTCCAGTGTAGATTCTTCGCGCGGTCGGGTGCTCGAGGTAAGCGCGCTTCGCGTCGAGCCAGCACGCGATCGCAAGCGGCGACGGTGCTTCGCCGGTGCCCTCGGCGAGCACGCGCGGTGCGAAGAAGATGGGCCGATCGAGGGACACGCCCCCGGCGCGCAAATGGGCGAGCCAACGCCTAACCAGCGGATCGCGATCGCCCAGGGCTTTGGTCGCCTGCTGGGCCAGGGCAAAGTTGTAAAACGCTCTCGGTCGCCCGTTCACGCCCCGCACGACGTGGAAGGCCCAAGGCATGCTTTTCCACCACAGCTCGACGCTCTCGGCTGCGCCATCGTCGAACGCTCGCGCGAGCTCCCGGATGGCGTCCCAATCCTCGCGTCGCGCCGGCTCCACACCGTAGGAGTCAAAGTCGGCCGGAAAGAACGCCTCACGGATTTGCGGGCGGTCCACGAGGTACAGCATGTCCGCGGTGTACCTCCAAAGCTGGGTGCGCGGGGCCATCCCAAGCTCCGCCCGCAAGCAAGTCCACGCGGAGCTGCGCAGCGACTGATAGCGCACGGGATCGAGCGCCCGCAGCGCGGTGGCGATCGCCGCCTGAACGGTCTCGTGGACGACCAGTCCGTCGGCAGCGGCCTGCACGAATGGTAGCGCTCTCAGCGCTTGAAACGCCTCTTCCTGAAAAGCTTCGGGTACCATGGCAGCAAGCACCGAGCGCGTGGCACGCCTTACCAGACATCCCGCTTCGAGCAGGCGCCGAACGGGCTCGTCCCGCACATCACGCAGAAACATCGGGGCCAGCACATCGACGGCAGGACGGCGCTCGGCTTCATCGAGCGCCTGATCCGGACGGTCTTCGAACGTCTGGCCCGCGAGCCTCAGGGCGAGCGGATGGCCGCGCGTAAAACGCAGGAGTCGTGTCATGGATTCGGCAGGAATACCGTGACGCTCTAGCAAGGCCCGCGAGGAGGTCTCGTCGAGCGGCCCCAGACGCAACGTCCGCACGAGGGTCGCCCAACCCGGATCCGCGGTCCAAGCATCGACCAAAGACAAAGACCTTCACGGTGGACGGCAGCGCGGGCAAAAGCTCCTGGCGCAGCCACCCGTCGAGCAGCCGGAACGCTTCGTAGTGGTCGAACGCGAGCACCAGGCGTGGGCCTAGCTGCGCGACCCGTTCTGCCGCGGCCGCCGGCGTTTCGACGCGAGCACCGATAAGCTCGCCCAAAGTCCCGAGCAAGCCCGCCGGTGTGGGCTCGACGGCACGACAGTCCAGGCGGCGCACTGGAAGAGCTCGTTCCTCGAGGCGTGCGACAAACGCTTCGAGCAAGCTCGTCTTGCCCATTCCGCCGAGACCCAGAACGAACGTGAGCACGGGGCCGTCCTCGTCGAGCGCGGCCGCCAAACGAGAGAGCTCCTGCTCGCGCCCGACGAAGGCCGAGCGCCGCTGGTCACGCAGTCGATCACGTACGCGGGGACCCCTCATGACGATCTCACCTGTTCTCCGCGGCGGATCTTGGAACGAATCGAGGACCGCGGCAAATCGAACTCGTCGCAAGGCTGTCGCGTACTGCGCGACACGGCCCCCCCCGCCGCGACGAATTCATTCCGTTCTCACGAAGAACTCATGCAGGGGCTCGGTGCAGGCCCTAAGACAACGGGCATTGCAAGGAGGATCCCATGTCCCAAATCACACACGTCCAAATCGACTTCGCGTTCAGCGGTACCCCGACCGAGTACGCCCAGGTGGCCGCGCATGTAGCCCCGGCCATCGCGGCAGTTCCGGGCCTCGTCTCGAAGCTGTGGATCAGTAGCGAGGAGAGTGGTCGAGCCGGTGGCGCCTATCTGTTTGCCGACCGCGCTGCGGCCACGGCCTACCTGGAAGGCCCCATCATCGCTCGGCTGCGCAGCAACCCGGCGGTAACCGACGTCTCAGTACGTCTCTTCGAGGTCATCCTCGGCCCAAGTGAAACGACTCGCGGCATCCGCGCCGCATCGTCGCCCTAAGCGTGCCCTAAGAGTCGAGTGCACCTTGGCGCCACTGCAATCACCACGCTGCTTCTGCTTGCGAGTTTCAGCGACACAGACCTGCGGCGGCGACGGGCAGCCTTGCTGCGATAACCGTACTTGCAACAGTGGCCTCGACTGTAGTGGCGCCGCCACACCCACTTGTCGGTAAGCGCCAGCCGGTCGCGGGACCTCGGGACCGGTATACGGGCATATGGGAGACAGTGAAACAATCTCGGCGGCCGACGGCCTTTCTCGAAACTCGTCCCCGTGATAGCGTCCGGCGTTATCCGTGGACCAACGAAAGAGGAGGAAGGCTATGAAGAACCGTCACATGCGTCTCCCGCTACCGTTCATGCTACTCGTGCTGGCTCAGGCTCTCGTGGGGTGTGCCTCCGTTCAAGTGCGCCCCGCCCCGCTGGCCAACGTTCACAAGGCGGCGATCGTGGCCTTCGGATGGTCGGTCGATCTGTCGAGCGAATCCGACAAGAGCGTTTCTAGCTCGATCGGCGACGTCGTCAACGCGAGCAAGGCGATTGCCGAAAGCGCGGACGCATCGACCCGGGAGCAGGTGCCGAAAAACGCCTACGATGCCCTCGCGAAAAAGATCGGCGAGAGCCTCCACTGGACCCTGCTGCCAATGCAGGACGTAGCCGCCAACCCCGCGGTCCAACAGATCGTCACGTCGATCAAGGTGTTCGGGGACAGCCCCGCCATCACGGGCATCCTGCATCCTTACCAGGCCGACCGGCTCAGCCCCGCACAACGCAAGGAGCTTCTGGAAAAGCTTGGCGTCGACGCCGTGCTGGTCGCCGACGTGAAGATCAAGGTTGGCGGCACGTCAGGCTTTGCCATGGCTGGGATGGGCTCGATCACCAAGTACCCGCAGGCAACCATCACAGTCACCGTCTATAACCCGCAAGACGAAGAGCCCATCTGGCGCGACCGGGGCGCCACGGGCGACAAGGCCACGACTGGCGTCGCCAACACCATGGGTGTTCAGAACGACTCGACCCGAGACGCCGCCCTCGCCGAAGCCACGGGCCTCGCACTCGACAAGTTGATCGCGCGTTATCGCGAGCAGGCTGCGGCACCCGCAGCAAAGTAGATTGCCTCGCGTGTACCGGCCCCGGCACGCCTCGGCCGCGCCAGGGGCCGGCGAAGCATCGAAAAAGTGAGGGGCTCCGATGGCCGAGAGACCGATTCGTACTCAACAGAATCCGCGGGCTGCGGCAAAAATCCAGCTCGGGCTCTGCCTGTTGGCCGCGGCCGATTGCTCCAAAGCCAAGCCGACAGTGCCAGCAGCTCCGAGCCAGGAACAGTCTCCCAAGGCGGCCGCTGAGTTTCGTTGTCCGGAGTCTTCCGGTCCAGTGGAAGATCGTACCCCATCCGGGACGCTCAAGCGTTGTCGGCGACCCGAGGACCTCCGCTACGATGGTCCGGTCCTGGAAACCTGGTCCAATGGCCGCCTGCGGTTGCAAGGTTCGCTGAAACTGTACGAATGGGACGGTCGGTTCAAGGAATGGAACCAGGACGGCCAGCCGCTACTCGAAGGGGCATTCGCGGACGGCAAGCGAGAGGAGGAATGGACTTCCTACCGACGATCCCCCGATGGAAAGACCGAAATCCGCATCGTGGAGAGCTATCGAAAGGGCCAACTCGAAGGCTCGCCCCGCGTCCTCGGTGCGGACGGCAGAGAGCTGCAGGTGCGGGAAGCCGCAGCTCTGTTGGCGGGACGATCGTCGCCGGACTTGGCGCTGAAGGTCCCAGGAACCGACCGGGTGATTTCGAAGGGAGCGCGCAAGGATGGGCTCCGCGACGGCGCGTGGAAATCATTCTATGACACGGACAAGCTGGCCGCCGAGGTGACCTATCAGAAGGGCGCGCGCCAGGGGCCCTTTCGTACGTATTGGCCCGATGGCCGCCCGGCGGTGTCGGGGAACTACGAAAAGGACAAGGCGACGACCGTCCTCAGCGAAGACCTGCCGAGCCTGGGCGAAACCATGGCTGAGTTTGCTCGCGCAGGGGGCCCCGTCGAGAGGCTGACCTCGGCCTGTGGCGTGGTCCTGGCCGCGACCAAGACATCGCAGCTCGTGGCTCTGGAACCGCAGGATGGTCACGCGTTGTGGAAGCGCGATCTGGGCTCTGTGCTGATTGCCGAGCCGGTTGGCGTGGGCGTGGAGGTGGGCAAGGACACCGATGGCAAGGCATTGAAGGTCTGTGTGTTGGCCCTCAATACCGCCGATGGCTTCGTCACCTTCGTAGGGGCGTCCAGTGGCAAGGAATACTCGAAGATCGACGCCGGGACGACGGTTCCTGTCTACGTCAGGCCACGTGGACCGCGGATCGGGAATGTTGTGGCCAGCAACGGGGCTCTGTTGCGTTTGCTTGATTGGCAGACAGGCAAGGAGCTCTGGCACTTCGATGCCGGAGTAGAAACGGCGGGAAAGATTCAGCTCGACGGATTGCAGCCCCCCGAGCCACGGGGTGAAGCCTTCCTGGCAGTCGGCGACGCGACCGGGCAACGGAGGAATCTGCGGGAGTGGAAAAAGGGCGACGGGGTAACCATCGGGGAGGGAGGCCTCGGAGACGAGCGGGACAAGGTGCCCAAGCTGCCAGGGGGGAAGGTCGTGGAGGTGATCCCCGCGGAGTGGGGCCACCTCATCGTCACCCAAGACAAGCACGGTGGCTTCTCGGTCACCCGGTTCATCAGCGGCGACGAGCGCGACAACCATCGCAAGGGCGTGCCGAGTCTCCGGCCAGTACTCTCCGCGCCTCGGCTCGAGGTGTTGCCCCTGGGGGGGCATACCTGCATCGTGGGACAGAGAGTCGTCTGCCCGAGGCTCGGGGATGACGACAAAGAGCATGACGACGCGTCGCCGAGCTTCGAGAAGCCAGCTCCCGATGCTCGCTGGCACTTGCACGGCGAGTCTGGTAGCGCCCTGGTAGCTTCTGGGAAGAAGCCAGCGAGCCTGCTCTTCACCGATTCAACGGAGGACTACGCACTGGCGCCTCTCGGTCGATGGCTGCTGCCAGACGTGGTGAGCTGCTCCTCGGGGCTTCGCCTCGCCCCCAGTGGGGATCTGCGGAATTCCCTGCTCTACCTCGCTTGCCAGGGGAGTGACCAGATCTACGCCGCACGACTGCCCGATCCCGCCGCCGCTGAAGGCAAGCGACAGGCGAACACGCTCTGGATCGACAACTCGCCTGCGAAGGGGCCGGTCAAGCTCTCGGGTGGCATTGCCTACTACTCGACGGGCAGCGGCGCCGACGAGCGGGTTTGTGCTCGCGACCTATATTCGGGACAGCAACTCTTCTGCGTGCCATGGACAGGCGCCTACGACGTCCGCGATGGCACGCTTTTTCTGGGCGAGTTCGGCAAAGTCGCCGCGCACGATGGGCTCACGGGAGACCTGCTCTGGTCCTCCGAGCCGCTGGTGCGCCGGCTCTGGCGTTCTTGGGCGAATTCCGAGCCCGTGCCGGCGGACGGCATCGGGACCCTTCGGGTCTATGACAACAACGTCGTTCATGTCTACCGCGACGACTGGAAACTCGAGCTGCGGGCCCACGACCTGCGCACCGGAGGGGCTCGCTATGAGAGTATCCACAAGAGTCTGCCCCTGGATAGACGCGCGAACGGCACCGCGGAGGAGCGGGATGTCGTCTTCGGCGACAAGTTCATCGTGCTGGTCACGTATGGGGGTGTGCAGGTGGTCAACCCAGAGAGCGGTGAGGTGAAGACCCTGACCGCGCCGGGCGACCAGGGCCTGGTTCAAGTGCGCGGTAACACCGTGTACATCGCGAGCTCCGAGGGCGTGGCAGCCTATCGCACGAGCGACGGCAAGCGACTGTGGTTGCACAAAATTGGCCGCAAGGAGACGGTCGTACGTCTCACGACGTCGTCCGATGACCAGGGGGCGGTGAAGGTGCACGTCATCATCGAGGATGTCGAGCACGTGCTCGATGCGAAGAACGGCAAGGAAGACTATTCCCGAGGTGTTCCAGACGAAGGTGAAACGACGGAAGACGACTCCGAATCGTCCGGGTCGAATGAGCCTTACCTGGTTGAGGAAGAATCATCCAAGTCGGCGAAGCAGCGGTGGATCGTGGACGGGTTCCTCGGATTGGCCGTCGGTGATCGGACTGTCGGAGCCGTAGATCTCAGGCGCGACCCGAACAACCCTCAACTTCGGCAGGGCAAACAGTCGCCGCCGCAATGGGACCCCAAGAAGCTGACCCTGGCGAGCCTGCTCACCACGTTGAAGCCGGCCTCGGACGCCGGAAAGAACTGACCGGGCGGCGGCGCCCCGAAACTGACCCACCCCAGGTCGGCGTTCCCGAATCGCCAATTCCTCCATGATTTGCCTGAGTAGCGGGGGCAACGTCATTGACCCGAGTGTCTGAATCGGGCAACCTGCCGTTCGACGATGGCAACAACTCACAACGATGTCCTGCGTAGCATTCGGTATCTGATGGACGTCAGTGATTCAACCTTCGCGGAGATCTTTCGCCTGGCAAACCTCGAGGTCAGCACCGCTGACGTCGTGGCGTTCCTGAAGAGGGACGACGAGGTCGGCCACGTGGAATGTAGCGATCGAGTCATGGCCCACTTCCTCAATGGATTGGTCGTGTACAAGCGCGGCCCCAAATCCGACGGTCCGCCTCAGCCAATCGAGGTCCCCGTAACCAACAATGGGATTCTGAAGAAGCTTCGGGTCGCCTTTCAATTGAAGGACAGCCACATTATCACGCTGGTCGAGAAGAGCGGTCTTCGTGTCTCGAAGGCCGAGCTCGGTGCTTTTTTTCGCCGCCCTGACCATCGCAATTACCGAGCATGCGGCGACCAGTTGTTGAGGAACTTGCTCAAGGCAATGTCCGCCTAGACCCAGCGGCCCCTGGCAGCCCTCTCTGCCCGGCGCCCGAGACCCTCCCGGTGAATGAGAGACGCCACCGTCACATCATCCAAGACGTCTTTCGATGCCCTGATCGGCAGCCAAGGCCGATGCTTTCTTTGTACAGGCATCCGCATCGAGGATTCGATTGCGATCAATTCCAGGGCTCCAAGGATGCCCAGTGACCTTCGGCATCGACCGCAACGTGACTCCAGGACTGGCTCCGCACAGATGAACGGCGCATCGGTGAGCACGCTCGCCAGACGTACGGCCTTCCCAAATGCCGGCGTAACGAGTATCGCCGAGTGACCAATCCAGCCGAGGCCCGCGCGGTTAGCCACCGTCGCGTTGGCCCGATCGTATTCCGCGTGATACGCGGCGCTTGGCCCTGAGCTAAGACCGGACACGACAGCTGGCTCCAGTGCGACCGCGATCGAGATGGCCTTCGGCAGGTCCTCGCACGCCTCCGTCGGAAGACACGACAAATCCGCGAAGCCCACCAACGCCGCCCCGGCCAGCTTCAAGCTAGCAGCCAATTCGCCCTGCCAAGCAGCCAGCGATGCGTCTTTCGTTGGCACCCCCACAGCGAGGAAGTATACAACGCTCGCACCACATCAAGAAACGCCGAGACCGCGCGGCGTCCCTTCGTCCAAACGGCCAAAGGTTAGAACCAGCCGCCGAATCCCACGCGCATCTGGGGCGCGAAGAATCCGGCGAGTTTGGGCTCGGGCTTGGACTCGGAAGCAACGCATGGGTCACATGGGCTGAGCCCGGGCCCCGCAAGTCCCACGGTGAATCCTCCTGCCAGGAAGAAGACAAAATGCGAGGCTGCCCGGATTTCCAAACCCGCTAGATCCAGGTTGAGCCAGACCCGAGAGCCGGGCTGCGACGCTGTGCCGGTCGCATAGGCGACGCCGATGGCGCAGATAAACCGCAGCGGTACATCCCCGCTCCCGAGTCCAAACTTTTGCATCACTGAATACTGGGTTCCCGTGACGCCCTTGCCGATACCCAACTCGGTGCCAAGGAACCGCAGTGGCCAGAAGGCATAGGTGATACCAACCTCGCCGACAGCGGAACCAAGTCCAAAATTGAGCGCCAACAGGCTGCGAGCGCCTCGCCATGGCATGGGGACCAGCGGCTCCGGCATGACGTAGACGCCCGGATCGACTGCCTTCCAATAGGGCAAACGCTCGTCGCTCGCGACGAGCGGTTCTTTGACGTGCCAGTCGAGCTCTTTCGTCGGTTGAGCGTGGGCATCGGCCTGCACCAGCCCGATTGCGATGAATGCGACCACGCTGGCAATGGGGCGGAAGCTGGGCACGCTCCCAGCAAATGCAAGATGGCCGCCAGTACGCACTGGCATTGATCTTACGGGATTACCCAAGCGAACTGTCAGAATTCCAACGCCAACTCGCGATGGCGTCTGCAGTTCACCATCCACTACACGCCGAACGTGTCTCCTCTCACGCCGAGCTCGTGGATTACCAGGGGCGTCTTCGACTGGTGTCCTATACTCCCCGGCCGATGCTAAGCCTAATCAATCGTCGAATGGTGCGATTTCTCCTGGCGGTCCTCGGGGGAGCAGGTGTCGTTTCCGTGCCGCCGGTGTTGGCACGGGAGAATTCCCCAACCTCCGCGGTAGGTTTTGTGCCCGAGAGCAGCGGTCTTCTGACCGTGTTGCCGAAAGGGCGGGGCCGGGTGTTCAGTGACAAACCCGGTGGAGCGGTGGCCGGAAAGGTTGGCCGCAAGCGCATCAGGCTCCACGACGGAGACCCGGTTCAGTTTGTGGACGACAATAGTGGCATCGGAATGGGCGAGGACACGTTTGCGGAAGTTGTCTTCAACGAACAGCGGGTGACGGTCCCCAATCAAAACATCATCTTGGAGGATCGACTGAGCCGGTCGCCCGATGGGAACTGGGCCGTCTTCAGCAGCTTTGTATCCTGTGTCGATTTCTGCTACGCCAGTGGATGGCTGCTGGGCGCGAATACCCGCATCCGCCTAGCCGAGAGGAGCTTCGGTCCAGATCTGACGGTTGCCTGGCGTAGCGATGGCAAAGAGGTTGCGGTCGGCAGCCGCGGCCTCTACCTGGTGTCGCTGCCAGACGGAAAAGTGACGTCTTCCTCTGAATTCACGAGCCCGACGTACGCACCCTCCGGGCGCCTTTTCGTCCGTGGTAACGGAGAACGGGACGACGCGGTGTACGAATGGAGCACCGAAGGCAAGCCGCGCAAGGTACTGGTGGTGCCCGGAAATCCGCCCGTGATGGAGACGGATACCGACCCGGGGGGGCCCAGGCCGGTCACGTTCGCACGCAACGAGGCATTGACCGCGGAATTCGAGCGTAACGACACGATCCGCCGACGTACCGTCGCCGCTGGCGACATCGGCAGAAACCTCGACGGCCGATCCACGCCCCGCCCCCCGACTCTCGACCAGACCTTGAAACTGATCGAAGAGCCGACATCGCCGCCGGCCACCGCGGCGACGACTGCGCTCGAGGAGTGTGTGCGTAGCCCCGCCTTCGCACACGAGTTGGCCGTTGCTGCAAATACACGTGGCTATCGCCTGTTTCAGGATGGCAAGTTGGACGATGCCATTCCTCTGTTCGACGCAGCGGTCAGTCTAGACGGCAAGTACGGGATGCCTCGCTTCAATCTGGCGCGCATCTATGCTCTGCGTGGAAATGCTCCCGAAAGCGTCGTCTACCTACGCATGCTCAAGGTGATGGGGAAGGCCCAGCGCGACAGGCTGAATCAGGCCCGCAACGACAGTGCGTTCGAAAAGATCGCCAACAGTCCTGAGTTCCAGGCACTCTTTCACTAGCAGCGGCCGTCGCGCATGCTGTGCATGGCCCAAGAGCCATCGCGGTCCCGGCAGAGAGTCGTGCCGTCGAGATTGCCGGGCTTACCGTCGAATTTCGGTGTGGCGAAGCATTCGACTGGCCCGAAGGTATTTTCGTCACAAGGATGGGCCACTTCGGACAGAGAGTAAGTGACATGATGACAATCTCTGCCTGCGCGGGCGCATGCATACCCGCTTCCCGTCGATGGCTGCTGCTGTCAGCTCTGGCCTCGTTGTTGCTGCTGACGCAATCGCTCTCGCCGGCCTTCGCGGACGACACGGTCACCGTGGACATGGGCTCGCTTTCCGGGTCGCCCACCTACCGTGCTTCTGGATTCATCTACGGCATTTCCCAGGACGGAAGCCAACCGCCCAACGCCACGCTGACCGACATCAAGGTCACGCACCTGCGCTGCGGCGGAGCCCAGATCGGATGCCCGAACGGTGGCTACGTGAATGGGCAATACGCCGCGCGCTGGAACGCGGTGAAGGCCTATTACGCCAAGTCCAAGGCCATCGGGGCAACCTTGCTCGTCCTCGTGCATGACATCTGGGGCGCGGATGGTGCCTGCAACGTGCCGAGCTACCCAGGGGACGGTGGAGACTGGACCGCATACACCACCTTCATCAACCAGCTGATCACCGATTTCAAGGCCGCGGGCATGACGGGAAAGGACGTGCGCTGGGAACTATGGAACGAGCCGGACTATTCCGGATTCTGGAAGGGCACGCAGGCCCAGTGGCTCGAAATGTGGAAGCGCGGCTACCAACAAATACGGGCGGCTCTTCCGGACGCGGTCATCGAAGGGCCTAGCACGGCGGGAGGGGTCGGCGGGTGGTTCACGGCCTTCCTCGACTATGTCAAGACCAACAGTGTCGTTCCGGACTACATTGGTTGGCACGAAGCGGGCGGCGGCGACCCGGTCAATGATGGAAAAAGCGCGAAGTCAGCCCTATCAAGCCGAAGCATCAACGTCGCGAATCTGGATGTCAGCGAGTACGGCTCGAGCAGCGACCAAACCGCTGGTCATTCCGCTTGGTACCTTGCACGATTCGAAAGGGCGGGTGTGGATGGCCTGCGCTCGAACTGGGGCGGAGGCAATGGCTTGTATTCAACCATGGGCGGGATGGTCACGAGCAGTTGGCAGCCCAAGGGCCAGTGGTGGATTTACAAGCGGTACGCGGACCAAACCGGACTGCAGGTCGCGGTGACCGCCGGGTCGCAGGCAGATGCTGTCGCCTATCTCGACTCGGCTGCGCGGAAATCCATCATCGTGGTCGGTAACAAGGGCAGTGTCACGGGCACGGTGAGCGTGAAGGTCACCAACATTCCAGCCGACCTGCAAGCATCCGGTTCAGCGCAGGTCCTCGTTGAAAACATGCCGGATGGCACGGCTGCCGTCAGCGCTCCGACCATCGTTTCAAACAGCTCAATGCCCGTGACAGGAAACGCGCTCACGGTTCCATGGAGCTGGGCCAAGGCTGCGGACGGCTATGCCATCACGCTCACCTTTGGCAACCAGGACGGTGGTGTGTCCGGCAAGGATGGTGGCCCCGACGCTGCGATGGATGGCAAAGGGACAGACACGTCTGTCGGCGGAACCTTTGGCTCCGGCGGTGCGACCTCGGCGGGCGGCGCGTCCGGCCTTGGCAGCAGCAACGGAACCGGAGGGGCGACTGGATCCGGAGGCACATCGGCGACGGGTGGCGTGACGAACTCGGGTGGCAGCAAGGGGACCGGGGGTGCTGCGGGGGCCGCCGGCTCGGCAGCGGGAGGAACGTCGGGTGGTACGTCCGGGGTCGTCGGCACGACGGGCTCAGGCGGAGCCCAGGGATCCGGCGGAACCACAGGCTCCACCGCGTCCTCAGGCCGAGCCTCCGGTTGTAGTTGCTCCACCGGGGGGCGCGCTGGCGGATCGTCGACAGCGACGTGGCTGCTCTTGCTCTTTGGGATGGCGGCGACCAAGCGAAGCAGAGGACGGCGGTTGGGGCGATAACGGTGGATGGGCTGCCCTGCTGAACTAGCAAAGATTAGGGCGGTGCGCCGAGGTGCCGCACGCGATGGCGCTGCCAGGTCGGCAGGCTTCTCGTGGAATATTTTGTCGGAGCGGCATGTTCCATGGTCATGAAAGACTCGAGCCCTGCTCGCAAGACGCCGGCATCATCTTGAGAATCACAAACAGGGTTCTCGTAGCGATTGTCCCCGTCGGGCTGGGCATCGTGCTTGCTGCAAGGGCGTGGGCTTCTCAGACCTCGCCCCAGTCGCCATCGCCTGACCCGACCGAGGCCAATATTACACTGGTGACGGCGGGATTCTTGGAGCACTCACAACTGGCCCATCATCCCCTTGACACTGAATTGGCGGGCAAATTTCTTGATCGCTATCTCGATGACTTAGACGGATCGCGATCCCTGCTCTTGCAGTCCGACATCGCGGAATTCGCAGCGTATCGCTCGAACTTGGCCCAGGCCATCCACCGGGATGGCGACACCAGCGCGGCCCATGCCATCTTTGCACGCCTCCTGCAGCGGCTTTCGCAGAGGACTTCCTACGTCACCGTTCTGCTGCGGACTGAGAAGTTCGACTTCACGGGGCACGACCTTTACACCTTTGATCGCGACAACACCGAGCGTCCGAGCGACGTGCCTACGGCGCAGAAGATTTGGCGACAGCAGCTCCGCGCCGAGTATTTGCAGGAGAAGCTGGCGGGCAAGTCGCCCGAGGAAATCGTACGAACGATCTCGCGTAGGAAGGTGCACCAGCTGGCGACCATGAACGGTCTGCGCGGCAGCGACGTGCTCGAGATATATTTGAACGCCCTCGCCCATGTTTACGACCCGCACACCGACTATCTTGGGCACGATCAGATGGAGAGTCTGACTATCGCCATGAACCTTTCGCTCTTCGGCATCGGAGCTGCGCTGGAGAGCGAAGACGGCTACTGCAAAATTCACGAGCTGTTGCCCGGTGGTCCGGCGCTGCGAAGCAAGCAGCTGAAACCCGGCGACCGTATTGTTGCCGTCGCCCAAGCAAACGAAGAGCCCGTCGACGTTACGAACATGCCGATTTCGCACGCCGTTGATCTGATTCGCGGCCCCAAGGGATCGACCCTGACGTTGACCATCCTTCCCACGGGCGCCGCCGAGGGCTCGCTGGCCAAGACCGTTTCGCTGGTGCGAGACGAAATCAAGCTCGAGGACCAGCAGGCCAAGGCCCGTATCATGGACATTCCAACGGAGAATGGAAGCACGCTGCGCCTCGGAGTCATCGACCTGCCGTCGTTCTACTCCGACATGGGAGGTCGGAAGGCGACCGCACCTCACAGTTCCACCGCGGACGTGGCGAGCTTGCTGACCAAGTTGAAGAAGGAACACGTGCACGGTGTGATTCTGGATCTGCGGGGCAACGGCGGCGGATCCCTAGAAGAGGCGATCGGCTTGACCGGGTTGTTCATTCGTCAAGGCCCGGTCGTGCAGATACGCGGACGAGAAGGCGACGTCAAAGTTGGGGCAGACAAGGACTCGAGCGTTCAGTACGACGGGCCGCTCATCGTACTGACGAGTCGGTTCAGCGCCTCAGCGTCGGAGATTCTGACCGGCGCCTTGCAGGACTACGGGCGCGCCGTGGTAGTGGGCGACTCCTCGACCTTCGGCAAGGGCACTGTGCAAAGCGTCCTGTCACTTGGCACGGTGATGGACCAAACCGGCTTCTCGCACGCCTACGACCCTGGCGCTCTCAAGGTCACCATCAGCAAGTTCTATCGACCGGACGGCGCTTCGACGCAGTTACGAGGAGTCGCCTCCGACATCGTGCTGCCTTCGCCTAGCGACCTTGGCGACGTGAACGAGTCCTCGCTGAAAGATCCCCTGCCGTGGGACAACGTGCCGCCCGTATCCCATGAGAAACTAAATCGGGTGAAACCCTATCTCGATACTCTCCGCGAGCGATCCCGACATCGTATCGATACGGAAAGGGCGTTCACCTATTTGGCGGAGGATGTGGCTCGGCTCAAGAAGAGCCTGGCTGAGAAATCGATTTCGTTGAATGAAGCCGAGCGCCGGCAAGAAATATCGCAGATGAAGGCCCGTCAGGTGGCGCGCAAGCAGGACGACGTGGCCTCTCGCACGTCAGAGCCCACGACCTACGAAATCACCCTCGAGAATGCCTCCTCGCCTGGCTTGCCGCCGCCCCGGTCTCCCGAGAAGAACAAGATGAGTGAAAAGGCCAGTGCGGACGCGACGTCGCCCGACGATCTCGACGACATGACCGCCGACAAATCGCGCGACAGAAGTATTCTGCTCTACGAGGCCACGAAGATCCTCGGTGACTACATCGACCTACTCGGCGGCCAGCCCAAGGGCCCGCGGCTCGTGGGCCCGCGAAAGCCAGCGTCCGCGTCATAGACTCGTGACGGTGCTGAACAAGACGCACCGGATACGAACCGCTTCGATTCCAGTCCAGCGGGTCTATGGGCAGGTCCACGTCGTTACTGAACCAGCGTCGTCTTGAAGCGCTTGCCCTTAATGCGCCCGTCGCACAGGCTGCGCAGGGCCTTGGCGCTCTCGGCCTTGCTGACTGCCACGTAGGAAAAACGATCGTGGATCTCGATGGTGCCCACTTGTTCGGCGGAAAGGCCGCCCGCCTCACCGGTCAGCGCGCCCAGGATGTCGCCCGGGCGCAGCTTGTCCTTTCGCCCACCGGCAATGCGCAAGGTCTGCATCTTTGCATCGCGGGTCGGTTCCGCAGGCGTCGCACGCGTAAACGACAGCGCCGATGGCTCCGTTGAAATGGGCATGCCTAGGTAGCGCTCGATCTCTTTGATACGGCCCCCGTCGCGTTCACCGCACAATGAAATGGCCAAGCCCGGCTTGCCCGCGCGCCCGGTGCGGCCGATGCGGTGAACATACACCTCGGGTTGCGACGGCAATTCGTAATTGACCACCAGGTCCAGCTTGGCTACGTCCAGGCCCCGAGCCGCCACATCGGTGGCGACCAGCACGCGCGTGCTGCCATTGCGAAACTTCGCCATTACGCGATCGCGATCGAATTGTTCAATGTCGCCGTGCAAGCTAGCCACGCTCAGTCCGTGCTTGCTCAATTCGTTTTCCACGGTGGCCGCCACCGACTTGAAGTTGACAAAGATCAACGCCGACTCGTGCGCATGCTGTTCCAGGATGCGCACCAGGGCCGCAAGCTTGCCGTCGACCTTCGCTCGCACCAGCCACTGGCGGATCTCCGACGCCTGCTGTGGATCGTCCTCGACCCGGATTCGCACCGGCTCGCTCTGGTACTTCGCGCTCAAGGCCTCGATGGATCCGGGAAAGGTGGCCGAGAACAGCAGCGTTTGCCGCTTGGCCGGCAGCTCCTTCAAAATCGCTTCCACTTCCTTTTGGAAGCCCATCTCGAGCATGCGATCGGCTTCGTCGAGCACCACGGTGGCAATCCGACCCAACCGCAGGTTTTCCCTGCGCACGTGATCGAGCACGCGGCCCGGCGTGCCCACCACGATGTGCGAACCGCGCAACAAAGCAGTGGTCTGAAAGCGCACCGGCTCGCCGCCCGACAGCACCACCACCGACAGCCCCGGATGACGCCGGCCGAACTTGCGCAGCTCGCGCGCCACCTGCGCAGCCAGCTCACGGGTCGGGCACAGCACCAGCGCGCCTGGCTCGCGCGTCCGCAGATCCACCTTGTCAATCATGGGTAGGCCAAACGCCGCGGTCTTTCCGCTGCCGGTCTTCGACTGCCCCACCAGGTCCTTGCCCTCCAGCAACACAGGAATCGCTTGCGCCTGGATGGGTGTGGCGGTCGCAAAGCCGAGCTCGGAAGCAACGGTCAACAGCGCCTGCGACAGCGCCAGCTGGGAGAATTCGGTTTTCATGTGGCAGGCACCATAGCAGGTGCGGACCCGTGCAGTTTAGCGGACCGCCCGAAATGACCACACGGTATAGGGTTCGCAGCGACAAACGGCGCCTGTCCCGAGGGGGCTACGGCGCGACCCAGTCGCTGTCGGGACGCGGCTATCCCCGTGTGGCGCGGGGACCGCAGTCCGCTAGCCTTATGGGCATGCCAAAAATCAATCCCTTCCTGTGGTTCGACGGCAACGCCGAGCAAGCCGCAATGTTCTACGTCAGCGTCTTTCCCAAATCGAAAATCGTTCACGTCGCTCGCTACGGCGACGCGGGCCCTGGACCCAAAGGCAGCGTCATGCTGGTCGACTTCCAGATCGCCGGCCATCACTTCCAGGCTCTGAACGGCGGCCCGACCTACAAGATCAGCCCGGCGATCTCTTTCATGGTCCAGTGCGCCGATCAGAAAGAGGTCGACTACTACTGGACCAAGCTCTCGGCCGGCGGCAAGAAGGTCGAATGCGGCTGGCTCGAGGACAAGTTCGGGGTCAGCTGGCAAATCGTGCCGTCGGCAATGTTCAAGATGATGAAGGACAAAAACCGCGAGAAGGTCGCGCGCGCCTTTGCGGCGATGATGACGATGAAAAAGCTGGATCTCGCCAAATTGCAGAAGGCATTCGACGGGCGATGAGCCGACGTGCAGTCACAGGGAGACACCATGAAAATCTCGGTCATCGGTGCATCGCAAGGAACGGGCGCCCTGACGGTGGGGCTGGCGCTCGAGCGGGGTTACACCGTGACGGCCTTCGCTCGCAACCCGCAGCGCTTGGCGCTTTCACACCCGAGCATGGTCCGGCTGCCGGGGAACTTCCATGATGCCAGCGCGGTTGATGCAGCCGTCGCCGGCCAAGACGCGGTCATCGTGACCGCATCGTCGAGCACGCTCAGGGGCTTCAAAGACAACCCCAACTACTTCTCGCAAGGAACCGCCCACCTGATTGCATCCATGCAGAGGCACGCGGTCCGCCGGCTGGTCGTGCTGAGCGCCTTCGGGGTGGGGGAAAGCCGGGCCTTGGCCGGGTTCCTGACGCGCAGACTGGTCATCGACGGCTTCTTGCGCTTGCCCTTCGCGGACCACGAGCGGCAAGAGCAATTGGTCAGAGCGAGCCAGCTCGATTGGGTCATCGTTCGGCCCACTCGACTCACGAATCGACAAGCGCGAGGTGTCTACAAGCGCGCCACCGCCATCGAACGCGTTCCGGGGACCATAGCCCGCGCCGATGTGGCGGCCTTTCTGCTCGAGGCGGCGGAGGTCGATCGGTGGGTGCGCCAAGCCGTCCAGTTGGGCGGCTAGCAGGGCCCAGTCTAGCCGACCGTAGCGAGCGTCCGCCCGCGCGGTGCGGCCGGTGTCGCCAAATGGACCAAGACATTCGGGTAACTGGTGCATCCAACCACAATTGATCGAACCTCCGATAGCCGGCCTTCCGGATCCAGACCCAACGCCAGGCCCGCGGGGGCGAGGCTTGCCCTGGCTTCCACTGGCCTGGGAGTGGCTTCGCCACCGCGCAGGGGCCTTGGCGGCGACAGCCGTCGACTTCGGCATCATGATCGGCTTGGTAGAGCTTCTGCATCAGGGTGCCGTTGTGGCCACGGGCGCCGGAGCGCTGTGCGGAGCCGTCACGAACTTTGTCCTCGGACGGAGCTGGATCTTTCGCCGTACGGACGCGGCGGCGCGGGGCCAGGCCGTACGCTACGCCATCGTTTCAGGGGCCAGCCTGGGACTCAATGCTCTCGGTGAATACGCCTTGGTCGTTCGCCTCGGCGTGGCTTATCTCCCGGCGAGAGTGCTGGTGGCAACGGTGGTGGGAAACCTATGGAACTACCCCTTGCACAAGTTCTTCGTCTTTGGAAGGAAGCCGCCAGGACTGAGCCGGAACTGAACCGGCGGGACCTGGGCAATGATTCCGGAATGATGCGGGCGCAAATTCCGGAGCTTCCGGGCGCTGATTGGAGGATAGTTGTTTGAAGCGCCTTTTTCAGCGCAGGCGTCGAAGCCAATGGCAATGCCGCCGCGAGTCGCGAGATCCGTCGGGACGATTCAGGCACGAGCGCTCGCGATCGCCTTTCGATTCAGGTCGTCAAGTTGCTGCTTCGGCCTTCCCCTGCCCTCGCTGCTCCAACGCGAACTCAAGCACTCCGCCGAGCTCGCCGATGAGCATCAGGTCGTTGTGACGCCCGGAGCCGGCTTGTCGGCTGCAAACCACTTGGAGGAATAATGATGCGAAGGATGGTATGGGTCGCGCTGATCGTTGGCTCTGGTTTGGTCTGGCAAGCGGCGTGGGCTGGGACATGTGAGCTTACTGTCACCCGGACGTCGTGTAAGGGTAAGGAGAAGGAGTGCTTCGCCAAGTGCGATGGCAAGGCGACCTGCACGCGCAAGGAAGACGCTGCCAGTGCGGACGCTTGCTTGGCCTTGGCCGCGAAAGAGTGTCCGATTGCCCGGCCGGATGTCACCAAGGCGAAGGTCGTGCGTGTGGTGTTCGACGGCAAAGAGCTGACCAGCAACGCCTGCGACCCCAAGCGCCCCGACTACAACAAGTGCGAGTAGCTCCAGAACGCCGGGCCCGACTTTTCGCGAAGTGACCTCGGCGAACCCTTGCAGGGGCAGCAGCACGCCGAGTAGCCCCTCTACCTGAACTACGCTCGCGAGCACTGGACCCTCGCTGGCGAGAACCCACGGGTGGGGCTCATCTTGTGCTCTGAGAAGGATAGCGCCGTGGCCAAGCATGCGGTTGACTGGTACATCGGTTGGCAGTCAGCTAAAGGTAGTTAAGGAAAAGCGATGGGGACGCCCCGAGAATGTCGAAGTCGCAAAACCCGACGAAGGAGGTCATCCCCATCATGAAGAAGCGTATC
>Ga0302323_100000136_pt1 | contig 53317 bp, 48 predicted proteins | sample Fen_T0_3_FD_201950 | JGI IMG/M metagenome (GOLD analysis project Ga0302323, IMG submission 201950) | Peat permafrost microbial communities from Stordalen Mire near Abisko, Sweden - Fen_T0_3 | ecosystem: Environmental > Terrestrial > Soil > Wetlands > Permafrost | place: Sweden: Abisko...
GCGTCAGGGCACGACTTCAGTCGTGCCCTGACGCTTGATCGCAATCAAAATGGAATTATGCAGGAGGCTCGAACTACTGCTTCAACTCGAACGGAGCCTTCAATCGAATATCTCTCGACGACGCTCCAACCTGAATCTCGAATGTGCCTGGCTCTACAACCCATCCCTTCGTCTCTGGACTCCAGTAAGAGAAGGCATCGCGGCCCAGTGTGAAGGCTACCGTTTGCGACTCGCCCGCCTTCAGCTCCACGCGCTTGAATCCCTTCAGCTCGTGTGCTGGCCGGTCGATCTTCGAGTGGCCGTCATGCACGTAGAGTTCGACCACTTCGGCTCCGGCGCGTGAGCCCGTGTTGCGCACCGTGAGGCTGACAACCGCCGCGCCGTGATGGTTTCCGCCCGCGGCCGCGTAGGGAGTTACCTCCAGTCCGCTGAAGGCAAAGGTCGTGTAACTCAACCCAAAGCCAAAGGGAAAGAGCGGCTCCACTTTCTTCGTGTCGTAGTAGCGATAGCCGACATAGATTCCTTCGGCATAATTGACCTTTAGATTCTCGCCGGGATAGTTCGCCGCGGCTGGTGAATCTTTGAACTCCTTCGGCAGCGAGACTGGCAGCTTACCCGAGGGGTTCGCCTCGCCAAAGAGAATCGAAGCCAGCGCAGAGCCGCCTTCCTGGCCGCCGTACCACATATCAACGAGCGCCGGAGTCTTCTCAATCCACTTGGTCATCGTGACCGGGTTGCCGGTGTTGAGCACGACGATCGTGTGCGGATTCGCCTGCTCGACGGCCGCGATCAGCTCGTCCTGGCCTGCTGGCAGATCCATCGTCTTCAGGTCGGCGCCCTCATGCTCGATCTTGTTATACCGGCCCACCACTACAACGGCTACGTCGGCATGAGAGGCCGCATCCACGGCCTCTTGCAACGATTTCGCGCGTGCCTCGGCGGTGTCCTGCGAGGCGTCCTCGCCTTCCATTCCAACGCCCAGCGCATACTTCACATCCACGCCGCTGCCGACCAGCTTCTTGATTCCATCGAGCGGCGCAATCGCATATTTCGGCGCAACCATCGAACTGCCGCCTCCACCGGTGCGCGCCACAGCCGCATTCGGGCCGATCACGGCGATGGAGTGAAGCTTCTTTGCATTCAGCGGCAGCAGGGAATCGTTGTTCTTCAAGAGCACGATGCTCTCGGTCGCAGCCTGCCGCGCCACGGCCACTTGCGCCGGTGTGTTCACCTCGCCGCCGCCTGCATGGGGATGATCGAAGATGCCGCTCAAGAAGATCACGCGCAGGATGCGGCCCACGTTGTCATCGAGCTGCGCCTCGGTGATTTTGCCGGCCTTGACCTCGGCCAGTACCTTCTCCCCCTCAAGCCAGTCGCCGCTGTTTCCTGTCTCAAGTAGCGCGGGATTTGCCATCCACTTCTTCACCGCCGGTCCGCCCGGCATCTCCAGATCCATGCCGGCGTTCACCGTTCCGGCGGTCGAATAGGTGCTGCCCCAGTCGGAGACGACAAAGCCCTTGAAGCCAAACTCGCCTTTGAGAATGCCGGTCAGCAGACCTCTGTCTTCGGCGCAGTGCACGCCGTTGATCAGGTTGTAGGCCGACATCACATTCCACGCGCCGCCCTCCTGCACTGCGGCCTTGAAGGCGGGCAGATAGATCTCGTGTAGCGTGCGCGCGTCGATCTGCTCGTCGATGCGGTGGCGCTCGAACTCTTCATTGTTGGCGGCAAAGTGCTTTACAGAGGGTATGACACCCTCGCCCTGCACGCCCTTCACATAGGCCACACCCAGCCGCCCGGAGAGATACGGGTCTTCGCCGTAGCCCTCGAAGTTGCGCCCCCAGAGCGGCACGCGGTTGATGTTCACCGTCGGCCCGAGGATCATGTCCCGGCCCAGCGCCTTCACCTCTTGCCCGATGGCCTGGCCCTCGCGTTGCACCAGCGCAGTGTCCCAGGTCGCAGCCATGGCCACGCCTGCCGGGAAGCTCGTCGAGAGCACCTTGAGCGGCGAGCCGGGCAGTCCGGTGATCGACGAACTGCCTGCCCACGAACGCACGCCGAGCGGCCCGTCGGCCATCTTGATTGCCGGAATCCCCAGCCGCGGAATCGGCATCGACTCCATCCAGCCCGAGCCGGCGAGCATCGACGCCTTTTCCTCGATCGTCATGCGCTTCAGCAGGTCGGCTGCGCGCTTCTCGGCAGACAGGGTCGCGTTCTTATATGGCGCATTGGCTGGAACGGCAGCCGGAGCGGCACTTTGAGCCAGGTTGGCGGTTGGGAAAAGTGTTGCAACGGCGAAGAGTGCGGCGAGAGACAACGGCAGGCGAAGGCGCATAGGTCAAGCTCCTGGGGCGGGCAGCTTCCCCGTCCACAACCACCGGCAATGGTAGTGGATCAGCGCAAAGATGGACAACTCCGAAAGGATGGGAGTCTGGCCATGCACTTCAGAACATGCCTCTTATTGGCCCTTCCTCTGCCAGCATCGTAAAAAAGATTGTTGCGCTGTGGGATCGTTCGACACTATACTTCGGACGTTCCCCGAATTCCTTCCCGTTCTGGAGAAATATGATGACTTCCTTCAAGAAACTCGCTGTCTCAGTGTGCGCAATTCTGACTTCAACCGCCGCGCTGGCTGCGCCCGCAACGATCGATGCCTGCTACAACAAGGTGAACGGAATCGCGCGTGTAATCAGTGCAGGCGCCAGTTGCCTGCCCATTGAGACCGCTGTCTCCTGGAATATTCAGGGTCCCACTGGGCCGCAGGGGCCTGCCGGGCTGACTGGCGCAACCGGGCCGGCTGGGCCGCAAGGAGTTCCCGGACCTGCGGGCGCGAACGGAGCGATCGGGCCTCAGGGCCCCATTGGACCCGCAGGCGCAACCGGGCCGGCTGGGCCGCAAGGAGTTCCCGGAGCTGCGGGCGCGACTGGCGCGATCGGGCCCCAAGGCCCCATTGGACCCGCAGGCGCAACCGGTGCGGCGGGGCCTCAGGGAGCGGCGGGACCGACCGGACCGACAGGCGCCACAGGAGCAGCCGGGCCTCAAGGGCCGCCGGTCAGCTTTAAGGGAACCTGGAGCAACTCCACGGTTTATGCGGTCGGCGATGCTGTCGCGGAGCTTGGAAATAGTTATATTGCATTTGCCCCAAATTTCAACGTCGATCCAGCGACTGACGTTGCCGGGTCAGGCGGCGTCTGGGCGGTTCTGGCGGCGCAGGGGGGAGAGGGTCCGCAAGGCGTCCCAGGGGCAATAGGGCCACAGGGACCGGCCGGCCCGCAAGGCCCTGCCGGAGCGAATGCGACGATTCCCGCGAATCTGACCACGCTCTCGGGCGCGCTCAGCACGGCTCCCTACTCGAATGGAAACGGGAATGCATTTCTCGGCCCGGAGCGTTTCATGTACCCGATTCAATGCGTCCTAGGCGACATTATCCTCTCCGTCAATGGCTACGGCAGCGTTGCATTGCCCGCGGATGGGCGCACCCTTCCGATCAACCAGTACACGGCGGTTTTCTCCCTCCTGGGCGTAGACTTTGGCGGAAATGGAACCACCACCTTCAATCTGCCCGATCTGCGCTCCTTCGCGCCCAAAGGGCTGCAGTACTCCATCTGCGTGCAGGGAGTCTTCCCCCCCGGAAATTAGTGCGACGTTGAGAGAGGTTTCCGGGGACCGTTTGCCCGGTCCCGAGGATGAGGCCTGTGGCCGGGCCGAACCAGTCATGGATTTGCATCTTGTATTTCTCGTGTTTTCAGGAGCATCGCCGTTATGAAGATCGCTTCCGCGTTGATCCGCATTCTCTCTCAGCCGCTGGTGCGCCGCATGCCTGCAGGACATCGCGCCGCGGCCGGTCTTGGGACAGCGGCTCTGCTGCTTCTGGCCAGCGCCCCGCAGGCCAGCGCCATCCTTCCCTCCACGGCGACTACGCTTGCCGTCACCTTCCCCGGCAGCGGGACTCTGACCGCTGCGCCGGCAGGCACAGTTGTCACCCTCACGGCAACCGTCAAAGCTGGCAGCACCCCGGTTGCCGCCGGCACGGTCAACTTTTGCGACGCCTCGGCGACCTACTGCACCGACATTCATCTGCTGGGAACGGCACAATTGACCGCCGCCGGAACAGCCTCGATCAAGCTGATCCCCTCGCACGGAAGCCACAGCTACAAGGCTGTTTTCGTTGGTACAACCGGCGCAGCGACGAGTGCTTCTGCATCCGCCGCGCTTCAAGTGGCCGGAAGCTATCCGACAACCACCACGATCGCTGCTGGCGGCAGTGCGGGCAACTATACGCTCACTGCCACCGTCACCGGCTCAGGCGTCGCCGCGCCCACCGGGCTGGTTTCATTTCTTGACACGGACAACGCGAACTACGTCCTCGGCTCGATGGCTCTAGGCACGGGAAGCTCGGTATTCGCCTTCTCCGGCTCGACCACCTCTTCAACCGGCATCTATCCCACCTTTGTCGTTGCGGGTGATTTCAATGGCGACGGCATCCCCGACCTGGCCATTGCGGATAACGGCAGTAACACCGTAACAATTCTGTTGGGCGTGGGCGACGGCACATTCACACCAGCCTCCGCCAGCCCCGCCACCGGCGCGTTGCCCTATGCCGCTGTTGTGGGCGACTTCAACGCAGACGGCAAACTCGATCTTGCCGTAGCCAATGCAGCGGATGGCACGATCAGCGTGCTGCTGGGCGACGGCGATGGCTCCTTCACTCCGGCTGTGCCTGTCTCCACGGGCATCGGCAGCTCTCCGGTCTCGCTTGCCGCAGCCGACTTCAACGGCGACGGAAAGCTCGATCTGGCAGCCATCGATGCGAACACCAATTCGGTACTCGTTCTGCTCGGCGACGGTGCGGGCGGCTTCCTTACCGCAGCCGGTAGTCCCTCAACCGGCATCAACCCTGTCTCCATTGCTGCAGGCGATCTCAATGGCAACGGCATCCCCGACCTGGTTGTAGCCAACTCCGGCGACAACACCATATCGGCGCTGCTGGGCAATGGCGATGGAAGCTTCACCGCTCAAACTCCCCTTGCAACCGGCAGCACTCCCATCTCGGTGGCCATCGGCGACCTAAAAAACAATGGCAAAGCCGATCTGGCCGTCGCGAACTTCGGCGGCAATGCGATTACTGTCTATCTGGGCGATGGCAGCGGCAACTTCACAGCGGCTGCGAGTCCGGTGACGGGCACCGATCCGGCTGCGATCGCCATCGGCGACTTCAATGGCGACGGCGTGGCCGACCTGGCGACTGCGAACTTTGGCGACAGTACGCTGACCGTCCTGCTGGGCAAAGGCGACGGCACATTCACAGCGGCGGCTGCTCCAGCCGTCGGCAGTTATCCTTATTCGATCGCTGCTGCTGTTTTTCACGCTGGCGGCCTCGCGACGCCTGCCGTGGTCAATCTGGGCGACAGCACCGTGAACGTGCTGCAATCTCAGATCACGCAGACCGCCACTGCAGCGGTGAACAACATCTCGATCGTCGGCACAGGCACGCACAACGTCGATGCAAGCTATGCCGGAGACAGCACAAACGGCGCAAGCATCTCTTCGACGATCCCTCTCGCCGCGCAGCAGGTTGCGACGACGCTCGTCTTGACGCAGACTCCGGCGACCGCTGTCTACGGACATCCGGTGGTCATCACCGCCACCATCTCTCCGGCGCAGGCGCAGGGGCACAATATCAGCGGCACGGTGACTTTCTCGAATGCCGGCACAACTCTGGCAACGGTCAATGTCTCTGGCGCCTCCGCCTCAACCACCGTGACCACGCTGCCGGTTGGCGTCGAGAGCCTGCTGGCCGTCTATAGCGGCGATACCAACTTCCTCGGTAGCCAGGCCACATCGAGCGCGACCGACACGATCATCAGCGATTTCAGCTTTACGCCTCCGGCCAACACCAGCCAGGTCGTCTTTCCGGGCGGGTCAGCCTCTTACAGCTTCCAGATCGCGCCGCTGCCCGCAAACTCCAGCTATCCGGGCGTCATTACCTTCTCTGCCACCGGACTGCCAGTGGGCGCAACCGCATCCTTCTCGCCCAGCAGCATTCCTGTAAGCGGCGGAGCGCAGCCAGTGGTGATGACTGTTCAGACGGCGTCGGTGGCAGCAGCCAATCACGCACCTGCCACTCCATTCAACCCCTTGCTGCTCGGAATGCTGCTCCTGCCTCTGGCAGGCGCGCGACGCATTCTGCGGGCGCAGCGGCGCTTCGCGCGTTGGACCAGCCTTGCCGTTCTGTCTGTTCTTTCTCTGGCTGCGGTTGCGGGCCTTGCGGGATGCGGATCGAGCGCAGGCTTCTTCGCCCAGCGTCCTCAGAGCTACACCATCACCGTCACGGCGACGGGCGGGACAGTCACCCACTCTGCAGCCGTCAATCTCACCGTTCAGTAAACGGGAAGAACCCAGGTCTCGGCTTCGAGGCCTGGGTTTATATCAGTCCGAGATCATGACCTCGCCGGGCAAGATCGGCCTCGTCCGCGGCAGCACGCCATGCGCGGCAATCAAGCCGACCAGCGCCAGCACGGCTACAAAGCCTCCCAGCTTGATCGCGCTCGTCGCCTGCGTCTGCGGCAGAACCTTCCACAGCACCAGCAGCACGGTCTGCGCCGCCGTTACCGCCCAGACTGAGCCATAAAAATACCGCCGGTGCATGCCTTCGTGCCTGGTCGAGGGCTCGACCCTCGGGAGCTTGCCGAGCACGCCCAGCAGTAGAATCACGGCGGCCAGCGGCAGGTAGGCATAGTAGTAAACCTGCTTCATGCGCCAGACGCCCGTCACCGCTGCGATCGTGAGGCCGGCCATGTTCATCAGCGCATAGTTCAGCACGGCATTCCAGGCGAAGGTGTAGCAGACACGCCGGTAGAGCGGGTTCGGCTTGTCCTCGTCAAAGCGGAGAATGTACGGTCCCGGCTCGCCGCCCGGCACTTTTCCACGCACCAGGGCAATGCCCGTGCCGACGAGCACCGCGCCCAGCCAGAGCGAATTGCCCAGGCTGAAGCCGTGCGCGAAGAGCGAAAAGGTCAGCGGCCCCGGCGCCAGAAAGAAGACAAAAATCCAGATCGGCCAATGACAGGTGCGATAGACGCGGGTATTCCGCGTGCGCATCTTACGTTCCTGCGCATACTCCACTTTTCCGTTGTAGTTCATGCCCAAAAGTCTCGCAGACCCGTCACACGCCCGTCAATGCGCCACAGTATTTCGAAGATCGACTCTTCCAGATGGGAGTAACATAGGAGCCATCTGGAATGGAAAGGGGGAAGGCCCAGGCTTTTTCAACTCTCAAGCGGTCGCACAGGCTTTCGATTTGCCCGGTGAGGACCGCATTCCGGACGGGCCCTTCAAATCGAGGAGGTGAGAAGCATGACCTTTAACCTCGCCACCTTTTTGGAAGAAGCGGGAGTAGGACGAAAAGTCGTTTACTTGCAGCCCAAACAGGCCTTCTTTTCTCAAGGAGATGCGGCGGACTCGATCTTCTATCTTCGTTCGGGACGCGCGAAGATCACAGTGTATTCGCCGGAAGGCAAAGAAGCTACAGTTGCGCTTCTCTCCGCGGGGGAGTTCATCGGAGAGGAGTCGCTGGCCAGTGTCGGCGCGCTCCATATGGCCACGGCCACGGCCATCGTCGCCTGTACTGCGCTCAAAATAACGCGCGACGAGATGATTCGCGTCATGCACGAGGAGCGTTCTCTCAACGAAATGTACTTGAAGTTCCTGCTGGCCCGGAGCATGAGAGCCCAGGCCGATCTTGTCGATCAGCTCTTCAACTCCAGCGAGAAGCGCCTGGCAAGAATTCTTCTTCTGCTGGCGGAGTTTGGCGAGTCGGGCGAGCCGGAAGCCTTTATTCCTCCCATCACCCAGGAGACCCTGGCGGAGATGATCGGAACCACCCGCTCCCGTGTCAGCTTCTTCATGAACCGCTTTCGCAAGCTCGGCCTCATTGAATACAACGGCCGCATCCGGGTGCATAAGTCGCTGCTCAATGTCATTCTGCACGATCAATTCACCGAGCACGCCTCTGAAGTTCCCACCGGCGATCTGGCTGCGCAGCCTGATCGATCAAAGGCCGCCCGACGGCACTGAAGCCGGATGCGAATCGTTTCTCCTCGGCAAACTCCACTTTTTCGTTGTAACTCATGCCGAGAAGTTTCACAGAGCGGTCAAATTCCCGTCAATGTGCGCAGTGGAGCAGCTTCCGAATCAGCGGCATTAGAATTGGAGTCATTTTGAGGAGCGTAGATTCAGCTCTAGAAAAGCCGTAGTAAAGTAGGCTTGGAGCTGAATATGGACGTTCTGAAAAGCCTGAATGAAGCCAATGAAGTATCCGCAGTACGGCTCGTGAACAAGCGCCAGACCGCCAAGGTTGGCGACATTTTCCGCTTGTCACCGTTTAGTGGCGTATTCCTTTGGGGCAGACTGATCAAAAGATCGAGATTTTTCGGACTCGATGCGCTCTTCAATCTCATCTATATTTACGATGCTTTTGGCCCGGAACGCCCTCGTCCTGAATTGCTCTCCCCTTCAAATCTGATCCTTGGACCTTCTGTCGTCAATAACCTCGGATGGGCTCGTGGCTACTGGGAGATCGTTGCCTCTGAGCCAATCCTGCCGATCGATGTGCTGGACCAGCATCTCTTTGTTAGATTTCGAGGGACAGGTTCCCACCTGACTACGACATCGTTGAAGAAAACGGCAAGATCACCAAGACCCGATACGCTGATATTCGCGGTCTCGCCCAATCAGGATTTGGGAATTTCAACTTACTAGATTGGCAGCTAAAAGAAATCCTGAGAGACCGAAAGGTTATTCCAGACGAGACTTAGGGCAAATGACGGCAAACCGGAGACCGCACAACCGCTGTCAATCTCCCCCAACCGCCCCTAAGTTACAATGAAAGATGGGCCAAGGCCAATACTTCTGCGCAGTGAGCGCAACTACCGCAAGGAGCACAATACTAAATGTCGATTCCCGCCACACAAATGCGTCCCGGCATGATCATCAAACACAAAGACCAACTGCATCTGGTCTTCAAGGTCGAACACCGCACGCCCGGCAACCTGCGCGCCTTCATCCAGGCCAAGCTGCGCAACATCCGCACCGGCGCCATGTTCGAAGAGCGCTTCCGTTCGGCCGATGCCATTGAAAAGGTGGTGGTCGACGAGGTCACGATGGAGTACCTCTACAACGACGGCGACGACTACTACTTCATGAATCCGGTGGACTACGAGCAGACCGTGCTCAAAGGCTCCACGCTGGGCGACGCCATCGAGTACCTCACGCCCAATCTGCGCATCGAGGTCAGCTACCACGACGGCACGGCCGTGGGCATTGAACTGCCCACCAACGTCGAGCTGACCGTCGTCGAGACCGAGCCGGGCCTGAAGTCGGCCACCGCATCGAGCGTCACCAAGCCAGCCAAGACCGAGACCGGCCTTGTCGTCCAGGTTCCATCGTTCATCAACGAAGGCGAGAAGATCCGCGTCGACACGAGCGAAGGCGCTTACATGAGCCGGGCGTAGCGATTTCGGTATAAGCAGATGTACCAGGCAAGACCATGAACCGTATCGACTTTCAGAAGATTGCCGAACTTCGTCTAGGGGAATCGAAGGCTTTGCTCGCCGCAGGATTCCCCGATGGCGCATACTATTTGTCAGGCTACGCAGTTGAATGCGCTCTCAAGTCCTGTATTGCGCAACGAACCCGGCAGCACGAATTCCCTGAAAGAGACGCCGCCAAGTATTACAAGCACGACCTGCAGGAACTGCTTATTCATGCGCAACTCAAGCAGAGTCTTGAGGCCGCGATGCTGACATATCCTCGACTCAAAAAGAGTTGGAACATCGTCAAGAACTGGTCCGAAGAGGCTCGATACGAACAAGGGCGAACGATCCAGGAAGCCCGGGATCTGATCGAGGCAATCGAAGACGTACAAGGAGGTATCCTTCCATGGCTGCAACAGCGCTGGTGAATTTCGATTTTGACAATGCAGAACACGCAATCCAGGCGCTCGACGCCGCAGGCAGGGAACCGAATGTAGCGCTCTGGGCCAAACTTCCGGATTACGAGAGCTGGCGATTGGTCATCGCTTCAGACAAGCTTGACCAGGAGTCGCCCTCTGCGGGCTACCAACAGATCGGTGATGCACTCGACAAAGCAAATATTCCGATCCATCGGCAACCTGCAATTCTTATCCGCCCGATGCAAAGTGCAATGATCCGGGAACTGCGAAGTCTTTTCGCCGCCACCAAGGACACTTACGGTATGCGCCTCGGCGGCCAGACCTTCGGGGACAAATACATCGAGGACGCTTTCGTCTATCGCATTCGCTGAGCCATTCCATCTCGCAAGAGAAAAACCACCGCTTGTTTGGCGGTGGTTTTTTGTTGATGAGGGTGAATTGTTTCGATCCCTGGGTTAGTGGCCTGCCTCGGGCAATGTCACCGGCCGCGCCTCGATCAATGCCTCGATCTTTCCCAGCGCCTCCAGAGTCTTGCCGCTGACCGGCGCATCGACCTGCACCAGAGCCAGAGCCTTCACAGGCTTTGGTCCGCTGCGCTCGCGGCCCAGTGCAAAGTTGGCGATATTGACGCCGTGCTCGCCCAGCATGGTGCCGATCTTGCCGATCACGCCCGGTACGTCCTGATTGCGGCAGACCAGCAGATTGCCTTCGAGAGGCGTCTCGATGTCGATGCCCTCAAAGACCAGCAGCCTTGGCTGCACGCCGCGGATTACCGTGGCGCTGGCGTTGCTCTCGCCCGAGGCCGAGTGCAGCTTGATCGTCAGCACCGTGGTCGCGCCGCCGCGATGGCTGTCGAGCGTGTCTTCCTTGATCTCGTGGATGCGAATGCCGCGTTCCTCGGCATAGGCCGCCGCATTGATGCGGTTCACATTTTCAGAGCCCGCCAGCAGCCCGGCGATTGCCGCGTTGCGCACGAGGTCGGTCTTTGTCTCGGCCAGCGTACCGCTATAGATCAGATCGATGGCTTCTATGCCGCCCTTGCCCGTCTGCGCCAGGAAAGATCCGAGCCGCCCCGCCAGATCGATGTACGGCGCCAGCACGACATATTCTTCGTGCGTCAGCGAGGGCAGATTCACTGCATTCTGCACGACACCGAGTTTGAGATAATCCCGCACCTGCCGCGCAATCTGGATGCCTACGGCCTCTTGCGCCTCGCCTGTCGAGCCGGCGATATGCGGCGTCAGAATCACGTTGTCCATCGTTGCGTAGGGCGAGTCCTTCAACGGCTCGGAAGGGAAGACATCGAGCGCCGCGCCGGCAACCTGGCCAGACTTCAAAGCCTCGATCAGTGCCGCGTCTTCAATCAGCTCGCCGCGCGCGCAGTTGATAATCCGCACGCCCTTCTTCATCGTCGCAATCGTTTTCGCATTGATGACGCCGGTCGTCTGCGGCGTCAGGCCCACATGGAGCGTGAGATAGTCCGACCCGGCGAGCAACTCATCTAGCGTGACCAGCTTGATGCCGTTCTCTCTGGCCACGGCGGCCGAGACAAAGGGATCGCTGCCGATCAACTCCATGCCGAAGCCCTTGGCGCGGCGAGCCACTTCAAGGCCGATGCGGCCCAGCCCAAGAATGCCCAGCGTCTTGCCGCGCAACTCCGAACCTTGCAGGATCTTCTTTTCCCATTTGCCGGCATGCATCGAAGCGTTGGCGGCGGCCACCTTGCGCGCCAGCGTCAGCATCAGCCCCAGCGTCAGTTCAGCCACGGCCACAGCATTTGCGCCCGGCGTATTCATCACCACAATGCCGCGCCGCGTAGCTGCAGCGGCGTCGATGTTGTCCACGCCCACGCCGGCCCGGCCAATCACGCGCAGCTTGGGCGCGTGCGCCATCAGAGCGTCGTCGGCCTGCACGGCGCTGCGAACCACCAGTCCATCGGCATCGGCAACGGCAGCCGCAAGGCCATCCGGCAGTTGGTCGTGCGTGAGTACTTCCCACCCCGGCTCGGCCGCAAACACAGCCAGTGTTGCCGGAGACACCTTCTCTGCCAGAACGATCTTCATCGCCACTCCCTTGTCCTTGACTGACTTTTCAAACTCGTTAAAGCGGATGCCTTCCTTCTCGCAGAGCATCTCGAACATCCGCACCACCGCCGCGTGGGGCTTGCCCTCGTCGCGCTCGTATTTGGTGAGCGAGTTGGCATGAACCCCCAGCCGCTCGGCCATCTCATATTGAAACAGGTCAAGCTGCTTGCGCGCGATCAGCAGCTTTTCCCCAAAACTTAGTTCAGCCATGAATACAGCTCCTAGCTTTTAGCTCTTAGCTAAAAGCCAATTGCTCAGCTTTTCAACATTGTCGATAAATCCTTAGTTCTTGGGTGCCCCAGGTCCCTCGCATTTGGGGACCTGGGAAACCACGAGCCCCAACCCGCACACTACAGGCTAGAAGCTAGAGGCTAGAAGCTGCTTCCGCAAAGACCGCCTGCGCAGCCGCCACGCCCTGTCCGTAGGTCACTGGCAATCCCAGCGTGTCCTTGGCGATATGCTCCATCGCGCCCATGAACGCCACCGTGTCCAGATAGTCGAAGAAGCCGAGATGCGCCACGCGGAAGATCTTGCCCTGCATCGAGCCCTGTCCGTTGGCCGTCACCAGGCTGAAGCGCGCCTTCAGAGCCTTCACCACCGCGCCAGAGTCCATTCCCTCTGGCACAGCAACAGCAGTGGCAGCAGCCGATGGCGAAGTAGGCGCAAAGAGCGTGAAGCCCAGTGCCACAAGCCCCGCACGCGTTGCCTTGGCATTCACCTGCGCATTGTCGATCAGCGCGATGCGGCCCTTTTCAAGATCGCCACCAGCCTGCCCGGCAATGTAATCGAGTGCCGCGCCCAGACCGGCAACCAGCGCGACAGCGGGAGTGTATGCCGTCTCGCCCTTCACCTGATTCTTGCGTTCCTTGCGCAGGTCAAAGTAGTAGCGCGGATTCTTTGAGGCTTCCATCGCCTTCCATGCCTTGTCGCTGACACTGAGATAGGCCAGTCCCGGCGGAATCATGACAGCCTTCTGCGAGCCGCCAATGACAATGTCCACGCCCCAGCCGTCCACGTCAATTACTTGTGTCCCGAGGCCGGTAATGCCGTCGACGATCAGCAGCGTGTCGGTGCCCTTGACCAGCTTGGCAATCGCCTCTACATCGTGCGTCACGGCTGTGGAGGTTTCAGAGGCCTGCATATAGACGGCCTTGTGCTCAGGCTTCAGAGCGGCTTTCACTTCGGCAAGGTCAAAGGTCTGCCCATAGGGCTTCTCGACCACATCGACCACGCAGCCATAGGCCTTCGTCAGATCCACCCAACGCTCGCCAAACTTGCCCGCCGTCAGCACCAGCACACGGTCGCCCGGAGAGGTGATATTCGAGACCGAAGCCTCCATCGCGCCGGTACCGGAGCAGGACAGCAGCAGAACCTCGTTCTGCGTGCCGACGAAAACCTTCAACTGAGCCAGGACTTTCTGAAAGAGCGCACGGAACTCCGGTGTACGATGGTGGATGTCTGCCGCGGCCATGGCAAACTGCGCTGCGGGAAGAAGCGGTGTCGGACCGGGTGTAAACAGGCGGGTTTTGCGAATCATGAGTCTCTCCTTGTTTTCTGCCGGGGCTGAAGAGGCCTGGAGTGCAAACTCGGCCGGTCCAGCTTCTTGTGGCGATGGGTCAATCACAGAATACACAAGTTTGTGGTTTATGTGATTTTTATTTTCTGTGGAAATCTCCAAACTCCCGCAATCTTTCCCGAATTTCAGGCTGGAGAGGAATCTCCGTCGAGATTTGCTGTCGAGAGCTGGCATCTGAGGCAATTCCGCGCCGTTCAAGCCGCGAGGTATGGATGGCTGAGGCGGGAAAAGCAGCGTGTGAGAGCGCTCTTCTGCTAACCTCTTCAATTCATTTGAACTAGCTCTGGTATTCTGTTGGGTCGCGAAAAGGCGAATTGGATGGAAGGTGCTGGCCTTTTGCGACTTATTCGCTCCAGATTTCCCTCGCACTCTTAACCTTAACCGTTTCAGAACACTGAATGGAGATCAATGAAAGAATGATAGCCCGAAGTGTGATTCGCGCCGGAGTCTCTGTCGCCAGCTTGTTGCTGGGTGTCTCGATTGCGCATGCCGCTGCAGGAGCCGCTACCGGAAGAATTCAAATCGGCGAGCAGCAAATCGTTCTGAGCCACGCGTTTGCCGTGATGGAGCAGGACATGCTGGCCGAAGGGGACAAAGAAAAGCTCACAGTCCTGCTGACCGACAAGCCCGTTCCTGACGAGCTGCGGAAGGCGTCGACGGGCTGGTTCTACTGGGCAGAAAAGGAGGCTCGTGCCGGCCGGTTGCACGGCCTGATCCTGACCATTGATCCGGAGACCGGAATCTGGGACCACGGCCAGCTTCTTACTCCTAGTGGCTTCATGCTTTATAGCGAATTCGTATCGCCGCCGGATCCGGGCAGTCTTCAACTTGCGCTTGACGGCAAACCCAGCGACCATGTGGCTGGCAAGGTGTCGATGAAAGAGTCGATGCCGACCATGCTGGGTGACAAGAGCCGCTGGACGGTTGCAGCGGAATTTCACTGCGAGGTGATTCCACGCCCGGCGATTTCAGGGGTGTTGACTCATTCAGCCGCGTTCGATAGTCCGGAGTACGAGGCTGTGCGCGCGTTTCTCGAGGCCTGCAAACAAGGAGACTTCGAGGCCATCCGCAACAGCGTCGATCCGCAGTCCAGGGAGTCGATGGCGTCGATGTTTGCCCACAACAAGTCTGAGACGCTGAAGATGTTTGCGGGCATGGCGGCTGAAACCTCCAAGCTCAAGCTCAACAAGATCACAGTCCGCGGCGATTCAGCCGAAGTTGTGTTTGTGAGTTCCAAGAGCGGATCGCGTAACAGGCAATCGTTTCGCGTCGTCCTGGTCGATGGCGAGTGGAAGCTGACTCAGTAGCGAAGACGCTTGATCGCCGCATACCAGGCCAATGCGGCGATCGATCTCTCCATGCTGCCAGATTGTGCCGCCCGATTGCGGCCGGTTTTCCTTGTCTGAAGGAAAATCCAGCGTGCCCCTGCGAGCGATACACTTCTCTTATGGCTCGCAAATAGCGCGCTTTCATGCGAAAGGCAAAGAAAAGATGAGCGAAGCAGGCGCACTAGAAACCCAGGTCAACCAGCAGATCACCCTCGCCATGAAGGCTCACGACGCGGTGCGCACCACGACGCTGCGCCTGATCAAGAACGCCCTCAAGAATAAGTTCATTGAGACGCGCGTGCTGCTGACTCCCGCCGAGGAGCAGCAGGCTCTGGCAACGATGATCAAGCAGCGCCGCGACTCGATCGATCAGTTCACCAAGGGCGGCCGGCCGGAGCTCGCAGCGAAAGAGGCCGCCGAGATCGCCGTCATCGAGGAGTTTTTGCCCAAAGCCCTCGACGATTCAGCCTTGCAGGCGCTTGTGGTCGAGGCTGTTGCCGAAGTAGCAGCGGCCAGCGGAAAAGCTCCCACGCCCAAAGAGATGGGCCAGGTGATGAAGGCTGTGCAGGCCAAGCTGCAAGCCGCAAGCCTCCGCGCTGAAGGGCGCACAGTGAGTGAATTGGTCAAGAAGGCATTGGCGGGATAGCCAGGAATTGTTTCGGTGTCAGGCGCGGCATCTGTAGTCCCCACAAGATGACCTTGTAAAAGCTCCCGAAGTTTGGAGTGACACTCCATTAATTGCCTATCCGCCTTCAAGACCGGGTTGCTCTCACATAAGGCGATCATCTCTTCTGTCTTGGCAAGCGCCTCCTGAAGCTGCTCGGCTCTCGAGAGCATTTTGACCTCTTCAATGCGCGCTCTGAAGCTGAGCTTAAAAAGTATGACCTCCCTTTCTGTCCTGTTGAAAAGGAGTGACCACAACTTGGACCCGTCGCTTCGAGAACCTAGCACTTCAAATGGAATCAACTGAGCAAATCCAACCATTCCCGAGATCAGAATGAAGTATCCGAGGATATTGGCCATTTGAGTTTGCCCGTGTGAGAACGGCAATGCCAAAAGTGCGACAGTTACATTTGCAAGGAATCCACCGAAGAGAAAGCCAAAGCACCGCCATCTGGCCCATGGTCCCGGCACCGCGCAAAGTTGAGCTCTTACATACCCGTTAAGGTAGCTCATGTGTCGAAATGACCAATCCCAGGAGTTGGGCAGTTGCAATTGAACCGGCCCCACTTTGACAGCGATGATTCGAAAGCCGCATAGTAGCCCGGCTACGATGTGACCCGCTTCGTGCACCAGAACGACGGCGAGAATGAATGCTGAGAACCCGACAAAGAACCCAGCTAGCATCACGATAGTCTGGATGAGGATGGAAACCATGCCTCAGTATCTCAGGGAATGACGGCCAAGGTCAGTAAAGAGGGAGAGACTTAATTGCCCAAGAAGGCATTGGCGGGATAGGAAAAGATCTTCGCGTATCAGCCTGAAAAGCTCAGTCGTGGCCGATGCCGATCCGGTCGAGGAATTGATTCATCTCCTCGCGGGTCGCGCCCTCGGAATGCAGTGCGTCATAGCCTGAGCTGCGCGAATCTCGCAAGGCGAATGCAACGCCGACGCCGTCATTGCCCCAGCGAAGCGACTTGGCGGTCAGGGCAATCGAATACTCGGTCCTCGGCACGCCCTCTTCTGTCTTCTTCAGCGTCATCTGGACGAGCGTGCCGGGGTACCAGCGCTCATCGGTCACCACAAACAACCCCGTGGAACTGATGTCCCGCACGGTATGAGCTACCGGCGCGCCGCCGGTAAAGAAGTAGGCGATCAGGCCGGGAACCGACTCTCTAGAATTCTTTCTCGGCTCAACCGGATCGGGAGCCATCAACCGCTGCAGCCAGCTCCTTTTCTTCTTGGGAGCTTCGCTCTTCGCGGGCTCCGGCTCGGCGGCTACTTCTACCGGTGCGGCAGGGGCTGCCTGCTCTTTGGGCCGCCCAACTTCCTTCTTCACGGCAGGCGCGGCGCTTGCTGCTTTTTCCTGTTCCTGCGCTGGTGTGGCGCTGGCTGCCGGCTCCTGTGCCGTTCCAAGCGCATCCTGCGTTGCATTCGCTGCTGCGCCGGACCCGAAGAGTAAAGCTAGTTCGTGCTCCACTTCCTCCGCATGGCCAAAGGCCACCTGGTCACCTGGCTGCGTATGCGAGGCAAAGACCGAGTGGACTGGAAGCGCAAGCACGCTTGCGGCAAGCGGACTCGAAGGCGATACGCGGAAGGTAGGGAAGAATTCGACCGTCTCAATGACCCGGCGGTTTTTATCCAGGTAGATCAGATCGAGCGGAACTTGAACGTCCGTGGCTGGAATCCCCCGGAAGGGAACCATCCAAAGCCCGGCGCCCGATTTTGGCGAAAGCAGGGGCATCCGCTCCGCCAGTGTGGCCGAGGTAAAGTCCCCGCAGGCGATTTCCACGCCGAGGATGTATCCGCGGGTCTTGTTGTATGCGCAGCGGTTTTTGGACTCCGAGCCTCCCCCGGCTCCTGACGATTCGTCGTCAAGCGGGCGATACAGTCCGGATTCGCTCAATTGATCCACCGAGGCATCTCCATCGACCTGAGAAGCTGTGAGCCGTGTCGTTCAGTTGATTTCCCTTATCGGCCCAACTCGGCCTGCGCTTCACTTCTTCATGAGAGGAAGATGAGGAACAGGCTCGCCAAACTGTCATTTCCGCGTGCTATTGCAGCCCCACTACCCTTTTAGACTACTTTTCTCCACTTTTGGTTGCCTTGTCCAAGAGCAAACCCGGAGTTATGCCTATGTGATGCAATTCTTGTGCCAAAAGCCCATATGAGTTTCTTCTTATTTCTTCCTTCTAAAAAGCTCCCCGGCGAACGGGAAAACACCCGGCAAACGCCTCGGCAGGCGCAAGACAAAGGGAGCTGAACGATGGGTTCAGTGTTGGGTAATTCTTTGAAAATATGGGTGTTATGCTTTCAATCGCGCCGAAAGTCATCTCCCATCCAATGCGATTCTCACCATGGGTGAGCCTGTCTCATCGATTGACTGCGCAGCGATTCTCCGCGCGAGGAAAACCAAAGTACCAGGACCTGCCCTCTAATTCCGCGAGGGCAGCGTTGCGAGCAAAACTCTGGCCAGACGAAGCCGAGCCCGCAGGTTGTGGCTGGTCCGCCGTCAAGGGCGAGAAGGAAGTATGGCCGGATCTTGGCCGCAACCTAGCAGGATCGTGGATGGGCGGCCTGCGAATGCTGCTTCGAGTCAGCGTGTGCTGCCGAGGAACCAGACACGATTCCCTCGCGCGAGTTGCGGCCATCGTCCAGTTTTTTCGCAGAAAAATGCAGGCGGCCGATTCTGACTGTGCTTAAGATCCAGCCGCCCGTACATGATTATTCTTTCAACAGAAAACCCGTTCTTGCTCGCCTACAAGCTTTCTAGAAGACCTCAGAAGGCCCATCGGGCGGGGGCAGGTGCTTGAGCAAACCGAGTTCGCCGGCCAGACGCTCGAGCTTGACCCGTGTGGCAGCGGTGGGCGGAACCAGCGGCAGGCGAACCTGGTCCGTGCAGTGGCCCATCAACGCGAGAATCGTCTTTACGGGCGAGGGATTCGACTCCCAGAAATTCGCCTCGAAGAGACGGCCCCAGCGGCGCTCGAGCTCGCGCGCCTCGATCCAGTTGTTGTTCAGCGCCGCGTGGATCATGCGGCTCACCTCGGCGGGAGCCTCATTGGACGCGACGCTGATCAACCCGTGCGCGCCAACGCCGATTGAGGCGAGCGCCAGATTGTCGTCGCCCGAGAAGACCTTGAAGCCGCGGGGCAGGGAATGGACAAGCTGGGCGATCTGGGGCAGCTTGCCGCTGGCCTCCTTGATGGCTTGAATGTTAGGCGCAGCCTCGGCCAGGCGGACCACCGTCTCGACATCCAGACTCGCTGCCGTCCGTCCCGGCACGTTATAGAGCACCACCGGCAGCGGAGCGACTGCTTTCGCAAGCGCCAGAAAGTGCTGATACTGGCCCTCCTGGGTCGGCTTGTTGTAGTAGGGGTTGGCTGAAAGCACCGCGTCCACGCCGCGGATCTGCTTCAGACGGCTCGCATTGCGCAGCAGCGTGCGCGTCGAGTTGTGCGTGCATCCCGCCCACACCGGCACACGGCCTTGAGCCGCCTCGGCCACGATGCAGACCGTCATCAGCCACTCTTCTTCATCCAGTGTGGACGCCTCGCCCGTCGATCCGCAGGCTACCAGGATGTCGACTCCCGACTCGATCTGCCAATTCACCAGCGCTCGCAGCGCCTGCTCGTCCACCGATCCATCCGCCCTGAAGGGCGTAACAATTGCCGTACCGCAACCCGTCGTTTCCATGATAAGAAAAGTGTATAACGCGCGGGGCCGCAGCCAAAATGCCGCATTCATGCTGAACGGCTTCAACATCCGCTACATGGTTGCGCGCTTGGCCCATCCCACTCGTGTGAAGAGCAGCGGAGCGACAAAGATCGCCACGAAGCCCGCGGCGGTCATGCGCAGATATTCAAACAGATTCCAAAGCATCGACGAGCGATCTCGAACCATTCCAAAGATTGCGCCGAGAATAAGCAGCGTGACAATGATCAATCCCAGCGACAGAAGATAGCGTAGCATTTTTGTAAGCACGCCTGAGCTTCTTGGGTCGAAGTTCACCTTGCGCATCTCGAGCGGTTGCGCGATCGCAATGCCCGTCAGAAATCCGGCGTAGGAGAGCACATTGCGTGGCTGGCCCGCGATTTGCCCGCCGTTGATCAGCACAGCAAGCAGCCAGAGCACGAGGCTTCCGGCGATAGCTGCAGTTGCTTGTTGCATGGATGAGAGACGGCCCCATGCTGTGGCGATGGGATCGCCGTAGCGGATCGAAGCCAGCGCCATGGTCAAACCAAAAGCCCAGCCGAGCAGAATATCTTCCCCGTAATGCACGCCGAGATAGGGGCGCGAGAAGCCGATCAGAAAGATCGCAGCAATCGCGATAACTCGCACCGCGCGATTGTTGATGCACGCAAAGAGGTACGAATAGAAGGCAGACGAGCCCATCGCATGACCGGATGGAGTCGAGTACTCGGCGGCGAGCGCCGCAGCATCTTTCGGCGGCACGGCCCACTTTGTGAGCCAGCTTCCATCACGGATGAACGGCCGGGGATTCTTGATTGCGATCTTTAGAAGATCGTTGAGCGCCATGGTTAGCAAAACCAAGACAGAAAGCCGGATCGCCAACTGCTTGTTCCATACGACATAGATAAAAATTGCGATGAGAAGATAGGCGCTTGCCCCGCCAAAAAAAGTAACATCCAGAAAAAAACGAGTTAGATAATTTGTCCTGTGGTCAGCCAGGAATTGAACGAATTGAAGGTTGAAGGGAAGTGGAGCCACGAGATCGATCCTTCCTTTCAACCCATCAATGAAGATCACTTATTCGAATAAAACGCACGAGTAAATATCCGAACCATGAAACAACTTATAACTGATCGAAGATATCGCGGAAGTCGTGAGGACCGGAGTGATGGGCCAGCCACTCGGCTCCACGCACCGCGCCCAGCGCAAAGCCCCTGCGGCTGTGAGCCTCATGGCGGACGACCAGCGTGTCGGTCTCACTGACTGCTGTGACAATGTGTTCGCCCTTTGCGTCGCCCACGCGATGAGAGGCAATAAAAACCTCAGGGCTCGGGACGGTCTTGGGACGCGCGGCCTCTATGATCTCCCGCAGCGTGATCGCCGTGCCTGAGGGCGCGTCGAGCTTCGAGACGTGGTGGGTCTCGTCGATCGAGAAGGTGTAGCCGTCGAGTTCGGCCAGCGAAGCGGTGAGGCGGAAGAGCTTCTGCACGCCGATGGAAAAATTCGTGCCGTAGAGCAGTGCTCCGCCATACTGACGCGCCAGCGACTTCATCTCGTCCAGGCTCTCGTACCAGCCCGTGGTTCCAACAACGATGTTTCCGCCAAGCGCCAGTACGGCGCGCATGTTTTCTAGGGCGGCCTGCGGAGCAGTGAAGTCGACGACCGCGTCGACTCCGGCGAGGTTTGCGGCAGTGAGAGCCGAGGCGTGCAGGTTCTCGTTGATGTCGAAGGAGCGCACCTTGTGGCCGCGCTCGCCGGCAATCTCGGCGACCAGGCTTCCGGTCTTTCCCTTGCCTAAAACTAGAAAATTCATCTTGACCTCACGATAACTTCGGCAGGACAAGACTATTTTATCCGGTGAGTGCACTCTCGGGACAAGAGACCGCAAACCGCGTCCGGCAAGCTTTTTGCGCGGCACGATGGTGGCGGCGTTATCCTGAGTTAGACCCATGGATGAAACCGAAGCTCGACCTCAAGCGCAAGCACCGGCAGTTGCACCTCTCGCTCGACGCCGCAAACGCCGCTGGCCGCGCATTCTGCTCTGGTCGGCCGGCAGCCTGCTGGCGCTGCTGCTCATAGCCGTGTGCGCGGGTGTGCTGTGGCTGCGCTCGGCGGCTATTGCCGCGCTTCCGGTGCTTGATGGAGATGTGCATCTGACGGGGCTCTCGGCGCCTGTCACCGTCCAGCGCGATGCACACGGCGTGCCCCACATCGAGGCCGCGACTGAAGAAGATCTTTTCATGGCGCAGGGCTTCGTGACTGCACAAGATCGCCTTTGGCAGATGGATGCCTTCCGCCGCAACGCCAACGGCGAGCTCGCCGAGGTGATGGGTCCATCGATGGTGGCGCATGATCGTGCGCAGCGTGTGCTTCAATTCCGCAACACGGCGCGGCGCGTCTACGCGAACCTCACTGACGCTGACCGCGCACGTCTCGAAGCCTATGCGCGCGGAGTCAACCTCTATATCGCGCAGCAGGGCGACGCTTTGCCGCCGGAGTTCAAGCTCCTCCACTACAAACCGCAGCCGTGGACTGGCGTCGACTCGGTCAGCATCGGCCTCATGATGGTCGACATGCTCGACACACACTGGCCCACAAAGCTGGGACGTGAACGCGTATCGACCCGGCTGCACGACGAGAAGCTCGAGAGTGAACTCTATCCCGTCGGCTCGTGGCGCGACCATCCGCCCACCGGCATTCGACTGGACCTGAGCCAGCCGCATTCCGAGCCGCCGTCTTCCACCGATGAAGACGAAGAGGATGACAACAGCGAGGCGCGCAATGCGCCGCACGAAGACCCGCGCGATCTGCAAGCCATCCTCGGTTTGCCAACATGCGATGGCTGTGCGTCGGGCTCCAACAACTGGGTCATCGCCGGGCAGCACACGGCTAGTGGAAAATCGCTGCTCTCGAACGACATGCACCTCTCGCTCACTGAGCCGAATATCTGGTACATAGCCGACCTGAAAGCCGCGAGCTTCCATGCCGCGGGAGTGACGCTGCCCGGCATGCCTTTTGTCATCGCTGGACACAACGACCATGTGGCCTGGGGCTTCACCGCGCTCTATGCCGACGTGCAGGATCTTTACGTTGAGAAGCTTGATGGCAAGGGAAACTATGAGGCCAACGATGCGCAGTGGAAGCCGCTCCAGATCGATCATCAAGTGATTAAAGTCCGCGGCGGCAAAGATGTAATCGTCGACGTGCAAATCACCGAGCACGGCCCTCTGCTGAACCCCATCTTCAAAAAAGAGACCCGGCCCATCGCGCTCAAGTGGTCCCTCTACGATCCATCGCTGAATGGCCTTCCGCTTTATCAACTCAATGCCGCATCTAATTGGACGGAGTTCTCGGCGGCGCTTGAGACTTGGTGCTGGCCAACGCAAAACGTCGTCTACTCCGACGATCAGGGACATACTGCTTATCACGCCATCGGCAAGGTGCCGATACGCGGGGGTGGAGTCGGTTTGCCCGATGTGCCTCTGCCACACAACACAAGCGACACACGCTCTGTATGGGGATACTCATTCTGTGCCGGGATCTGTCCAACCTATATTCCCTTCGACGCAATGCCCGGTGTTCTCGATCCTCCCAGCGGTTTTCTTGCCACCGCCAACTCCCGCGTCAGCACAGATCAATCGCTCTTTCCACTCACCCACGAGTGGGTCGATCCCTATCGCATTGAACGTATCTACAAACAGCTTGACGGGCGTGACCAAATCAAGCCCGCTGACTTACTCGCCGTTCAGACAGATGTTTATAGCGAGGTCGATCAGGAGTTAGGCCATCGTCTTGCCTACGCCATCGACCACACCCCAGGAGTTAGCGAGCAGTTACAGAAGGCCGCCGACCTAATGCGTAGTTGGGATGGCAAGCTCACCACCGACTCCGCCGCCGCATCGATTGTGACTCACACGCGCTATGCCTTCTGGCCGCTGATCCTCAAGCCCAAGTTAGGAGAAGATGCCGATTCCTATCGATGGGCCGAGCAGGATTTTGCCGAAGAAGAAATTATTATGCACGGTAACTCGGAGTGGCTACCAGCGAGTTATAAAAACTGGGATGCATTACTAACTGACGCCGTGCGCCAAGGCATGAAAGACGGCAAAGCTCCTTCAGATATAACTCGCTGGAGTTATGGAAGCTGGCACGTTGTCGATGTCGAGCATCCTCTGGCAGAGTTTCTTCCGCTCGTTGGCCGCATTGCGGGAACCGGCGCGCAGCCACTCAGTGGCGACACTACAACGGTGAAGCAGGTGGGCCGCGCCTTCGGCCCCTCGCAACGCTTCACCATGGACTGGAGCAACATCGACGGCTCGACGGAAAACATCGTGCTGGGCGAGAGCGGCAACCCTTACTCGCCCTACTTCCGCGACCAATGGAATGACTACTACGGCGGTACAACCTTTGCTCTGCCCTTCACACCGGCAGCCGTAGCCGCTCAAACGCGCCACACCCTGCGCCTGCTGCCATGATGCCGTTGAGTCAGAATCGTTGGCGAGCGCTTGCCGGCCCAGCAATCGTCGTTCTGGCGGCGGCCATCGCCGTCACGCCGCAACTGGTGCGCGGCAACTCCTGCGGCCACGACTTCGACTTCCATCTCGTCTCGTGGTTCGATTGCCTCAATAGCTGGCGGCACGGAATCCTCTATCCGCATTGGGCCGCAAGCGCAGACTTCGGCGCAGGCGAACCGCGCTTCGTCTTCTATCCGCCGCTGACGTGGATGCTCGGCGCGGCGCTGGGTTCTGCTTTGCCCTGGCAGTTCGTCCCAATCGCACTGACGTTTCTATTCCTCGCTGGAACTGGCCTCGCAACGCGAGCACTAGCGCGTCAGGCGCTCGACAATGGCGCGGCCACGGTGGCTGGCTGCGTGGCAATCTTCTCCGGCTATGCGCTCTTCACTGCCTACGAACGCACGGCTTTTGGTGAACTCTCGGGTGGCCTTTGGCTTCCTCTGCTGCTTTTCTTCGCGCTCCGCGACCGCAACTCCGCCAGCCCGCTCTTGCGTTGCGCTCTAGATTGCTCCACCGCGCCGCTGGCTTTGGTCGTTGCCGCCTGCTGGCTCTCGAATGTGCCCGTAGGAATCATGGGCTGCTACTTACTCGCGGCAATCGCACTCGTCACCTCGTTGCTGGCCCGTTCGTGGGCGCCCGTGCTGCGCGCGGCGATCGGCGCGACTCTCGGCACCGCGCTGGCCGGGTTGTATCTCGTGCCCGCCGCATGGGAGCAGCGCTGGGTCGATGTGCGGCAAGCCATCAGCGACCCCGGCCTCCTGATTGAGAACAGTTGGCTTTTCGCGCGCCACGCCGATCCGGCTCTCGTTTATCACGACATCGAGTTGCATAAAGTCTCCATCATCGCTTTCTTAATGATCGCTGTGGCGCTCGCCGGTCTGCTTGTTTGTTGGCTCCGCGGAGCTTTGAAAGACTACGCCTCCGGCCCAGCCGCCCGCCGCTGGTGGATTCCACTCGCGCTGATTCCCCTGGCGATTCTCTTCCTTCAGCTTCCTCTTTCATTGCCGCTGTGGAATTTGCTGCCCAAGCTGCGCTTCCTGCAATTTCCCTGGCGCTGGCTTGTCGCGCTTGAAGCGCCCATGGCCATCTTCATTGCCGCAGCGTTCTGGCCTCGCAAATGCTGGCCGCGCGTGGCTGTTGCCGCTCTCTGCGCTGCACTCTTTTTTGGCGCGACGGTCTATGCTGGGCACACTCTCTTTCAGTCCTGCGATGAGCAAGACTCCGTGTCAGGGATGCTCGCCGCCTACCGCAACGGCGCGGGTTTTGAAGGCTACGACGAGTACGCGCCACCCAGCGCAGATAACAGTATGGTGGCTACCGGTCTTCCCGATGCCTGCCTGGTCAGCGATCCCGCGACCGCGCTGGGCGCGCCCCCCAATGGATTGGAAGCCGACGAGTCGATTCCTGAGTGGAGCGCCGAGCAGGGCAGTTGTGAAGCTGCGTTTCGCTGGCAGGCCGATCATCCAGAACACAGAGTTCTCCGTGGCTCTGTTTCCCGCGCAGGCTACCTGATCCTGCGTCTGCGCAGATATCCGGCCTGGCACGTCGCAGTCAATGATCTGCAAGCAGCCTCCACGCCGCAACGCGGCGACGGCCTGATAGCGATACCCGTTTCGCAAGGCAATTTCACTCTCACAGCGGATTGGATCGCCACCCCCGACGTCGTCGCGGGCCGCTGGTTGAGCGTTCTGGCCATGCTGTTGGTTGCGGCGCTTTGGCTTTTGGAACGAAAGCTGAACCTGCCTAATTTATGATGAAAGCGATGAACGTGGACGTGAAATCACTGATCGAAGACGGCGCGGCGCTGGTTGACCAGGCGCTCGAAGAGCTGCTGCCCAGCGCGGAGACTGTGCCTGCATCCATTCACGCGGCCATGCGCCACTCGACCTTTGCCGGCGGCAAGCGCCTCAGGCCAGTGCTTGCGCAGCAGGCCGCAGTCGCCATTGCCGGGGTGCTGCCCGAGGGAATCGCGCGGCTCGGCGCGGCTCTCGAGATGCTCCACACCTACTCGCTGATCCACGATGACCTGCCGGCGCTCGATAACGACGCGCTGCGCCGCGGCAAGCCCACCTGCCATGTCGTCTTCGGCGAGGCCATCGCCATTCTCGCAGGCGACGCGCTGCAGACACGCGCCTTTGAAGTACTCTCCGGCCTCGACACGCCGCCTGCGGCCACCGTCCAGATCATCGGCCTCATCGCCAACGCCGTCGGCACGGTCGAAGGCATGATCGGCGGTCAAGTCCTGGATATCGAGAGCGAACACCTGAAGCCCACGCCGGAGCTGGTTTCGGCCATTCATCGCGCCAAGACTGGTGCGCTCATTCGCGTCAGTGTCGTGGCCGGCGGCGTCTTTGCCGGGGCAAATCTCGAAGACGTGGCTCGGCTAACGACCTTCGGCCGTAAGGCTGGGCTGGCCTTTCAAATTGTCGATGATGTGCTGGATTTAACGGTGGACTCGGCGCATCTGGGCAAGACCGCCGGCAAAGATCAGGCGACTGAAAAAGCGACTTGGCCTGCCGTCTATGGCATCGAACAGAGCCAGCGCGACGCGGCCCGCCTGATCGAGGAGGCCTTTGCCGCACTCTCGCCCTACGGCAGCCGCGCCGACGGGCTCAAGGCCGTCGCGCGCTACCTGGTCGAGCGCAATCACTAAATACTCTTATCTGGCCAGGGCCCGGCGCAGCGCCTCGCGCTTCACCGCGACTTCATTGACTGTGTCCTGCACCTGGCCGAGCAGGTTCTGCACCTGGTCGACGTAGCTCGGCAGCGCATCCCACCACGAGCGCAGCGCCTCCTGCTGGTCGAGTACGGCCAGCGTGGTGCCTGAGGCCGCGGCAAGCAAGCCGGCGCGGCGATGGCCCGCGAGCAGCAGCAGACCGGCCGTGGCAAGCGTTGCGCCCGCCGTAATTCCGACCCAGTTCGTTTGATCGCACGTCTCGGCGCACGGGCGGCTTTCAGTTTCTTGCGCTGGCTCTGCAAGGGGGATAATCACCATCTCTTCTCCTTCTGCCCCGGACCGGGGTCGCGGGAACGGTGCATCAAGTATCGCTCTAAAAAGCCCGCCGTGAGTTTGAAAATACGGCGGAAAACTCACACTGGCACGGCCCTCAGTCCAGATCGAAGTCGCGCAGCGGCTTGCCATCCGGTGCATCCTTGGCCTTGCGCAGCGCCTCGGCAAACTTCTTTTCAAACAGGTCTTCCTTGTTCTTCTCCGCCTCGACCGACTGGCGGAAGATCGACTCCTTGCGCTCGTCCTGTTCGCGCATCGCCTGGGCCGCCGTCTCCAGGTCTTCAAACATGCGCTTGCGCGGCGCCGGCGTGTGGCTCACCACCAGCCCGGTAGCTGCATCGATCATGAGCATCGCCCCGCAATCCGGGCACGCAACCTCGAATATCTGTTCCTTCTTCTTGGCCATATTTTCTCTTCGAGAATTGTAAGCGCTGCCGCCGCAGCTTGCACAGAGGGCCGACTAAAGTGGTATATGTACATCATGTACGCTTATAGGTGTACGTTATGGTACACTGCTCTCGTGGAAGTCCCGATCACCGAATTTCGCCGGCAAATCTTCACCCTCGTCAATCAGGCGATCGAGGGCGAGGAGGTCTGGTTCACGCACAAGGGCCGCCGCATAAAAATCGTTCCCGAAGGCCAGGCCACAAGCCGGCTCAGCCGCATTACGCCGGTCGAAATCATCAATCCTGAGGCGCACGAACTTCTCGATCCGGCTCGCAAGGCCGCGGAGATCGAAAGGCCCTGGGAAAGCGATTGGAAGAGCCTGTGAGCGCAAACTCGCCAGCCTATCTCGACACGCTGGTTGCGGTTTGGCTGGCGACCGGCAAGCTTCGCCGCTTCAGCTCCAACACGCGCGACCTGCTCGAAACCACAGGCCTCATCCTTTCGCCCATTGTGATGCTGGAGCTCGAATACCTCTACGAGGCCAAGCGCATCAAGCTGCCCGCCCGCGACATTCAGCGCAAGCTCGATCACGAGCTCGGCGTGAGCCTCTGCGAACTTCCCTTTGCGGCCATCGCCAGCGCGGCTCTGGACGAGAAGTGGAGCCGCGATCCCTTCGACCGCCTGGTCGTCGCCAATGCCAAGGCCAACGGCTTCGCCTGGCTCATCTCCGCCGACGAAGAGATTCGCAAGCACTACCCGCGAGCTGTCTGGTGACGCCTACGGCTTTTCCGCCGCGCCCTTCGCCGACTCGGCTGGTTTCACGTGCAAGATCACGCGCCGGTAGCTGGTCAGCGGTTGTCTTCCCTCTCCGGTCACCGCCAGAACGATGTGTGCCACGCCGCTCCCCTTGCAGGGCGTATCCCACAGTCCGGGCGGCCCGCAGACGCTCTCTACCCGCACCGTCGCCCGGTTCGTCTCCGCGTCGGCCAGCGTCACGCCAGCGAGGTTTCCGTCGGCGGTGCCTGCCTCCTTGTAGTGGAACCAATGGAAGCGCAGCTTTCCTCCGTCGGGGTTGGTGCTGTGACTGGCGTCGAGTGTGACGGTTTGCCCGACCGTCACATCCATCTCCACCGGCGCGGTCCCGGTCGAGCCGTTCACCTCGACCAGCGGGTTGTGCGGCGAGTGGGCAAAGTCGGCCACAGTCCATGTCATGCGCGCTGCAAAGTCGTTCTGAAAGGCCGCCCTCCAGCGCCAGATCGTTGCCTGGTCCGAAGTATGCTCCTGCCCATCCGCCCCGATCACAGTATCCTGCGAATTCCCGCGCGACAGCTCACTGCCGCCCTGGCTCCAGAAGCGATGCGTCTCCGCACGCGGCTGCCGGTAGACGTAGCGCCCGCCCCATCCGCCCCAGTCCGGCCGCCGGTAGGCGTTGAGGCCGTTGTCGATCAGGCCAAGAAACGAGGGCGTGTCTCCCTCCATGATGTAGGCCACGCGCGGATAGACCTTGCCCAGCGGCCCTTTGCTGCGGATGTTCTCGTCCAGCCATGCATTGGTCACTTCGCTCGGGTCGGCCCCCCCGTCCTTGGAGTAATAGGCGTCGCCGCTGATCCCCGTCCAGGTCGCAAAGTAGTACTCGTTCCCATCCTGCGTCGAGGGCATCGCGATATAAAACAGGGCAGGGAACTCCCGCCGCAGCCACGCGCCCGCATCGTCCTGATCGCTGATCGTGTAGACCCGCAGCTTGCCCACCAGCCGCGCCACTTCCTCCGGCGGCTTGGTTGCGCGCAACTCTAACAGCGCCTGGGCCAGCGTATTCGCCCCGCCCCAAACGGAGATCCACAGCGGCCGCTCATCCTTCCGCTCCATCGCACGCACAATGGCCCGCGCGCCTTCGGATGCCTTGCCCTCGCCTGTCGCGGCCATGCCATAGCCCGGCTGTCCTTCATAAACCCGGCTCAGCAGCTCCTGCGTCTCTGGCCAGCCCTTGGCATTGAGCAGCAGATTGGGTCTCACCTGCCCGTAGGCTTCAATCAACTTCCGCATCGTCTCCGGATGAATCGCCGTCTTCTGCCAGGTCGAGGTCGTGGCGACCAGCCCCTCGATCTCAAATTCATTTGAGTAAACCAGCAGCCGCACCAGAGACATCTGGTCGTCCGGTTCGTTGCCGATGTCGCTCAGGACGATCACCCGCGGCTTGCCGGTGAAATCGTCCACATGCGCAGGCGGCAGCGCTTGCCCCGTTAGTTGCAGCGTCCAGCCGGCCGTTAGCACCAGCAACCCTGCCCATAGCCTCCATCGTCCGCCCGCACCGCGCATCACTCGATCGACACAGCAACTCTTCATCAGCTCTCCTTTATCCAGTTCCCATCCGACTCTAGTCGATTAATCCATGATTTTCAAACTGCGCCGGGTGCCCCATATCTGGCGCAGATCCATCGCGCAAGATGTGGGAAACCTCGAATCCCACCCGATTCCACAGGCTGCGCAGAAACTCAAAAACGGAGGGAGACGGGGGATTCATTCCCCGTGTAAAGCAAGATGAGAAGCGGCGGCTTTAGCCTCGTACGGAAGCTTTTCGCGGACTTCTTTCTAATTCAGGCTCTTTCCCGTTGCCTGTCTGGCGGAACTTGGCTAGCCCTTCTATGATCTCGGTGAGGCTTTCGAACGATGAGCGACAACACTTTGGAAGCAAGTGAGAACGCAATCGCAGACTCTTCGAAGCGTCCGGCGGTGATTGCAAATTTCTCCGGGTACACACCGCCATTCGATCCGGTTCCGATCATCGAAAGAATGCTGTCGACCGTTCCTGCAATACACCTGATGGGCTTGAACGAAGTCGTGCTTACAAATTCATCCAGCCTATCGCGCAGCCGTCGCAGGAGTGTTACAAAATCCAGAAAGCGCAAAGCTAGAATTGTGGAAGCCCTTGGGCTCTACCACCCGGCGTGGAACTGCAATCGCGCCTGGATTGAGATATTCGTCGATAATCTACTGAGGCAATGGGAAAAAGGGTGGTGGCTTAAGTTTCCTTATATACGCAAAATGCTGCTTGGCGATGTATTGTTTCACGAGATTGGCCACCACATCCACTACACCACTCATCCTGAGTTTCGCGAGAAAGAGGATGTTGCGGATAGCTGGAAGGTGAGGCTGAAGAGGCAGTATAACCGAGCGCAACACCCGTGGCAAAGAGTGATTTTATATCCGTTCCGGCCACTCCTCATTGCGCTTAGTAAGGCGGCCAGCAGATATCAGTTTAAGAAAGGTTGGATCTCCCGAGGTGAATTCGAGGAGGATCTTAAGAGGCCTGTTAGCTCCAAGAAATGAACGGCCCTGCTCGCATGAGCAGGGCCGTTCCGATTGAATCACCAATTGGCTAATGGGTTTTAGTGCTTCTCTGCCGCCGATGCGATCTTGGCCTCAGCCTCTGAGATGACGCGGAGAGACTCGGTGTAGGCTGCTTCGCTGTCGCCAGCCGCGTCCCACTCCTTGTGGCCGCGAGCCAGTTGTTCCTGAGCGCGGGGTACGTCGATCTCCTCGGGCTTGAGCGCGTCCGCAGCAAGAATCGTCACGCGGTCGCCCAGCACCTCGGCAAAGCCCCAGCTTACGTTGTAGCGCGATATGCCTTCCGCGCCGCCCGCCTCACCGGCCGGCCCGCCATGCACAATCACGTCGCCGGCGCCCAGTTCGGCCACCAGTGGCGCGTGTCCATAGAGCACCTCCATGTAGCCAGACTTCGAAGGCAGCTCGACGGCGGTCGCCGCATGATCGAAGAGCGTGCGCTCTGGCGTCACCAGCCGTACGCGCAGTTGATTGGTTTCCTCAGCCATAGCTTCCTTTCAGTCGCCAGTTCTCAGTTCTCAGTTTTCAGTTGGACCGATCTTGCAGCACGGCGCCTTCACTGACGACTGAGAACTGACAACTGAGAACTGCTTTACACAGACGCCTTCATCTTCTCGGCGGTTTCCAGCACTTCCTCGATCGCGCCCTTCATATAGAAGGCCTGCTCGGGGATATCGTCGTACTTGCCGGCGATGATCTCCTTGAAGCTGCGCACCGTGTCGGCAATCTTCACATACTTTCCAGCGATGCCGGTGAACTGCTCGGCCACGTGGAAGGGCTGCGAAAGGAACTTCTGCACCTTGCGGGCGCGCGCGACGGTGAGCTTGTCTTCTTCGCTCAGTTCGTCGATGCCCAGAATGGCGATGATGTCCTGCAGGTCCTTGTAGCGTTGCAGAATGCGCTTGACGCCCTGCGCCACGTCGTAATGCTCCTGACCGACGATGCGCGCCGAGAGAATGCGCGAGGTCGAGGCCAGCGGATCGACGGCGGGATAGATGCCCAACTCAGACAAGGGACGGCTCAACACGGTGGTCGCGTCGAGGTGAGCGAATGTCGTAGCAGGCGCCGGATCGGTCAAATCGTCGGCGGGCACGTAGACAGCCTGCACAGACGTAACGGAACCCTTGCTCGTCGAAGTAATGCGCTCCTGCAACTCGCCCATTTCCGTAGCCAGGTTCGGCTGATAGCCCACGGCTGAAGGCATACGGCCCAGCAGCGTTGAAACCTCGGAACCGGCCTGCGTAAAGCGGAAGATGTTGTCAATGAAGAGCAGCGTGTCAGAGCCCTCGACATCGCGGAAGTACTCGGCGACGGTCAGAGCGCTCAAAGCCACGCGCAGGCGCGCTCCTGGCGGCTCGGTCATCTGGCCGAAGACCAGGGCGCACTTGGAGTTGGCGAAGTCGCCCGGCTTGATGACGCCAGACTCCGTCATTTCCTTCCACAGATCGTTGCCCTCACGGGTGCGTTCGCCGACGCCGGCAAAGACCGAGAAACCGCCGTGATTGGTGGCCACGTTGTTGATGAGTTCCTGAATCACAACCGTCTTGCCCACGCCAGCGCCGCCGAAGAGGCCGATCTTTCCGCCCTTCAAAAAGGGCTGGATCAGATCGATGACCTTGATGCCGGTCTCGAACATCTCCTCGTGGGTCGACTGCTCGTCGAAAAGCGGCGCGGGCCTGTGAATCGGCATGCGCGTCTTCTCGCCGATAGGCCCAAGATTATCCACCGGCTCGCCGATCACGTTGATCACGCGGCCCAGTGTCTGCTTGCCTACCGGCATGCTGATCGGGCCGCCCAGATCGAGAGCTTTCATGCCGCGCACCATGCCGTCGGTCGCCTGCATGGCTACCGTGCGCACGCGTCCCTCGCCCAGGTGCTGCTGCACCTCGACGATCACGCTGATTGGCTCGGGCACGGTGAAGCCCTCGCTGACGATGCGCAGCGCCTGATAGATCGGCGGCATCGTCGCTTCATCAAACTGGACGTCCACCGCGGGACCGGAGATCTTGATTACCTTGCCGATATTCTCTGCCATTTTTCTTTTCCTAAATCCGTCAGATTGCTGGCTCACTGCCAGTTATGCTCGCAACTCTGAATACCGTTGCGAACTTGGGATTTGTTTCCGTGCAAAACTTTTCACACCCGGTTGAATCCATCATCCACCATTGCTGAATGACCTTTGCGTCAAATGCGACCTGCGTACCTGCTATACCGACCACACCCGCTGGTCCGACAACAAACACTAAGAGAAAGGCCAGCAGATTAATCAAAAAGTAAGGCCAATGCAAGATGAAACTGCCAAGCAACAGAGCGATTACCACCGAGCAAGAGAACCATTTCTTGATTGCCCAAACCCGAAATGTATTGGAGTTGCTGGTAGTCAATACCATCTCAAACTCTTCGGACTTCTTCGGCTCGTCGAGATTCATCTTGAAGCGTAGGCCCGATTTTCTGATTGCCTCCATTGATGTCGAGACTCTCTCGCCATCGCCAATCCATCTCCTAAAAACGAATGGCAAAAGCAAATATACCCAAAATAAAGCCCCGAAGATCATCACGAGCAATGTGAGAACAACCTCGAAAATGATCTTCAGCCACAAATCCCAATCCCTCTTACTGCGCCGCCGCAGCGCCGGAAACAATCTCGATGATCTCCTTGGTGATGGCCGCCTGGCGCACGCGATTCATATGCAGCGTGAGCGCGTCGATCATCTCCGAGGCGTTGTTGGTTGCCGAATCCATCGCCGTCATGCGGGCCGCGTGTTCGGCGGCAACCGACTCCGTCATGGCGTGATAGAGCATGGAAAACACATACTGCGGAATCAGCCCCGCAAACAACTCTTCGGCCGGCTGCTCGTAGATGTAATCCACCTGCGAGGTGCCAAACTTCTTCGCTTCGTCATCGGCCTCGGCCGTATCCGCCGGCTCGATCTCGATGCCCGCTGAAAGTGCTGCTTCGGCGGCGCGCTCCTTCTCTGCGCTGGTCGGCTCGGTCGCCCCGGTGATCTGCGGAATCCCGATCTTCATCAGCGGCAGAAGCCGCTCGACCACCAGACGCTGCGAGATGACCGACTTGAATTCGTTGTAGACGATGTAGGCGGCGTCGATCTCTTCATGCGCATAGCGCGCAATGATGCTCTGGGCCATCTCCAACACGCGGCTCTTTTCGAGCTTCAGCAGCATTCCCGGATGATCGCCCGTCACCTCGACCGCAGCCTTGCGGTCTCTCGTCTGGATCGTCTTGCCCGCGTCGTCGGTCTGCTCTGTATACACTGCAACCGGGTAGCGCCGCCGCATCAGGTCGCGCGCCTTGCGGCCCACAGCCTCAACGTCGATCTCTTTTTCCGGATTGCCACCGATGAATTGAAAGGCGGTCTTGAGAATGTTGGAGTTGAATGCGCCGGCAAAGCCCTTGTCGCCGCTAATGACGATCAGCAGAACGCGCTTCTCTGGCCGCGTCAGAAAAAGCGGATGGCAGAGATTCCCGGTCGTCTCGTCATAAAGGTCCGCGCGGCGGGTCAGCGACTCCAAAACACTGGTAATCATCCTGGCATAGGGACGGGCCGTGATCGCCCGCTCTTGCGCACGGCGGAGCTTGGCCGCCGAGACCATCTTCATGGCCTTGGTGATCTGCCGCGTGTTTTTCACGCTGCGTATGCGCCGTCTTAAGTCGAGTACGTTCGCCATTGTGTTTCCTGGTCCAGCAACAACTATTTCTTATCCGTGGTAGTTTGCTTACCGTTCTCTTTCGGTTGATCAGGCACGTTCAGTTGTTCCTGCATCTGCTTCTTGCTTTGTGGCGCTGGCCCGCAACCTAAAACGTTCACGCAAATCAATGACACACAAGCTAACCTAACAATGTTCCGAGTTGGCGTTCTCCAGCAGCTGTGAATCATCAATTTCCTCACATGCAAGAGCAAACGACGCAATCCCTTAGGCTCGCATCTACGCTTTTGCTGCGCCCAGCTCCGCCTTGAAGTTGGCCGAGTATTCCTTGAGCGCGGCGTGCAGCTTGTCGCGCAGATTGTCCAGCTTCATTTCCTTGGTCAGCTCTTCGATCAGCGCCGTCTGCGCCGAGTCGAGATACTTGTACAGGCCGTCTTCGAAGGCGCGAATGTCGGTGATCGCCAGATCGTCCAGATAGCCCTGCGTTCCGGCAAAGAGCACCACCGTCTGCTGCTGCCATGTGAGCGGCTGGAACTGCGGCTGCTTGAGCAACTCCGTCAAGCGCGCGCCGCGGTTCAACTGCTTCTGCGTCAGTGGATCGAGGTCCGAGCCGAACTGCGCAAAGGCCGCCAGTTCGCGGTACTGCGCCAGATCGAGCTTCAGTGTTGCGCCGACCTGCTTGACTGCCTTAATGGCCGCCGAGAAACCGACGCGCGAGACTGACAGGCCCACATTCACAGCCGGACGAACGCCGGAGTTGAACAGATCCGTCTCAAGGAAGATCTGTCCGTCGGTAATGGAAATCACGTTCGTCGGAATGTAGGCGGAAACGTCGCCGGCCTGCGTCTCGATGACCGGCAGAGCAGTAAGCGATCCGCCGCCCTTTTCTTTGGACATCTTGGACGAGCGCTCAAGCAAGCGCGAGTGGAGATAGAAGACATCGCCCGGATAGGCTTCGCGGCCTGGCGGACGGCGCAGCAGCAGCGAAATCTCGCGGTAGGCCATGGCGTGCTTCGACAAATCGTCGTACATCACCAGCGCGTGGCGGCCCGAATCGCGGAAGTACTCGCCGATCGCCGTGGCCGCGTAAGGCGCGATGTAAAGCATGGGCGCGGGCTCAGAGGCCGAGGCGGCCACGATAACCGTGTGGCCCATCGCTCCGGCTTCGGTCAGCGTTTGCACAACCTGAGCAATGGAGGAACGCTTCTGGCCGATGGCGCAATAGATGCAGATCAGTCCGCTTTTGGCGTTGTTGATGATCGTGTCCAGCAGGACGGCGGTCTTGCCCGTCTGGCGGTCGCCGATGATCAGCTCGCGCTGGCCGCGGCCGATGGGAATCATCGAATCGATGGCCTTCAAACCGGTTGCCATCGGCTCGCGCACGCCCTGGCGGTCGATGATGCCAGGAGCAAGGCGCTCGATCGGCAGGGAACTGGTCGATGCGATCGGTCCCTTGTCGTCGATTGGCTGGCCGAGCGCGTTGACCACGCGGCCGATCATGCCTTCGCCCACAGGCACACTCAAAATCGTGCCGGTGCGCTTGACCTCGTCGCCTTCGCTCAGCTCCGTGTAGTCGCCCAGAATCACGGCGCCCACGGAATCCTCTTCGAGGCTCAGCGCCAGTCCAGCGATGCCGTGCGGGAAGCTGAGCAGCTCGCCGGCCATCACCTTGTCCAGTCCGTGGATGCGGGCAATGCCGTCGCCGAGCGATGTGACGGTCCCAACTTCGTCGACCTGGACCTTCGAATCGTAGTTCGCGATCTGCTCGCGAAGGATTTGCGTAATCTCGTCTGCCTTGATCTGCGCCATTTGGTTCCTTTGAGTTGTCAGCTTTCAGTTCTCAGCTCTCAGTTTTCAGTCCTCAGTCCGGCCTTCGCCCGATCCTGACTCCTGGTTTCTGTGTACTGACTCACTGCTCACTGACTGCTTGCCTTTACTGCCGTTTCCTGTTTGATACCGATCGGTTACTGAGAACTAAGAACTGCTTTGAGCCGTTCCAGCCGTCCGCGAAGCGATCCGTCATACACCGTCGAGCCAATGCGAACCACCGCTCCGCCAAGGATCGACTCATCCAGCTTGAAGCTTGCTTCGACGCGCCCTCCGGCCAGCTTGCCTACTCCAGCTACCATGCCTGCGCGATCCGTTTCACTCAGCGCGCGTGCGGTCAAAATCGTTACCTGGCGAATGCCCTGCCGCTCCTGCAACTCCGCGCGATAGGCCTCGACCACTTCGCGCACATCTGCGATGCGGTCGTTCTTGATCAGCACCGCCAGCAGGTTGCGCACCTGCTTTTGCAGGCCAAGCTTCGCGTTCAGTTTGTCGAGGATCGCCACCTTCTGCGCGGCGGATACGGCCGGATTGACGAACAAGGCGCGCAACTCTGTGCTGCCCTCGAAGGTCGCGAGAAAATCATTCATCTGTCGCTCAAGCGCGGCGGTGTCGAGCTTTTCCTGGGCCGCCACATCGGCAAAGGCGCGGGCGTAGCGTTGCACAAAGGCTGCCATCTAGTTCAGCCCTCCCTTGGTCTTGCCGGCCAGAGCCGCGTCGCCAAGAAACTCGGCGATCAGTGCCCGGTCCGTCTCCGGCGTAACGACCAGTTGCTTGGCGGCCTGTTCAATGGCCAGATCGGCGGCAAAGCTGCGAAGCGAACGCCGCGCCTGGGCTGCCGAAGAGCCAATCTCCTGCTCGGCACTGGCGACGATCCGCGCACTCTCTTCGGCGATGGTCGCGTGAATGCGCTCCATATCCTGGCGGCTTTCCGTCTCCACCTGGACCCGGATCACTCGAATCTCTTCGTCCAGTCCGGCGAGCTTGGTCTCGATGGCGCTCAGCCGGGCATTGGCCTCATCGGTCGCCTTGCGGGCTGACTCGATGTCGGCGCGAACCTTTTCGCCGCGTCCTTTGAGAATCTTGGGAAGAAACTTGATCAGCGGAATGCCAAGCGCCAGCACAACAATGCCGAAGTTCAAAAACTCAAATATGCTGGCTACGGTCGCGTTCGGCAGATGAAAGGTCTTGGCCGCCCACTTGACGATCGGGCCTTCGAGGCGGAAGACCTCGGCCTGCTCTTCATCGGACTTCTTTTCGTCGGCCTTCTTCTCCGACGCGGCGGCTTCGGTGGCGGGATGGGCCGTTTGCGCGGCGGCCTCGGACTTGACCGGCTCTGGGGCTGCCTGCGCAGACAGCATCGAAGGCGCAACAGCGACACCCGCTGCAAGTGCTAAAAACAAAAGGGTACGTGAAATCTGCGGCATGAAATCTCTCAACGGGAACCCCCGGCGGCCGCGGGCAGTACGGCGCGAACCACTTGACGGGCCAGATCGCCGGCAGAGGCCTGGATGGCGGCCTTGGCCAGCGCGGCTTCTGCTTCCAGCTCCGCCTTGGCCTCACCCACCTTCACGCTGGCGGCCTTGCGGGCCACATCGAGGGCGGCATCGCGTTCGGCGCTCCACTGCTTGATGCGTTCTTCGCGGATCTTGAAGACCTCGCCGCGCGCCTGGCGCAGTTTGGTGGCATACTCGGCGGCCTTGGCCTCGGCCTGGGCGATCGCCTTTTGTGCATCCTCGATGGCGCCTTCGGTGCGGGCCCGGCGCTTCTTCAAGGTGGCCGTCAGTGGCCCCTGGATCAGAAACTGATAGGCCAGAACGAGCACGATGAAAAGCAGAATCGTGGGCACGGAGCCGATAAAAAGCGTTTCGAGTTGTTGAATCATCTCTGGCATGCGGGTCCAGCTTGTTCAGCTCATTCAGTTTGTTTCGATTACCCGGATTGCCCCAGTCCGCAAGCAGTCCATTTTACCCGGCTGGTTTCGCCAGCCAGTTTGCCCAGGTTTTTCAGGCGGTCCGCGTGGCTTCCATGCGCGGGTGGGACACTTTTTTGTATCAGGAGCCGACCCTCAAGTCAACGAATTGCATCCCTATTTCGAGATTCTATCGGCCACATTCCCGATCCCCCGTGATGGTGGTCACGAATGGGAATTTTTCTTAAAAAATACCGCTTGCTTTTACCTGAAACGAGCCTAGACTGAATTTATCACCTAGACCCGGTCCAGGGTCCAGCGGGCTGTCAGCCTCGGGAAGTCCTTCCACTCCCGGAGTTGATAGTCCGCTTCTTCCTTTTGTGGGAGTGTTTTCACAGTGGTCCCTTCTACACGAATAATCCACCCCACACTATATCTCGGGGCTTGGCCGTCGTTTTCCAGGGAGAAAGACCCTAATACAACCTGAAATTGACCTCGATGTTGACTCTCGCAGCAACAGGCCTGCCGTCCTTGATCGCAGGCTTGAAGCGGTATTTCTGCACGGAGTCGAGCGCCTTTTCATCCAGACCCATGCCCAGCGAACGGATGACGCGAAGGTTGCGCGGGTAGCCGTGGGCATCCACGACGACTCCGATGATGCAGATTCCCTGATACTTGTTGCGGCGCGCCTCGTCGGAGAACTCCGCGTCGGGAGCGATGACAGGAATGGGATTGGAGACTCCGCCAACCCCGGCTGGATAAATCGAGTCGCCAAAGCCATGATCGGAGCCTGGGCCTTTGCCCGTGCCATTGCCCGGCCCGACGCCACCGTTGGAGCCCGTGCCGATTCCGGTTTTCGAGCCGGGGCCGTTGGAGGCCGATATAACGTTGGGCGAGCTATGCACGCCGAGATTGGGAAGCGTCGGGTTGTCGGGCAGCTTCATCTCCAGCGGTATGGCGATGGCGGGGTCGACAGCCAGCTTCGGGTTCTGAATGATGGGAACCTGCGGAGGCAGGATGGGCATGACTTCACGGCGAGGCAGCCTGCCGGTCATGGGGGGGGTCAACTCATTGGCCCCGCCACCGTCGCCGCCGTGCGCCGGCGATCCCATTCGCGGCGCAAAGAGGGTGAAGTCGTCGAGATGAAGTTTGCTGCCTGAGAGCGATTTCGGATCATGATTCCGAGTCGAACTCAATCCCGCGAGGAGAAGGATGGCCAGCATGCCGCCATTGGCGAGGGTTGCGGTCCCGAAGGCCCAGGGATTCGTCTTGACGGCCAGCCGATCGGGGGTAGGAATCGGCGTCGAGGTCAACTCCAGCGGCGGAAGCGCGGGCGCGAACAAGGCATCGCGGATGCCCTCATAGAGACCGGTCCAGATGGGTCTCTCTTTAAAACTCGCTCCCAGGAAATCGATCTTCAGATCGCCGCCATGAAACTCATCGGCGGATAACCTCTCCGGCAGATGCTCACGCTTCTCGTCCATACCACCTCATCCCGAGCCCGGCAATGGGTTTCTTGTCAGCGTCTTCCGAGCCTTGCCTGGGCTTCGATACACCATAGACGGGCCGCATGGGGAGTCGTTACCTGCAAACTCAGGTTTTTAAAATGCGGGTAGATTCAAGTCGAAAACGGATCACCGTGAATCGGCGATGTCCATGGATGAAACGAGGATCTTTGGCAGGAAGGAATTCTTGGCGGTTTTCTCAGACAAAGCCCTGCGTCAAGACTGCGTGCGTTCCGGCCCGCGGCCCGCTCGGCGAATGCGTGGGGAAACGTTGCTGAGAAAGTAACTACGGATTGCCGGTGACACACCAGGAATGCCGAATGGTGGCTTCAGACTTAAGCCAAATGCTAACCAATCGGAAGCTCGTCGATTTCAAAATCGTTGCAATAGAAATGGAATTCAAAGTCTTGCGGTTCGTCGTTGGACACGTAGAAGCGTGAGCCTTCTAGTTGTCGGTCTAAGGCGGAGGCAATTTCGAGACGGCAAGTCATGCCCGGATGAATTCTTCCATCAGTCTTTAGGTCTTGAACGCCAGCAAATTTCAATACGATCTTCCCAGACCATTTTTCCTTCAGCAACTCAAGACTGATGGATTGAGAAGGCTCACCAAGTTCAAATGGAACTTGGTTAAAGTGCACCGCGAGCACCCGAAGATGCCGCGGCTGCAAACGGCGATAAACCTCAAGTCGTGATTCGATCAATGACTTCATAACACTAGCATTGCAGAGTTGAGCGCGCCGACGCACAGTTTTTCTTTTGAGAATCCTGATCGTGGTCGTGTAGCCGCCCAACCGGAAGTTAGCATAGGATTGTCTCTCCAAAGCGATCAATGAGGCCTTCGGCAAGTTCGCTACGGCTTGGCGGCTGGCTTCTCACGCTCCAGCAGGCCCTGCGCGCGCAGCCACGTTTCCAGCAGATCGGGCCACTGGTCCAGAGACGCGTCTCCCTTGCCCAGGCCGTAGCCGTGCGGCCCCTTCGCAAAGACATGCGCCTCAGCCGGCACGCCGGCCTTTACCAGCGCATCATAGAACCGCAATCCCTGCTCCACCGGCACCGTCTGGTCGTTGAAGGTATGGAACCAGAAGGTCGGCGGCGTCTCCTTCGTCACGAATAGATCAGGAGAATAGGCCGCACGCAGCGCCTCGCAGCGATCCATCAAGTTCAGAACCTTGCAGTAGCTCAGATGCGAGGTGTCGCTTGAAATCGCACCGATCCACGGATAGCCGAGCACCAGGTAATCTGGTCGGCTGGAGACGCGCTCAATCGGGTCGTCGGCTTCAGGCTTGCCTGCAACAAACTGGGTCGCGCTGAGCGCCGCCAGATGGCCTCCAGCCGAGAAGCCGATCACCACAATGCGATTGGGTTCGATGCCGTAATCTCTGGCCCGCGCACGCACCGTCTGGATCGCCCGTCGCGCATCGAGCAGCGGAACGGGCAGCAGGTAGCCGTTCGAGCCGAGCCGGTAGCTCAGCACAAAGGCGCGAATGCCGTGCGCAGCGAACCAGTCGGCAATCTGCCGTCCCTCCAGGTTGCCCGCCAGATGCGTGTAGCCGCCTCCTGGCAGCACCACCACGGCAGAGCTGTTTTCGTGGCCATGTTGCGGCGCAAAGATCGCCAGCGTCGGCGTGTCTTCGCAGGCCTTGCCCTTGGCCTCGGGAGCGTCTCCCGGCCACAGCCGAATGGTCTGAATGCCTAGAAATTCATTGTCGGTGCCCGGCGTTGCGCACGGCTGTTTTTGAGCCCATGCCGGCAAACAAGCCAGCAAAACTGCCCCCGCCATTGCCAAGAAGTGTTTCATCGGAAGTCTCCCTTATTCGTCGGGAGAATTATAAAGGCTAACTGGAGCCTCAGGCAGAGTATAAACGGAGCGCGGATTAGCGGTAGGCTTCTCCACGATGCTTCACGGCTAGAACAAGGATTGACTCTTCGAGATCAAAAAAACGCACACGGTAGTCGCCCACACGAAGTCGCAATTGAAGGGGTTCTTTACCCTGAAGGCGCTTGACGTCGCCTTCATTGGTCGTTCGATATCGGGCAATGGAATGGAGAATGCGAAGTGCTGTGAGCTGATCGATGCTGCGGAGGTCGGATCGGGCCTGATCGGTCCATTCAATCTTTTTAGGCATTCCTAAGACTTTGAAGAGCAAGGTTCGAGGGGTTCACGCCCCATGCGCTCGAAGTCCTCGGAGCTAAGCCCGAACTCAGCAAGCACTTCTTCGTTGGGGATCGGCTTATTGGTCTTGAGCCAAGACTTGGACCTCTCGACGGCAAGCATCTCTGCGTTTCCAATCCGCTCATCTTCGAAGTCTACGTTGGCTAGTCGGTCAGTGAGCGGATTGATCATCGCCTTCAGCAGCCCCACGACCTCTGAGACTTGGCCAGGAGCCAAGCTGTCGATCAACTCGTGCGCCTCTTGCCTCGGATTGATTGCCGCAGAAGCCATAATTAAACACCCTCTCTAACTATTCTGCGCCTATGGAGATTTACGGTCAACGGCAGAGCGCCGCTCTGCTTCATAATCTTCTCTTCCCGCTTTTTCATAGCCAAATCTCCGTATGTCCTGGCTCGGAGTTCGCGGCCTGCGCCGTCAGTTCCTCGGTCAGCTCGAAGCCATAGCGGGCAAGATAATAGGCCGCGCCGTGCAGCCGCTCCTGCAATCCGCCGCCGGGATAGAGGGCTTGGCTGATCGCCTCGGCCTGCCGCGTGAGTGCGCCCTCGCGCTGCAATTGGAAGTTCGCCGCCAGCCGCCGCAGACGATTCATCTGGTAGCGCATCTTGCTCGCCGAGGTCTCAGCCGAGCGACCCAGCCCAGCATCGAGCGTACGCATCCATTCAACGAGCGGGGTCAGTTCGGCGTCGAGAGCCGCGCCTGCCGCCGCCAATCCCGCCTTGCCCTCCGCCGGAATCATGCGGGACGCAAGGAATTGCGCCAGCGAGTCCGGTGTCTCGGCAAAGACCTGTTCCAGAGTCAGTTCGTGCTTGTGTAGCAACTCCGCAATTGCCGGCTCGATCAGCGTCGCAGAGAAGCGCGGCTGTGAAGGCGTCACACGGCCCAGAATCCGCTCGTAGAGCACCTCCGACTGCGCAAAGTAGGCAATCTCCGCCGGCCCGCCGACTACAGCGGAAGTTGAAAGCAGAAAATCCTGAAAGACCGGCCGCAGCAGCGCCGAGGGCGAGATCCGCTCTGGCTCCGCATCGAGAATCCCGAGCAGATCCGCGGTCGAAAGGCTCTGCCGTCCGGCCTGCCAGAGGCCATCTGGCTCGGTCGCACTTGCCGGCTGCCGCTTCAGCGCAAGCCGTGCGCCACTCTTTTCGTCGACGAGAAAGAGCAGGCTCGACTGCGCTCCCACGGCCACCTGCGCATGGTATCCGGCGGCTTCCAGTTCCTGATTGCGTGCGACAAGCGCACGATGCAACTCGTCGGCTCGCTCAATCGCAGCGCGCAGCACCGGCGCGCCCATCCGATGCACGGCACGGCCCGCGGCGTCGAGCACCAGCAAACCCTGCGCGGCAAATGCCTTTGAATAAAACTCTGCGAAAGCCTGCGCAAAGGTGCGGCCCGGCTTGTAGGCGGCGGCCAGAGCATCCATCGCATCGGAGGCCCCGAGCAGCTCCCAAAGCTGGTCGACAAGCCCCGTGATCGTCTCATCCAGCACCATGCCGCCCACTGGCCGCGCCGTCGCGCCCGCTCCGGCCGCGGGTGAATAGGTCAGCTTGCGCAGCTCGCGCCGCGCGGGAAAAACGACATGGTCGATCTCGGCAAAGTCGTGGTCTTCGGTCGCCAGCCAGAAGATGGCGGCATGTGGACTGCCGCAGGAGGTTGCCTGCCGTGCGCGAGCCACTGCGGTGGCCGCTTTGAAGGGAGTAAACAGCGGCCCGCCAAAGAGGCCCACCTGCTGCCCGGTCACTACCACTCCCGCGCCGCCGCGCAAGGCATCAAGCTCTGCAGTGGCTGCTGGAGAGGCTCCGGCATTCTGCTCGGCCAGCACACTCACCAGCTCAGGCCAGTGCGCGGGAAGCGCAGGCCGAGCCGTCCAACCAGCGCCGGCCTGCCCCGAGGGATAGAATGGCCGCACAGCCTGCGCGCCCGAGCAGTAGTCGAGGAAGAGCCGGTGCAGCCCCGGCACGGCAGAGATCGGATGGCGCTTTGCCTTCAGCAACGGATTCTTTCGACGATCTTGAGTTTCAATCTGCGCTCTCGATCTCAAATCTCAAGCGCGAACCCAGCTCGCAAGGGCGAAGAGGAAATTCGGCTTCCATTTAAGGATGCCACGCCGGGCCAATCCGATGCACAAGCATGGATTGCCCGGCGCAAAGTTTCCGGATCGGCACTTCCGCTTCAGCGCAAAATCGTGAACTCCATGGGCTGCAACTGCAACTGCACAGAGGTACCTGCCGGACCTTTGTCGATCGGGATCAGGCTGCCGATTTTTCCCGCACTGCTGTAGAGGACTTCCATCGTTTGTCGTCCCGATTGGATGGTGGCGTCGACCAGAATGTGATCGCTCCGCGAGTCCGAAGTGGACGTGTTGTAAGCGATCAAGACCTCTGACCCTGCGAGCAGCCGCGAGAACGCGAGCGTGCACGGCTGGCCCTGGGCAAACCCAAAGTGCAGGCCGTCGCCGGAGATCTGGCGGAAGTAGATTCTGCCGAAGCGCAGTTCAGCAAGCGCGCGGAATTGCGCGGCGATCTTCGCAATCTCCTGATAGATGCGGCAGGCTGGGTTGAGCTGAGTTTTGCCGGAGTCGTCCACGTCGAAGATGCACTCGCGGATGAGCGCGTCGCTATCGCCTGAGCCGGAAAAGCCCTGCTCCGTGCCGTAGTAGAGGCAGGCTGTTCCGATGGCCGTGAGCAGATAGCCGGCTCCGGCGATGATCTGCTCGTCCGGTGCGCCGCTTCCAAAGCGCCGCTTGGGACTCTGGCCGACGGCATCGTGGTTGTCGAGGAATGTGACCAGATAGCGGCCCAGCTCGCCACGCGTCAATGCGCCGTTGTTCAGCGCGTCATAGCGCGCTTTCAGCGCCGCTGGGTTTGCCATTCCCTTCAGAACGCCCGGCAGCGCAAAATAAAGTGGAAAATCGAGCACGGAGGAGAGGCCGAAGAAGATGTTGCCGTTGTCGTCCTCGGCGGTGTTCGGGCCGGTGTAATGATTGATCGCATCGTCGTTGGCGATCAGTTCTCCAAAGGTGAAAAAGTTGCGTTTCCCCAGCCGATGCGCGTACTCGCTTACGCCAGTGCAGAAGCGCGACACGGCTTTTGCGCCCATATGCTTCACGGCGTCGAGGCGGAATCCGTCCACGTCGGTTTCGCGAATCCACCAGCAGTGCATGCGCACGAGCACATCGATCAGGCGCAGGCCGTCCGCAGTTTCATCGTTGTTATAGTCCTTGAGCCCGTAGAAGTCGCCATCCTGATATTCGGGGAAGGCATCCCAATTTTGTATCTGGCCGCGCCGATGGTAGAGGTTCTCGTCGCGCAGTTCCACGGGCAGAGGCCGGTCATTTCTGCGGAAGCCATCGAGCGGAAACTGCTGGCCGTTGCTATACAAATAGCTGGCGTCGAAGGGGTACTGCCAGTTGTCGCCCGAGTGGTTCAGGACCACATCCAGAAAGATCTTCATATTGCGCTGGTGCGCGGCATCGACCAGATCGATCAGATCCTGTTTGGTGCCGAAGCGCGGATCGACATCCATGTAGTTCTGGATCGAGTAGCCGTGATAATCGCCCGATGCCGGGTCGGGCGCGCCGTTATTTTCAAAGATCGGCGAGAGCCAGATTGCCGAGCAGCCCAGCCCTTGAATGTAGTCGAGATGCTTGGTGACTCCCTTCAGATTTCCGCCGCAGAACTGGCTGAGCTGCGCCTGTGTGCCGCTGCCCTGTCCTCGCTCCGCGGTTCCCGACGCGACCCTCTCGGCTCCGTCGTCGAAGCGGTCCACGAGAAGGAAGTAAATAAACTCCTCCCGCCATTCGCGCTCGCTGTTGAAGTATTGCTTGCCAGCAGGAACGCTCAAATCGAGAGCGTATACAGAGTCCACATTCGCCATCTATCACCTCCAAACGGGGAATTCCTAGATAACGAATCTTAGCCCAGGTTTTGAGCTGCGCATAAAAATATTGGAGCAGGTCGCGATATTTTTCATCGGTGAATGCAATTGCGGGTTCATGCTTCGAAATGGATCGCATGAAGCCGTCCTCTCGACCGCATTCGGTGGCCTCTCCATTCCGCAATCGCCGTTGTGCGTATACTCTTGTACTGATCGCGCATGAATCTGAGATGCGCCCCGACCGCCCCTGGAGGAGAGAAAGAAGATGCCCAAGAAAGACAAGGCCGCAAAGGCCGCTGCACCCGAAGAAGCTGAAGCCCTGAAGCCCAAGGCAGGCAAGACTGCCAAGACCAAGGCCAAGGCCAGGAAGCCCAAAGCGAAAAAGGCCGCCAAACCCAAAGCCAAGAAAACTGCCAAGCCCAAGGCGAAAAACGCCGCCAAGTCCAAGGCGAAGGTCAAGAAGTCCAAAGCCGCCAAGCCCAAGACAGCGAAGCCTAAGTCCAAGAAAGCTGCCAAGCCGCTCAAGCCAGCCGCGGAAGAGTCCGAGCAGATCGTCAGCTCCGAGACCCTCTTCGAGGGGCCGCTCTTCCGCGTCGTCCACGACAAACTGATCGAGCCCGGCGGACGCCCCAGCGAGCGCGACATCATCCGCCATCATGGCAGCGTGGTCATTCTGGCCATCGACAACGCCAAAAACAAACGCGATCCCTGGATCGTGATCGAGCGGCAGTATCGTCATGCCGCCGGCCAGTTCCTCTGGGAACTTCCCGCAGGCAAGCTCGATCCCGGCGAAGACCCCCTGGCCGGCGCGCAGCGCGAACTGGCCGAGGAGACCGGCTACAGCGCGAAAAAGTGGAAGCCCTTCGTCGAGTACTACGCCAGCCCCGGCTTTCTGGGCGAGTCGATGAAGGTCTTCCTCGCCGAGGGTTTGGTCGCGGGCGAGGCCCATCCCGAGGACGACGAGCAGATCGATTTTCGCCTTGTCAAACTCTCCGAGGCCGTCAAATTGATTGATAAAGGCGCAATTCTCGACGGAAAGACCCTGACCGCCGTGCTTCTCTATGCCCGCAAGCTGAACAAGAAGCACAAATAAGAACCGCTACTCTTCATCGAATCAATCACTTGAGTCAAGGGTCCGGAGCATCTTCCGGGCCCTTTTTCCTTTGTTGATATTGCTCAAAGATCTTTTGGACCTTTCGGCTCAGAATTGCGTCTTAATGGATGTCGGTATGCGGGACGCGTCTCGGGTCGCACGCCGGTTCTACTGGAACACAGAAAGGCAAATCCTGTGGCTCAATACAAAGGGAAAGTCAAGTGGTTCAATAACGCGAAGGGCTACGGATTCATTGGTCGCGAAGACGGGCCAGATGTTTTCGTTCACTACTCCTCCATTCAGCTTGACGGATACAAAACGCTGAAAGAGGGCGACGATGTCGAGTTTGACATCGTTCAAGGGCAGAAGGGCGCTCAGGCGGATGCGGTTGTCCGTTTGAGGGATGCCATCAAGAACACGGCCTAGAAACACGCAAGGCCGGGCATGAGTGAACATCGCGTCACTGCGATGCGGGTAAGTTGCGGTCAATTTTCAATCGCTTGTCACACAACTCCTCAGGCCGGCCAGGTGGCTCTCCGCCAACTGTTTACAGCCTCTGGAACTCCTCTGCAGGCTCTTCCCCAATCGATCCGCGCATCCGAGGGGCCGTTCCAACGGCTTCTCGGATGCTGTGCGTCCTGGGGCCGCAACCTTGTGATGGTTCCCCGCGAGCTTTTCAGAAAATACTGCGGGTTTTCATGGCCCAACCTGCGCCTGTGGAGATAAGATAAGGCGCTATGAGCTTACTCCATCAGGAATCAGACCAGGAAATCGACGACGCCGCCCGTGGGGAGTCCTTTACCAAGGGCAGCAGCCATGTAGTCTGGGCCAGCATCATTGCGGCCGTGGTGGTCACAATCGTCATCGCGATCTATGCGTGGACCGGGCAGAAAAAGCCCGTTGCCGGCGGCGAGATCGTGCAGGTGTGGGCTCATCCGAGGCATGTAGAGACCTCTGGGCTCGACGCTAACGGCGCTCCGATGACCGTCGACAAATTTGATGAAGTGCTGGTCTTCGCGCACATTCGGCTGGAAAACCAGGCCAAGGACCCGCTCGTGCTGCAGGACATTCTGGCCAATGCAACCATGGCCGACGGCATTCTGTCGGTCTCCGCGGGAAGTGCAAGTCAATTTGAAGAGGTATTTATCGTCTATCCGGAGCTGGCCTCGCTGCACGCCACTGCGATGCCGCCGCGCACCACGATCGCTCCCGGCCAGAAGCTGGAGGGAACCGCCTTCTGGGCGGTTCGCCAGACCAAGCAGGAGTGGGACGCGCGCAAGGACCTGAACTTTACCTTCAAATTCCAGTACCAGTCCAGCGTTACGCTCGCGCCCCACACCCCGGTGATTGAGCAGTAGGCGGTTTACTTGGGCGTTGTGAGATAGCCGCTGATCTGGTTATTCTTTCCGCCCACGCTGTTGACAACGATCTCGAACAGTTGCGGAGTCTTGCCGCTGTAGAACTGCAGAGGCTCGTTGAGGTTCCGGTCCTTCTTCTCATACTGCTTGTCGTCGGAAAGAACTTCGAGCGTGAAGCGGTTCTTCTTCGCGTCGGCCTTCTTCAGTTCCAGGCTGATCGTGCCCACGGGCTTGCGCTGGCCCTTCACCAGGGTGAACTCGTAGTAGTTGCGGTCTCCCTTGTGCTTCAGCACTTCCAGTTCGTCATGGTTGCGGGCGATCAGGCTGCTGTGGTCGCTCAGGTCGCCTTTCATCGAGGTCAACTGGCTGATGGCCGTGGCCAGATCGTTCTGCGTCTTGCCCAGATCGGTCTTCACCCCGCCCACGTCGGTCTTCACGTTGGATACATCGTTCGAGACGGCGGTCACTGCCTGCGCCGTCTGCCGCTGTGCGCTCTCAAGCCGCCTGCTGTCGGCCTGCTCGCGCTGCAGGATCTCCTGGGCCTTGGCGTCCATCTGCTTCTGCGTCAGACCCATGGAGGCGCCCAGTTCTTCGGTGGCCACCTTCATGCGGGCGTCGGTCTCGCGCAGTCGGGAATCCAGATTTTTGTTCTGCTGCTTTGCATCGGCCAGCGCCGCTTCCTGGCCGGCAAGGCGGGTGCTCAGTGTGTAACTCCAGATCAGGGCGCCTACCCCAAGCAGCAGGGCAACGGCGATGGCCGCCAACAACGCGCCAGAGTAGCTTCGGGGGGTCTCGTCAACTTCACTCATATTTTTGCCTTTCGTTGGCGGCGCGCTCGGCGGGCCGCTAGTTGTGGTCTGGCGCCTTCCACTTCGGTCAGGCGCCGTTGAAGATGATTTCACTCCCCGGGGTTCCCGTTTCTCCGCCGGGATCGTTCCCGGAGTGCCATTTTGCGGTGCTTCCGCTCAGGCGCCTCCAAGGCAACATCAAGCATATAGAAATAATCCGGCTTTTGCAGAAAAAGCTGCAGCTTGTTGACCACTGTCTGCCGAAAAAGCTGCCCGCCTGCCGTCTCCGCCCCTCCGCCGTCTCGCAATTCGTGACAATCAGGGAAGCGCTGCGATATAAACATGTATACAACACATTCTGGCGCCCGGCTCTTTTCTTGAGGCCAGGACAGCCGGCCCCATCATCAGGAAACCATCGAAAAAAAGGGGAGATCCAAGGGCTATGTCGACCGCTGTCGCTGGAAAAGGTTTGGAAGGGATCGTTGCGGCCAACTCCGGAATCTGTTGGATCGACGGAGACGCGGGTGTGCTGTCCTATCGTGGAATCGATATCCACGAGCTGGCCCTGCATTCGAACTTCGAGGAAACCACCTATCTCCTCTGGAATGGAATTCTGCCCAATCCCATCGCCCTGCGCGATTTCCAGTCGCAGCTCTCGATGGCCAGGGGCCTGGACTTCCGCATCGTCGACATGCTGCGCGGCATTCCCGCCTCGGCCACTCCGATGGAGGTCCTGCGCACCGCCGTCTCGGCCTTGAGCTTCTACGACGCCGATGAAAAAGACAACTCCCACGACGCCAACGTGCGCAAGTGTTACCACCTGACCGCGCAGATGGCCATGATCGTCGCCATCTACGATCGCCTGCGCAAGGGCCTCGATCTTGTTCCCCCCGACCGTTCGCTCAACCACGCGGCAAACTTCCTCTGGATGCTCAATGGCGTCAAGCCCTCCGAGACCGCCGTCAAGACCATGGACATGGCTCTGGTGCTGCACGCCGAGCACGAGCTGAATGCCTCCACCTTCGCCGCGCGTGTCATCGCCGCCACCCTGGCCGATGTGCACTCGGCCATCACCGGCGCCATCGGCGCGCTCAAAGGCCCTCTGCACGGCGGTGCCAACGAGGGCGTCATGCGCCTGCTGCTGACCATCGACAAGCTCGGCGCCGACCCGGTCGAGTATGTCAGAAACATGCTGGCCGCCAAGCAGAAGATCTCCGGCTTTGGCCACCGTGTCTACAAGACCGAAGATCCCCGCGCCACGCACCTGCGCAAAATGAGCGAGCAACTTGGCAAGGACGCCGGCGTAACCAAGTGGTACGAGATGTCCAGGGCCATCGAGCTCTACATCAACTCCGACAAGAAATTGAATGCCAACGTCGACTTCTACTCGGCCTCGACCTACGCCACGCTGGGCATCGACATCGACCTTTACACGCCCATCTTCGCCATCAGCCGCATCGCCGGATGGGCCGCGCACGTCATCGAGCAGTTGGACGACAACCGCCTCATCCGCCCCCGCGCCGAATACATCGGCCCCGCCTACCCCGCACGCTACATTCCCATGGAAGAGCGCGGATAATGGATAGCGCCCTCTCTCCAGAGAGGGCGCTATCCATTATCCGCTCAGATTTGTCGCGCCATCCACATCAGGTAGAGCGCCCAGGCTGAGAGTGTGCAGTTGTCGCGAATCACGCCGCTCAGCATCATCTCTTCGAACTCGGCAATCGAAACCGAGCTCGCCGTCATGTCGTGCTCTTCGGCGTCGGGCTTCTTTGCGCTCTCGGTCAGTCCTGTGGCAAGAAAGACATGCTGCCTCTGCTTGGCATAACCGTAAGAGACCCACACCTCTCCCAGGCGAGTCATCTCCGCGGCTTCCAGGCCGGTCTCCTCTTTCAGCTCGCCGCGCGCCAGCTCTTCAGCCGATTCGATCTGCCTCTCCCAGCCTCCTTGCGGCAGTTCCAGCGCCCGCTCTTGAATCGTGTAGCGGAACTGCTCCACCAGCCAGATGCGCCCGCCGTCGATGGGCACAATGATCGCCGCGTCGTCTTTTTCCACCACGCCGTAGACCCCCTCGACGCCATTCGAGCGCAGGATCTTGTCCTCGCGCACCCGCATCCAGTGGTTGCGATAGACCTCGCGGCTGGAGAGTGTCGTGATCGACGGCAGAGCGGTCGGCGGAGCTGGCTTCATGGAGTCTCCTTCGCAGTTCTCAATGCAAGCATAGGCGATTTGGCATGAAGCATTGATGAAAGCGAAGATCACTTCTACCGCGGCCGGTACCGCCGCAGCCGACACGTATCAATTCCGCAGGTCATAGGTGATGCGCTTGTGGAATGCGATCAATCCATCAGGGCTCGCCACTCATCTCGCCCAGCGTAGATATCCAATTCCGGCCCATCCCTGCGAGGTGTTCTGGATGAATTCTCCCGACTCATGCTGGGATTTGATCTCTGACCAGAAGCGGTGAACTTCGCAGCCTGTCGAAGAAGGATGCACCGCAACATCGTGGAAAGCTATCAATCCACCCGGCGCAACCAGACTGCTGTACATCTCAAAGTCCTGCTTCACGTCGTCGTATGTGTGGCCCGCATCAATAAACAAGAGATCGACTTGATTCTCTCCAAGCAGCATCCTCGTCTTTTCAAGTGTAGATTCGCTGTGCGAATCGCCTCGTAGAAGCTCGATGCGTTGCTTGCCCATTGCAAATGACCGGTAAACAGGACTACGCCATGCAACATAGCCATCGCCAAATCCGCCACCGGGAAGATCGATGCTGATCAGGTGCGCATCTTCTGCGGCAACCCTCGTCCAGAGGAACAATGTGCACCCTTGGCTGTGCCGATTTCAAGCACAGTCCGCGGCTTGAGATCCTGTACCAGCTCCACCAAAGAGAGAATCTCCGAACGTACCTGAATAGGATGGAGGAATCCACCGAACGCTGTATTTGTGAAATCTACCAGACTGGCCAGGTCTTGAAACTTCGGCTTTGTTCTGAGAGCCAAATAAGCTGACACAGCCCCAAGAAGTTCGTTCTTTCCCCGCTTTACCAGTGCGCCGACACCCCGCTTTTTCAGAACTCGACGAGCTTTGCGAAATGTGAGGGGAAGATGGTTGCCACCAAAGCGATGATCGTGAACCGAAGCAATATCTAGCTTGCTCATGGATGTCTTCACCGGAACTTTCACCTTTCTTCACGGTTACGAACAATATTATCTCACTGTCTCCAGGCAATATCCGCCTTCTCATCGTCCGCTGAATTCCACAGACCCCCGACTTCGGAGAGGACCGCCTCTCCTCATTCCCCTCGCAGCCGATACCGCCGCAGCCGCCCCACGAGCGATGCCGGGCCGCTGACCCTCAGCCGCACCACATTCCCCTCGTACTCCCGCGCATGGACGACCATTCCCGCCTCGATCGCCGCCAGCGCCGCCCCATCGTGCTGCGGCACGCGCAACTCAGTCTCAACCAGCGGATCGGTATGCAGCGCGCGATCGATCGCCGCGAGCAGCGCATCCATGCCCTCGCCGGTCCGCGCCGAGACGGCCACCTCTCCCGAAGTTTTGCTCCGCTCCAGCAGCCCGGCCCGTTCATGGTCGCTTAGCAGATCGATCTTGTTCAGCACCTCGATGCGCGGCTTGCCCAGCGATTCGAGTTCGCCCAAGACCTTCTCGACCTGCGTTTTTTGCTCTTCTCCATAGGTCGAAGCCGCATCGCGAATGTGCAGCAGCACCTCGGCCTGCGCCACCTCTTCGAGTGTTGCTCTGAAGCTGGTCACCAGCGTGTGCGGTAGGTTGCGAATAAAGCCGACCGTATCGGACAGCAGCACCTTGCGCCGGCTCGGGAGCTCAATCGCGCGAAGCTTTGGGTCGAGCGTGGCAAACATGCGCGACGACTGCAAGACCTGCGCGCCGGTCAGTTGATTGAAGAGCGTACTCTTGCCGGCGTTCGTATAGCCCACCAGAGCCACCGTCGGCACGGGCACAGCCTCGCGGCGCTGCCGTTGCTGCTTCCGCACGCGGCGCACAGACTCCAGTTCGAGCTTCACATGATCGATGCGGCGCTGGATCTGGCGGCGATCCGTTTCGAGTTTTGTCTCGCCCGGCCCGCGTGTGCCAATGCCGCCGCCCAACTGCGACATCGCCTTGCCCTTGCCGCTGAGCCGCGGCAGCATGTACTCAAGCTGCGCCAGTTCCACCTGCAGCTTGCCCTCGCTGGTGCGCGCGTGGCGGGCAAAGATGTCCAGGATCAACTGCGTCCGGTCAAGAACGCGGCAGGGAAGTTCTTTTTCAAGATTGCGCAACTGGGTCGGCGTCAGGTCGTGGTCAAAGAGCACCAGATCGGCCTCTGTCGAGGCAGCCACTCCGGCAATCTCCTCCACCTTGCCCGTGCCGATCAGTGTCGCCGGATCGGGATGCGCGCGCCGCTGCAAGACCTCGGCGACGACGACTCCGCCGGCGCTCGAAACCAGTTCGCGAAACTCGGCTAGAGACTCGTCGGCATCCAGCTCTGTGGAAGAACGAGCCTGAGAGGCTTTCTTGGGCGAGAGCTCCGCTGTCGCCAGATCGGCAGATCCGGCCGC
>Ga0302323_100000139_pt1 | contig 53140 bp, 48 predicted proteins | sample Fen_T0_3_FD_201950 | JGI IMG/M metagenome (GOLD analysis project Ga0302323, IMG submission 201950) | Peat permafrost microbial communities from Stordalen Mire near Abisko, Sweden - Fen_T0_3 | ecosystem: Environmental > Terrestrial > Soil > Wetlands > Permafrost | place: Sweden: Abisko...
TTTACTCATGGATTGCTCCACTTTCTCGTTCGACTTGCATGTGTTAGGCACGCCGCCAGCGTTGATTCTGAGCCAGGATCAAACTCTCGTTTGAAACCTGATTGCTTCACCCAAACCGACGGAGGTCGGATGGGATCAGCGGCATCGCACGCTCGAAAACGCACGATGCAATTACGTGAGAATGATCAAGCCAAACCTGATCTATTCTCATAACTGGCATGTTCAACCTAATTGTCAAAGATCCTTGAGAGACATCCGCCTGAGCGGCTCCCTTTTGGGATCGAGGCCCAGTCTTTCGACTGAGTTGTCCTCGAACTTGTTGCGCTCACCAACTCTGCGTTTAACCGCATCCGTCGGCGTTTTTGCGCGAACCTTTTAAATATATCGGACTTGGCTTACCCTGTCAAGCTCAATCTTTTTCTTCGTCCGAGGCCGCTCCAACTCGCTGTTGGCGGAAGTTCCTCGCTGGCGATTTCGATCGGCTTACCGGAAATCAATCTCCGTTTAAAAGCGTCGCGCTGCGCAAAATATCAAAGAATGACCAGCAAACTGCGCCTGAGCCACTAGGGCTCACAGGAGTTTCCTCCTGGGTCTTGCAATGGCTTGTTCTCTGCGGGATTCCCTACAGGGGTCCAGGGGCTCTTGCCTCACCTGACCCAGCGAACTAGCATTACAACTTGCTTCCCACTTCCCTCTACGGGGCAGGCCTTACTGGCCACCGGGAGGCTTCACTGCTCATCTGCAACTTTTCAAGAGTAGCACAAGCTCTTCTTGTTTGCAACCGAGGTGCATACTGCACCCTTGTCGCCTTGCTGCAACTTCCCGAGAATAGCAACTCCGTGATTGGAATGCAAGCACCCACCCTGTGGAAAGCCGCTCTTTCTGTGGGAAACTCTCTTCTACTGGCGTGCAATCACTCCTAAGTCTGTCAATCCATTGACAAAATACTGCATGGCCAGCGCCACCAACAGCAACCCCATCACGCGCACCAGCACGCGAATTCCCGTCTCGCCCATCACCTTGCGCACCCGACCGGCTGCAGCCAGCACAAAATAGCTCGTCAGGCTGGTCACCGCGATCGAGCCCAGAATCGCTCCCATCTCCCAGTGCCACACCCCCGGCGCCTGACCCACCAGCACCATCACCGAAGAGATCGCACCTGGCCCGGCCAGCATCGGAATCCCCAGCGGAACAATGCCCGCGTCCTCTTTGGCCGTGGCCTCTTCGGTATCGCCATGCGTCTCCTGCGTCGGCGAACGCTTGGCTTGCAGCATATCCAGACCAATCAGCAGCAGAATCATGCCGCCTGCGATCTCAAAGGCCGGCAGTGTAATGCCAAAGAGCTTGAAGATCATCTGTCCGGCAATGGCAAAGCTTGTCAGCACGATGAAGCAAGTCAGCGCGCCCTTGCGCGCCATTCGCTTGCGCCGCGCCGCGTTCGCGCTCTCGGTAATCGCCAGAAAGGAAGGAATCGCCGCAAACGGATCGACCAGAAAGAAGATCGAACTGAATGCCAGCAGCGAGAAGCGCACCAGGGGCGCAGTACTCAAGGCATTCAAGGCCGTCTCTGCTGGGCTGGTCAAAATCATCTCTTGAGGCTATAGCAGTTCTCCAATCGGTGTATACCGAAACCACGAATCTCAAGTGGATTTTCCCTCAAGAAAAAGCCACCTTTGACTAGGCCGGTAGGGTATATCAATTGGAGAACTACTCTAGACCATCGACCCAACAACAGGCCAGTACCCGTCATCAAATCGTCAGTGCATCCAGACAGGCAGAGCTCTTACGGCTGGACCTGCAGCGGATTCGCCTTTGCGGACGGCATCTGAAGGTTCAGGATCTTCGCCACCGTGGGAGCAACCTGCCGCATGTCGATCACGCCAAGATCGCGATGATGCGCAACACCTGCGCCCGCCATAAACAGGGACGCATGCAATTCCGGAAACTCCGGCGAGAATCCATGTCCGCCCTTTTCCTCCGGATTCGCCTCGACAAGATTTCCGCTTGTGCCTGTGCCGGTTATGTAGCCCGACTTCAATACAACGAGAAAAGCCGCATCAGGAAAGCCTCCGCGCGTTTTGATTGCGTCGCGATCGAGAACCGCCGCGATTCCGTTGTTTTCATCGGCGGCCAGTTTTTTGAGGATCTCGCCGACTTGCTCTTCTGTCTTGTGATCGTTTGCGTCGTGAAGCATGATGGCAGCCATGCCACCTGCCAGCCACGGCTGAGCCTTCCATGATTTGATCGTGAGCGCCTTTGTCTTTGGATTCGCCGCAGGCTGAATGAGGCCCGCTTCAAGAAACGGAATAAAGAGATTGACTGAGTGAGTAAGCGTCGTGAATCCATGATCGGAGACCACGACCACCACCGTTGAAGCATCGTTGGCGAGCGCGGCGCTTGCCAGTCGCGAGACCATTCCATCGATCGCTTCCAGATCCTTCTTGGCTTCCGCGCTGAAGGGACCATACTCATGCTGCGCATTATCGAGCGAACTCAGATGGATGGTCATCAGCGACGGTTTCTGCCGGCGAAGAATCTCCACCGAGTAGCGCGTCTTGACCTCATCGCCGTCGATGCTCGTCTCGTTTCCCATCATGTATGCGCCGAGCAAGGGCTGCAACTGTTTGAGCAGCGTATCGGGACGCGAGAGCGCAGCCATCAGTTCGCGATCTGACGGATTGGACGCGCCCGACGGCCCTGCACTGCGCCAGTACTCGGGAATCAGAGAATCCACATCCGTCGCGCCTACGCTCACCGGCCAGCCAACGCTCACCGTGCGCAGTCCCGCGTCATGCGCGACCTTCCACAGTGTTGGGACATGAATCTGAGGCGCATACCAATACCAGGCTCCGGAGAAATTGCGCCCAGGATCGAACTCCTGATTGTTATAGATGCCGTGCTCCGCGGGTGATACGCCTGTGAGTAAAGTTGTATGACTTGGATAAGTCACAGTCGGCCAGACGCCAACTACGCCCTCCGCATACGCGCCGTCTCGAACCAGCGTGCGGAGATACGGAATCTGCAAGCCTCTCGCATCGGCCTCTAAAACATATTCCGGTTTCAGGCCGTCGATCGAGATCATCAGCACCGGTGCGCCCAGTGCGGTTGCCGCAGCAGTAAGCAGCGCAAGCAACGGCAGAAAGCGATAAATCAGTGGATTCATGCTGTCGTTCTCTCCTCGAAGGCAATGGAATGCTGCTCCGCTGTCGCACATAGCGAGTCGGTTGCTGCAGACCCAGTGTGTCTTTAGCAGTGAGTCTATCGAGCCAGCATGGCCGCAATGTTAAGGTTCTGAGAACAATCGAGCGATTCATCCGCCGTTGATCGTCAATTTACAGAGATTTTATGCCACTTAATTAATGTCGCAGCCATGACGAACCTACACATCTTTTGCAGAACTGTCTTCGTTGGCCTCTTGATCGCAATCTGTGGTTTGGGAGCAAGGGCGCAATACGAGGATGGTAGCCTGATCGGCTCCATCCATGACGCCACCGGTGCGGCGGTTCTAAACGCATCCGTCACCGTCACCAACGTAAACTCCGGCAATGTCATCAAGGTCGAAGTCAACGGCGCGGGCGACTATGAAGTGCCCTCACTGCGCGCAGGCGTCTACACCATTCAGGCCAGCGCCCCCGGCTTTGCGCCCACCGAGGCCAGAAACATCACCATCGCCGTCGCCGGACGCCAGCGCATCGACCTCACCCTCAAAGTGGGCATGGCCGATGCAACCACCGTTGAAGTCAGCGACGTGGCCCTGCAGCTTGAGACCGAATCCAGCGAACGCGGCCAGGCTGTCTCCGAATATCAGACCCAGTCTCTGCCTCTGGTCAGCCGCAATTATTCCGACCTGCTGGCCTTGGTCACAGGTTCGCGCCAGGCGCCAACCGCCGCCACCACGACTTCCGTCACCAGCCTGGTCCGCCAGGGATCGTATAACGTGAACGGCCTGCGCAGCATGTTCAATAACTATCTGCTCGACGGCATGGATAACAACGCCTATGGCGAGAGCAACCAGGGCTTTGACAATCAGATCATTCAGCCGCCGCCGGACTCGATCTCGCAGTTCCAGGTGGTCACCAACAATGAAAGCGCCGAGTATGGCCGCTCCGCCGGCGCCACCATCAACGTCGCCTCAAAGAGCGGCGGAAATCAATTTCACGGCACCCTCTACGAGTACCTCCGCAACACCGAACTGAACGCCTTCGGCTACATCAAGCCCATCGCCGGCACGCATCATATCGTCAAGCCCGGCTTCAAGCGCAACCAGTTCGGCGCGGACTTTGGCGGACCGATCCTGAAGAACCGGCTCTTCTACTTTCTCGACTACGAGGGCTTCCGCCAGACGCTGACACCGTCGGTTGTCCTGACCGTTCCCACGCAGAACGAGATCAACGGTATTCTCGCCGTCGATGTGCAGGACCCATTCAGCCCAGGCACTTACTACAAGGCCGGCACTTCAATCCTCAACTCGCCCCACGCCAGCCCCATCGCCAAGAAGATCCTTGGCTTCTTTTCCAATCTGCCTGCGCAGTGCAAGATCGCGCCGGGAACACCGGGCATCAATACGGCCACAGGCGTTGACAGCAACGACTGCCCGACCAACGCCCCCTTCACCGACAATGCCGACAAGGGCAACCTCCGCTTGGATTTCCAGCAAAATGAAAAGGCTTCCTGGTTCTTCAAGATCAGCGACCGCAAGGAGACAGGCATCAACTATCCCACCCTGCCGCTGCCGCTCGACGGACAAACCAATGGCAGAATCAAGATTCTCGACCAGCAGGTTGCCATGGGTTACACGCGGCTGATCGGCTCAAATAAAGTGCTCGACGCGCGGCTTGGCCTGTCCGCCACCAGAGCCGGAAAATATACGCTTTCCATCGGCGACAATGCCATCGTGATTCCCAATCTGCCCACCGATCCCATCGTCGCCGGCGGTCTGCCTTCGACCGCCGTTGCAGGCGGCTTCACTTCCTTCGGGCGTCAGAGCACCAATCCGCAGTGGCAGTATCCTTCGCTGCTTGATCCCAAGGTCAACTTCTCTTGGGTCAAGGGCAAGCACTCTCTCAAATTCGGTTTCGAGTACGAGCACATCTGGATGCAGGTGCAGGACTCCAATCCGCTCTTCGGGTCCTTCACTTACGGCAAGGGATACAGCGTCTGCCCGGCGACTGCGCCGACAGGAACCGGCGCTGGAACCTGCAACAACCAAACCGCAGCGGCTGATACCTACTGGGCCGATCTGATCTTCGGCACAACAAGCGCCTATGCGCTGGCGACTTACTTCAAAGCTCACCTGCTGCAGACCGATGTGAGCGCCTATGCGCAGGACGACTGGAAGGTCACGCCCAAGCTCACGCTGAACCTCGGCCTGCGCTGGGAGTACGGTTCGCCTTACTCCGAGGCGCACAACAATCTCTCGAACTTCGACCCCGTTTCGCAAACAGTCCTCACACTCACTCCGGGAGCAGTGACCGTGCCCGGCGCCGTCACGCCCGTCAAAGCCGGCGGCGTTTACGGCAAGACGCTCGTCAATCCCGACTGGAGCAACTTTGCTCCGCGCGTGGGCTTTGCCTATGCGGTCACACCGACCATCGCACTCCGCGGCGGCTTCGGCACCAGCTATGCGCACTACACCCGTGCAGGCTCAGGCGACATCCTGCCCATCAACGCGCCGCAGGCCCTCTTCGTCTCCGTCTCCCAGCCATCATCCGTCACTGCGTCGAGTTACCGCACGCTCGATCAGGGCTTCATGCCCAACCAGGCTACGACCTTCAATCCCGCTACCGACAACATCACCTATATCCCCAAGAACAACAAGGCGAGTTATGTCGAGAGTTACTTCCTCAGCGTGCAAAAGTCTCTCGCCAAAAACACGCTGCTCGACGTGGCCTACATCGGAAACCACGGCTTGAAGCTCGAAGGCTTTCTCAACGCTAACCAGAAGAACCCAGCACTCGGATTCGCTCGTCCTTACACCAACTGGCCCAGCGACATTACCGAAGCACTGAACGGCTTCTCCTCCCACTTCGATGCGCTGCAAGTCCGCTACGAGCAGCGCTTCGTCCGCGGCCTCACTCTGTTGAACTCCTTCACCTGGGAGCACTCGCTCGATAATGCATCGGCCTCGCTCGAAGGCAACACTCCCTCGCCGCAGGACGGCAACAACATCAAGGCCGACTACGGCCAGTCGGACTACAACCTGCCGCTCGCCAACGTCACCAGCCTGGTCTATGACTTGCCGGTGGGACATGGCCGCCAGATCCTATCGAGCGCTGGCCCGCTGCTCGACACGCTTGTCGGCGGATGGCAGATCAGCGCCATCAACACCGCGCAAGGCGGAACGCCCTTCAACCTCACCTACTCGCCAAACTCGTCCAACGCGGTCTCTCCGCAGATCTCGGCCACCTATCGCGGCGCCAATGAATACCGTCCCAACCGCGTTGCCGGCAAGCCGGTCGTCACCTGCAACTCAGGGCACTCCTGCCTGAGCCAGAGAAATGCGGCCAACGGCACCATTCAGTATGTGAACTACTCCGCCTTCACTCTGCCCGCAACCAAAGACGCTGGCGGAAACCTGTTGAGCCCCTTCGGCAACTCACCGCGCAACCCCGGCCGCACGCCCAACTTCTACCAGACCGATCTCGACCTCAACAAGCGCTTCAACACTCCGATGGAACGCTTGAAGATCGAGTTCCGCGCCGAGGCCTACAACGTCTTCAACCACACCAACCTTTACCTGCCGGCCAGCGGCCTCGGCGGCACGCTCTCCACACCGACAACCCTCAACAGTCCAAGCACAGGCGGCGCAATCTCCGGCACCTTCGAGCCGCGCATCCTTCAATTCGGATTGAAGGTCGTCTACTAAAGCTAGGTTTTTGACCGTTTGTTCTTGTACCTGCACCGTGCCCCATCCATTCGCTTTTTTCTGGCGAATGGGTGGGAAACTGCGAACCCAAGCCACGAGGTCACACAGTCAGAGACCTGGCTCGCACCTTTCTATTTCCCCCGCTGCACAGTCTTGAGTTAGTTTGTTATTCGGGATGAAGTGGGAGGGTGAATGGGAATCTCCAGCGTTCCCGCATTTCCCGTGTTCCAGTCGTAGACCCCGGTCACAAGATAGACATCTGTGTTGGGAAGATCGATTTGCATGTGTGCCGGAATCCCGGACTTTTTAATCGCAGCGTAGTTCTCGGGCTTGAGATTCATCATCTGCGTTCCGCCTATCCAATTCACGGCGTTGCCATCACGGTCGTATGCGAGCAGACCCAGTTGAATCTTGCCAGAGTGCGTTCCCTGCGGCGCTGCCTGCAGTTGCACATCCTTCCAGCGGATCATGAAGTCCACGTCGTAGCGCGTAACCGGGCCGGTGAGTTTCGGATTCATGCCGGCGCGGGTTGCGTTGGGCTCCGGTTGCAGATCGGAGGGAACCACGCGCACGCCGTAAAGCAGTTGAGTGGATCCGGGCAGCCCATGCAGCAGCAGTGGGCGCAACGGGTCATTCCCTTGCTTTGCCGCGTCCGCCGTCGTAGTGTCCGCGTTGTAGCCGCGCCGGTATGCCAGCTTGTATCTGCCTTGATTGGTCTTGATCTCGATGCGGCGATATTGGCCATCCATCTTCTTGTTGGTGGGCGAATAGCTCAAGGTGTAATAGTGCGACCCGTCGTTGATGGCATGCGTCATTGCAGCATTCAGGTCGTTGGTGTTGTAGTACGCTTTGCCGCCGGTATCGGCGGCCAGTTCCTCCATGGCAAAGATCTTGGCAGAGCGCTGCGCGGATCCTGCCCCGAGGTTATTCATGGATTCACCATTCTTCCCGGCCTGCTCAAGGTAGTGGTTGGCCTCCATCGGGTGGTCGTTCATCATTCCTTCAGCTCCGATTGGATAAACAGCAACCTTGGAAACCGTCAGCAGGTCGGCGGTCTGTTTCACCTCGCTCACGAACACCCGCGCCGAGTTCATTGCATCTTTTTGCGCGGGAGAGGGGAAGACATTTACAGGAAACTCGCCGGCAAACCAGATCAGGTTCTTTCGCCCCGGGACGCCGCCCAGATACCGGGCTAGGTATTGCAGCGCCTCCAGCGTCATGGATGTTCGGCGAGCTTCTTGGAAGTCGGCGATGTCCGCTTGCGCCTCCTCGATCGCCCGAATCCCCGGTGTCACATGCCCGTTACTCATCTTCACCATGGTGGCAATCCGGTCCTTGTCGGCCTGTGCGTCGTCGCGCGACCGCGACGACGAGTCCTTTTCAGGAGAGACTCCGGTCTTCTTGTCATTCAGCGCAGCGCTCAGAACCGAAGTATCGGTTGTGAACCCTTGCACGAAGCGCAGCTTGGAGCCCAGAGCGAAGATGGCACAGCGAGTGCCGGGCTGCATGTTTTTCAAGAAATTAAAGATCTGCTTATGGACAAAAGCCTGGTCCGCTTTTTCGGTATTCAGGCTGTCGAGCAGCAGCACATTCACTGCATCGCTCTCCGGCGCGGGTGGAACGTTGGTATAGACGTTCGGCGGCATCTTGGGCATCTCCGGCTGTACTCCCGGCGGAAGCGTCTTGGCCGTGTGCTCCTCAAAGAAATCGATCTTCTGCGGCTTACCGTCCTCGACTACCTGAAAGTCCTGCTGATGCAGGCCGGCGATGGGCTGTTCTCCCTTCGTCACCACGACGTCGACCACAACTGCGCGGACATCTTCCTTTAGTAGTGGAACATTCTCCTCCGGACCTTTTGCTCCAGGCACGGGCGTTTGCGCTTCGAGAGGGGTGACAATGCAGTAAACCGCCAAGAGTGAGAGAAGACTGAATTGTTGTAGGCGCATGGATCTCTCCTTCAACCGTATTCGGGATTTAAAAAATGGCTACAAGTTTGACGTTTTGATTCTAATCTCCGTTAGGGCGGATAAGTCGACGTGAACTTGCGACGAGGATCGATGCGGCGAAACAAGTGGCGGGCAGTTGGCCCGATCGCCTAGAGCTTGTTATGAGCTTTCCCGCAGGCGCGAATGTTCATAACAAGCTCTGGCCTCGAAGAATGGCGTGGACCAAACCGTGCGATAACTCGCAGCCCCAAACCTGAGTCTCCACTCCCCCGCTACAATAGTTGCTTGCTCCCTCAGGACCAAAGCGAACGCTTCAACGTGGTGCTCGTCTCGCCGCGCAATCCGCTGAATATCGGAGCGGCGGCGCGCGCCATGGCCAACTTCGGCTTCAGGCGGCTCAGTGTCGTAGCCCCCTTCGATCCCAACTGGCGCGAAGCCCGCTCGGCAGTCGGAGCGCCTGAGCTGCTCCAAAACGCGAAGAGCACGGAGTGCCTGGCCGAAGCCGTGGCCGATTGCACGCTGGTCGTGGGCACCGGAACGCTCACTTATCGCAAGCCCGAGCAGCCAGTAGTCTCGCTGCCTCTGCTGGCTCCCCTGGTCAACCGTGAACTGGAAAGCGGCGGACGCATCGCCCTCGTCTTCGGCTCAGAAAAGCACGGGCTGACCCGCGAAGACCTCTCCTATTGCCACGTCTTGGTCGAAATCCCGACTGACCCCGAACAGCCCTCGATGAATCTCGGCCAGGCCGTGGCTGTCTGCCTCTATGAGCTGGCCGCGCGCGTCTTGCTGCTCGAGATGCTGGCCAGTGATTTAGATCTCGCTGAACCTTCCAAAGCGGCCGAATCCGCAACAGCCTCCACGGCGACTTCTGACCGCCTGGAGTTATTGGCCGGATTAATTGAAGATACGATGAATTCCGTGGACTACTCTCCGCGCGCAATGCAGCCGGCCAACCGGCACGATCTGCGCCTGATGCTGCGGCGGATGAGCCTCTCCACCCATGACACGCGCAGAATCCTCGGTATCTTCCGGCGGATTCTTTGGCGTCTGAAGCGATCCCCGGCCCCCGACAAGGAACCTGGCTAAACTGTATGCGCGCAGGGCAATCGCATGAACAAGTTCCGTCACCAGAACTGATTCATTTCCTCTGGCCAGCAAGTCAAATGCGCCCTCTCGTCCCAGAGGGACGCATCGAGAATAGCCCAGGATGGAGCGAAGCGGAATCCTGGGAAAGCGTGTTTGTCGAGTCCGGCCGCCCTGTAAGGGTGGCACGAACCAATCTCCGGACTTCGATAGCATTCATGCGATTGCCCTGTGTGCGCGCGTTTCTTTTCGCCACGGCAAGTCGCGTTCTGGTAAAGTGTCGCCAAAGGCCTCTTCCAATGCTGATCTCTCCTTTCCGCTCTCATCTGTCTTCTCTGTTGGCTCCCATGCGGCCAGCCGCGCTGGCCTGCTGCTCGGCTCTGGCTCTGGCGCTGGCATCTTTCGCATCAGCTCAAGAGCCCGTGCAACCCGCACCACCCGACGCCGCGCAGCAACCAGCGCAAGCCGCACAACAACCCGACGCGCCGCAACAGACAGCACCCCCCGAGGCGCAATCCGGCCAGGCACAAAAGCCCGCCGCAACGCCCGATCAGCCACCGGCCATTTCGACGCCCCCTGCGCCGGAGCCCCCCGCTGCCGCCCCTCCGACCACGCCAAAGGCACATCGAGCCGACAAGAGTTCAAAAGAGAAGGCTCCCTCCGACTCCGGCGCCATCAGCGAAGACGAGCTCAAGCAGATGCTGCTCGGCAAAAAGCTCTACCTGCGCGGCGGCTATCTGGACAACAATCTGAAGTTCGACGAACTGGGTCGCCTCACCGATCGCACCACGCAAGGCTCTTACACGCTCAGCGCCATTGAAATCACCAAAATAAGGCTGACAAAGCACAAACTGGAGCTGACCGGCATCCGCTACGGGCTGCACTTCTCCGCCCAGTTGGCCTATGAAGATCCCGCCACCGCCCTCGACCGGGTTCGAATCACCCCCAAAAAGAAAGTGGTGGCCGTCTCCATCGACCGCGAGATCGTGGTGAAGCCTAAAAAGCAAAAGGAACCCAAGGCGGGCAAGGAAAAAGGCAAAAAAGACAAAAAAGCCGACAAAGGAATCCCGGCAGCCCCAGCCGCCGAGCCCGCCGCAGAGCCGGCCGAGTTGAGCGAGGCCGACCAGTTGAAGGCCTCGATCGCCGCCGCACCTGAAGCCGAACGCCCAACCGACGCCAAAAGCGTCACCACCACCACCTCGCCGGCACACGCCACAAAAGTGCTCAAAGAGGCCCTCGACAAAATCTTCGCCGAGGGCCTCGACCCGCGCATGATGGCCGCCATGCCCGACTTCTGGAGGCTCTACTACGAGGCCGTCGCGGCTAAATCCGACTACCGGCCCAAAGACCCGTCCATCCTGCGCCAGAATACCGTGGACCAGAAGGCGCTGCTGCTCACCAAGTTCGAGCCGGAGTCGAATGAGTTTGCCCAGGCCAACGGCGTCGCAGGCATGGCGCTCTATCACGCCGTCATCGGCCCCGATGGCAAGGCCCAGGAGATCGCCGTCGGACGTCCCATCGGCTTTGGCCTGGACGAAAACGCCGTCGCCGCCATCCGCAAGGCCAGCTTCCAGCCAGCCATGAAGGACGGCAAACCCGTACCCGTCCTCCTCGACCTGGTCGTCCAGTTCCGCATCTTCGACAAACGCACCGCTGCCCCCGCTCCGCCCGAACCGGCTGGCAAACCCGCCGAACCCGTCCTACCCGGTCCCTACAGCGTGCAGCACCCGTAGGTTTTCTCCAGCTGAACCAAAGGCCCTCTGATTGGCCCCTTTAAGAGACCGGAACGGCAGCAGCAGCCAATCGCCCGGAGCCCAGCAACAGCCCCAAGCCACCAGCGCCGTAGACGCAGCGGACATCAGCCCCGCGCTTCAGCGTGGGGAAGGCGAAATCTGGCATTCACCCGAAGTCCCGTAGGGACGGTGCCCAGGCTCCGTACCCGTTGAAGGTCTTTGCGGGATGAATGGATCATCCTCAGACGGGTGGCGTGACTCCAGGATCGCCAAACCTCCAGGCCACCCCGGCAAACCCAGGCGATTTCCCCTTCGGATGGAATCCGGGAGGCTCTTCAGCCTCCACCCTGCCGTGTCTTGCAATGTCTTACGCCGTCTTACAAGCGGCGAGAGGGGCATCATGGGTTTTCCAGTTCCATCGCGGCTTTGGGCAAAGAAATGGAAAAGCCAAACATCGCTCTCAGCCGCAACGGTGAGCCGCGCCAGCCCTGTCTCACGGCGCAGGCTCTCCAGGCGGCTCGAAAAAACCCGCACGACAGCAGCCCTACGTTCGTCCTGCGTTCGTAAGACAAAAGCAAGGCATTTGTCCGATCCGTGTAAGACGCGCTGTAAGACAGCGTAAGACAAGGCGGTCCCCCCGCCATAAACTCAGCGCAAACCGCCTGTTTTGTCAACTTTGGGCATGGGAAGCCAACTGACGCCCAGTCTCCGGCCCGGCTGCCAAGCGATACTGCACTCAGCCGAATTGCTCGGACTGGCCTTCAGCTCCAACCCTCAAGGCAGCGGCTGCCAGAGCTCGACGCGGTTGCCCTCCGGATCCCAGATCCAGGCAAATCGCCCGTAGTCGTACTCCTCCCGGCGGGGATCGATACGCACCCCGGCGGCCGCGAGTTGGGTCAGGAGCTGGTCGAGGTCGTCCACCCGCAGGTTGATCATGAAGCCCTGCCCTCCCTCGCCAAAGTAGGCCGTGTCCTGAGGAAAGTGCGAAACGACGGTCATCCCGGTTGACTCCGGCCCATCGAAGATCACCTCGGTTCCTCCACCGGGGTTGATTCCGAAATGGGTCGCGTACCAGGCGGAGAGGGATTTGGGATCCCTCGCCTTCAAAAAAACACCACCTACGCCGACTGCTTTGGCCATGGTTTTGCTACTCCTGCTGGCTGAGAATCTCTTCGAGCTTGGGTTTGTGTTTCGCGGCGCGGCCGGTGCGCGGCTCGGTGTCGATCATCCTTGCCGGCTTGGGCTGGCCCACTCGCTCCCGCGCGTTGGCCTTCACCGCCTTCGTTGCAGAAAATTTTCCTGGCTTGCGTTTCGTCATGGTCCCCTGCTTGCGTTCCTCTCCCGTTAGGTCGAGTATGGAGTAAATCGTGCCGGAGCGAAAGCCCCTCCGGTTTTTTGCGTAATGGGGTAAGCTGCCGGTCGGATATTTCATGTTTCCACAGCGGTTTTTCGCGAGAGATGGAGAGCTGAAGAGCGATGGAAGAACGGGATTTTTTCAATGAAACGACCGAGCAGCGAACGCACACGCTGACCTGCCCTAAGTGCGGGCAGGAGGGCGAATACAAGGTCACCTGGGTGGTCAGGCGGAAACGTGCGCAACTGCCTCGCGGCGCAGACGAGCGCGACCGGGCCAGGTTCGCCAAGGCTCAATCCTATATGGTGCGGCGGGATGAAAAGCTGGGTTGCGTAAATATCCGCTGCCGCAAACCGTTTGAGATCAGTTCACTACAGTCGGTCGCGTTTCTGAACGAGTAACCCCTGCACCTCTTCGGCTGCGGGACAGCCCGGCATTTTCAGGACTCGTCCCGTTCCGGCTCCCACTGGTCCACGCGGTCGCGGTCGATACGGTCTTCACGATTTTCCCGCTCTTCCAGCTCGCGGCGCTTCTCACGTTCCTCGCGCTCTTCGCGGCCATCAGCCATAGCTGCCCTCCTGCTTTTATTTTATGAGAAATCTCTCACTATTGAAGCTTGCCGCAACAGGCTTGCACCCGCTCCGAGGCCATCAGCGTACGCTGGCAACCGGTTCTTGCATGCGGGTTTCAATCGGCCGGTGGAGGTCACTCCGAAGGCCGCAGCGGCAATCCATGGCATCGGCTGGCCGCCTCGCTCTGCTCGACTGGAAGAGTTCATTGACAGTAGAGTGCCAGGACCTCAGAAGCTGCCAGTCAGCTCGGCTTGGCCTGCCCTGGCGCCAAATGCCGTCATCATGTCGTCGAATGCCGAAAACTGGGATGCCGGCAAAACGTCGAAAGAGATCGGACAGGCGGTCATGATCCGCTTTCCATTCACCTGCATCACATATTCCCGGCTGCACAATGTCAGCCGATCCATCTCCATACGCAAAGCGCCCAGAGAAATCTGCCGGTGAACGACCGCCATCAGAACATCCCTTCCCCAGTGAAAGAGCCGGTCGTCTGGCCGCAGCCCTTGGATCAGGAACTGTGCCGCATAATTCAGATAGTCGCCGGCTGCCTCTTCGCCATATCGCTGCTCGACGGTTTGGAGCATGGTGATCTTGAAGAGAGCGACATAGCATTTAAGATCGACCCGGAGAAGCGGGGCCAGCAGGCTTCTGGCCTGGGACGGCCCGGGCAGACCCGTAGAGCTCTCGCCGTTATCCCACTGGCAAACATCCGCAGCCTGCTCGTCGGTGGCCGTCCGCTCAATCAGCTTTGCTTTCCTCAGTAGTTCCTTCTGTTCGATGGCTATTTGGTATTCAACCAGTCCGAGATGGAGTGCTTTTGCCAGCTCTTCCTTGTCGCATGGCTTGGTCAGAAAGCGGAAGATGCTGCCTTGATTCACCGCGTCGATGGCCATATTGAGATCCGCGTGCCCGGTCAGCAGCATCCTCACCGATTCCGGCGACTTCTGGCGCACCTGGGTCAGGAATTCAGCCCCGCTCATCCCCGGCATCCGCATGTCGGAGACGACAACCGCATAGGGCCCATTTCGCTGGATCATGGCAAGTCCAATCTCTCCGCTCGATGCCGTGTCCACACTGAAGCTGTCGCGCAGTAATCTCTTGTAACCATCCAGAACAAATGGCTCGTCGTCCACGAAGAGGATTCTTTCGCTCATCCTCCGACTCTCCTGCAAAGCGCTTTCACCCTGTTCATCGGCATGGAGAACCCAACCAATAGTGGGAGACTCCTGGAGCTTTCACGAGAAAGCGTTCTCCGGAAGGCACTCTCATGCAAACACAGCGTTGGCCGATGAATCTCCGGTAGCGGACTCGATACTGCACTGCGGAGGGCGAACGAATGAACGGAAGGGCTTCGATCCCGGCAGGCAGCGGCGCGCGCACCTGCTTGATGAACAAAACGGCGGGAAAGCAGGAGCCGGAGCAGAGCCAAGAGCCTTCCTCCAAGGTCATCGACAGAGAACGCACCATGCTGCGCGCGCTCATCGATAACATCCCCGATTTCATGTACGTAAAAGACGCCGAAAGCCGGTTCGTCGTTGCCAATTCCTGCACGGCTCAGTCGATGGGAGCCGGCTCGCCCGAAGAGCTGATCGGGAAGACCGACTACGATTTCTTTCCCCCGGAGGTCGCCGCGGCCTTTTATGAAGATGAGCAGCGCGTCATGCGATCGGGAAGCGCTCTGCACGACCGCGACGAGATTCTCATCGACGCCGATGGAAAGCAACACAATATCCTCACGACGAAAGTGCCGCTGCGCGACGCCAATGGAAAGGTAATTGGCATCGCGGGCGTCGGACGGGAGATCACCGAGCGCAAAAAGGCTGAAGATGCGCTGCGAGAGGTCGAGCAGAAATACCGCGGCATCTTTGACAACGCCATCTTCGGCGTCTTTCAGAGCGCGCCCGAGGGGCGATTGCTGAGCGTGAACTCCGCCATGGCCCATGTCTTCGGCTACGACTCCCCCGAAGAGATGCTCTCCAGGATCGATAACGTCTCCCAGCAGATCTATGTCGATCCCGAACGGCGCAAGGAATTCATCCGCCTGATGGAAGAAAACGGAGCCGTGCAGAACTTCGAGCATGAGACCTGCCGCAAGGACGGAAGCAAGATCTGGCTTTCCATCACCGCGCATGCGATTCGGGAAAACGGCGCCGTAGTTCGCTATGAAGGAATCAGCCAGGACATCACCGAACGCAAGAAAATCGAAGATGCTCTCCGCGAGACCGAGCGGAACTATCGCGGAATCGTCGATAAGGCCATTGTCGGAGTCTTCCAGAGCACGCCAGACGGCAATCTGCTCAGCGTGAATCCCGCCATGGCCTTTACCTTCGGCTACAAATCCCCTGAAGAGATGATCGCCAGCGTCTCCGACATCTCCCGCCAGTTCTTCGTCAACCCCAAGCGGGGAGTGGAATTCATGCTTGTCATGGATAAAGTCGGAGGAGTGAAAAACTTTGAATGCGAGGTCTTTTGCAAGGATCAAAGCAAGATCTGGCTCTCGATGAGCATTCGCGCCGTCCGCGAAAACGGCGCGGTGGCTCGCTATGAAGGCATGTGCCAAGACATCACCGAACGCAAGGTGCTTCAGGAGCAGCTTCTCCAGGCCCAAAAGCTGGAATCCGTCGGCCAGCTTGCGGCCGGCATCGCTCACGAGATCAATACGCCAACGCAATACATCGGGGACAATGTGCGCTTCCTTAAGGATGCATTTCTGCAGATCAGCAGCCTGCTGGCGGCCTATCGGCGCCTGTTGCCGGCTGTCCCGGGCGACACCCTGGCCGCCAATGATCTGGAAGAAATCCGCAAAGCCGAAAAAAAAGGCGATGCGGAATATCTTCTGGGCGAGATCCCCAACGCCATCGACCAAACGCTGGAAGGCGTAGCGCGCGTCTCCAGAATCGTCGATGCAATGAGAGAATTCTCCCACCCAGGATCGAAGGAGAAGTCTCCGCAAAAACTCAATCACGTCATTGAAAACACCATCACCGTCGCCCGCAACGAGTGGAAATATGTGGCCGAACTGGAAACCGACTTTGACCCGTCGCTCCCCCCGGTCTATTGCCAGCCTGGCGAATTCAACCAGGTGATTCTGAATTTGATCGTCAATGCCGCCCACGCAATCGGCGACGTCGTCAAGAAAGGCGGGCCGGAAAAAGGATTGATCCGAGTGCGGACGCGAGGCTTCCCCGGCTATGCCGAGATTCGTATCGAGGACTCGGGCACGGGCATTCCTCAAGACGCCAGAGCCAGGGTCTTCGATCCCTTCTTCACCACCAAGGAAGTCGGCAAAGGAACCGGCCAGGGGCTGGCGATCGCCCGTTCGGTCGTCGTGGACAAGCACGGAGGGTCGATCCACTTTGAAACCGAACTCGGCAAGGGAACGACGTTCATCATTCGCCTTCCTTACAACGGCAAGGCTATCGCCGTGAAAGGAGTGGCCGCATGAAGCGCGTCTTGTTTGTGGATGACGAGAGCAAGGTCCTCGACGGCCTCCGCCGCCTCATGCACGCTCAGCGGGAACACTGGGATATGCAGTTTGCCCTCGGCGGCGAATCCGCCCTGCACGCCTTTGAGGCCGGCGTCTTCGATGTGGTTGTCTCGGATATGCGGATGCCCGGAATGGACGGCGCCACGCTGCTCGGACACATTCGCGATCGCTATCCGGCCACTGCGCGCATCGTTCTGTCCGGATACTCCGAAACTGGACTGGCGATGCGCGCCGTTCCCGTGGCTCATCGCTTCCTGTCCAAGCCCTGCAGTGCCGCCGAACTCCAATCCACAATCGAGCAGGTCTGCGCGCTGCAGAGGCTGCTCTGCTCGCCTGAGATTCAGAGAGTGGTCGGCTCCATCGGCGAGCTGCCTTCTCTTTCCGTCACCTATTCATCGCTCACCGCCGCGCTTCGCAACCAGGATGCTCCCGTCGAGCGAGTGGCTCACATCATCGAGCGGGATATCGCCATGTCGGCCAAAGTGCTGCAGTTGATCAACAGCGCCTTCTTTGGGCTTGCGCAAGAGGTCACCAACCTTCAGGAAGCCGTCGGATACCTGGGAACCGAGACCATCAAGAATCTGGCGCTGGCCTCTGAGGCCTTCCGCGTCTTTGTGCCCCACCCCCAAATTCCACTCTCGGTGTGCGAGTCGATTCAAAAACATGCGCACCGCGCCGCTGCTATAGCCTCCAAACTTCCCATGGAGCCGAAGACGCGCGAGATCGCCGTCGTTGCCGCCCTGCTGCACGATGTGGGCGCATTGATCCTGGCCAGCAAAATGCCCTCCGAGTTCTGCGCCGCCCACGCGCTGGCAGCCGAGAGCGGGTGCAGGCTCTTTGAAGCCGAAGAGCAACTCCTTGGAACCTCGCACGCCGAGATCGGCGCCTATCTTCTCGGATTGTGGGGCCTGCCCAACCTCGCGGTCGAGGCCATCGCGCACCACCACCGCCCCACCCGCATCCCCCACACCGGCCTCGATTGCGCCGTGGCTGTCTATCTCGCCGATCTTTTGGACGAAGAGGCCGAAGCAGGCCCGCTAGGATCAAAACCAGTCAGGATCGGCGACTCCGACCTCGCAGCCCTTGAGACACTGGGGGTTCTGTCCCAGCTATCCGAACTCCGCGAGTTGGCGCTCGAAAGCTGCGGCTGACTTCCGCACCCACCTGAACACCGGCCCACTGGCGCCGACGGCGCGGCTTGTGATTGAATCGTAGACAGGTAAGGTCTGCCTGGGCGCATTGCACACGCCCGGCAAATGGAGAGATCGATGGCGAATTCCCTGCTTCCCCCCGAAGAGCGCAATCTGACCCCCGATCAGGTCGAGGCCCTCGACAAACGGCGCGACATGGGCCACACCCTGCTGGTCATCGCCGGGCAATTCACCGTGATTGCCACCATTCTGCTCTTGTGGGTGGGCCAGGATCTAACCTACTCGCCGGGATGGGCGCACCCGATCGCCTACTACTTCGCGATTGTGCTGGTGATCATCGCCGTCTGCGGAACGGCGGGCTTTCTCTTGCGCCGTGGTACCCCCCGGATCGACTGAGCAGGCGGCTTATTTGTTCGTCGTCAAGACTTGGAATTCATGAGCGAGTACGGTAGCGTTGGAGTCGCCGATGGCTGCTGTGTCCCTGAACCCGCTTACAACTTCCCCCGCCGCCCGGCTGACCGACAGCCACGGCCGCGTCATTCACGACCTGCGCGTCTCGATCACCGACCAGTGCAACTATAAGTGCGTCTACTGCCGAACCGATGAGGCTGGCGCGCACTACCCCGAGTTGGCCATCGAGGACTACCTGCGGCTGATCCGGGTCTTTGTCGGGCTGGGCATCTCGAAGGTGCGCCTGACAGGCGGTGAGCCGCTCTTGCGGCGCGGCCTGGTCGAGCTCATCGAAGAACTGGCGCGGATGCGCACCAACTCCGGCGACCCCCTGGAACTGGCGCTGACCACCAACGGCCACCTGCTCCACAAGCTCGCCGCGCCGCTCAAAGCCGCGGGACTGCATCGAGTAACGGTGAGCATGGACGCGGTGGATGCCACGACCTTCGAGCTCATCACCAGGGTTCCCGGCAGCTTTGCGGCCGTGCTGGGCGGCATACGCACGGCGCAAGCCGCCGGCCTCGAGCCGCTGAAGATCAACTGCGTACTGCTGCGTGGCTTCAACGACGATCAGATTGAAGGCTTTGCCCACTTTGCCCGCCGTGAACATGTTGTGGTCCGATTCATCGAGTTCATGCCGCTCGAGGAAGGCCGTCTCTGGACGCCCGAGATCGTGGTTCCTCTTCATGAAATTGTCGCCAAAATCAGCCGCGTGCTGCCGCTCGTCGAGATGGCTCCCCGCGAGGCCAGCGAGACGGCCCGCCGCTACACCTTTGCCGACGGCGTAGGCGAAATCGGCATCATCGCGCCGGTCAGCCAGGCTTTTTGCGGAGCTTGCAGCCGCGTGCGGCTCACCTCCGACGGCAAGATCCGCACCTGCCTCTTCTCTCAAGTCGAACACGACTTGTATGGCCGTCTGCGCGCCGGAGCCAGCGACATGGAACTGGCCTCCTACATTCTCCGTACTATTGAGAACAAGGAGGCCCGCCATCACATCGGCGAGCCGGGATTCCTCAAGCCTTCCCGCTCAATGGTCCACATCGGCGGCTGAAACGTGAGCCAGACGAGTAGACGTGGCTGTGTCGCCCGAGTATCTTCTTCCTAGGACGAGAACTATTTCGTCCTAGGTTGTGCAGAGCCTGCAGAAGGCTGGAGCATCGTAACCACTCCCCCAGAAGGACAGAAGAGCCAGTGCATTACGAACGTGGCACGCGCTGCTGGAAATCTCAAGCAGCTTGCGAGTGCCGTGTGCAAGAATTGCTTAACAGACTCTTCCAACTGGGCCCCGGATGACCAAAAAGACGGAAAGCCGTATTCCGCTCGACGACCTTCTCATCTTTCACCAGGTCGCGCGCTCGCTCACATCGAGCTTCGATCTCGATACCATTCTGCGCACCATCATCGAGCACATGGAGCGGTTCATCGAGGCCGAGCTCTGGGCGCTTCTGATGCTCGATGAAGAGCGCCAGGATCTCTACTACGCGATCATCGCCGGTGCCGACGAGTCCGCCCTGCGCGGTGTGCGCGTCAAGGTGGGTGAGGGCGTCGCAGGCTGGGTCGTCCAGCACGGCGAAACGCTTCTCGTTCCCGAGGCCGCCAGCGATCCACGAATCCAGCAGACGCAGAGCGGCAAGCCCCATTCGGTGCGCTCGGTCATTGCCCTGCCCCTGCGCGGACGCAAAGGCACACAAGGCGCCATCGAGATCTTCAACCCCAAGGCCGACCAGCTCACCGACTACACCATCGCCTTCCTGCACATCCTCGCCGACCACGCAGCCATCGCCATCGAGAATGCGCATGACATGGCGCGCATCCAGCAGTTGACCCTCACCGACGACTGCACTGGCCTCTACAACGTGCGCTATCTCTACGAACTTCTTGAGCACGAGATGGACCGATGCAGCGAACGGCGGCCCGTGAGCCTGGCCTTCATCGATCTGGACCACTTCAAGATGGTCAACGACGTGCACGGCCACCTCATCGGCAGCGAACTGCTCTCGCGCGCCGGCCATCGCATCAGAGAGCTGAGCCGCAAGCAGGACTGGTGCTTCCGCTATGGCGGCGACGAGTTCGTCATCCTGATGCCAGAGACCGACGCCGATGAAGCGCTGGCCCAATGCGCCAAGCTGCACCACAAGCTGTTGGATACAGAGTTCAAGATGAAGACCGGCGAGAGCCTCTTCGTCAGCGCCAGCATGGGTGTCGCAACCGGCCCCACCGACGGCACCACCGTCCACACCCTCATCGGCACCGCCGACATGCGCATGTACGCAGTGAAAGTGCGCGGTCGCGGCGCGGTCAGAGGCGAGTAGGTGCGACGAAATCAGACCGCCGTTATCCCCTTGTCAGGCGCGGGAGCTATGAACCTTCAGTTCCGCAGCTTCTCGAAGAGAGCTTCCTGCGTTACTGTTCGCAGCCACCATCAGCCGCATCCCGAGCGCATCGAGGACAGACGACAGGGTTTCAAAGGTTGGATTTCCCTGCTCCGAGAAAGAGCGGTAGAGAGTTTCACGCTGGATGCCGGCATCCTTGGCAACCTTCGACATCTGGTGGGCTTGAGCTACGTTCTTGAGCGCCTTGAGAAAGCTCTCTTGCGATTCTTCGAGGGCTGCATTGAGATAAAACGTAGCCACTTCAGGGTTTGCCAGACGTTCAATTAGCAATTCCCGATACGGTCTCGTCTTTCTAGTCATGCTCCCCCCAGAATTTCCTCGCTGCCTCGATGTCCCGCTGCTGGTTCTTTTTCGTTCCGCCCCGGATCAGATGCACCTGCCTGCCAATTTGGCCAAAATAGACCCGGTATCCGGGGCCAAAGTCGATTCTCAATTCCGAAACGCCCTCACCGACAGGCTCAACGTCGCCAAAGTTGCCATCTTCAATCCGGTCAATGCGACCGAGAACGATAGCCTCGGTCTTTGCGTCAAGCCCAGCCAGCCACTCGCTGAATGGCTCCCGGCCCTCTTCGTCCTGACAAACTAGAATCTCTCTCGGAATTGCTTCCACGTTATCTCGCGCGCCAGGCCGGTGTGATTTTTAAGTCACATAGAGAGCTTAGCACGATCCTCACTCGTTTTCAAGATTGGTACTCTGCCTATCTATTCGTCTTCGCCCGCCGGTTTTTCTGTGATCTGATCGCCAGCCAGCCGTTCCAACTGGTTGCGCCAGTCGAGCGATTCCACAAAGCTCTTTGACTCGCGCCAGTTCGGCTCGACGATCACGTGCAGTTCCAGATAGACCCGCGTGCCGAGCAGGGATTCGATCTGGCGGCGGGCGCCGGTGCCGATCTCTTTCAACTTCGAGCCGCCCTTGCCGATCAGAATCGCTTTTTGCCCATCGCGTTCGCAATAGATCGCCGCGGCGATGCGAGTCAGCGGCGGCCGTGCCGGCACAGCGCCTTTCTTCCTCGGCACAAACGGCGCCGGCTCTTCGAAGCGCTCAATCACCACAGCCGAGGCGTACGGCACCTCTTCGCCCGTCTCCACCAGAATGCTCTCGCGAATCAGCTCGGCAACCATGAAGCGCTGCGGCTGGTCGGTGTACTGATCCTTGGGGTAGAAACGCTCGCCGGTAGGCAGTGCATCGACGATCTTGCGAGTCAAAATATCGAGTCCGTCGCGCTTACGTGCGCTGACAGGAATGACCTCGGCAAATCCGAAGTGCCGAGTCAGCGTATCGATCAGCGGCAGCAACTGGTCCTTGGCCACAAGATCAATCTTCGTCAGCAGCAGAAAGACCGGGCAATCCAGCTTGCGGATCAGGCCAAAGAGAAACTCGTCTTCGCTGGCCCAGTTTGTGCGCTCGTGCTTTTGAGCCGGAATGGAAGCTCCAGACTGGTAGGTCGGGGTTTTAACCCCGACACTCAGATCAGCGGACTGATCGAGGGCTTTAGCCCCTGAGGCATGCTCTTCAGAAAGTCCCTCCTCTCTTCCGATTTTTGATTCCGCCGCCTCTTCCAGTTGCACCCGCCGCGTGGCATCCATCAGCACCAACACCAGGTCGCGGGTTTCGAGAGCCTCGTAGACCTCCTGCAACATGCGGCGGTCAAGATGCGAGCCGGGCTTGTGAACGCCGGGCGTATCGACAAAGACGATCTGCGCCGCCGGGTGCTGCCCCTTGCGCACCGGCACCTCGACCACTCCCTCGATGCGGTTGCGGGTGGTCTGAGGCTTGGCGGAGACGATGGCCACCTTTTCGCCGGTGAGGGCGTTGAGCAGCGTACTTTTGCCGGCGTTGGGCCGGCCGAGAATGGCGACAAATCCAGATTTCAAAGGGGGTAGTGCTCCTGACTGAGTTTACGGCATTTGGGGATCGCGGTGAGGAGTTCGTGGTTTCCCATCGTTGCAACAGAAGATGTTTGCGAAGCAGCAGCACATAGCCATTGCTCGACTATGCAGGTTGAGTCGATGCCGTTTCAGTGGCCGGCGGGAAGACCCGCAGCCGCTCGACCAGCCGATCCGTCGATGCGACGACCTCCATGCGCAAGCCCGCTGATTCAAGCAGGACGACCTCGCCCGGAAGCGGAATGCGGCCTTCAATCTCGCTGACCAGGCCGCCGACCGTGGTGGCTTCGTAGCCGTTGCGCAGATCGCCCAGCTCAACCGACTCGCCAAATAAGTCCGTCAACTGATCGACAGGAAAGCTGCCGGGCACCAGCCAGACGCCGCCGGGCTCGCGCTGCGGCTCGGCGTTGACCGCGTTGGGCGGCGCATCGACTTCGTGCTCGTCTTTGATATTGCCGACGATCTGCTCCAGCAAATCTTCAATGGTGACAAGTCCGCTGACGCCGCCATATTCATCAATCACGACGCGCATGTGCTGCTTCTCGCGCTGCATCTCACGCAGCAACTCGTAGCCGCGCTTGGTCTCGGGAACAAAGACCGCCTCGTGTTCGATGCTTGAGACCAGACGCGTCCGTGCCTCTTCGTCGGTAATTTGCAGCAGGTCGTGAGCAAAGGCCAGGCCGGTGATATTGTCGATCGAGTCGGCGTAGACCGGGACGCGAGAGAAGTTGTGCTCCCTCAGTTGTTCGAGAAATGCTTCGAGAGTAATGTCGCCTGGAACGGCAAAAACCTCAGGCCGCGGAGTCATCACCTCACGCACCAGCTTATCGCCGAACTCAACAGCAGAGCGAACCAGATCGCGGTCGCTCTCTTCGAGAATGCCCTCTTCTTCACCGGCTTCGAGCAGCGCCTCGACATCGACGGCGGTCTCTTCCTCGGGAGTGGTTGGCTCCTCTGCAAGCGCCGCCACTGAGAAAAAGAACCGCACAAAGACAGTGATCGGGGTCATCAACCAAAGCAGCAGCCGGATGGGCCAGACAATCCGCGCAGCCCAGCGCCCCTCGGTGCGGTCAAAGAGCAGCGTCGGCAAAAGCTGGTTGCAGAAGACCACCACCAGCACGACAGCGAGAACCGCCTGGACGATCTCGATGGCGCTCGGGCGTGTGAGGCCGCCGCGATCGAAGAGCACCGCGCCAAATTCGAGAGCGATCAGGCCCAGAGCGAACTGCTGTAGGACTGCGGCGGAGATCGCGGCGTGTTCGCGAGAGAGTCCGAGTTGCGGTTCTATCAGTTCCTCCCAGGCGTCGAGATTGTCTTCGATTTCGGGAGTCAGGATTTTGCCAAACTCGGAGTAGACGCGGCTCATGTACGCGGCCAGCGTCTCGACCGCGGCAAGGAAAAGAAGTATGAGGAAGATGGGCAGGGTCATGGCCGCTTCCTCTTTGTCGCAGCTTTGCGGGCCGAGCCGCTGCCCCGTTCGATTGCTTTGACGGGGCGCGCCTTGAGCCGAGTTGGATGATCAGCCGAAGAATCGGAATCTGCAAACTCCGATGAACCTAATTTGGAGCGCTTCGAAGCGTCAGGGCACGACTTCAGTCGTGCCGAAAGATCGCCAACTGAAATTCTGGGCTTTAGCCCCTGAGAGGTCGGCTTCTCGGCCCGCTCGATCAACCCCTGCGGCAAACCGAGCTGTGCGCGGAGAATGCCTTCCCGCCGAGCCATCTTGCCATTGTCGGCCTCATGATCGTAACCGGCCAGATGCAGCAGCCCATGAAGCATCAGGACCTTGATCTCTGTCGCCAGCGGATGCCCTTGCTCGACAGCCTGCTTGAGCGCCGTCGGAATGCTGATGGCCAGGTCGCCGGCAATCTCTTCCGCGCCAACGCCCTCGGCCGGAAAGGAAAGCACGTCGGTAGCCTTGTCTTTGCCGCGAAAGTTGCGATTGAGTTTGCGGATGGCTGCGTCGGTGGTCAGCAAGACCGTGACCTCGCCCTTCAGCCGAACGGCCGCCTGCGCCAAGCCAAGAAAACGCGCCAGCACGCGGGCAGATGGAATGCGCTCATCCTTCACGTGGCCTGCCAGGCCCGAAACAGCCGTCTTCTTCGCCGTTCTTGCCGCTGGCGCTGGATCACGCTCCCCACGGACAGCTCTTCGTCCGTGAGGCGATTCGGGGTCCATATCTGGATCGAGGAAGATCATCTTGCTCGGGGCCGTTGTCTGCGCGGCTCCGGTAACTCCCATTCTACGCGGCTTCGCGGAATCCCGCCCCACTCGGCCGCAAAAACAGCAGCGCAGCCCCGGACCGGCGCACTTCGCGCTGAAAGTTGGGACACAAGCCTTCAAGCCCTTTTCATCCCAGCTCATGGTATGACCCAACGCGCCGATAAGTGCAATAACGCCTTGAATGCCCCTTAGTCCCGGCATTCATCGGTTGCATCTTGAATCGACTTTGACTGCCAGGAGTTCCACATGTCCGCACTCCGCAATCTGCCCATCGCGCGCAAACTGTTCTTCGGATTTGGCTCAGTGTGTCTGCTCACCGCTGTGCTGGGGGCCACTGCGCTCTTCAGCTTCCACCGCGTCAATGCAAACGTTGACGAAATTGTCACCAACGATATGCCTTCGGTGAAGGTGCTCGCCGAGATACGCATCAAAGCGGACGCCATCCGCCGATCCGACGCCATGATCGCACTCTGCGACACCGCCGCGTGCTCTGAAAAGTACCGCGGCCGCCGCCAGAAGGCGATCGACGGGTACAAGAGCGCATTGGTAGTTTATGAGCCTCTGGTCTCCTACCCCGGCGAACGCGAGCTCTATACGAGCTTCCGCGACGAGGTGGCCCAGTATATGCAGATGAGCGATGAGTTCATTACGCTGGTTGATGCCGGAAAGCTCGATGAGGGGCGCAGGCTCGTTACCGGATCGAAAGCAGTGGACCTGTTCGACGCCTATAACGCCGCCATCGAGCAGGATCAGATCCTGAATGAAAAGATGGGCGCTGATTTGGGCGCCACCGCGATCGGCCTGGGCAAGACCGTCAGCATCGTAGTGTGGATTACGGGTCTCTTCGCCGTTGGCCTTTCGGTTTTCATCGGGATGCTGCTCAACCGCTTCATCTCTCCGCCGCTGGTCGCAGCCACCGAGGCGCTCGAGCGTGTGGCGCAGAAGGATCTGACCGCAACGGTAGAAGTGCAAAGCACCGACGAGGTGGGGCGGCTTGCGCTGGCCCTCAACCAAAGCGTGGCCGCAACCAGGGAAGTGCTGACCGCCATGGCGCGCGGCGCAGAAACCCTCTCAGCCGCCACAGAAGAGCTGAGCGTACGGTCGGGCCAGTCCAGCGGCAACGCAAAGACCCAGTCGGCGCAGACCAACCAGATTGCGGCCGCCGCGCAGGAGATGACCTCGACGATCGGCGAGATCAGCCACAACGCAGAGGATGCTACCAGAGCCAGCCAGCAGTCGGCCGAGTCGGCCGGCAAGGGCGGCGCGGTGATGCAACAGGCCAATGCCTCCATGCAGCGCATCGTCGAAACCACCGCCTCGGTCTCCACGCGGATGAATACGCTCGCCCAGCGCTCGCAGGAGATTGGCCGCGTCGTCACCGTTATTCAGGAGATCAGCGAGCAGACCAACCTGCTGGCGCTCAACGCCGCCATCGAGGCAGCGCGGGCCGGCGAGCACGGTCGCGGCTTTGCCGTCGTAGCCGGTGAAGTGCGCCGTCTGGCCGAACGCACCAAAGGCGCCACCGAAGAGATCTCCGGAACCATTCGCAGCATTCAGGATGAGACCCGCCAGACCGTCGAAGTAATGGAAGGAAGCCGCCTCCAGGTCGAGTCCGGCATGAGCGAAACCGCCAGCGCACAAAAAGCGCTCGAGTCGACCATCGAGCTGGTCCAGGGAATGGAACACATGATCAGCATGATCGCCACGGCGGCCACCGAACAGACCTCGGCCTCCAGAGAGATCTCCGAGTCGGCCGGCCGCATCTCGCAGTTGGCGGAAGAGAACTCCGTCGCAGCCGATGAAGCCGCCCTGGCGTGCAAGAACCTCACCGAACTGGCCAACGACCTCGACGGGATGATCCGCCAATTCCACATCGACGGCGATTCCTCCCGAGGCGGCAAAATGACGCCCAGCCGGAATAGCGGCAAGGCCTTCCACTCTGTCTCAATCGCACACGCCTGAGCCACAGACGTGCTACGCAAAATGGCCGGAGCGGCAACCCCGCTCCGGCCATTCTCTTTGCAGGAATCATACTTTCGGTGGACTGAGACTCGCCGGGTGCCCCAGGTCCCGCGCACTTGCGGACCTGGGAGACCACGAACCTCAATCCGCCCCAGTTCTTCGTCAGATCCCCGGGTGCCCCAGGTCCCGCGCACTTTGCGGACCTGGGAGACCACGAACCTCAATCCGTCCGGTTCTTTGCTCGGAATTCCTCTGGCAACTGATACTCCCGCCGCGCGGCGGCCCAAAAGGACTCGATCTCAACGGTACCCCGATTGCCGGTTGCGTAGTGACGGAAACTCGACCAGGCCCAATCTTCTGGACGCGCTACCAATCCCCTGGCAACGGGATTGCGATGAATGTAGCGCAGCTTCTCGGTGAACTTTTCCTCGGAATGCACATTGAAGTCGTAGTAGCGCGGCTGCCAAAACGGACGCTCCGCCCGGTGCAGTGAGACGGAGAGTTTGAGGGCTCGCATTGCGTCAGAGAGCGCTCCTTCACGCGGTTCGCTCATCAGTAGATGAACGTGCTCTGGCATCACGACATAACCCGCAACGAAAAACTGAAAACGCTCGCGTGTGCGTTCAAGGGCGGATTCGAAGAGAGTGCGTGCTTCACCGGTATTCAGATAAGGGAGACGGTGATAACAACTGAAGGTGAGAAAGTGGAAGTTTCCGGATTGCTGATAACGGATGAGTCCGCGGGTCATTTGGGGTTAGGATAAACCGGCACGGCTGGTCGAGGTTCGTGGTTTCCCAGGTCCGCAAGTGCGCGGGACCTGGGGCACCCGACGTTCAATTCCGCTTTAAATTACTTTCTTCACGGACATTCCTGGAGCTTTAACAATGCTCCCGACGGTTTCTGCGTTTCTGTCTTTGAATACGTACTCATCGTTCTTGCTAATGACTCTCTCGGCATCGAACGTCTCCACTACTTTTTCGTGAGAATACACTTCGAATTTTGCCATACACTGCCCCTTGGTTGCAGGACCGCCGCAGTGCGCGGTTCGGTTCCCGGCATACCTCAATGCTACCCCTTTCGGAATTCTTGTCAACCACGTAACTCACACATGAGGCGCAGTTTAGGCGCAGAGTTTCGAGCTACAATCGCCTTTGAGCAGAATTGCAAAAATGCGCAAAGAACCGTCTTTGCAGGAGTTAGAATCCCGAAGAGGTCGTAGTTAATTTTCTGCGCGAATTCCGAAAAATAATTCCTCGTCCTAGTTATTGCGGTTTGGCCGGATGTTGCGGCTGAGATTGTGTGCGCTCTTCGCGAGGCTGTGTGCCAACCTCAATCGCCTCGCCCAACGACAGCGGCAGTTCCTGCTGCTGGCTCTTCACCGAGTCGTAGGCTCGCACGATCCGCTGCACCAGCGCGTGGCGCACCACGTCCACGTCCTCGAAGTGGCAGAAGTGGATGCCCTCGACACCGTTGAGAATATTGATGGCATCGAGCAGGCCGGACTTGCGCGGATTGGGCAGGTCGATCTGAGTAATATCGCCGGTGATGACCGCCTTCGAGTTATTGCCCATGCGCGTGAGGAACATCTTCATCTGTTCGATGGTGGTGTTCTGCGCTTCGTCCATGATGATGAAGGCGTCGTTGAGCGTGCGGCCGCGCATGAAGGCCAGCGGCGCGACTTCGATGACATTCTTCTCGAGCATCTTGTCGACCTTCTCCGGATCGAGCAGGTCGTAGAGAGCGTCGTAGAGCGGGCGCAGATAAGGGTCGACCTTGTCTTGCAGCGTGCCGGGAAGGAAGCCGAGGCGTTCGCCGGCTTCAACAGCGGGGCGGACAAGCACGATGCGACTAACTTTTTTGGCGTTCATCGCAGCCACAGCCATGGCGACGGCGAGGTAAGTTTTTCCGGTGCCGGCGGGGCCGACGCCAAAGACCATATCGTTCTGCTCGATGGCCTCGACGTACTTGCGTTGATTGATCGAGCGCGGCTGGACGGTGCGCTTCACTCCCGCAGACCGCTGCTTGCCCGAGTCGGCCAATGACTTCAACGTAATTGCGGGGTCGGTGACGACCAGGCGCAGCAGTCCGTTCAGTTCGCCGTTGTGCGGATTGACGCCCTGCTTTCGCAGCGCCTCGAAGTCTTGAAAGATGCGTTGGACGCGCAGAACGCCCTCGTCCGGTCCTTGAACATGCACGGCGTCGGAGCGAAGATCGATGCGGACGCCAAGCGTGTCTTCCATGAGCCTGAGGTTTTCATCGCGAGTCCCGAAGAGGGGCTCCAGGTTGGGCGTAATCTCCAAAGCGATCTTCAAAGGTTTCGATGGCCTCCAAATGGGCGTGCGGTTGAAGGTGCGGTGATCGACAGTGCGAAGGACAGACAGGCAGCTCCATGAACGGGCTGCGGGCATGCGGCTGATTGTGGGTTGAACCGGCGTGCGCTCGACAGGTCCGGGCCGAAGCTCTGGGCTGAGGGGCGCGTCCGCGGGTTTGAGAAGGCTACCAAATCTGGTGTCAGTCTTCGGTATCTGGCCTTGAGAGTACCCCCGCCGGAGTCAGGAGTCAATCTGGGCCGCATGGTTTTTCGGTAAAAAATGTGCCTTGGCGGATACCCGCAGAGCGTGAGCAGCAAATCTCCGGACTGATTCCGCGCAACTTGCTAACGGATCTGGTGTCATACTCTTCAACAAACCTGAACCAATCGCACGGAGTCTCGGGGTCGATCATGAGCAAGTCCAGACCATTCGCATCGATGCATCTCGGAAAATATCCCTGCAATCCCGTAGCGGTGGCCACTTTGGCGGTGACTGCTCTCTTTGCGCTCAGTGGATGCGCAAAAATACAGGTGAAGATGGGCGCAAAGGTATACCTCGCCAAGCTCCCCGTCGCCTCCATCGAGGTGAGCCAGCCCAAGGGTCCAGGAATCGGTCCCGGACAAAGATCTCCGCTCGTTGTCACCGTCACCCAGCCCGACGGCAAGGTTCTGAAGACCGAAGGGGCGGGCGATGGCAAGGTCTTGTGGGAGGACCTCAAAGTCGAGTCCACGGTCGTCGCTGTCAACAAAAAAGGCATCGTCTCTCTCTCCGAGGACCCCAGGATCAGCGATGGCAAGCTTCCGCATCTCGTCATTACGGTGCCCAGCCATCCTGACCTCCACGCGGAACTGGATATTCCCCTGCGGTACGACTACAAGTTCAGAGCGAATTTCTCCGGCAGCAGCGGCTCCAACGGTTTGAGCGGCAGCGATGGAACAAGCGGCATGAGCGGCACTCCGGGCTCGATGGATCCAGAGCATCCCTCTGCGGGCGGAAACGGCTCCGACGGAGGCAGGGGCTCGGATGGCTCGAATGGAGGGAGCGGAGAGAACGGGCGGCCCGTTGAGCTCTGGGTAGCGCTTCGCCCCGGCCCCCATCCACTGCTGCAGGTAAGCGTTTTGGCCGAGGGCAAGACCAGGTTTTTCTACCTGGTTGACCCCCATGGAGGCTCGCTGACGGTAAGCAGCGATGGAGGCTCCGGAGGATCAGGCGGAAAGGGCGGGCGGGGAGGCCGAGGCGGTTCCGGCGGCATCGGAACCCCCAACGGCTCCAGCGGCAGGGACGGCAGCGACGGCAGTGACGGCATGAGTGGGTCGTCAGGAAGAGGCGGAAAGATCACTGTCACCTACGATCCGCAGGTCAAGCCGTATCTCGATGCGATCCACCTTTCCAATTCCGGCGGCCCAAAGCCGGTCTATTATGAGGGGCCGGTCGATCCATTGTGGTGAAAGGGTGGCGCCGTCGAGCCGGAGCCGAGAAATCGACCGGCCACCGCCCTCATTGACCCGCCGCCCGGTTTCCCGTAGACTAAGTAATTGCGAGGGATGCGGCTTGAGTTGCATTCTGTGACCGCATCATCTTCTCTGGAATCAGCCCTCTGAGATCAGAGCACAAGATTAAGGACAATCAATGGCAAACCATGTATCTTCGCTGAAGCGCGCCCGGCAGACCGTAACCCGCACCGCGGTGAACCGCGCCAACCGCAGCCGTGTACGCACCAGCCTCCGCGAACTGCGCGAAGCCCTGGCAAAGGGCGACGTCAAGGTAGCCCAGGAGCAGTACCGCTCCACCGTTTCCACGCTCGACAAGAGCGTGCAAAAGGGCATCCTGCACGACAACACCGTCTCCCGCTACAAGAGCCGCCTCAACGCGCGGCTGAAAGCTTTGGTTCTCGCCAAGGCGTAGCGACAAGCCCGCGAGGGCTTCGAGAGCATAAGAACAAAAAGCAGCCGGGAGCGATCCCGGCTGCTTCTGTTTTTTGCGCGTCCCCAAGGCCACGAATTCCCAGTTTTCACAGCATCTCAAAGATCCCCGCCGCCCCATACCTCCGCCAACGCCGGGTGCCCCAGGTCCCGCGCACTTGCGGATCTGGGAGACCACGAACCTCAACCCGCCCGGTTCCTTGAACGGAATTCCTCTGGCAACTGATACTCCCACCAGTTCCCCAACTTCCCCAACAGCAAGAAACGTACTACAGCATCTCAAAGATTCCCGCCGCCCCCATGCCTCCGCCGACGCACATCGTCACCATCCCATAGCGAATGCGCCGCCGTCGCATCTCGGCCAGCAGGGTGGCAGTGAGCTTCGCCCCTGTGCAGCCGAGCGGATGTCCGAGGGCAATTGCGCCCCCATTGACGTTGATGCGCGCCGGGTCCAGGCCCAATTCGCGAATCACCGCCAGCGCCTGCGCGGCAAAGGCCTCGTTCAGTTCGATCAACCCAATCTCCGCCAGCGTAAGGCCGGAGTGGCGCAGCGCCTTGCGAATCGCCGTAACCGGCCCCATGCCCATCTCCTCCGGCAGGCAGCCCGTCGCGGCATAAGCCACCAGGCGCGCCAGAGGTCGAATGCCCAGTTCGTGAGCCCGTGCGGCATCCATCAGAACGGCGGCAGCAGCCCCGTCGGAGGTCTGCGAGGCATTTCCCGCCGTAACCGTCCCCTGCGCGTGAAAGGCCGGCTTGAGTTGGGCAAGCGCTTCAAGAGTCGAGTCGGCACGAGGCCCTTCGTCAGCGGCAAAAATCTTCTCAGCAACAACGGGCTGTCCAGCCTTCTCCCCGGCAACCGCCGAAGTGACCGTAACCGGGACCAGCTCCCCGTCAAAGCGGCCAGAGCCTTGCGCGGCCAGAGCCTTCTGATGGCTGGCGAGCGCAAAGGCATCCTGATCGACGCGCGAGATCTTGTAGTGGGCGGCAACCCTTTCGGCGGTCAGACCCATCGTCAGCAACGCCGCGGGATAGTGCTCGGCCATCCAGGGATTGGGGCTGGGCTTCAGTCCGCCAAAAGGCAGCAGGCTCATCGACTCCACGCCGCCCGCCACCACGACGCGTTCGCCGCCTGCACGGATGCGCAGATCGGCCTGCGCGATGGCTTCAAGCCCCGAAGAGCAAAGCCGGTTCACCGTCACTCCGGGAACCTCGACCGGCAAACCAGCGCGCAGAGCGGCCCAGCGGGCAACATTCCAGCCCTGTTCTCCCTCCGGCTGTGCGCAACCCAGAATCACATCGTCAACTTCCGCGCGATCGAGCACCGAGACCCGCGCCAATGCCCCGTTGATTGCCGTAGCGGCAAGGTCGTCGGGGCGAGTGGTCGAAAGCGCGCCTTTGGGCGCGCGGCCTACCGGTGTGCGAATGGCGCTAATGATAACGGCTTCCGCCATGGAATGACTCCTTTTTCAATTCTCCGAGCTTGGTTCTGCCCGCCTTACTCCGGCATCTGCAGCACGATCCAGGCGTTCTTCAAATAGAAGTGATACACGGTCTTATGGTCGACAAGCGAATCGGCCAGAGCGTCGTGGTTCACGAAAGCCGGACGAGGAGACAGGCCAGACTGAGCCTGGCGAATCTGCTCCGGCGAGGCGGGATCGATGCCCCAGTTGAAACCCAGGACGCCGTCGGGGCCGTGTGCCTGCAGGCGTTCCGTCTCGGGCGCGGCAGCCAGCACATGCAGTTGGTCCGGCGCGCTCGGAAAGTAGACCAGCAGCGAAACCGTTCCCTGCGCCGAGCAAAGCGCCGCCCAATCCACGGTGTCGGCGCGTTCCAGCCGAGCATGAATGACATTCTCCGGATGATGCGCTTCGTAGGTCTGCGGAATCATGCACCCCCGCCGATTGAGCTGAGCCGCAAACTCCTCGGGCAGTTCGGGAAAGGAACTCACCGGCAGATGGCGAATGAGGTAGGGCACCGAGCGGCCGCCAACGACAATCTGGCCCGATTCGTTCAGTTGCGCCGGAGCCGGCTCATGCCGCTGGGCCGGCAGCAGCGAGCAAACACAGAGCAGAATGCCCGCCAACCATCCGCTCTTTCTCGCGCCAGCACAAACCATGAAGATTGCATTCCCTCGGGGCTGAGGCCCTTACCCTTCCATCATCGTCCCATACCGCTTAGACTGCAAAATCAGTTCCGCAGAGGCTTGCCGGTCTTCAGCGTGAAGGCGATGCGTTCCTGCGTCTTCGGTTCGCCGCAGAGTGAGAGGAAAGCCTCGCGTTCCAGGTCCAGCAAATACTGCTCGCTGACCAGCGTTCCAGCCGTCACGCGACCGCCAGCCAGGATATAAGCCACCCAGCGCGCAATCTTCTGGTCGTGTTCCGAGGCGTAGCCAGCCTCGCCCATCAAAAACGCTCCGGTATTGAGCGTAGCCAGCGCCGCCGTGCCCGGTGCAGGAATCTGCGTGCGCGGCTGCGGAGGCGCGTAGCCAACCTCGGCCAGCGAAGCCGCAAGGGCTTTGGCGTCGAGCAGCAGCCGCTCGCGATTGAAACTGATGCGGTCAGCCGGCGCGAGCAGTCCAAGCGAACGTGCATCGGCAGCCGAAGTCGAGACCTTGGCCAGGGCGATCGTCTCAAATGCTCGCCGCAGCGCCGTCGTCATCTCCGCCGATTGCGCAAACCGAGAAGGCGGATCTCGTGGGTCGGGCGGAGCAAGTGCTGACGCCGCATCGATAGCCTTGAGCAGAAACTCCTTGGTTCCCCCGCCAGCGGGGATCAGTCCAACGCCCGCCTCAACCAGACCAATATAGGTTTCGGCGTGAGCCTGCCGCCGCGTGGCGTGCAGGCTGATCTCCGCGCCACCCCCAAGAGTCATCCCAAATGGCGCGGCAACCACCGGCCGGGGACAGAACTTGATCGCCGATGTCATCTGCTGGAAGCCGTGAATGACGGCAGACAGTTCCTCCCACTCACCCTCCTGCGCTGCCAGCAGCATCTGCATCAGATTCGCGCCGACCGAGAAATTTTCGCTGTCGCTGGCAATCACAAAACCGGCAAAATCCCGCACCGCATCCGAGTCGGCATGGAGCACCGCCGAGACCAGCGCCAGCACATCGCCGCCGATGGCGTTCTTGAGCGAGTGCAGTTCGATGCAGCCGATGCCGTCGCCAATATCGATTAACGACGCGCCAGCGTTGGCGCGGACCACACCCTTCGAACGGCGGAAGTCAGCGATGCTCGCGTGGCCAGCGATTGCTGCGACAGGCTCCAGCGTCTTCTTCTCCGGCTGAAAACAGGCCAATGCGCCGCTTGCACCATCGCGCGAGTACCACGACGTATGACCCGCCGCCAGCAGAGCTTCGACGCGTTCACTCACCGGCAGGCCCAGCGCCTTCATGCGTGCAACAGTCGAGGCCACCCCGGCGGCATCCCACATTTCAAACGGTCCAAGCTCCCAGTTAAATCCGGCTCGCATGGCGCTGTCGATCGAGGCGACGTCCCCTGCCACTTCGCCGATGCGGTCGGCGGAGTAGTTCCACAGTCCGGCAAGGAAGGGCCAGAGAAAAGCCGCAGTCTTGTCTTTCGCCGGGTCATTGGCCAGCAGTAGGCGCAGCTTTTCCGGGAGCGATCCGGCGTTCTTGGCCATATCCAGCGCAGGCAGCGCAGGCTTCACCGACGGGCGATATTCATAGCTGGCGAGATCGAGGACCATGCGCTGGTCCTTCCCGTCTTCACCCTTGATCTTCTTGTAGAAGCCCTGCCCAGTCTTGTCGCCCAGCCAGTTGCGCTTGAGCATCTCGTCAAGGATTCCGGAAAAGCCGCTCTCCGTGACACCCTGCGGAAAGTTCGCGGCGACGTGCGCGAAGATGTCGATGCCCACCAGATCCGCAAGGCGAAAACTCCCGGTGCGCGGGAAGCCGATCGCAGATCCCGTCAGCACGTCCACCTCTTCGATGGTCAGCTCTTGTTCAAGCATCAACGCGGCCGCCGAAAACAGCACCGAGATCCCGATGCGGTTGGCGATGAAGTTCGGCGTGTCGTTGGCTTGGACCACCTGCTTGCCGAGGTTGCGATCGGCGAAGGCTGTGAATGCGGCGACAAGCGCCGGATCGGTTTCGGCGGTGGGAATCACTTCGACCAGCCGCATATAGCGTGGCGGATTGAAAAAATGCGTCCCGAAGAAACGGCTCGTCTTCCATGCGCCGGTTGCGGCGAGGCCCGTATCGAGGCCCGCCGCGATCTGCTTGATCGGCAGGCCAGACGTATTTGTGGTGAGCAATGCAGTCGGCGCAAGATGTGGCACGACGCGGTTGAGCAGCGACGTCTTGATGGCCAAGTTTTCCGCGACTGCCTCGATGACCCAATCGCAGTTGGCGAGTTTTGGCAGATCGTCGTCAAAGTTGCCCGGCGTGATCAGCGCAGCCGCCGAGGACTGGTAAAAGGCTGCCGGTTTGGCCTTGGCCAATGCGCCGAGGGCTGCTTTGGCGAGAGGCTGCGCGGCTTTGTCGTTGGGAACAAGATCGAGCAGAAGCGTGGGGATTCCGGCGTTGGCCAGGTGTGCGGCGATGCGCGAGCCCATGGTTCCAGCGCCCAGCACGGCGGCGCGGCGGATAAGAAGCGGTGGGGCACTTGGGGAAGTCGTGCTCATGCGGTTTCTCCATGCTTCGGTTGGATTATCGAATGGGACCTTGCGATTCGGTTTCCGTGGGAACCTCTCCCGGCTGCCAGAACACAAGCAGAAGCAGAGAGCCCGCAAACAGGGCAATGACCACGTTGGAGGTACTGCCCATCATACCCAGAACAAATCCAAACAGCGCCACGGATTCTGCCGTCGCGAATCGAATCACGTGTCCTGAAAGCCACCGTCCGCGCGGTGTCGATTTCTGACCCGATGCATTAGGCCGATCGGGAGCGTTCTTTATTGCACGTTGCATAATGAAACCCGCCATAGCGGATGCGATGGCGCAGCACACAACAGCCAACTGGAAGTTGGCATTCACGCTCTGTGGCGCGGGATGAGTGACATGAAGGACATAATAAAACAGCAAGACAGAAACGATGATGGCACATTGCAGGATGCGAACCACACGGATTGCCGGATTCATGCGTACTCTCCATGCGCAGGTTGGATGCAAGATTCATCCATCACGCGGAAACCATCGCAGCATACGGCGGGCCGCTTGGAACGGTCAAGGAAGAAGAGACCGAAGGGCTAGACGCTATCCACGAGTTCTTGGGATCATCACGGTTCGGTCAGTTCCGGGCAGGTTCCCGGTCTCAATGTCAGTAAAAGAAGCAGAGAACTTGCATATAGAAGATAGACGAGGATGACGGAACCTCGTAGGAAATGTATGAAAACGCCACCCCAACTGACCGAGAGTCCCATAGCAAGTCTCAGGACATTTCCTCCTATCCAGCGGCTAATCGGGGTCGATTCGCTATTTCGCAGCAGAGAGTCACTCCGGACGCGAAGAATCATTCGCTGCAATTTGAATCCCGCACGAGCGCACTCGATCGCGAACAATACTACGAGGCACTGACCCAAAATACCAATGCTCCACTCTCCGGGGTGAATCAAGGAAACGGTATAGACGAGCATTAGCAGCATGAGGATACAGAAGATTTGAAAGAAGCGAACAATGCGTTCTGGAGTCATGATGTACGTTCTCCCTGAGCGGCTTCAGAGCAAGATTCATCCACTACGCGGAAACCATCGCAGCATACGGCGGGGCGTGGGGCGCGGTCAAGGAAGAAGATGTTTTTCTGAAGACGGGAGGTCTTCCGCTACGGAGCAACTTCCAGCAGCGCGCTCAGCCCCTTCATGTCTCTGACGACGATGCGCCGGGCGTCCACCTCTAACAGGCCCTCGGCCTGCAAGCGCATCAGGTTGCGCGAGATCAGTTCGCGGACGGTCCCCAACTGATTGGCCAGCTCCTGATGAGTCGAAGGCAATTGAAACTCGATGCCGCTGGCAGTCTTCAAGCCTTCGGTCTGGGCCAGCTTGAGCAATGCCGCGACCAGTCTCTGGCGAATCGTCGTGAACGACAACTCCTCGATAATACCCACCAGCCGGCGAAGCCGCGCGCCGACTACCGATAAGACTTTCAGCGCAACCTGGGGATGTTCGAGACAGTAACTTTGAAAGTCGCGCTGCGAGATGAACGCGATCTGCGTCTCTTCAATGGCCACGGCGGAAGCTGGGTAGACACCTCCATCGAAGACGGGGAGTTCGGCAACCGATTCGCCGGGCTGATTGACGGCCAAGACCTGTTCGCGACCATTCACCGAGGTCTTGAAGATGCGTACCTTGCCGCTGGCGATGATGTGCAGCCCATGGCAGGGCTCGCCCTCGGCAAACAGCAGTTCGCCGCTTTTGAGAGGCTTGCGCACGGTGCGGGCGGCGAGGGTGCGCAGTTCCTCAGGCGAGAGGCTGGAAAATAACGCCGTATTTTCAAGAACAGAGACAATATCGAAGCGGGGAACGCTCATGGGGCGATCTTATCAGTTGGCCAGCCCCACCCTGCCGCATAAATAAAGAGGCGGCGAAGGTGGGGCAACCGTTGAGTGATGGAGTTCAGGCAAGCATCGCGGCCAGATCTTCATCAGCAGTCTTGATCGCCATCAGGTTGTACTTTTCGCCAAGCAAAGCAAGCACGCCCGGCGAAAGGAATGCAGGCAGCGTCGGCCCGATGCGCATGTTACGCACACCAAGATGCAACAGCGTGAGCAGTACCGCAACCGCCTTCTGCTCATACCAGGACAAGACAAGCGACAGCGGCAGATCGTTGACGCCGCAGTCGAAGGCTTTGGCAAGTGCCAGCGCGATCTGCAACGCCGAGTAAGTATCGTTGCATTGGCCGATGTCGAGCAGACGCGGCAGACCGCCGATGGTGCCAAAGTCCAGCTTGTTGAAGCGGAACTTGCCGCAAGCCAGCGTCATAATCAAGCAGTCGTCAGGAATCGCCTCGGCAAGCTCGGTGTAATAGCTGCGCCCAGAGCGCGCGCCGTCGCAGCCGCCGATCAGGAAGAAGTGACGGATTGCGCCCGCCTTCACTGCATCGATCACCGTCCCGGCAACGCTCAGCACAGCCTGATGTCCGAAGCCGACGGTGATCTCTTCGTCGCCGCCGTCTTCTGCATAGCCGGGTGCTGCAAGAGCAGCGGCGATCACCGGGCTGAAGTCCTGATTGGCGATGTGCCGCACGCCCGGCCAGGCCACCATGCCTGCCGTAAAGATGCGCTGTTTGTAAGCGAGCTTCGGCTCCTGAATGCAATTTGAAGTCATCAGAATCGCACCGGGAAACTCATCAAACTCCGCCGCCTGATCCGTCCACGCACCACCGTAGTTTCCGGCCAGATGTTCGTAAGCCTTGAGTTTCGGATAGCCGTGCGCGGGCAGCATCTCGCCATGCGTGTAGATCTGAATGCCGAGGCCTTTGGTCTGTTCGAGCAGCGCATAGAGATCGTGCAGATCGTGCCCTGAAACAAGAATCGCCTTGCCCTTCCGCGCGCCGAGCCGAACCTTCGCGGGTGTAGGCGCGCCAAAGGTTTCGTTGTGCGCCTTGTCAAGAATCTCCATCACACGATAATTCAGTTCGCCGACGCCGAGCGCCATGCCAAGCAACTCGTCGGCGGTCGGCGCGGGATGCGTCAGAAATTCTAGAACCTCGTGAATCTTGGCAAACGAAACCGGATCGCCTGCGCCCAGAGCCAGCGCGTGTGCAGCGTAAGCCGCGACGCCCTTGATGCCATAGAGGACTAACTCTTGCAGGTTGGCAATCTCTTTGCTCTCTGTGAGAAAACGAACCGGCAGCAGCACCTGTTTACCCTGTGCGAGCAGCCCATCGAGCGATGCGGCAGGCTTCCACGCCGCCGCGCCACCCAGTTCAGCCGGCACCACGCCCGCAGCGACACTGGCGCTCTCATAGAGGTCGCGCGCAGCGTTGCGAATTCCCACGGCCTGATGAATCAACTCGACCAGACGCTCCGGATCGAAGTTCACATTCGTCAGCGTGGCAAAGATGGCTTGAATGGTGAAGGCATCAATCTCTGCGTCGGCCGCGCCCAACTGCCGCGCCCGGTGCGCGTAGATCGAGATGCCTTTGACGGCATGAATCAGCAGATCCTGCAACGCCGCCGTGGTTTCGTCTTTTCCGCAAACGCCAAGAGTCTGGCAGCCTTCGCCCTTCGATGTCTGCTCGCATTGATAACAAAACATGATGAACCTTCCTGTGTGGTTTTTTGCCTGCAACCCGAGAGTAGGCCGGCCGCAAACCGGCCACAGCGACTTAAGTCACTGGCCGAAAGAATTTTCATCCTGCAAGTGAAGGAGATCAACATGAACACAACCACACAGACCGTTCGCGAGATCGCACTCGAAGAGCCATCGTCCATCCGCGTCTTTGAGAGCTTTGGAATCGACTACTGCTGCGGAGGCCGCAAGCCCCTGAGCGAAGCCTGCGCCGCAAGCAGCGTCGATGTGGATGCAGTGATTGCCGCGCTTGAAGCGGCCGCCTCCGGCACTGTTCCCCCCAAGGAAGATTGGGCGCTGAATGGGATGGAAGATCTGGTGAACCACATCGTCCTCAGCCATCATGCCTACGTGAAACGCGAGTTGCCGCGACTAGCTTCGCTCGCGCAAAATGTCGCAAATCGCCACGGCGCGACCCGCGCCGAACTGGTCGAGTTGCAATCTGTGCTGGCGACGCTGGATGCGGATCTGACCCAGCATCTGGCCAAGGAAGAAGCGATTTTATTCCCATACATCATTCAGCTAGATCGCAGCAACACAGAACGAACAGCCAGGCCAGAGGCATGCTTTGGCACCGTTGCCAGCCCTGTCGCAATAATGACCGCCGAGCACGATGCTGCAGGATTGCTGCTGGCTCAGATACGCCGTCTAAGTGATAACTTCACGACGCCAGAGGGAGCTTGCCCCACTTATCACGCATACTTTGACGGGTTGAAAGAGTTCGAGCTTGACCTTCACCAGCACATTCACCTGGAAAACAACATTCTCTTCCCGCGTGCAATCAAGGCAGAATTGAGCGAACGCTAGAACTGGCATAAGTAGGTTTTGAAAGGGCGCGCTTCGCAGGACGCGAAAAAAATCAAAACGGAGGGAGACGGGGGATTTATCCCCCGTGTAGTGCCAATAAAAGCAACGGAGGCTTTAGCCGCGGAGGAGAGTTTTTCGTTGAAATCGCCTAAATCTCCGAGTTTTTCCGCCGCCTGTTCAGTCGAGCCGCAAAGCCCACATCATTGACGTTGGCTTTAGACCCTGAGGGATGCCGTTTGGAACCCCCATGCGGTTCGTGCGCCCGGCCCTGATTACTTCCCGCGTCGATCCGTCGATGATGCGCGACGATCCCTGGTATTCACGCGCCGCTCCACGAGTGGCGCCTCCGGATGCGGCACAATGATCGGCTTGCGACGCTCACCCGAGCTCTCGCTTGCTCGCTTTGGAGTCGCACTGGCCGGCTCTGATCCGCTGGTCAGCAGCTTGTTAAGAACCGGGATATTCGAGCGCTGCAATTCCACAAAGTCCACACCCTCCGCGCTCAGTGTGTACCTCGCGTTGTCTGCTCCCGTGATATAAGTCTTCTTTTGCAGATACCACATCGTGAATTCAAGATAATCGCGGGGAAAACCCATCTTCAGCTCAATCTCCGCCAGTGAAACCTCCGGATGAGTCGGATTCGTGCGGCGCTGAATGTAAAGCAAAGCCAGCACGCCCAGCCGCCGGTTCAGTTCGCCGTCCAGTTGATCCATGAAATCGATCGAATCGGATAACGGATCGGGCGGAGGAACATCCTTGTCCTGTCCCGCATCGTATTTGGCGCGCCGCGTTGGATGCGACAGCACATCGTAGGCTTCCTTCAACAGGAAAAACTTATCCGCGTCGCCCGTCTCCGGGTTATCCGGATGAAGACGCGCCGCCAGGAACTTGTACACCCGATGGATGGTCTCCGCTTCTGCATTGGGGCTGATTTGTAGGAATTCGTAGTAATTTGGAACGTCCAATACTGTTTCCTCTGAAATACTCTCTTCTTTAATCGGATGACTTCGTCTTCTCGTTCATCTGTGGACCAATATACTCCACTTGTTTCAGGTCGCGCCTTTGTTGGCCTCCGGTTTGACCCTGCTCGGTGATGGGCACTAGCTTGGTAGTGTGACGAAGACGCGGTTTCCGCGTCCCTTCACTTAAGGAGTCGGAATGATAAGCAGAGTTTCCCCCTGGTTTTGGAAGAGCGTCCTGGGGCTGGCGCTGATGGCAGCGGCAGCGGCGGGCGCACAGGCTCAGGACTTGAAGAGCTTCGAGCAGAAGATCACAACCAAAGTTTTGCCCAACGGATTGACGCTGATTATTTGCGAACGGCCGGATGCGCCGGTCTTCAGCTTCTCCACCTTTATTGATGCGGGCGACGTGAACGACCCCTCGGGCCAGAGCGGCCTGGCGCACATGTTCGAGCACCTGGCCTTCAAAGGCACCAGCGAGATCGGCACCAAAGACTACGTCGCCGAGAAGCTCGCGCTCGCCAAAGTCGAGGCAGCCAACGATGCCTATGAGGCTGAATTCCTGAAGTCAGTCGGACGCGATCCGGCCAAGCTCGCCGAGTTGAAGAAGGCCTTTCTCGAAGCCCAGAAAGATGCCTACCAGTTCGTCGTCCCCAACCAGTTCACCGACGTAGCCGAGCGCAATGGAGCCACCGGCCTCAACGCCGGTACGGGTCTAGACCAGACGGTCTACTTCTGGTCCATGCCCGAGAATCACCTCGAACTCTGGGCGTGGCTTGAGAGCGGACGCCTCTCCGACACCGTGCCGCGCGAGTTCTACAAAGAGCGCGACGTAGTCAATGAAGAGCGCCGCATGCGCACCGACTCCAACCCCATCGGCCGCTTGGTCGAGCAGTTCCTTGCTACCGCCTACACCGCACACAACTATGGCCGCAGCGGCGTCGGCTGGCCCAGCGAACTGAGCCAGATCACAGCCACCGAGGCCATGGACTTCCACAAGAAGTACTACGTCGGCTCAAATGTCGTGGTCGCCGTCGTCGGCGACGTAAAAGCCAGCGAGGCTCTGCCGATGCTCGAGAAGTACTTCGGCAAGGTTGCCGCCGGAGCCAAGCCGTCCGAGATGACCACCGTCGAGCCCAAGCAGTTTGCCGAGAAGACGGTCATCATCCGCGAGCAGACGCAGCCGTTTTTCATCGAGGGCTATCACCGCCCCGACTATCGCACCCCCGACGCCGCCGTCTATGACGCCATCAGCGACATCATGTCCAACGGTCGCGTCTCCCGCCTCTATCGCAGCCTGGTCCGCGACCAGCAAATTGCCGCGGCCGCAGCGGGCTTCAGCCCCTTCCCCGGCGACAAATATCCCGGGCTCTTCGCCTTCTATGCCGTTCCGATTCCAGGACACTCGCCCGCCGAGATGCGCGACGCCATCCATAAAGAGATCGACAAGCTCAAGACGGCGGACGTGACCGACGAAGAGCTGGCCATGTTCAAGACCCGCACCCGTGCCGACCTGCTCCGCGGACTCGCCAACAACCAGGGCCTCGCCAACTCGCTCGCCGAGTACCAGACCCGCTACGGCGACTGGCGCGAGCTCTTCAACCAGCTCGACAAAGTCGACAAGGTGACCAAAGCCGACATCCGGCGCGTGGCCAATGAAGTCTTCGTTGCCAGCAACCGCACCAGCGCCTCGATTGAAACAGCACCGGCGGCAACCGCCAAGAACGATGGAGGTGCGAAATGAAGAGAGTTTTGATGAAGAGTTTCTTTGGAATTGCACTGGCGGCAGTGATCGCCCTCGCGGCTGCTCCCGCCAGCCTCAACGCACAAGCCAACAAGCCTTGGGAGAAGATCTCCACGCCCAAGCTGCACGACTTCAAACCCCAGCAGCCCAAGCGGATCGTACTCAAAAACGGCATCGTCCTCTTCCTGCAAGAGGATCACGAGTTGCCCTTCGTCTCCGGCTCTGTGCTCATTCCGGGCGGCGGCCGCGAAGAGACCGCATCCAACGCCGGCCTGATCGATCTCTATGGGCAGACGTGGCGTACCAGCGGCACGGCCAAGCTGAGCGGTGACGCCCTCGACGACCTGCTCGAAGCCAAGGCCGCCCACATCGAGACCAACGGCGAAGACGACTCCACATCGCTCTCCTGGGACTCGCTCAAAGGCGATGCGGACAGCGTCTTCTCGCTGGCCATGGACCTGCTCTTCCACCCCCAGTTCAGCGCCGAAAAACTTCAACTCGCCCAGCAGCAGGCGGCCACCGGAATCGTCCGCCGCAACGACAACGAAAGCCAGATCGCCGGCCGCGAAGCAACCAAGCTGGTCTACGGAGCCCATAGCCCCTACACCGAGCAGCCAGAACTGGCCTCCATCGGCTCCATCACTGTGGCCGATCTGAAGGCTTGGCACGACCGCACCATCGCCGGCAAGCTCATCGTCTCCGTCAGCGGCGACTTCGACTCTGCTGCCATGGAAGCCAAGCTGCGCGCGGCCTTCGAGCCTCTGCCATTGGCCAAGGCCCTCCCGGCCCGCCACGACAAGTTCACCGATCCCAAACCCGGCGTCTGGTTCATCAACAAAGATGACGTGAACCAGTCCAACATCTCCATCATGGGCCTGGGCACCGACCGGCACAATCCCGACGTTCCCACGCTGGCTATCCTGAACGAGATTCTCGGCGGCGGATTTTCAAGCCGGCTCTTCCAAACAGTCCGCACCAAGCTGGGATTGGCCTATGCCGTCTATGGCAGCTACGGCTACACGTGGGATCACCCGGCACTCTTCCGCACCGTCGTGATGACCAAGAGCGCCTCCACCGTCGACGGAACCAAGGCCGCGCTGGCCGAAATTGAAGGGCTCACCACCCAGCCCTTCACCGAGGAAGAGCTCGCGCGCTCCAAGGACAACATCCTCAACTCGTTCCTCTTCCGCTACGACACCAGAGACAAGGTGCTCGCCGAGCGCGTGCGCCTCGAGTTCTACGGCTATCCCGCGGATTACCTCGAAACCTACAAGGCAGCCGTCGAAAAAGTGACCATTGCCGACCTCGACCGCGTGGCAAAAAAGTACATCCATCCCGACAAGCTCGCTGTATTGGTCGTAGGCAAAGGAGAAGAGATCAAGCCCGGCCTGGAAGAACTGAAGCTAGGCCCCGTGCAGACCGTGGACATCACGATTCCAATGCCCAAGCAACCTGAAGCGGAACAGAAAAAGTAACTCCGCCCAACTTGATTTCGATTCACAGCCCACGGGGAGCAACTCCTCGTGGGCTTTTTGTTGGCGGGTGGCGCACCCTTGACCAAACCATAAAATCGGGTGCCCCATCCTTCCACGTTCTTTGTGGAAGGGTGGGAACCACGAACCTCCCCCGCCGTCTTTTTCAATCGCCTACCGCCTGTCGTGGGTCCACGAACCTTGACCATCGGTCGGGTGTAGAATTCTTTCGTCATGGCGAAACTTGTCCGATACCAGCGATGCGGCTGTTTTCATTTCCTTACCTTCAGTTGTTATCGCAGGCAGGCGCTGTTGACGCGAGCGGGAGCCTACGGCATCTTTGAGCGGGAGCTTGATGCGGTGCCGTGTGCGGTACGGTTTTGTGGTGGCCGGATATGTGCTGATGCCGGAACACATTCATCTGCTTATCGGCGAGCCGCAGCGTTCGTTGCTCTCGGTTGCAATTCAGGTGTTGAAGCAGCAGACATCGCGCAAGCTGAAAGTGCGGGGAGAGCTTCAGTTCTGGCAGCGCCGGTATTATGATTTCAACGTGCATAACGAAGAGAAGCGCGTCGAGAAGCTGCGCTATATGCACCGCAACCCAGTGACACGGGGATTGGTCGAAAAACCGGAACTGTGGCCGTGGTCGAGCTTTCGACACTACGCCACAGGCCATCTTGGTGTGGTCGAGATCGAATCGCAGTGGACAGCGTTCCGGCGCGAGAATCAACTTCCACAACATCTCCGTTACACTGAAAAAAACGGTTGAGCTTCGTGGTATCCCACCCTTCCACAAAGAACGTGGAAGGATGGGGCACCCAGCTTGGTGGAGTGGTTGAGTTTACAAAAACTAGGGTGTGCCACCCGCCCCGTAAGTGTCTGTTAGCCGCTGTATGAGGAATTCCATAGTCATGGTCGAAGGAATAGTGCATGATGAATGAGAGCAAGCCCCTTCCCCTTATCCAGAGGTTGACGACATGCATTGCCTTTCTGCGCGGTCGTTTATGGGATATCTGCAACCGCACGGCTCGCAGCATCGTGAATCTCTTTCATAGCCTATCGAGACCCCAACGCATTGTTCTTAAGGCGATTGTGACGGTATGCCTTGCATTTCTCGTTTGTTACTCGTGGGACCATCCTTTGCCGTCCCTTTTGTTTCCGCACGGCGAGCGGACAATTGATTCGTGGCTGCCCTTGGGTATGCTACTTCTCGCCTCCGTCCTATCCCTTCTAGTGGAATTGAGTGGCAAGAAATGACGAGGCCGGGTGCCCCATCCTTCCGCAGGCGGATGGCGCACCCTAAGTTTTTGAGATCCTGACCATCCCCAAAAATCTGGGTGCCCCATCCTTCCACGTTCTTTGTGGAAGGGTGGGAACCACGAACCTCACCCCGCCGTCTTTTCAATCGCCTGACTCCTCTCGTGAGTCAACGAACCCCACCCCCACAGCTCATTTTCCCTCCAACTGTGACCCTCCAAGCCCCCATTCCCCTTAAACAGCCCAAAATTTCGCCAAAAAACTCTCTTCCCAAGCAGGACCTTTCTCGCGCGACGGCAATCCAAATTCGCGCTCCTCAACGTCTCAAACCGGGAAACTACAATGAGAGAGGAGAACTTCTCTTCAGGGAGCGGCGTATGGAAAGCAATGGCAAGCTGGCGGTAGTCATCATGGCGGCGGGCAAGGGGACGCGGCTCAAGTCGCAACGCCCCAAGGTCCTCCACGAGATCGGCGGCAAGCCGTTGCTTGCGCATGTCATCGCCGCTGCTGCCCAGCTCGCCGCGCCTGAAGACATCTACGTCGTCATCGGCCACCAGGCGGAGAAAGTCTGCGCAGCCTTAGCCTCAACCGGCGTTCGCTTCGTCGAGCAGACCGAGCAGCTCGGCACCGGTCACGCCATCCAGTGCGCCCGCAAATCCATCGTCGGCTACGCGAACACTCTGGTCCTCTCGGGCGACGTGCCGCTGATCCGCCCCGAGACGATCGCGGAGCTCTGGCGCTTCCACCAGGCCGAGAAGGCGGCGATGACCATTCTGACCGCAGCGCCTGAAGACCCCACCGGCTACGGCAGAATTCTCCACATGTCTCCGGATTCACCCGAAGTCGAAGCCATCGTCGAACAGAAGGCGCTCACCACCGCGCAGCAAACGATCGGCGAGATCAACTCCGGCATCTATGCCTTCCAGACCGCGCCGCTGCTTGCCCAACTCGGCAAGCTCACCGCCGAAAATGCCAATCGGGAGTTGATCTTGACCGACGTTGCAGGACTCCTCGTAGCCGCCGGCCAGCGCGTCGTCGCCATCCAGGCCCCTGAGGCCATTGAAGTTCTCGGCGCTAACACCATCGCCGAGCTGGTCGCGCTGGACGCCAATCTCCGATTAAAGTCCGCCAACCGGCTCATGGCCGAGGGCGTAACGATCTTCCGGCCTGAAACCTGCGTAATCGATGCCGGAGTCGAGGTTGCCGCCGACACGGTAATCGAGCCCTTTGTGCAGTTGCTCGGCCGCACGAAGATCGGCACAGCCTGCCTCATCCGCTCGTATTCCGTGATTGAAAACTGTTCCCTGGGCGATGGCGTTCTTGTCCGCCAAAGCTGCATTCTGACAGACAGCACGATTGCCAACGGCGCAAAGATCGGCCCCTTTGCGCATCTGCGCCCTGGCAGCGAAATCGGCGAAGACGCCCACGTCGGCAACTTCGTCGAGACCAAGAAGGCGAAGCTCGCGAAGGGAGCCAAGGCCAACCATCTCACCTATTTAGGCGATGCCGAGGTGGGCGAAAGAACCAACATCGGCGCCGGAGTCATCACCTGCAACTACGACGGCGTTCACAAGTTCGCCACCCGCATCGGCAAGAATGCCTTCATCGGCAGCGACTCAACGCTCGTGGCGCCGGTCTCTGTCGGCGACGGAGCCTACATCGGCGCCGGCTCCTGCATCACCAAAGACGTGCCCGAAGGTTCGCTGGCCGTTGCCCGCTCTCGCCAGATCGTCAAAGAGGGCTGGGCGGCAGCCCAGCGCGCCCGCCGGAGCAAAGAATAATTCGGAGTGTGGGATTTGCCCTCGGGAAACGATCCCGTTGCGTAGAGAAAAAGCCAGTTTTGCCGATAATCTACTCATGGCAGCATTCTCATCTTCGGTGTAGTATGAGAATCCGCTGACTGTTTTTTGCCGCTCGATGAGAGCAAGCCATCGCGGCATGATTTTGCTGGCAGCAGCATCGAGGAACTCGGCATTGGCATTCGACCTTGCAGGACTGGGTGGACTCTTCCACGGCACAAGGTGGCCCGTGGAAACACGTACCCATGCGGCCACAAGAAGCCGCAGGCTGGCGCACATGCCTGCCCGGATTCTGGTTGTCGATGATGAAACTCCCATCCGCTCGATGATTGGCGCAACCCTGGAGCGCCAGGGATACAAGGTCCGAATCGCCGCTAGTGGCCACGAAGCGATCGCGCTGCTGGCAGACAACGACTTCGACCTGGTGCTGACTGAGGTCGTCATTCCCGGTTGGAGCGGCATCTCACTGATGGAGCAGATCCGCGAGCAGCGGCCGCAGCTTCCCGTCGTTATGGTCACCGCGGTTCACGACATCAGCGTGGCCATCGACTCCATGCACCGCGGAGCTTACGACTATCTGCTCAAGCCCTTTGAACGCGAACATCTGCTGGCCACAGTCCATCGCGCACTCGAGCACCGCAAAACTCTCCTGGAGAGCCACAAGCATCAGCAAAAGCTCGAACAGGCCGTGCAGGCCAGGACAGAGCTGCTCCACCAGGCCATGGAAGAGCTCGAGCACTCCTACGACGTGACGCTCGAAGCTCTCGGCGACGCCCTCGACCTCAGAGACTCAGAGACCGAGGGCCATTCCAAGCGCGTGACCGCCTACACGATCATGCTGGCCCGCGCCATGAAGGTCGCTCCTGAGTCGATCAAAATGATCGCGCGCGGCGCCTTCCTGCACGACATCGGCAAGATGGCGATCCCCGACGACATCCTCCGCAAGCCCCGCGCTTTATCTGCGAAAGAACTGCTGGTGATGCGCGACCATTGCACACGCGGCTACCATATGCTGCGCAAGATTCCCTTCCTGCACGATGCGGCGGAGATTGTCTTTACCCATCACGAACACCATGATGGAAGCGGCTATCCTGCCGGGCTTAGCGGGAATCAGATTCCGATTGGCTCCAGCATCTTTTCCGTCGCCGACGCGGTCGACGCCATCACCAGCGACCGCCCGTATCGCAAGGCACGCAGCTTCGACGTGGCTCGCGAAGAGATCATTCGCTGCTCCGGCACCCAGTTCAACCCCGAGGTCGTCGAGGTCTTTCTCCAGTTCCCCAACGATCTTTGGATCGAATTGCGCGCAGAAATCACTGGCCAGGACAAGATGTTTTCGACCCTAGATATTGCTGGCGCCCCAACCCCCGCAAAAATCTAAAACCCAATCCTGGAGAAAATGCGATGGCCGCACTATCCTCCGAAGAGAATGCTTTTCGTCTCGGCGCTTTGCCAGATTGGCAAATCAAAGACGGAGAGTTGACGCGAACTTTCAGCTTCAAAGACTTTTCCGGCGCATTGGCCTTTGTTAACCGTGTAGGTGAAAAAGCCGAAGCTGCAGACCACCATCCCGACATCGACATCCGTTACAACAAGGTGAGACTTAGCCTGGTCACCCACGACGCCGGAGGACTCACAGCAAAGGACTTCGATCTGGCGTCCGTTGTGGAAAAACTGGCCTGACGGCCCACAGTGGTGGCTCAAAAACAGGGAAGTCGAATCTCACGATACATACCAAGTCTAAATATCCAGAAATCAGAATATCCATATCAAAACGGTGTCGAGAGACGATTGAAAGACAATATTCCGCATTATGGTATTCCGAGAATTGCACGCAATCTACCAAGGCGATTTCGATCCCCCTCAATGAAGCCTGAATGCCAAAGCTGCTCGTGCGTAAAACACCAATTTAAAGATATAAATATGAACATCATACAAACATTCATTCGATCTTCAATCCGACCATTTTTTCTTCGTTTCTTCAAGGTCGTCTCGCTATTTGGACACGAATGATCTCTAATCCAGTAACTCCTTGCTATCCTCACAATAATCGTATTTTTTGTATTTGCTTTCTTCTCAATCTATGCTATGGTGTATATATTCCAGTTGAGGAGAAGGCAGAGATGCCTTCTCTCTCTGGAAGTAGTTTGCGTCACTGGCCTCCCGGCACGAACAGCTAGACCGTTCGTGCCGCCTTTTTTTTGCGCCAAATCTCCCCAAAAACCTCTGCTTTGGCCGTTTACCAAACTCTGCTTTCGATTCTCCCGGCACTCGGTCTAAAATGTGCCAAAGGGGTCTCACGATGAACAGTTGGATGAAGCGCCGCTGGGTTCTGGGACTTGCAGTTGTGGCCCTGACCGCAGCCAGCTATGCGCAGTGGTCAAACCCGGCCGAAGATGTTCCCGCTTATCATCCTTCGGCGCCGCTGAAGGTCTCAGCCCTGCCGCCGATTCTCTCTGGAAAGCAACTGACCGGCGAGCACTTCCAATATCCATGGCAGGTGCATGCCTACCAGTTGGCGATCAAGGTCAGCAGCGTGATCTACCAGCTTCCCTGCAACTGCCGTTGCGACCGCGCCCTGGGACACACCAGCCTGCGCAGTTGCTATGAGACCGCGCACTCGACCGAGTGCGACACATGCGCCAAAGAGGGCTTCTTTGCCTACCAGCAGACCAAGCTGGGCAAGAGCCCGGCGCAGATTCGCGCGGCGATCGCCCGCCACGAGTACACATCGATCGACCTGAACAAGCAGTAAACCCGTGGGAGGCTCTCCGTCGCCGCCGGTTCGCGGTTTGAAGACCGTATCTTCCTCGGGCTGTACTGCCGGGCACTTTAATTGACCAAAGTGAGGAAAATGATGAAGCTGAGAAGCTTTGCAATGCCTCTTCTGGCATTATTGATCTCTCTTGTTTCTTCCGCTCAGCCGCGGGTCGGCAAGCCGGATGTGTACTTCGGATACAGCCGTGCCGGCGCCAATTTATATAACGTGTATACCCCCGGTATGAACGGCTGGCAGCTTGCGATGCATGCCCACATCAAGAAGGTTCCATTTGTTGGTGTCGAAGGCGACGTTTCACGCTACAGCGCCGATGCCGGCGCGGGCTCCCAGAACGTGACTCTGGTGATGTTCGGCCCCCGCGTTACTGTTGGCGCCATGGGCTTCAGAGTCTTTGCTCACGGACTGGGCGGAGTTGCCCACGAATGGAACGACCTTGTCTCCTTCTTCCCCGCGACCTCTTACAACGCCGTCAGCTACGCTCTTGGTGGAGGTGGCGAGGCGCCCTTGTTTCTCGGTCTCAAGTTGCGCATTACCGGCGACTATCTGGGCAATAGCAAAGCACCATCGTCCAGCTACTCGCCCTCCCACTATCGCATCGGCGCGGGCATCGCCTACCACTTTTAGATTCGTTGCGATCCCAATTGAAAGCGACTCTCCGACGTCCCCTAATTGGGGGCTCCCCGGGAAATCGCGAATCCAGTCATCGGCTATGAGTTTTTTTCTTCTGGCAATTGAACGCTTCGGCCTTTGCGGTCTGTTCGAGTGTTCTTTCCGCCACTTTTCGGCATAGAATGAAGATATGCAGCATGAGCCAGTTGGCCCGGCTCGCACCTTATCGTCTTCTGAGTCATCAAAGAGAAGGCAGCAGTTGGGGGCGTCACGGTTTCGACGGGATTGATTGCGGCTAAGGAGTCATGTCGGGGTGCGAGCACCCGTAATCGCTTGCAAAACTAAAGTTGCCGACTACAGTCTGCCACTTGCAGCTTAATTAAATAAGCTGCCGTCTTCCACGGCTTTGCCTATGGGCTGTGAGCGGACGTCATACAGTAGGCTGGCGTGAGCGGCTCGGTCCGTGTTGCTTGCGTGAGATCATCGGACTAGTTTCTGGCGCATCTTGTCCGTTCTGAGTGCCAGCGATGAAACCAAATGGAACCGGGCAAAGCATGAACACTCCTGGCTGACAGCAATTTCGGACGCGGGTTCGACTCCCGCCGCCTCCACCACAACTAAATACTTTATATTCATCATTTAAACTGCGGAAAATTCGGCAATTTCGTAAACTGTACCGGAATTGTACCAACCAATTTTTGGTGCTAGAGTAGCTGGCATCATGCTCTCCGTCTATACGCGTCACCATCCCGATTGCCCAAAGAAAAACGATTCCACCTATCGTCGTTGCCGTTGCCCCAAGTGGCTCGACTGAACCCTTCCTGGTCGTGAGGACCGGTTCCGTGTCTCGGCAAAGACCAAATCCTGGGAGCAGGCCGAACTCCTCGCCCGCAAATACGAACACTCGGCGATTCCGGGCGAAGAGATCAAGCCCGCCAAGATGCCAACCGTCAACGAGGCCGTCAAGGTCTTCCTCGGCGATGCCGAGGCGCGCGGTCTGGCCTCCGCGCCTAGACAGCGCTGATGTGAACCAGCAGCGCCTCATCGCTCAGGTGGCAGCGCTGGGCAATATGCATACGTCGAGCCAAGTGTTCGTGGTAGCCAGAAACGCTCACCAGCAGCACCCGGAACTGCACCGAGATCGGCCAGACATGCTTGTTGCGTTGAATAAAGGCGTACTTCATTTCTGGCACTCCGCAAAATGCGCTGTGGCTTTTCCCAGGATGTCGCGCTCCATCGTTACCCGCGCCAACTCGAGCGCAGGCGGCTGTTCTCCATTTGCTCGGCCATCACCCGTGGCTTGTTGCTGGCACCCTTCAGCGTCCCGGCGCGATGCTCACGAACCCAGTTACCCAAGGTCTGCTCAACCACGCCCAAACTGCGTGCCGCTGCCGCCTGGCTCTGGCCCGACTCAACAAGCCGCGCCGCTTCCTGCTTGAACTCAAGCGTGTACTTCTTTCGCGTTGCCTTCGTCATCTTCGTTACCCTTTCGCATTAGAACAGCTCGCTAAGGGGGACGTTTTGCGAGGGCAAGGTCATCTCGTGTCAGGAATATATCGAGGCCCTCATCAAGCCTGAGTTCTATAAGAACACCATAAAGCTCTTCCACAAATGGCAAAACTTCCTCAAGCACGCCGACAAAGATCCAGATGCGGAAATAGAGCCAATTAAGACGAAGCCTTTCGCGCTGGTGATCATGTTTGCGATAGAGAACTATGTTCTGCTTACGCAGCACTAGACTACCGAGATGTCTACCTTTTTCGCTTGGTTCGTAGTCGCGGAACCGCAGTTGATAAAGCCCAAGGACGTGATGACTGAAATCGCCAACATTCGTACCGCCATGCGCAGTTGCATTCTTGATGATCCTTATGACCGCGAAACTCTGAAAAACATTTATACAGCCATGAGATTGCAGTTTTAGCGTATGAGGGCATTATTGTGACATTCCTCCGCGAATGTACCAAGTGCTCCTGAATATATGCCCCCCCCCCGGGGGGTGGGGGGGGGTGGGGGGGGGGGGCGCCCGGGGCCCCCCCCCCCGGGGGGGGAAAGGGGGGGAAAAAAAAAAACCAAACCACAAAAAAAGCCCCCGGGGGGGGCGGGGGGGGGGGGGGGGGGGGGGCGGGG
>Ga0302323_100000140_pt1 | contig 52609 bp, 39 predicted proteins | sample Fen_T0_3_FD_201950 | JGI IMG/M metagenome (GOLD analysis project Ga0302323, IMG submission 201950) | Peat permafrost microbial communities from Stordalen Mire near Abisko, Sweden - Fen_T0_3 | ecosystem: Environmental > Terrestrial > Soil > Wetlands > Permafrost | place: Sweden: Abisko...
CCGCATCAAGCACGACAGCCGAATGCCGGTCCGGGCGATCGAATACTGCCTACAGCAGGGAAATCTCGGCCCCGAACAATTGGACTACGTCGGCTTCTACGAGAAGCCTCTGCTCAAGTTCGATCGACTGCTCTCCACTTACTTTTCCTACGCTCCGAATGGCGTCCGTTCATTCGTCAGGGCGATGCCGGTGTGGCTTCGGCACAAGCTCTTCGTGCGCCGGGAGATTCGCCGTGCGCTCCGCAACGGGTACACGAAACGGGTCATCTTTGCCGAGCACCATGAATCCCACGCGGCGAGCGCGTTCTACCCTTCGCCGTTCGACAGCGCGGCGATTCTGACGGTGGACGGGGTGGGCGAGTGGGCCACGGCCAGCCTTGGCGTAGGGCAAGACTCGCGAGTCGAACTGCTAGAAGAGCAGCGTTTTCCCCATTCTTTGGGACTGCTCTATTCGGCTTTCACTTACTTCTGCGGATTTAAGGTCAATTCCGGCGAGTACAAGCTGATGGGGCTGGCGCCCTACGGCGAGCCTCGCTACCAGGCGGTGATCCTGGAGAAGCTCATCGATCTCAAAGAGGACGGGTCCTTCCGAATGGACCTGTCTTACTTCAACTACTGCCAAGGCCTCACGATGACGGGCCCGAAGCTAGCGCACCTATTCGGAGGACCGCCAAGGGCCCGAGACGCTCCCCTTACTCAACGCGAGATGGACCTCGCGGCGTCGATTCAAAGAGTCACCGAGGAGATCCTGCTCCGCATGGTTCGGCATGCGCATCGGCGAACCGGCAAAAAGCACCTGTGCCTCGCGGGCGGCGTGGCCCTCAACTGCGTGGCCAACCGTCGGCTGCGCGACGAGGGCCCCTTCGACGACGTCTTCGTTCAGCCGGCGGCAGGTGACGCCGGCGGCGCGCTCGGCGTCGCGCTGCTCATCTACCATGGGCTGCTCGGTCAAAGTCGGAAGCCGCAACTCCCCGACGGCCAGAGGGGCTCGTTCCTCGGGCCTGCGGTGTCACGGCAAGAGGTCGAGAGGCTAATCGAAAACACCGGGGCAATAACTCGGACATTCGAGACAGAGCAGGCTCTGTGCGATCACGTCGCAGCCCTGCTCGACCAGGGCCTCGTCGTCGGCTGGTCGCAGGGACGCATGGAGTTCGGTCCGCGCGCGCTCGGGGCACGTAGCATCGTCGCCGATCCTCGTCGGTCCGACATGCAAGCTGTGTTGAACCTCAAAGTCAAATTCCGTGAGAGCTTCCGCCCGTTTGCACCCGCGATTCTACGGAGACGGGTCCACGAATATTTCGAAACCGAGCCGGGGTACGACTCCCCCTACATGACCACCGTCGCATCAGTACATCCCTCGCACAGAATTGCGCCGAGAGATGGCGGGAGCCCTCTGGCACGGTCGGACATCCCTGCGGTGACACACTTGGACTACACGGCGCGAATTCAAACCATCGACGAACAACGACACGGTCGATTCTACCATTTGCTCGAGTCCTTCGAGCGCAGGACCGGTTGCCCAGTTCTCATCAACACCAGCTTCAACATCCGAGGTGAGCCCATCGTCTGCACGGCCGAGGACGCCTACCGCTGCTTCATGGCCACGGATATCGATGCCCTGGTAATCGACGACTACCTGTTTATGAAGTCCGAACAAGCTCGGCCACAGGCCGAAAGCATCGAGCAACAGCTGCGCCGCTTCGAGTTGGACTGACGACGCGCACCATGATTTCCATCGACAAAAATCCGTCCGCGCTGCAGCTGAAGGTCTTCTCCGTGGCCTGGCTCGTCTTCTGCGCCGCGGTCGGCCTCTGGCTTCGCCGGTACCACGTGGCTATGCCGTGTGTATTCGTCCTCTGGGGCGTCGGCGGAGCGGGAGCGGCGTTGGGCCTGGTCTTGCCGAGGTCCATGCGCTCGGTTTACCTAGCCCTGGCGTACGCCGCCTACCCGTTCGGCGCGATCGCCTCAGTCGTGCTCCTGGGACTCATCTTCTTCGCCGTCCTAACCCCGATCGCCTTGTGGCTTCGTATTCGAGGCAAGGATCCCCTGGAGAAGAGCATCGACCGGGCCAAAAAATCGTATTGGCGTGTTCGGTCACCATCCAATCTGGGTCGATACTTCAAGCTCTACTGACGCAATCACCATGTCAAAGTCGCAGAAACAGCCGTGCTCCGAGTTCGAACATCTCGCAGCGGCCAAGGACCGGCGCCTCATCGGCGAAGTCGTCGGTTTTTTGCGCGAAAGCAAGAAATGGTGGCTGATTCCGTTCATTCTGACCCTGGCATTGGTCGCGTTTCTCGGCATCCTCGGCGGCACCGGGATTGCGCCCTTCATCTACACTTTGTTCTAAAACGTGGCTCGCAGGTATCACTGGGCGTTGAAGCTCTCGGCCGTACTGGTTAGCATCGGCGTCGCGCTGGCCTTCGCAGAGCTCGCGCTACGCCAATCGCGCAAGCTGTCCCCGCTCAAGCTCCACGTCTGGGACTTCAGCTTGAATGCCTGCAAACGATGCGGCGAGTGTCCCGAGATCTTCAGAAATGCAGCGAACGTGAACACCTACGGTCTGCGTGACCACGACTACGCCATTCCGAAGGCGGCCGGCACCAAGAGGATCCTCGTGCTCGGAGACTCGGTCGCCTATGGATTCGGCCTTCCAGCCGACCAAGCCTTCCCACAGCAATTGGACAAGCTCCTTGATGCTAGGGTCGAGGTGATCAACGCGGGCGTCCCGGGCTACTCACCCTACAACGAACGCAAATTGTACGATTCCGTCGGGGCGGCTTACCAACCCGATCTGGTCCTCGTCCAGTTGTGCATGAACGACGTGGCCGACCCCCTGATTCACTGGAGGATCCTCACCGACGAAGTAAAGGTCCCCGACGAGGCTATCCCCAATCCGCGCTACCACCAGGAGCATGTTCTGCCGCTCGTCGAAGGCTATCGCACCTATCGAAGCTACGAAGGCTGGCGCAATGGCACGCCCTTGGTCAAGCTGCAGCTTTTCGAGCTGATCGAGCATAGCGCGGTGTCTCGACTTTGGATCCCAAGCGTCGTGCAGGACGTGACCGTCAGACGGACCAGGCAGGTCGACGGGCGCCGCTGGCCGATCCACGTGACCATGGAGGATTCCATGACCATCGACCCCCTAATGGACTACGAGTCGACCGAATGGAAGTGGCTACGGTCGCAGCTGGACCAACTGCGGGGCGCGGTGGAGGCTAGGTACGCCAAGCTGGCGCTGGTCGTCGCTCCGCTGTCGTTTCAGGTGGCGGAAGGCTATCCATATCTGCCCCAGCGGCTCTTCGAGCGCTACTGCCGAGAGAACTCGCTGCCTTGCCTAGACCTACTGGCCCCGTTCCGTAGACATCAAGGCGAAGAGATGTTCTTTCTTCCCAAAGACTTTGACTTCGACAAGCCGAGCACGGCATGGGATAGGCACTATCGCGACATCTGGCATTTCTCGGCGGCCGGCAACCGAGTCGCAGCCGCCGCCCTGAAGGAATTCATCGAAGAAAATCGGCTACTCCCCTAAGCCGTCTCCCCTCAGCCGCTCACCATGGGTAGGCACCCACTGCTTGGACTGCGTCGGCGGACCAATGGGTTACCGGCCATGTCCACCAGCGACAGAATCTCCGGCAGGCGCTGCGCCAACTCTTCCCGGTCCTTCACTGGCAAGAAGCGACCATCGGGTCCGTGGCGCTCGACAATCAAGAATTGCGCGGGCAGAAATGCGGTGACCTGGCCAAGCAAGCGCTCGCCCTGAATCGCATCGCGCCCGTCGACCTTGCGGCGGACCGGAAACCATTCCAGGTCGAACTCGCGATCCAACGCCTCGGCGTCGAAGGTCAGCGTGTTCGTGTTGAAGAATGGAACCTGGTCGCCGTCGAAGCCCGTGGGAAGCCTGAAATCCTCGACGATCTGCAGGTGCCCCCCGACCCACACCGGCACGCCGCCACGGTCTCCTTGTTCCTTGCGTACCACCTCGACCGTCGCGCTCTTTCCGCTGCGACAGTGGGCGCCGATCACCCGGGGATCGAGAGACGCGGCCAGGTTGTCGACGTTCGAAACCATGAGTATTCGGCCACCCGACTGACGAAAGTCACCGAGCGCCCCGGAGGCACGCAAGGTCGGCAGCAGATCGCCATGCCCCGTCGCACACAGCGACGGCTTGCCGAGGGCGTCGTGAAACGGTTCTCCCGACGGAGTCATCCGCAAGGTGACCGACTGTTCCAGGATTCGGACGGGATTGCGAGGACTGATCAGCTCCCGCGTGGCCCGGCGGAGCTCGTCGGTCGTGGAGAAACTGGTGAGCAGAAAAATCGGCACGGTCGCATTCGCCGCGACAGCGGCACCTTGAATGTCGGCCAGCTTGAGGCGCAAAAAGGAGTTCCCCGGCGTTACCTCGACCACGGCCTTCACGACCCCGCCAAAACGCGTCGCCATCCCCCCCGCGAGGACCACGACCCCGACCTCGCCCCGCGCCAGTGCGGCCATGCCTAGGGCCGCCAACTCCCTGCCGTCGTCCGAATCACGGGGCGGCAGCGACGTCAGATCCTCCATCCGAGGCGCTTTCACCTCGCCTTGCAATCGCGAGCTGTTCTCGGAGAGGCCTGCGACGATAGCGGACCGCATGCTGTCGAAAACGCCCGAGTCAAAGCGAAACCGCCTCAGGACTGCGCCGGTTGTCTCATCTCGGTTTGTCATTCATCGGCCCTGTTAGTACGATGCCCGGAGCGACGTGGCGGTTGCTGAGCTGACGACGATACCATCGTTTCCGAGACGAACGGGGCGGAAGGCTTGGGCCCTGTCATTTCTTTCTTGGAACCAGTGACATGGCGTACTCGGCCACCGCCGTGATGGTCAGGCTTGGATTCGCCCCGAGGTTGACGGGGATCACAGAGCCATCGACGATCCACAGTCCCGGGTGACCGAACACGCGGCAGGCACCGTCGACCACGCCACGCTCAGGGGCGTCGGCCATGCGAGCGCCACCCAGGATATGCGCCGTGATGGGAACCCCGAGTAGCACCTCGTTCAGGGCGTTGAGCGGAAAACCACCCATTCGGTCCGAGATATACGCCGCAGCCTGGTTCGCCACCGGCAGATAGGTCGGAATCGGCGGCACACCGTCGGCGCGCCGACTGCGAAGGTTCCGCCCGAGCCAAGCGCGTTCCTTGCGGACCAACGTCATCGCATTGTCGAGCGACTGCATGACGAGCACGACCACGGTTCGCCGTGCCCAGCCGAACGGCCACAAATTGCGCAGGAAATCCACCGGGTGGCGCAAGCATCTTCCCAACCAGCGCACGATTCTGCGCCCGCGACGACTGCCCCCGGCGGCGAGCGTCCCCAAAAGCCCCATCATGTCCGACCCCGCCGGATAGCGAACGATCTGCACGTGGGTGTCGGGGCTTGTCTCCAGGTTGCTCGCAATGGCGATACCCTGTGCGTGGTCGACCGTCAGCTTACGGCTGCGGGCACCCGCGATGATTTCGCTGTTGGTGCGAATGTGCTGGCCCACGGTGGGCGAAAGGTTCGGCAGCGTCCCCGCGTGTTTGCACGAAAGCAAGAGATCGACGGTGCCGAGGGCGCCTGCCGAGACGATCACCTGTCTGGCAAGAATCCGGTTGTCGGGCCTTCGCGCTCGTCCTAGCACCCGTCCGATAGATCGGCGCGTACGCACGACATAGCCCCCCTGGCCATCGGGCTCGATGCCCACGGCGCGGGTCTTTGCGATGATACGAACACCGAGCTTCTCGGCCAGGTAGAGGTAGTTCTTGTCGAGACTGTTCTTGGCATCGTGGCGGCAACCCACCATGCAGCCCCCACACAGTTGGCACGTCGAACGTGCGGGCCCACGCCCCCCGAAGTACGGGTCGGGCACAGCCTGCCCCGTCCCGCCACCAAACAAGACGCCCACGTCAGGCAGGGTGAAGCGCACGCCATTACCCAGCGACTCACCGAAGGCGCGCAAATGCTCCTCGGCAGCCCAGGTTCGAGGCGGCGGCACCGCGCCCAGCATCCGCTTTGCAGTTTCGAAGTGCGGCCCGAGATCGGTGCGGAACCCCGCCCCGCCGGGCCATCCGCTTGCGAAGGCCCGATCGGGGGGGACCAGCAAGGTGTTGGCGTACACCAGCGAGCCGCCGCCCACACCTGCGCCACCCAAGACCAGAACGTCGCCCAGCCAGTCGATGCGCTGAATGCCGGTGCAGCCCAGGCGCGGCAGCCACAGAAATTTCCGAACGTTCCAGCTCGTGCGTGGAAAGTCGTCGGGCAACCAGCGCCGACCTTCCTCGACCACCAACACGCGGTAGCCCTTCTCGGCCAGTCGCAATGCGCAAACGCTGCCCCCGAAACCGGAACCTATGATGGCGAAGTCGCAGTCGGCCTCGGCTGGCGCGCCGTCGGGCGACTCCTGCGTCATCGGTAGATCGCCTTCATCAGCCAGCGGAGAACCTCACGAACTCGCCTGCCGTAGGGAAAACCAATTTGCCTACGGATCCATCGCGCCAGGAAGACCAGCCCCGGCCGATCCTCGACGAGGGTCTGTGGGTAGCAGAACTGTCGCAGCGCCTCGCCCCCGTGGCGAAATCCAAGCCCGGCGCCCTTGGCAGCGCCCAGAGGGGCCCCCACGAAGAAATAGTTGATGAGCACGTCGTTGATGCACACGCTGCCGGTGACCAGTCGCTCGGCCAAGGCCGCCGCCGCCTTCGTGTTCTTTGACCACACGGCACCCGATAGTCCAAGGACCGAGGCATTGGTCAAACGAACGGCCTCGTCCGCGTCCGAGACGCGAATGATGGGCAAGATCGGGCCGAAGGTCTCTTCGCGCGCAACGGCGGATTCGGGCGAAACGTGATCGAGGATGGTCGGCTGGAAGAACAAACCCGAGGCATCCTCGTGCACCTGCCCGCCGGCAGCCAGCCGAGCCCCGCGGGCCAGCGCATCGTCTACCTGGCTCCGGCAGCGCTCGACCTGCGAGGCCAGCAAGACCCGCCCGACGTCCCGATCCTCCCCACCCCCAAAGCGAATCTTTCCAGCCTCCGCCAGCACCAGACGAACGAAGTCGTCGGCGACCTTGCTCTCGACGAGGATCCGCTCCGGTCGAATGCACACCTGCCCTGCCCCGGCGAAGGCTCCCCACACCGCCGAGCGGGCGGCAGCGGGAAGATCCGCATCGCCCAGCACGATCATCGCCGACTTGCCCCCCAGCTCGGCAACACAGGGGATCAAACGCTCGCCCGCCCTGGCAGCAATCTTCTGTCCCGCGGACAGACTTCCCGTGAAGAAGACCATGTCGCAGCTGTCGACGAGAGCGCAGCCCACCTCGTTGCCACCTTCCACCACCTGAAAGACACCCTCGGGCAGACCGAGCTCGCGCCACAGCGCCTGCATGTGCAGCGAGGTCCTAGGGCTGTGGGGCGAAGGCTTGAGCACCACGCTGTTACCCGCGACCAGTGGGGAAATAGCATCGCCGAAATTGTTGAGCAGTGGAAAATTCCACGGTCCGATCACCGCGACCACGCCGCGGGGCTTCCAGGTAACCCGTGCACGCTTGTGTGGGAAAATCAGGGAGGACCGCGTGTCGGACGCAATCGACGCCCGCCCCTGCGGTCCCGTCATGAAGCGCACGATCTCGCACAGGTAAGCCACCTCGAAGGCGAAGGCCTCAAAAGTAGGCTTGCCGGTTTCGGCCGAAATCAGCTCGACCAACCGTTTGTCCGACCGTATCCGGGCGGCCAGGTCCCGCAACATGCTCGCTCGCTCGCGGAACGAACGCTGGGCCCAACCGGGCTGGGCAGCGCGGGCCTGCTCGACCAGTGTCGATACGCTGACACTCGCATCGGGTTCCTGCATGGAGGTGCCTCGCCGCCGAACTTAGCCGGCCGGCTGGCTTTCACCCCGAGAGGCCCTCTTTCAGCCAGGGCTACGAGGCAGCCGCGTGGGCGTGAATCTCGCTCCGGACGCGCTCCATATCGAGCCCTTTGATCTGTTCGATCAATTTCTGCAGGGCGTGTCCGGGCAAAGCGCCTGCCTGCTCGAATACGAGCACACCATCCCGAAATACCATGAGGGTGGGAATCGCCTGGATTCCATGCTCCATCGCCAGATCGGCCTCATCCTCCGTATTTACCTTGTTGAAGGAAATGTCTGGATTGTCTTCGGCTGCTTTCTCGTAAATGGGACCGAACGCCCGGCACGGTCCACACCACGGCGCCCAGAAATCCACCAATACAATTCCATTTTTGACCGCGTCTTTGAATGTCGACTGGGTCAGGGCTGTTGGTGCCATTTTCAATCTCCTGTTCTTTTAGAATCCGTAGGCGGCAGAAGGTTTCAGCCGCTCGAAACAACGGGGAAGTGAAGCAAGAACTCGGCGCCCCGTTTGCGCTCGGGATTGAGGTCGATGTACCCCCGGTGCTCGTCGAGCAATCGGCTGGCAATGGACAATCCCAGCCCTGTCCCGTTCTCTCGCGTCGAATAGAAAGGATCGAAAATGCGCTCTCGGTCATCGGCCTCGATACCTGGGCCTTCGTCGGAGATACCCACAACCACGTAGTTGCCGTGAGGCATGAGCTTCTGCTGCAACCGCACCTCGACAAGCCCCCCGGCTGGGCTGAACTGAACCGCATTGAGTAGAACATTCAGCAATATCTGCGTCAGCTTGTCCCTGTCGCCCTCGACGATGGGACCGGGCGACAGGCCCTCCACGCGCAGCGCCACCTGCCTCGTGTCGGCTTGGGATTTCACCAGCGCGACGGATTGCTCCACGACCTCTGAAAGCGAGACTGGGGACAGCGTCATGGCTCCCGGCCGCGCGAATGACAGGAATCGCTCCAGCAGGGCCGCCAGGCGGTCGATCTCCCTCTGCAGGATCACCACCATCTTCCGTCGCGGTGAGGTTTCCGGAATCTCGTCAGCCACGATGGCCGATGCGGTCTTGAGAGAAGCCAGGGGATTCTTGATCTCGTGAGCCAGGCCGGCCGTCAGCTCGCCGAGCGATTGCAGACGCCCTGCCCGAACCAACTCGCGCTCGAGGGCGCGCATTTCGACCACCTTCTGTTCAACCTCGCGGCGTGCACGCTGTTCACGTTCGACCAGCAAGCCCGTGACAAGCGCCACCACGTTGTAGAGAACCAGCTCGAGCACCTTGTTCGCGGTTCCGGTGGGATCCGCGTGAATCATTCCGTGATGGTGGGCGTGCGGGCCGGTCAACCAGAAGGCGTGCGGGAAGTACAAGGCCGAAACCACCACCGAAGTCAGCAGTCCTCCGCGCAAGCCGAAGAGGAACGCCCCGACAATGATGGGGATGTAGTAAAGGCGGCGGAGCACGTCGTGCAACCACTCGCTGGTACCGGGTGTGCCGAAGTGCGCTGCCGTGATAGCCATGACCGGCAGCCACAGGAAAGCCCAGGCCTTCACCGACACCGTCCAGCGAAGGCTCCTCCAGCCGATCATGGCCTTCCCTTGACCGGTATCTCGTACTTCTCGAGGCGATAAAGAAGAATGTGGCGCGGAATACGGAGGAAGCGCGCGGTCGAGCTCTGATTGTAGTCGTTCATCTCCAGCGCACGAATCAGAATGGCGCGCTCGAGAGCCACCAGCGAAATGCCTTCGGTCGGCAATTCTATCCCGTCGAGGGCGAGGCGAGGATGCGCGCTCGCAGGGGTGGGCGTGACGGCCACGAAGTCTTCCGCCAGCACCGGTTCCTCCGAGAGCAAGGCCGCGCGCTGGCAGAGGTTCTCGAGCTCGCGCACGTTGCCGGGCCAAGGCCGATGCAGCAGACGCTGGGCCGTCTCCTGCGGGATTTGCCACTCTCGACCGCCGCTGTGCTTGGCCAGAAAGTGACGAGCCAGCGGCAGGACGTCTTCCTTGCGCTCGCGCAACGGTGGAATCGACAGCGGCACAACGTTCAGTCGATAGAACAGGTCTTGCCTGAATTGACCGGCATTCACCCGTTCGTCGAGCGATTGGTTGGTGGCAGCCAAGATGCGCACGTTGACTGGTATCGAACGCTCGCTTCCGATGGGCTCTACGACCTTCTCCTGTAACACCCGCAAAAGACGCGTCTGAAGGTCGAGCGGAAGCTCGGCAATCTCGTCGAGAAACAGCGTCCCTTTGTCCGCCTGGAGAAAGCGCCCCCTGCGCTCGCTGGTCGCGCCGGTGAAAGCTCCCTTGCTGTGGCCGAACAGCTCGGATTCCAGCAAGTCGCGCGGGATGGCCCCACAGTTGACCGCAACGAATGGACCGGTCTTGCGCTGGCTGGCTTGGTGGATCCTCCGCGCGAGCAGCTCCTTGCCGGTTCCGCTTTCACCCTGAATCAAGATCGTCGCATCGGCCACAGCCACCCGCTCGGCCATGGCGACCAGGTCGGCCATGGGTTGCGATGCAAACACCAGGTTCTTCCCTTCGCTGCTGCCGCCTCCGCGCAGACGGCTGACCTCGCGGCGCAAGCGCGAGTGCTCGAGCGCCCGCCTGACGGTCAGCTTGAAGTGGTCGCGATCGCACGGCTTGGGCAAAAAATCGAAGGCGCCCGCCTTCATGGCGGCCACGGCGGTGTTCATGTCGCCGAATGCGGTGGTCACGATGACGAGCAAATTCGGAGCGAAGCCGTGTGCCTTCTTGAGCAGGGTCAGCCCGTCCATGCCCGGCATCTTCAGATCGGTGACCATGACCGGAAAGTGGCCCGCCTGCAGCCGGTCGAAGGCCTGGTTTCCGTTCTTGGCGCGCGCGACCTCGTAGCCCTCCTCCTCGAGCAGGAAGGCCATCACTTCGAGGAAGCTCTCGTCGTCGTCCACCAGGAGCACGCGCTCGTGGACCGGAAAATCCTGCTCCTGGGCAATGTCGGATTCGGGCATGCCGCTAGTCTACACAGTGCTAGACGAGGCTGAAACAGTCGTCGAGGTTGCGACGCCGCGGACCAGCCCCTTACGCCGCCAAAGGAAATAGATGGCGGGATAGACCAGCAGCTCCATCGCGAAAGAGGTCACAAGCCCGCCGACCATGGGCGCGGCGATGCGCTTCATCAGGTCGGCGCCGGTCCCGGTGGACCACATGATGGGTAAAAGACCGATGAACGCGGCGGACACGGTCATCGCTTTCGGCCGCACCCGCTTGACGGCACCGTGGATGATGGCCTCGACCAAGTCGCCGGTGGTGCGCAACCTTCCGGCGACCCTGGCCTCTTCGTGCGACAGATCGAGGAAGAGCAGCATGAACACGCCGGTCTCCGCATCGAGTCCCATGAGCGCAATCATCCCCACCCAGACCGCGATGGAAACGTTGTAGCCAAGGAAGTACAAGAGCCAGATCGCCCCGACGGCCGAGAACGGCACCGCGAGCATCACCAAAGCCGCCTTGAAGCTCGACTTGGTGTTCAGGTAGAGCAGCCCAAAAATGAGGACGAGAGTAATGGGAAGGATGATCTTCAGGCGGTCCTTCACCCGCAGCATGTTCTCGTATTGCCCACTCCAGGTCATGGCGAAGCCGCTCGGCACCTTGACCGCATCGCCCACCACTTGCTTGGCGCGTTCCACGTAGCTGCCCACGTCGACCTTCGACGTATCGAAGTCCACGTACACGTAACCGGAAAGCAGACCGTTCTCGTCGCGGATCATGGACGGTCCCTCCACCAGCTTCACTTCTGCGATCTCGGCCATGGGGATCTGGCCCTGGCCGCCCGGCAGGGGAAGCAGCACACGCCTCAAGGCATCGAGGTCCTCCCGGAAGTCGCGGGCGTAGCGGACGTTGACCCCGTAACGCTGCCGGCCTTCGACCGTGGTGGTCTGGTTGTCGCCGCCGACGGCGGTCATCACCATGGTGTTGGCATCGTCCACCGACATCCCATAGCGGGCCAGCTTGTCGCGGTCGAGGATGAAGTCCAGGAAGTAGCCGCCGGCGACTCGCTCGGCATAGACGCTGCGGGTCTCTGGCATCTTCCGGATGGCAGCCTCGATCTCGAGGCCGATCTTCTGGATCTCGGCAAGCTTGTCGCCGCTCACCTTGATACCGATGGGGGTGCGAATGCCCGTGGACAACATGTCCAGTCGGCCCTTGATGGGCATGGTCCAGGCGTTGCTGATTCCGGGAAGTTGCAGGGCCTGATTCATCTCGGAGACCAGCTCGTCCTCGGTGATCCGATCCCGCCAGACCGTGCGCAAAATGCGCCCAAGCCACCCGGGCGCCCACGCCGGATACCAGCGCGGCTTTTCCCGCCACGCCAGCTCGGGCTTGAGCAGGATCGTGGTTTCCATCATCGACAGCGGCGCCGGATCCGTCGAAGTTCCTGCGCGCCCTGCCTTGCCGAACACCCGTTCGACCTCGGGGAAGGTCATGAGCAGCTTGTCCTGCACCTGCAACGCCTTCTGCGCCTCGGACACGGACATACCTGGCTGCACCGCCGACGGCATGTAAAGCAGCGACCCCTCGCGCAAAGGTGGCATGAATTCCGAGCCGAGCTTGAAGTAGACGGGTACCGTCGCGGCGACAACGAGGAGGCTGATGGCCACGGTGGCTCGGGCGTGGCGGACCGCGAACCTGCAGGGACCTTCGTAGATCCGATGCAGAAGGCGACTGATCGGGTGCGATTCCTCGGAATGGTACGTACCGACCAGCACGCTGCTTGCCAGCCATGCCAGTGGCCGTGGCCGGAAGGTGAAGGGTTCGGCGCGTGCAAACAGCATCCGCATGGCCGGATCCAGCGTCACCGCCAGCAGCGCTGCGATGGCCATGGCCAGGTTCTTCGAATAGGCCAGCGGCTTGAATAGGCGACCTTCCTGGTCGACCAAGGTGAAGACCGGCATGAACGCCACCGCGATCACCAGCAGCGAGAAGAACACCGACGGCCCCACCTCCATCAACGCCTCCAGGCGCACGTGGTGAAAGTCACCTTGCTTGCCGTTCTTTCGCCAGAGGTAGATCTTGTTGTAGGCGTTCTCCACCTCGACGATCGCCCCATCGACCAGCACCCCGATGGAGATCGCGATGCCGGCCAGCGACATCAAATTCGCCCCAAGGCCCATCAGGTACATCGGAATGAAGGCCAGCACCACGCTGATGGGGATGGTCAAGATGGGCACGATGGCCGACGGCACGTGCCACAAGAACAGCAGGATGATGAGAGAGACCACGATGATCTCCTCGACCAGCTTGTCGCTGACGGTAGAAATGGCGCGCCCGATGAGCTCCGAGCGGTCATAGGTGGTCACCACCTGGACGCCGTCGGGCAGAGATGGCTTCACCTCTTCCAGCTTGGCTTTGATGCGGTCGATGACGTTCAAGGCGTTTTCACCCTGGCGCATGACCACGATGCCGCCCACCACGTCGCCTTCTCCGTTGTAGTCGGCGATTCCGCGGCGCATTTCGGGCCCCAGCGACACCGTGGCCACGTCCTTCACGGTGATGGGCGTGCCATTCTGAGTTTTGAGCACGAGCTTCTCCAGATCGCCCGTGCTCTTCACGTAGCCGCGCCCCCGCACCATGTACTCGCGCCCCGACAATTCCACCAGCCGGCCGCCCACGTCGTTGTTGCCCTTGCGGACCGCCTCGACGACGGCGTCGAGCGGAAGCTGGTAGGCGGCCAAGGCGTCAGGGCGAACCGTGACCTGGTACTGGCGGACTTGTCCGCCCACGGTGGCGACCTCGGCGACGCCCGGCACGCTCTGCACGGCGTAGCGCAAGAACCAGTCCTGGAAGCTGCGCAGCTCGTCGCTGGCGTGTTTGCCGCTGCGGTCGACCAAGGCGTACTGGAAGACCCAGCCCAAGCTGGTGGCGTCGGGACCCAGTTCGGTCTTCACGCCGACAGGAAGCTGCGACGAGATCTTCGACAGGTATTCGAGGACGCGGGTGCGCGCCCAGTACACGTCGGTGCCATCCTCGAAGATCACGTAGACGTAGCTGAACCCGAAGTCGGAAAAGCCACGAATTGCCTTCACCTTGGGCGCGCCGAGCAGCGCCGTGATGATGGGGTAGGTAACCTGGTCCTCGATGATATCGGGGCTGCGGTCCCAGCGCGAATAGACGATGACCTGGGTGTCCGACAGATCCGGTAGCGCATCCAAGGGAATGTTGCGCATGGTCCAGACGGCGGCGACGATGGCGACCACCGCGGCTGCAATCACCAGGTATCGGTTCTCCGCCGAGAAGCGGATGAGCCGCTTGAGCACTACTTGCCTCCGATGGCGGCCAGCGAAGCGCGAAGCTGCGACTCCGAGTCGACGAGGAAATTGGCGCGCGTGACCACTTCCGTCCCCACCTCGAGCCCCGCCTTCACTTCGAGCATTTCACCATTTCTCGCCCCTAGCTCGACCGCCTTGGGCTCGAACCGCCCGTTGCCCAGCGCCACGAACACCACATCCTGAGCCCCTGCGCGAATCACCGCGTCTGCCGGAACTTGCAAGCCCTCCTGTGACACGCCCTCCAAGGTGACCTGCCCGAACATTTCTGGCTTCAGCTCACGGGTGGGATTGGCGAAGTGCAGGTGCACCTTCGCAGTTCGGGTCTTGGGGTCGAGCAGAGGATCGATGAACGCCACCATGCCAGTGAACGTGCGATTGGGGTACGCCGCCAGGGTCAAAGACGCCTTCATGTGCGGACGGATCCGGCTGATGTCGCTCTCGTAGGCGTCGGCCATCACCCAGACCTCGCCCAGGTCGGTGATTTCATAAGGGGCCTCGCCGGGGCTGACGCGCGCGCCTTGCACGACGCTTTTGGCCGTGACCACCCCTGCAATGGGCGACACCAGGGTCAGCGTTTTGCTGGGCTCGCGCGTGCGGGTCAGCCGTTCGATCTCGGATGCTGTCACATCCCACAGCTCGAGCCGCCGCCGTGACGCCGCGACCAGGGTATCGCCGTTGTCGGACAGGGCGCCCGCCTTGACCAGAGCATCGCGACTCGACAATGCAAGCAAATACTCGCTTTGCGCCGCCAACAGGCTCGGACTGTAGATCGAGAACAGAGGTTGCCCCTTGCGCACGCTCTGCCCCACGAAGTCGACGAAGATGCGCTCGACGAAGCCTTCCACCTTCACGTTGGTCTTGCGCACGCGCGACGGCGCCACTTGAATGCGCGCCACCGTACGCCAGACATTGCTGATGGCTCCCTTGCCGACCTTGGCCGTGCGCAGCCCGATGAGCTGCTGGCGCGTGGGATCGATGGTGACCTCGGCCATGCCTTTCACCGCCCGAGACTCTTCATGTCTCGGCTGGTCTTGCTTCTGGTCGACCTCGACCAGTTTCATGCCGCAGATGGGGCAATCGCCCGGGTGATTGGACGTGATGGATGGATGCATCGGACACTGGTACAGGGGCTTGTTGGCGACCGTCGCGGCCGACCCTGAAGATGATGCCTCGGCGTGCGCGTGATTGTGCAGCGCTAGCCAAACCGAGCTGCCGCCGAGCAAAGCCCCCGGCACGAGCCCGAGCAGCACGAGCGTCGCAGCGGATGGGCGACGCGTCGGACGTTTCGGTTCGAGAGACGCGTTCGATTTTGTTTCATCCATGGTTCTGCCCTACATGCGCGACATGGACGATGTCGAGCCGGTCGACCCAGGTTCCGCTGCCGCGCGGCCAACCGAGCCACCGCCCGATGGAGCAGCGACGGAAGTGCCCGGCATCGACGCTCCACCGGTTCCTCCCCCGACCGAAGCTCCCGGCGCCTCCAAGCTGATTTCCTTTTCGGCGATGGCAATGCGCTGGGCAGCGGCGATGGATTCCAGGTAGCTATTCACGTCTCCGAGATACCCGGCCAGTGCCTCCAAGACCGAGGCAAATGGGACCCGGCCGACCTGGTATTGAAGGATGGTGCTCGAGACCGTCGCTTCGGATTGGGTGAGCAACCCGCCGCGATAGAGGCGATTCGCCTCGACGAGGGATCGAAGCGTCTCGATCCGCTCGCGCACGCGTTGCCGCAGAAACTGTCGCACGGCTTCGGCGCCGCTACGGGCCGCCCTGCCCCGCGCCTGGTTTTCGGCTATCGCGCGCGCCTGCTTATGGACAGACCAGACTGGCAGGTTGAGGCTGACACCAGCTTGCCACATCGTATCGAAGTTCCCCCAACGCGGCATGAGCCCGGCGCTCAACGTGACGTCGGGCAAGCGCTCCCTCTTGGCCAGGTCCACACGGCGATCTGCTTCGGTTCCAGCCAGCTCGGCTTTCTTCACCTCGGGGCTCGCCGCCTCCGAGGCAAGGACCTCTTGCGCGACATCGGGCACGATGGGATCGGGCAAGTTGGACAAAACGGTATCGGTCGGAAGAGCTTCGCCGAGGTCGTGGCCTCGCAAGCGGTTCAGCACGGCCAGTCGACGACGCTCGTCGGACTCCAGGGCCCAGCGGCGCTGCTTGAGCCGCGCGCGCTCGAGCTGCGCACGGAGCAGATCCGATTGAGCGACCTCGCCAGTTTCGTAGCGTACCCGAACGATGGCCTCCGACTGTTGCCACAGCCGCTCGAGCTTGGTCAGCAGACCAAGTTGACTGCGCACGAGCAACAGATCGAGGTACCCGCGTTCGGCATCGGCCTTGACAGTAAGCAGGGTGCGCAGCAGATCGAGCTGAGCATCCTCACCGCCCAGTGCAGCCAGATCCGCACGAGCCCCACGCTTGCCAAACCAAGGAAAGGTTTGCGAAGCAACCACGTAGAGCCAGCTCGATTCCATCTTGCCGATCTGAATGCCGCCAAAGCCGTCGTTCTGGATGCCCACGGAAAGCGTCGGGTCGGGAAGAACGTGGTTTTGCGGAACCCGCTCCTTTTCCGCGCTGATTTGTGCACGCACGCGCGAAATCTCCGGCCGCTTCTCCAGCGACTCCTGGACCAGGGCACGCACATGCGGGTCGCTGGCGAACGGCACTTCGGCCGGTTCGGCGGCACGTGCCGACCCGCGGGCCGCCAACAGCGAGCATAGGATCCCAGCGATCCCTGCGACAGTGCCGGCCGATGGACTGGGTGCGCGCATGGTCTTGGTGGCTCGAGCAGGCTGACTACTTCGTGTACTTGTCAGGATTTTTGTCGAAGCTCTTCTTGCAGCCCGGACAGCAGAAGTAGACGTGCTTGCCTTTGTACTCGACGTGCAGGGTGTCCTTGGCGATGGTGAACTGTTCGCCCGTGACCGGACAGGTCGCAGGGGTACCGACCTTTTGCGCAGAACCAAAAACCTTGGGCGAGGAGGCTTCGGCCTTCGCCTCGTCGGCATGCGCGGAAGACGCAGGGCCCGCAGCGAAGAGAAAGCCAGCAAGGCACAGCGAGGTGAGGATCGATTTCATGGTGGTCTCCTTTGTGCCCGACCGTCATCGGCCGGTTGAACCCCACCAGTTGCAACGCCTGCGCCAACCCAATCCTCGTGCAAAAGCCTCCTGGAAGCGCGGGGTTACGGCGCCTAAACACCGCAAAGTGCTGCGGTTGGATAATAGTCCTCAGCCGCTGCCTGCAGACTATTCCACAGTGCGCGCACGCGGCTACTGACTGAAGCTCACGCTGGCCGGCCGCGAACCGGGTTCGACTGTGGTTTCCACCTCGAGGACCCGCTGCGCCGTCGGCACGAAGACTCCCACGGTGTGCCTGCCGCTCTGGGTGGGTAGCATCGTGGCCGGGCACAGGCTGCCAGTCTCTTCGCCATCGACCAGCACGGGATATCGGCCCTCCGTACGACAGCTCACGTCGACGAATCCGTTGCCGCGAAGCAGGGCCGGGACCCTTGACAGAACGCGTCGGATAATGGCGCCGTGGCTGGTGTCTACCACCTCGCGCAGCATGCGATGGGCGGGCGCAATCACGACGATTCGATGACTACCCTCGCCCACCACGATATCGGCGAAGGTCTTGCCCTCGAGGACCCCGTCCACCCAAACCATGGCACCCGGCGGCACCGTTTCGACGATTAGATGGCCGGCCACTTGGGCAAGCAAAGAGGGAACCGTCGGACGAGCGGGCAAGTCGTCGCGCTTGGCTGACGTCTCGACACTGGGTGGTGGCACTGGATTAGGCATTTCCGCGTTCGCCTGCCGCCTTGGTAGCCGGGCGGCGGCGCTCCGTGTGCCTTGCCAAGGCTGGCCCGGCCAGATGCCCAGGCCCGACCATGCGACGGCGACGAGACCGACGAAAACCAGCGCTACCGTGCGAAGTCGATGCGTGGGCTTGTCGAGTGCGGCGGATCGCGAGGTCGAAGGCCGGACCTCCTGGGACTCTGGCGCCTTGGTGGTTGACGGCGCCGGCTCGGAGGCAATGGCCGCAAGATCGATGGACGAAACCCTCAATCCTCTCTCGGTCGCGCTGACGGCTTGGGCGATCAAGCGCTGTCTTTCGCGCACCTGCACCACATCACCAGCCAACCATTCAACCAGGACCGATGCGTCCGCCGGACGATCCTCGGGCTCGGCGGACAGCAGGGTCCGCAGCGCCGCGGCCAGCTTGCCGGTGATGCCAGAAATCTCCGGCTCCTCGACGGCCACCGGGCTTCGCGACGAAGAAGAGGGCACGCTGGGAGCGCGGCCGGTCAGTAAGAGGAACATCAGCGCGCCGAGCGAATACAAATCGGCCGCTATCGCGGCGCGATCCGGAAGTGGCGTCAGGACGACATCCACGCCGCGCAGCTCCGGGGCAACCAGAGCCCAACGCTCGGGTGGTTGCTCGGTGATAGCACGGACGGAAGCCGCCACACCGGCATCGACCAGGGTGACCTCACCCGAGGCCGCCACGATTACGTTCTGGGCAGACAGCCCGAGGTGAGGAAAAACCGGCTTGGCCGAATGCCCAACCTGTAGAAGGCGCGCGACCTCGGAGCCGACGAGCCCCACGAGCAGTGGGTGCACGCCAGGCTTGCCCTCGGCCTGGCTGGTTTCGAGAAGCCGACCGAGGTCGCAACCCGGGACGTGCTCCGACACCATATACGCCAGCGCGTCGGCGTGGCAAAGGTCGACCACGCGGCAGAAACCTGGACGATGAAAGTCGCGCAGCTGTCGCCCTGCCGCAACGAAACGTGCCGCGACCTCGGTGAACCTGCCTTCCGCCACACGATCCGGGCGCAGCAGCTTCAGCGCGAAAAGCTCGACCGGCGCATCGGCCTTGTCATCCTGACCGCCGGACTTGGCTTCCGGGTGGACCAGATAGGTTTCCGTGACACCGCCGGGCCCCAGGAGCCCGTCGAGTACGTACTTGCCCATTCGAAGCGCTGGCGGCACGGCGGTTGATTGTAAGTCACCCCGGCAATTCCTGCTGGACCGCCCTTGCTCAGTCGTCGAGCGGCTTCGGGCATTGCTGGCGCAGCTTGCACCCCTTGCACACGCCACCAGACCAGATTCGGTCGAAATAGGCCTGCAGCTCGTCGAGCAGCAAATCGTCGCGGGTGAAAAGGCCCACCTCGAAATTGCGCCGACCTTCGCCCTTCGCCCCCAGGCCCGCACCAGTCCAGTTCGCGCTCCCGATAAACAGCATGCTTCCGTCGACGATCACGGTCTTGAAGTGTACCCGCGGGCACATGCGCATCTCGAACTTGCCGCGCGAGTGCAAAAGCCCCGGGAGTCGCCGCAGCTCTTCGCGAAACGGTCGCGAAGGCGGCGAGGCGTGGAGCAAACGAATCTCGACGCCCCGTGCGACCTGCTCGTCGAAAACGCGCAGCACCGAGCGAAACTCGCCCTTTCCCCCGGTGGTCCGCCTGCGCCCGGGCCTCGCGCGCTCATCCTCGACCATCAGCTCTTTCAGGTTGGCCGTAGATATCCACAGGCTGCGTTCGGCATTCATGGCCGCCTTGACCACGCAATCGTAGTGACCGCTTCCGGCAATCAGGGAAAGCGCGACCGATCGGCTCTGGCGTACAAAATCCATCCTTGTGCCGAGCCTGCGCCGAAATCCTCGGCGGCTCCAATTTCCTGTTGATGGTCACGCCGAGGTGCATTGTCCATCTGGCGATTGCGACCTGAGTTTGGTTCGCAATTTCGGCGCCGTCCAAGTTCGATGTAATATCGGTCCGGTTGCATTTTGCGTAGTCAGGAACCGCCTGCTTCCAAGTCCAGCTACCCGCGCCGTTTCGGACCCCGATACGTCCTTCTCAAAGAAATCGGCAAGGGTGGCATGGGACACGTCTTCATGGCGCTCACCGGCGAGGCCGGCGTGGAACGGGTGTGCGCGCTCAAGGTCTTGAAGGAGGTCCGGGCCGGTCGTGACGCGGAAGAGCTGACCCAGCGTTTTCTCGACGAGGCCAAGGTCGTCACCAAACTCTCACATGAGAACCTGGTCTACGTCTTCGACTTTGGCATTCACGAGCGACAGGGCTTCCTGGCCATGGAATACGTCCGAGGCAAGTCGATCACGGAAACGTGGAATCGATGCGCAGCCCGCAAGGACGGCTTCCCCATCGGGCTTTCCCTGTTTTACATCGGCGAGCTGGTTTCGGCCTTGTGGTACGCCGCGAACGTCGAAGGGCTGGGCCTCGTCCATCGTGACATCTCTCCGTCGAACGTGATGCTGACCTATACCGGCGGGGTCAAGCTGATCGACTTCGGCCTGGCCAAGTGGAAAGCCAAGGTGGTGCAGACCGCTACCGGGGTGCAGTGGGGAAAGACCAGCTACATGTCGCCCGAACAGTACACGGGCAAGCCGGTGGACCACCGCAGTGACCTGTTTTCCGCCGCAGTCATCCTGTGGGAGCTTCTGACCGGTCGGCAGATGTTTCCACCGTCGGAGACCCGCGCACCGAACGGAACGGTGCCGCCCCCATCGCGTTACACCCAGGACGTGGCGCCCGAGCTGGACCGCGTGGTCACCAAGGCACTGTCGATCAATCCGGCGGAGCGATATCAGACCGGCGAGGAGTTTTGCGCGGCTTTGCTGGCCCAGATGCCGAAAGAGGTAGGCGGTAAGTTGCAAGCGGGGAGGTTCATCGCGCGACTGTTCGAGACGGAGATTCGCGAGGAAGGCGCGGAGCAAAGCCGACTTCTCCATCAGGCAGCCCGCATGGACGAGCCCATGCCGATCGTCAAATCCGAGAAGAGCGCCATTCATACGCCCATGAACGAGGGCGAGACCACGCAGGATCCCGATCCCGACCACTTGCTCGGCAAGACCCTGAGCGATCGGTACTATGTTCGGCGCCTGGTGGGCGAAGGCGCGATGGGACGCGTCTACGAAGGACACCACACAGGCATCGGCAAGCGCGTGGCCATCAAGATCGCCCAGAAGGTGGAGCGGCGAAAGTCGGAGCTTGCCAAGCGGTTCCAACGAGAGGCTTCCGCACCGGCGCAGATCGGACACCCTAACATCGCCGACGTAACCGACTGCGGCACCACCGAGGCTGGCGAGTTCTTCTTCGTCATGGAGTTCATCGACGGGGTCAGCCTGGAGAGCGTGATCAAGCGCGACGGCCAAATCGCCATCGAACGAGCGCTGGCCATCGCCACACAGATCTGCCGAGCCCTGGAGGCCGCGCACCGCGCGGGTATCATCCATCGCGACCTGAAACCATCGAACGTCATGCTCGTGCGATCGCAGGACGAAGAAGAGATGGTGAAGGTCCTCGACTTTGGAGTTGCCAAGTTCCTGCACGACACCAGCGATGCTGCCAATCTGACCCTGACCGGCGCCACCGTCGGGACGCCCAAGTATATGTCCCCCGAACAGATCCGCGGGGGCGGTCCGGTGGACTTTCGCTCGGACATCTATTCGCTCGGAGCCATTCTGTACACCATGCTCACGGGCGGCCAGCTGCCCATCGAAGGCTCGTCAGTCGAGGAAATTTGCCAGCGCAAGCTGACCCGCGATCCGAGTCCCCTGCGCGACCGTCGCTCGGATATCCCCAACGATCTGGAAGAGCTGATCCTGCGCTGCCTGTCGCGAGATCCAGCCAGCCGGCCCCAGTCTGCCGAGGACCTGAAGAAACAGCTGGTCGCGCACCTGGAGGCGATTCGCGCCATGGGCGACAGCATCCTCGGAATGAAGTCTCCGTCGAAGACCGAAGTCCTGAGCCAGCGTCTCCGTAGGCGCAGGACGAGGTTGGGGATTGGCCTAGGCGCAGCAACGGCGCTCAGCATCGCGGGGCTGGGAATGTTCTTCATCGGGCGACCTGCGCCGAAAACGAAGCAGCCGGTGAGCGCCAAGGTTGTGGTACCGGAACCGCCTTCGGCACCGGTTACAGTTCCGACTCCGGTTCCGCTTCCAACTCCGATTCCGCTTCCGGTTCCGACGGCGGCTCAGGTTCCGACCCCGGTTCCGGCTCCTGCCGCCAAGCCAGCGAAGGCGAGCAGGTCCACCCAAGGTGACGCCAAACCCGGCAAACCCAAGGAACTGGCAGCCCCGGCACCGGAGGCCGAATCCCCGTCGTCGAGCGAAGAAGCCATGGTGGCCATCGGCAAGGCCGAGACCGCGTTCAGCAACAACCGAATGGCCACCGCGCGAATCGCTGCAACCCAGGCCGTGGCCGTCAGCAAGAATGCCTCGGTCGCGGTGAAGGTGCGCGCGCACATCATCATGGGCAAAGTCGAGCTCGCCGCCGAGCAGTTCCCCCAGGCGGAAAGATCTTTCGGTCGAGCCCTTGCGCTCGACCCCAACAACGCGCTCGCCCGCAAAGGCATCGAGCGCGCCCAGGAATCGGCCGCCAAAGAGAAACCCTAGCAGCCCAGCTCGAGCTAATAGTTGAACTGCACTCGGTGCGGTCTTTCCGCGACGATGTCGCGGTCGAGATTCCAGATACGGTTTTCGGGGATCACGAAGATGCCCACCATGTGCTTGCCGGGATCCAGTCGGACGCCGGCGATGGGACATAAGGCTCCGATCTCTCTACCGTCGATGAACACCGGATATTTTCCCTCGGTGGTGCAAGACACGTTGATGCCGACGGCACCGGTCAGCGGGAAGACCGCGGAAACCATGTCCCTCGCGAACAAGGCGCCGTTGGTCGTGTCGATAACGTCTCGCAGCATGCGGTAGCCGGGCGCCGTGATCACGATCCGGTGCGCACCCGGCTTGGTCATCATGGTGTTCGGGGCCGTGCCCGATTGCAAACCGTCGATCCACACCACCGCCCCCGGCGGCGTGATCTTCAGGACCAGATGGCCGGCAGGGATCTCGGGCTTCTTCTCCAGCTTCGGCCTGGCCGCTTCCAGTTTCGCCATTTCCGCAGCGGCCTCGGTCTCCTTGCGGCGACTCTCGGCGCGCGCTGCACGCCAGGTCTGGAGGAAGAAGTAGCCTTCCACACCGGCCACGATCAGCGCGAAGAGCAGCGGCACCCAGGCGTAGCGGAAGAGTTTCCTGGCAAGCTCGCTCTTGGTCCACGCGAGCAGACGAATGGCACGGCGTCCGCGACGGCGTTTGACCTTGCCGTCGGGACCGACTTCGATTTCGTCCTCCTCGTCGTCGTCGTACACCGCGCCGACGTCGGGGTCGTCAGCCGAGATGGCGCCCCGGGCATCGGGACGCCGCGTCTGCCTCTGCGCCGCTAACACCAGAGCACGAACAGCCGTGGTGCTGTCGTCATCTTCCGGCAATGCGGACACGTCCACCGCAGCCGGTTTGGCGTCGTCCCGCATCGCGACCGCGGCCACGACCTCGGATGCCACAACAGCAGCGGGTCTTGGAGGCGTTGGTACCCGAGCTATGCCCGCTTGCGCCGACAGCAGCGCCACCGAGATCTGCCGCATCACCTCGCCGGCCGACTTTGGACGCGAAGAGGGATCGTACGAGAGCATGCGCGAGATACAGGTCGCCACCGAAGGGTGAACGCCGGTGAAGTCAGGCGGACCTTCCTTGATTCGCGCCAGGAGCGCCGCTGGCGTATCCGCAGCGAACGGTGGCGTGCCGAAGCAGAGGAAATAGAGGAGCGCCCCCAAGGCGTAGAAATCGGAGCCCTGGTCGGCTGCCTGGCCTCGCAAGAGCTCAGGCGCCACGTACCGCCAATTGTCGCTCGGCCAAGAAGGTTCGGTCCGCAGCGACTGGGTAATAGAACAGTCGAGCAGGAGCAGGTCACCGCTGGGCTGCACCAGCACATTGCCCGGCGACAGAGCGCCATGGACGCGGGGTCCGTCGGGCTGCGCATGCAGCGGCCCTAGGCGCTCGGCCAACTTGCGCCCCACAAGGCCCACCAGCCGAACGTCCATCAAAGCTCCAGGGCGAACCGACTGCGCCCGCAACTGCGCCAGGTTAACGCCCTCGTTGAACTCGAACGCCGCGAATACCGGACCAGGACCTTCGCCAATGTCGACCAAGCTCGGCAAGCCCGGCAACGACGTCCAGCGCAGCACACGCACGGTGTCGAGAAAGCGTGCGATCAACGCCGGTCCACAGGCGTCCTTGCGCAGAACCTTCAAGACGAAGGCTTGCGACGGTTTGCCCGGCAAGGGCGCATCCCCTGCATGAGCGCGGAAGGTCTCGATCAGCTTCCGTTGCCCGAGTCGCGCCAATGGCAGGTAGCGCCCTATGCGGAGGGGCGCGGCTGGCATGGTCGTTCGAGCCTCATTTCATGAACTACATCGACGGGTTGCCCGATTTCTTTCACCGAAGACGAAACGCCCGCTGGCGCAGCACCTCGAACATGGCGATTCCGGCCGAGGTCGACAGGTTGAGCGAACGCAACGCAGGCTCCTGCATGGGTATCCGCACCATCCGCTCGGCGTGTCGATCGAGCAGCGGCCTCGGCAGCCCCACGCTCTCGCGGCCGAAAATCAGGGCGACGCGGTCGGGGTACGGCACGTCCCAATGCAGACGCGTCGCTTGGGACGAGAAGAAATATGGCTCGCCCAAATCGGGCAGACTGCGTTCGAGTTCATCCCAGCTGGGCCAAACCTTCACCCGAACCCGCGGCCAATAGTCGAGGCCCGCGCGCTTCAGATAGCGGCTGTCCAAGGAGAAGCCGAGCGGCTCGACCAAGTGCAGGTCGGCGCCGGCCGCGAGGGTCGTTCGGCCGATATTGCCCGTGTTCCAGTGGATTTCGGGCTCGACGAGGATGATGTGGAGTGAGGACACTGGCTGTGCTTATAGGCCGGTGCTTCCGCCGGGCGAGCGAATTTTCTACCATGGCCGCGCCCAAAGAAAGTAGACGTGAGAACGGAAGACGTGCTCAAGCTCGACAAACTTCTCGCCCGCAACCTCGGCTGCTCGCGCGCGCAGGCGCGCAGATTGATTGACCAGCGTGGCGGCGGGGCTCTCGAAGTTGACGACCTGCCCGTCCCATTCGACCTCGACGGAACGCCCGTGCAACTTTGGGACGAATTTCACCTGATGATGAACAAGCCGGCCGGCTGTGTGACGGCCCTGCGAGATGCACACCATGCCACCGCGTTTTCCTATCTGGCTGCGGCCCCCCTGCGATCCGAGCTGCGCCCGGTCGGGCGGCTGGATCTCGACACCACCGGGCTCTTGCTGTGGACCACAGACGGTGCGCTCTTGCATCGGCTCACGCACCCGCGGTCGGCCATTCCACGGACCTACCATGTGTCACTGGCGCGTGCCTTCGATCCACTTTCACCACCCTCCGGCGACCTGGTCCTTCGAGACGGCCATCGCCCGAACATCGTCGACCTGCGCCACGCCAGCGAGACGGACATGCACACCAGTCTGCTCGGGGCGTCCGACGCCAAGGCGTTCGCCAGCATTACGCTTGCAGACGGTGCCTACCATGAGGTACGCCGAATCTTCGCGGCGCTGGGAAGCCACGTGGTTTCCTTGTGTCGGGTGTCTTTCGGTGGCATCGAGTTGCCACCCGACATGGCACCCGGCCAGTGGCGGCCAGTACCCGGAAACGCACTCGAGCCGAACCGCTGACCAAGCTACCTGACCACGGTAGCCAAGCTTAGAAGCTCGGGGCTGAACGCCACCCCCTCTTCACGGCTGGCCTCGAGATTCACCATGATCGTGTTTCTTCCGTCGACAGAGAACACCCCCAGCGAGAGTCCATGTTTTAGGTGTGCCTCGCGACTTGCCATGGTCAGCGCCTTGCGCGCACGTGCGACGCTCTCGATGTCGGCCAGATAGGCATCGAGTCCACCGCAGACGTACAGCGTATCGATGCCGCTTTCACGCATCGCCCTGTCGAGGGCGTCGCGACCGACGAAGCTCAGGCGGCTGACCTTGACCGGTAGCCCCAGCACCGTCGCGGCCTCGAGGGGAGCGAAGGCCTTTAGCACGGCGTCAGCGGCCTTCTCGGATTCCGCATCGCCTTTCTTCGCCAGAATTGCGATGTTGACCGACGGCCCGGCGCGGGCCTTCAAATTCGCATCATAGGCAATCACGCGCGCCAGAAAGATGGCCTGCTTGGCCGCAGGAAGCTCGGCCGCGTGGCCCAGCCTACAAAACAAGATCATGCCGCAAAGGCCGAGCAGCAAGCACCTTGCGGAGAGTGAGCGATTCGTCGACGTCCTTGTCATGGGCGAAGACAACTCACGCGGAGGCACCTCGGGACCCTTTGGGGGCAACGGCATCGCCGAGCCACTGCCGAGATCAGCAGGGCAGCGCGCACAGGGCCCTTCGACGCACACCACGTCACTTCTCGTTGCATCGGAAAATGACCGACCAACTTGAGTAAAGTGCACAGTGCACTTGGCCTTGGCAGCGCGAGCACCGACTACCGACAGTGCCGCCCTGTTCCCTACCTTGACCGACGCTATGGCCAGCCGGTGGCTACTGCGCCGATCCCACCACGTTCACTTCGGCGACTGCCGTGTACTGCTTCCCCTGGATCTCCGAAAGCGCGCGGAATCGGATGTACCGCGCGGTCTTGCTGGGAAAACTCACCACCTGTTCGGTGTGGTCGCTGGCAAAGGTCCCGGTCTTGACCGCCGTCCCCCAATTGGCGAAATCGGTGCTGACGTAAAATTCGTACTGGCCGACCAGGCCATTGTCGTTGCCGTCTTGGCGGGGCAAGTAGCTCATGCCCGTGAGGTTGTAGGTCGCGCCGAGATCGATCTCGAGCTCGTGGGGTAGCGAATCCGTTCCACCTGTGTACTTGGAATGCCAGAACGTCGACGACAGGCCGTCGAAGGCGTCCGTCGCCGGAGCACTTTCCTTCTGGGTCTCTTCGCTATCTGCTTTGAGCAGCTTCCAGCCATCTTGCGACACATAGTTGCTGTTGCCGGCAGACCATCGCCCGGTGGATAGGTTCAGCGACCACGCGCTGTGGTTGTCCATGCCCAGCTTGGCACCTTTCACGATGAGCGGTAGCCAGATGTACTTGGAGTCGACCAGGTTCGGATCCTTCCAGCGATCCCCGGCGTAAAGATAGGTGGTGGTCTCGCTGCCCTCGACGGGGATGACGTAGGTGGACTGGGTGTCGAACGTGGTGGAGTCTCCGATATTGGTAAGACTGGTCCAGGGACCGGCGACCGCCGTGGCGGTGGCGTACTGGGCCTGGTTCGGATCCCAGCCGGTGCACGCGGACGTGATCATGTAGTAGGTGGTGCCTATCTTGTACATCGCCGGCGCCTCACGCTTCGAGCCCGCCCACAGCTTGATGGTCAGTTGCTTGACGTCGAGATAATCGTCGGTGAGCAGGTAGAGCATCATGTCGGCGTTCTCGTTGGCCGAAGACATGAAGTAGGCCTTGCCGTCGTCGTCTTTGAACAGGTTGCAGTCGCGCGACATGTTGCCGAGGGGCTTGAAGGATCTCACGAAGGTGTAGTTGCCGTCGACCGTGGGACTCGTGAACACGCCGGCGGAGGCTTCGCTGTAGTCGCCATTGTCCCAATGTGCCCACATCACGTACTGCTTGGTCGAGTCGTTGTAGATGACCTTCGGCCGCTCGATGATCCGGTCGGCGGTGTTGAGCTGGGTCGCCGTACTGCGGGTGATGATGGCGTTGCGGAACTCCCACGCCACCAGATCCTTCGAGGCGTAGCAGTTGACCGCCTTGAACGTGCCCGAGTCCTGCGACTTGTCCTCTCCGAACCAGTACCACGTGTCGCTGACCTTGAGGAAACCGCCACCATGAGCCTCGATGCGCTTGCCCTTGGAGTCGTTCCAAGACACGCCGTTCTTGAAGGTCACGACGCGCTCGCCTGCATCGGTGCCGAGCGCGGCGTCCTTCGCTGGAACAACTGTCAAATCGGAACCACGCCCGTCGGCCGAAGCATCGCTTGGCGCGCCCGAGCCGCCTACGACGCCGGTGCCGCCCCTTCCGGGTGCACCGCCCATCGCTCCTGCGCCGCCCGCGCCGCCGGTCCTGCCCCCCGCCCCGGCTGCGCCACCTTGGCCGGCTGAGCCAGCGGTTTGGCCGAGGTCCGAAGCCGCGTCACGCGATGGGCCGGCGCCCCCACCGGCAGACTGGCCGCCTGCCCCGCTGGCGTCGGCCTTCGTTCCTGCAAAACCGCCTGAGCCGGTGAACGTCACGACCGCCCCCGCTGCACCGCCAGAGAAGGCAGAACCACCGGTCGATACGGCGGAACCGCCGAAGCCACCGGTCTGATTTGCGTTCTGTCCACAGCCCGCGGCAAGCATTCCGACCAGCAACAGGCCGGCATGAATCGGCCGACTCCGTGTCATCGCGCACGCCTTCCTCGGCTTCCGCACCCGCTAGGGATGGCCAGCCGGTGATCAACAACTCGCATCAACAGGGGGGAGAATAGCCCGGCCGCTCAGACGTGTCGCGTGTCAGGTGCGCCGTCAAGCACGCTATCTGATGGGATCTTCATGCGACACCGCGGTGAGCTGACGCTAAAGCTTGGGCGCACCATGCCGATTGAGATGCCTGGCAGGTCAAGTGAATGCGGAGCCCTTCGACGACCGACCACGGACCAGGAGAAACGGAATGAGGTTCCGTGCCCTGTCGGCGATCGCATGCGCCGGCCTCGCGGCGGGATGCTCGGGACCGGGCGCCCCATCGTTCTTCGACGGCGGATCTGCGCCAGACACGACGCGCGCGCCATCGCCCTTCGTCCCGCAGGCCATCGAGGGGGTCATCGACTCCATGGTTGGGGCGCTGGCGGCGAGGAAGCTTCCTTTGTCGTCCAAACCTCCCATCGCGGTTCTGCTCAAGGATCTTACGGGCTTCTGGGCACCCGTCGTGATCGGATCCAATCGAATGGGCATACGCCTGGCTTGCCCATCGCTCGTACAGGCCCCGCTGATCCCCAACACGGGGAACGTCTCGACTGCCCAAGCGGCCATCTTGCAAAATGTGTACATCGAGAAGTACCTGGAGACTGCCGTGTATCGCGGGATGGCACTCGCGGCGCAGGCCAACGACGACGACAGCGTGGCCTATCTGAACAGGTTCGTAGAACAGCGCGGGCCCGTGGTGACCATCGACAGCGATTCACCCGCCAGCAAGCGTAGCTACGTCATCGCCACGGCCAACTACCAGGCCGGCTACACCGCCGGCGCGATGCTCGGTCAAGCGCTCCAGCCAGGCGACACCATTTTCGTCTTTGGCTCGACCGACGTCGCCTGGGCCAGCGGCATCGAACGCGCACAGGGTGCCGAGGACGGCGCAAAGTCCGTCGGTCTGATCATCGCACCGCGGATCGACCCCAAATGGGCACCCGAAAACGATCTGCCCGCGCTCAGGGCCGCCATCACCGATCCCCAGCTGAACGTCAAAGGCATGGTCTGCGTGTATTCCAACGCGAACCTTTGTGCCCAAGCTGTCGAAGAATTGCTCGGCGTGCCGGGTGTCATCAAGATCGTCGGCTTCGACATGACGGCGGACACCAAGTCCTATTTCGACAAGGGCTACTTTCTGGGTGTTGCAGTCCAGCGCCAGTACTACATGGGCCAGCTCGGAATGCTGGTTCCCTATGCGATGGACGTGCTCGGCCCCGCCGTTACCGGCCAATTGCTGCAGCCGATCCTGACCGGCAGCGATTTCATCGACACCGGAATCGACATCATCACGACCGACAACTATGCCGACTACATGAGCTTCCTTAGCGTTCTCGGTATCAACACCTAGTCCAGCTTGAATCTCCGCCTCCGCTCTAAGACAACCATGCGACGTACAGATGTTCCCCTATTGAAAAGTGGCAAACACGCCGCCCGCAAGCGGAGGTTGCGGCGGCGTGTTCTAGCCCGGCTGCCTGTCACGTCCCTTCTGTTCATCGCGTCCGGATGTATCGCCACCGACGGGACCCATGCCCCCAGTAACGCGATTCATATCGGCACTGTCCTTCCGTTTTCAGGCGAACGGGCTTCGTCCGGGGTCGCGCTCGAGGGCGCCATGCGGCTCGCGATGGACGCCGTGAATTCCGAGACCGGATTCTCCGGACAGTCGCTCTGGCTCGACCTTGGCGACAGCCATTCGGACGATGCGCGCGGCACCGGCAATGCTCTCGAGCTGATCAAGCAGGGACAGATGCCCTTCTTCGTCGGGACCGAAGAGCCTGGAATCGCGTTCCAAATCACCGACGCCATCAAGTCCCACGAAATGGTTCATCTGATGCCTGGACTGACCTCGGCCCAATTCCACGATCCCAGCGCCAAGGCGGCGTGGTTCCGACTTTCTCCGTCGGTCAGCTATCTCGCTTGTGCGCTGGCCAAGCACATGCGGGCCGATGGCATCGAAAAGGCAAACCTGCTCATCGATCCCGACGACTACAGCTCGACGTTCGCGACCATTTTCAGCCGTGTCTTCACCGCCAACGGTGGCACGAGCCTGCCGATCCTGGTCGTAACACCCCAAGGCGGTTCGCTGGCCGACCTGTTTGCCACGCTTTCCCGACTGTCCCCGGACGCCAGCGCCCTCATCACGTCGCCCGCTGTGGCAGCCGGAATCCTGCAAGAATGGGCGGTTCGAGGCAAACCGGGCAAGTGGTATCTTGGACCGACCCTCAACAACCCCGAGCTGGTTCGAAACGTACCCATGGGCGTCCTCGAGGGGCTGCAAGGCATCTCCGCCGATCTCGGGGAACGGGCCGGCGACTTCGAAGACTTCTTCGAGGCCAACACGGGAATCCCCCCTCTCGCAGGCTCCCACTACTACTACGATGCGGTTGCGCTGCTTGCTCTTGCAAACGCCGAGTCCTTCGCGCAGACCGGGACTCTGCCAAGCCCCGCCGCCATCAAGGATCACATGCTCAGGATCACCGCCCCCGGGGGTACGGTGGTGGCTTTCGACCAACTTGCCCAGGGTGTGGCGCTGCTATCCACCCAGCAGAAGGTGCAGTACCAAGGAGCCGCCGGCTTCTACACCCTCAATTCCCTGGGAGATACCACCCAGAATCGGGGTGTCATCTGGGAAATCAAAGGCACGCGTTTCAACACGATCGACTACCTACAATGCGTCCCCGGTGAGGTGGAAACCGGCGCCGAGAATCAGTAATTGGCCATGGCACGAACCCACGGAAATACGGTCGGCACAGTCTTCGTGTCGAAGCGACGCAAGCGATTGGCACGCGTGTGCCGCTTCGCCGCGCTCGCCTGGCTGACCGTTCTTTCGGTTCCGACTGCAGGGTTGGCGCAAACCGACGCCAAGCCTTCCGAAGGCATCGAGGAAACTCCGCCCAACCCGACGGTGGACACCGAGGCCGAACGCCCGGCGGCGCCGGCAGCCCCCGCGGCGCTGAGCGAAAGCCAGCCCACAACCGAGCAGCCTGTCCCACCGGTACCGGAAGTCGCAGAGGTCACGGAAATCCTGACCGTGCTCGATGGACAGGACCTCAGCACCCTCGATTTGGAGGCGCTGCTCGAAAACGTCGTGGTCACCGCCACCAAGTCCCAGGTAAAGGAAGATCAAGCGCCCGCTATCACCACGGTCATCGGACGCGATGAGATCCAGCGCTGGGGCTACCGCTCCGTCGATGAAGTGCTTCGCCACGTAGCCGGTGTCTATGTCATCGACGATCACATCATTCCGAATCTCGGCGTGCGCGGTATCTCGGGCGGATTGCGGTCAGAGAGCGGACTGGTCAAAGTCATGATCGACGGGCACTCAGTGGCCTTTCGCTCGACGGCGGGAAATTGGTTGGGTCCCGAGTTGGTGCCGATGTCGATCGTTCAACAAATCGAGGTGATTCGGGGCCCTGCGTCCGCGCTTTATGGCGCGGATGCCTTCCTGGGCGTGATCAACATCGTCACGCGACGGCCGGCACAAATGCACGGTGGCGAGATATCCATCGTCGGCGACCGCGAGGGCGGCGCTACCTGGGGCTACGACTTTGCGGTTGGCGCGGGGACCGATGACTGGCAATTCATGGCCGCGGTCAGAAGCGCAGCCGAGAATCGCTCGGGACTGGCCCTACCGTCCAGCTCGCCGGCGCCGAGGCTACCAAGTTACGCACCGTCCGACCTGAGCGCTCGCGATCTGAGACTCGACTCGGCCGTGGCGTTTACCCGCGCCTCGGTCGCGCTCGGCAAACGAGGGACCCTCGGGCTCACCGGCTACCTGTCGCAGATCGATCGCAGCGCTGAGTTTGCCGACTGGCAACAATTGACTCACAACCTCGACAACGATGGACGACAGAACGGAACCAACATTTCCCTGCGGCAAGGCTCCCTCGGCACCGACCTAGCGCTGGCCCTCTCGCCGGCGGTCGACCTGGCCGGCAGCGCGTCTTTCTTCTACGGCGGCCCAACCTCGCACGACCGCATCGAGCTCGGTAGCGACCTCTTCTACGTCAAGCGTGACTTCGGATACCGAGGCCTCGACGCAACGGCCGAGGCGACCTGGCGCCCCAGCGAGCGCCTGACAGTTCTCGTGGGTGGCGGCATGATCCTCGACTACGAGAAGCTGCCGACGGTCTACGACGTGCTCAAGTCGTCCATCGGAAGCGATCCGGGCGAGCGGGTGGGAGACCAGATCCCCGCGATGGCGGTCGCCGGCAGCAAATACCTCAGCAACCTCGGCGTCAATGCCATGGTGGTTTGGTCGGCGGTGTCGTGGTTGACAGTCACCGGGGGCGCTCGCTACGACTACCACAGCGTGTATGGAAGCAAGCCAAGTGGCAGGCTGGCTGGGGTGGTCCAGCTTCGCCGGAACCTCCACCTCAAGCTTCTATACGGCAGCGCCTTCAAAGCGCCGTCTCCTCAGCTCCTGTACGGCTCGCCGCTGGCCCCGGGCGACATTGCCGGCAACGACAAGCTCAAACCTTCGTACGTTCACACCGTCGAATCCCAGCTCGCCTACCGCCCGACGCGAACGCTGCTTCTCACAAGTGGCGTGGCGTACAGTTACCTCGTCGACCAAGCAGCCTTCGCGCAGCGGGGCATCAACCAGGTCGCGCTCAACATCTCGCGGGTGGGGTCGCTTTCTTGGGAAAGCGAAGCGCGCTTCGACTATCGCCGAAAGGTCGCCGCGTATGCCAACGTCGCCTTGAACCACACCGTGTTCAACCTTCGTGACACGAGCTACGTCGCAGCCCTCTCCAACTACAGCAACCCGGCGTATCCCAAGCTGGTCGTCAACGGAGGCGTGAGCGCCGATCTCCCACAGCTTCCCCTAAGGGCAAGCGCCGAGCTGTCCTACGTGGGTGCTCGTCGGTCGAGCACGGCCAACAGCCTCGACGCCGGGGCCATGTACGAATTGCCGGCCTACACGTTGATGGGACTCGACCTCCGTACTGTGGGTCTTCACCTCTTGCCGAAGAAAGAGACGTCTCTGAGATTCGCCGTGCGCAATCTCGCCGACACCCGCTACGCCGATCCTGGCTTCGCAGGTATCGACTACCCGCAGTTGGGCCGGACCTTCTACCTGATGGCAACGCAGGAGTTCTAGCCGACCTTTGGCTCTCGATACGCGCTCTCGGGCCGTGAAAAGGCGAAGCCCTGCAAAAGATCCACGCCAGCTTTAAGCATCGCATCGCGCTCGGCGATGGATTCGATGCCGGCGGCGATCACGCGGGTGTTCATGGACGCAAACAGCGAGGTCATGCTCGCGAGGATCTCGATCTGCTCCGGCTTCTGGTCCGCACCCCGCACCAGCGACAAGTCGTACTTCACGAACTCGGGACGCAACCGCGCGAACGACGACAGCCCCGGGTAGCCAGGTCCCAAGTTGTCCATTGCGAGGTGGAATCCCAGGCCACGCAAAGCCGCGGCGCGAGACTCGAGGTGCTCGATTCCGTCGAGCAGGGCGTGTTCGGATATTTCGAGCACCACCCGCTTCGCGAACTGCGACAGCGGTGCGGTGGGCGAGAACAAATCGCCGTCCAGCATCTCGTGCGGGTGCAAGTTGACGAAAACGAATTCGGCAGGTGCTTTCGCCATCGAACGCGCGACCCTCTCGCGCACCAGTCGGCCAATCTGATCGATGCGCGACAGCCGCTCGGCCACTGCCAGCACCGAGGCCGGATCCGGCAGTTGTGGATCCGAGCTGCGCAACAACGCCTCATGTCCGATCACGCGCCGGCTCGACCAAGAAACGATTGGCTGGAACGCAATCGACAGTCGATCGAAGGCGCGTTCGAAGGCCACCTCCAGCGCGGCCCTGTCGCCCATCTGGCTCCATTGCCCCCCGAGTGCGCCCAGAGCCCGCCGGCGCAATCGAGCCACGGCGTACAGCTTGCCAGCGTAGGCGACCGTGTCACGAAGGAGCTCGTGCGCCACCGGCTTGGGCAAGTAGCACAACGCCCCCTGCTCGACCGCCACCGTCGCGAGGCCTGCCCCGGCGACGTCGCTGACGAGCACCAGCGGGACGTCGAGATCACGACGTCTCGCAGCGCGGAGCAAGGTCAGCGGATCCAGATGCGGAACCGCCACGTCGGAAAGCAAAATGTCGTACTGACCGCGCATCAATTGCGACAGCACCTCGGGCCCGTCTCGCCCCATGTCGATCGCGAATCCGGCGCGCTCCAGCGACTCCGCCACCGACGAAAGCTGGTGATCTGCCCCGTCCGCGACCAGGATCTTCAGGGGCGTATCCTGCTTTCCGGCCTGGCCAGTGCCGCCCGAATTGTCGGGCGCCGCCGTCGAGGAAGAAATTCTCGGAGAGCGCATAGCCAAGTATTCTTTTATCATGGTCCAGCGAGTCCCGCTGTCGCCAGCACGGGGGGCGCGAATTCATGAGCCAACCGACCGAAAGATCCCCCGCCAACCAAGGCGAACAAGCAGGCGAACAGACTGTGGAAAGCCAGGTCCGCCATTTTCTCGACTTGGCCTCCGAGGGGCTGTGGCGTTTCGACCTCGAACCGTCCGTCTTTACCGAGCTGCCAGTCCATCAACAGGCCGAGGCCATCGTGGCCCAGGCGCGGATTGGCCTCGCAAACGATCTCTTCGCCAGGCAATTCGGCTACGACGCCGCCAAGGCCATGCACGGGATGACCTTCGGAGAGCTGCTCGCTAGCAGCCGAGAGGAGCAACTTGGCTTCGTGGTCGCGTTCATCATGTCGGGCTACCGCCTCGACAATCTCCTGCTCGCCGAGCGTCGGAAGGACGGAAGCGTCTTCCGGTCGCTCAACAATCTGTCGGGCGACATCGAGGCTGGCCGTTTGGTACGCGTCTGGGGCGTCAAGCGCGACGTCACCGATCTGGTGGCCGCACAGGAAGCCCTGCAACAGGCGAAGGACCACGCCGAGCAGCTCATCGAACTTGCCAGCATCATGGTGGTCGGGCTCGACCACGACGGTCGGGTGCGGGCCTTCAATCGAACCTCGGAGAGCATCACCGGCTACTCGCGCGCCGACATCGAACGCCGCAATTGGTTCGAGATCGTCGCGCCTGCCCGACTGCACCCGCAAGTCGAACATGAATTCCGGCGGTTGCTCGACGGCGGTGAAGCGAGCACCTTCGAGCTTCCGCTTCTTACTGCCAACGGCGACGAGCGTTACATCGTATGGCAGAACAACCCCATCGTCGAAAGCGGCAAGGTGGTGGGCACCATCTCGTTCGGCGTGGACATCACGGCGCGCAGGCGCATGGAAGATGCGCTGCGAACTGTGAACGAGCAGCTCGAATTGCGCGTCGAAGAACGCACCGCCGAGCTGGGCGCTGCCAACCGCGAGCTCGAGAGCTTCGCCTATTCGGTGTCGCACGACTTGCGCGCGCCTTTGCGATCGATCGACGGCTTCACGCAAGCCTTGGTGGAGGACTACGCCCCCACGCTCGACGAGCGCGGCCTCGACTATTGCAACCGCGTCCGCAAGGCTGCGGGCCGCATGGGGCACCTGATCGACGACCTTCTGGTCCTGTCCCGCATCACCCGCGCCGAGATGCGCGTCGAAGACGTCGACCTCAGCGCGATGGCCAGTGACATCCTCGCGCTGCTACACGAACGCGAACCCGAGCGCCATGTACATGTCCACGTTCAGGCTGGGCTTCGCGTACGAGGCGACCTCGGGCTGCTGCGAATCATGTTGGAAAACCTCATCGACAACGCCTGGAAGTACACCCGCAAGACCGCAGAGGCCGACATTGAGGTGGGCGCACGCTGGGACGGCAACAGGCAGGTGTTCTTCGTGCGCGACAACGGCGCCGGCTTCGACATGGCGATGGCCGGCAAGCTGTTCGCCCCGTTCCAGCGACTGCATTCCACTCAAGATTACGCTGGAACTGGCATAGGACTCGCCACCGTTTCCCGCGTAGCAGCCCGTCACGGCGGCCGCGTTTCCGCCTCTGCGCAAGTTGGCAAAGGCGCGGTTTTCGAGTTCGTCTTGCCGTCACATCGTTGACCAAACGTCACCGAATTGACGTTCGCCACCGTCGGGAAAGCGACACCGGAGTTTCTCTGTCAGAAATCTGGATTTCCTCTCAAGGTCGGGTTGTGGCCGCCGATGCAGTAACTCGACAAATGGCGGCCAACGACCTTTCCCAAAGCAGAGGAGCGACCATGTTCCTGTCCTCGGCGGGCGGGGCCACACAGGCGGTCGATGCTATCGTCGGTCAGACTCTTGGCTCGTTCAAGATTCTGTCACTGCTCGGAGAAGGCGGCATGGGTCGCGTCTACCTCGCAGAGCACGTGCTCATCGGTCGGCGAGCCGCCATCAAAGTTCTCGCAGCCGAGATCGCCGACAAGGAAGACTTGGTCTCGCGCTTCTTCACCGAAGCACGTGCGGTGAACGATATTCGTCATCCCAACATCGTCGAGGTCACCGACTTCGGGACCTTCGGCAAGCAGCCCTTCATCGTGATGGAGCTCCTCGACGGCGAGACTCTCGAGCAGCGATTGGCCCGCGTGGGCCTTCTCGACCTCGACACCACCGCTCGGGTGATCGCACAGGTCGCGTCCGCGGTCGGTGCGGGTCACGAACATGGCATGGTCCATCGTGACCTCAAGCCCGCCAACATTTTCCTTCGGGACCACCCCGACTACCCCGACTTCGTGAAGGTTCTGGACTTCGGCATCGCCAAGCTCGTGGCGGGCGACCGCAATGTCCAACATCACACCGAGATGGGGATGCTGATTGGAACCCCTGCGTACATGTCACCGGAACAGTGCTTGGGGGATACGCATCTCGACCATCGCAGTGACGTCTATTCGCTGGGCGTTGTCCTCTATCAGGTCGTGACCGGGCGGTTGCCCTTCACGGCCGAGACAGCGGGGCGACTCATCGTGGCTCATGTGCAGGAAGAACCGCTGCCGCCCCACCAGGTCAACCCTGGCATTTCGCCCGCGATGAGTGCGGTCATCTCCAAAGCAATGGCGAAGAAGCCCGAGCAGCGATTCGCTTCGATGCGCGAGATGCGTGACGCCGTGTTGCTGGCAGCACCCGGTGCATTCGCGGCTCGAGATCCGGGGTCGCTCACCCCACCACCGGTGGTGTTCACGGCGCCCAGCACCCTCAACGCCGCGGCTCCGACGAAGCCACTGCAAGGCCGGACAAAGCTCTCCTCTGCCCCCACCGCGTACAGTCCCTCGGCTCTTCCGAGCGGTCTTGCAACCAGGCCACCGTCCACGTCCCCGGGTGCGACCGGCAATCCATTGCCGTCGCCGACCAGCTACCCACCTGCCGGCCCCACGCCCTCGCCCGTGATGCCGAGCGCACCCTCGACCTCCGCATCGGGCAACTCGACCCTGACTGATCGCCTGGTCGAGATCCTCAAATCTCGCACCGCCATGGACATCGACCTCGAGCTTCCCGCGGTGCCGCGATCGATCCTGCGTTGCCTCGACCTGCTCAGCGCCCCGGATTTCTCTTTCGGAGGTATGGCTTCGCTGCTCTCCACCGACACGAAGCTGGCCGGACAGCTTGCCCAAGTTTCCAACACGACCGGTCCCAGCCACACGCCGGCGCGGTCGACCGAACAAGCCATCTCTCGACTTGGCGCCGAAGGCGTCCGCACCGGGCTCTTCGAGATCGCGCTACGGCCGCTGCTAGAGAGCGTTCCGCCGCGTCTTCAAGCGGTGTGCAAGCAGCCTTGGCAGCACGCCTTGGCCGTCGCAATCTTATCGCAACGCCTGATGCATTTGCGCGGATCGAACGAGCGAGCGTTGCTCGAGGCCTACCGGGCCGGAATCTTCCACGACGCAGGCAAGCCGATAACCGCCAACATGCTGTTCGAAATCGAACGGCAGATGACCAACGCCAAGGGCCGCAAAATCATCAACGAAGAAATGCTCACCCTCTGTGTCGAGCGTTGCCACGCGATGCCCGGCGCACGTCTTGCGCGGGCCTGGGGCCTTTCGCCCGAGGCCGCGTCCGCCATCGAGCCGGCGGCCCAGCCGCAGCCGTCCGGATTCAGCCTGGCCGCCGTCATTCGGTTGGCCAATGCGCTCGCCTTCAAAGGTGGCTTTCACACTCGGCGCGACGAGCTCGATCGTTCGCGCTTGCTTGTCGACGAGGCTCGCCGCGCGGCCGGCTTCGACGAGGAAACGTGTCACCGCGCGCTGGATGGGGTCAAAGATGCGGTCTCGCGGAGGCTTTAAGTTGCGCTTTCTCGGATGCTCGACGCGATCTAGCGATGAGGGCGAGGCTGACCGCCTTACCGACGTCGGAAACGAGAGCGCACACATTTTGATGCGCTTCGCGGCATGGCTTCTCCGGGGCGAGTCGGGTGACCGCTCGGGACTTCCCGTACGCGTGTTCTACAAGTTCGATTCGGGTTGCTGGCGCTCACGCAGCACCCACCAACTGCACAAGGTGTATCGATGCAGATGAGTGCCATGAAGCCCGCCAACTCCTCCGCGACACCGGCTCCAAGCAGCCATGGAATCGTGTGTGCGCCCGACTCGCCCATCGTGGACGTGATGAGAGCATGTACCCGCATCGCCGCCAGCGACGCCACCGTGTTGCTCACCGGGGAGACCGGCACGGGTAAAGAGGTGTTTGCGCGCATGGTGCACGACAATAGCATCCGCGCCAAGCGCGCCTTCGTCCCGGTGAACTGTGCAGCCATTCCCGATGCGCTACTAGAAAGCGAGCTATTCGGCTACGTGCGCGGCGCTTTCACTGGAGCCGTGGTCTCGCGACGGGGACGCGTCGCCATGGCCGAAGGCGGCACTCTGTTTCTCGACGAGGTTGGTGATCTTCCCTTGCCCCTCCAGGTCAAGCTGCTGCGCCTTCTGCAGAACCATACCTACGAACCGGTGGGCAGTTCGGAATCCGTGGCCGGCGACTTCCGCCTGGTTGCAGCTACCAATCGCGACCTCAGCGAAGATGTACGCGCCGGGCGTTTCCGCCGCGATCTCTACTACCGCCTGCACGTCTGCCCGCTGGTGCTGCCGCCTCTGCGCGACCGAACCTGCGATATCGTTCCCCTGTTCCTTCACTTCTGGCAAAGTCATGGCGAGCGTAGGCAGGTGGCGTCTGCGGTGATGCGGCACCTCGAAGGCTACGCGTGGCCCGGCAACGTTCGCGAGCTCGAGAACCTGGCCGAGCGACTTTCGGTCTGCACCGAAGGCAGCACCATCACACTTCGCGATTTGCCGACACCCTTCCGTGCCCCGTCGCCCAGCGGCAACGGTCTCGCCTGCGGGCTCGACAGGGACGCCATCACCTGCGCCGGCGCTTTGGTCGATCTGGCCGACGAGCAGCCGCAGGCAGAGACAGGCGAGATTGCAATCGGTCCCATTGTTCCAGACGACTCCGATGCCATCGCGGCCGTGCCCCTCCCCACCGCGGACGAGATCACCCAGCCTGTCGTGGTCACCGCGACACCGCTCTCCCTTCCGGAACTCCGGCTGCCGGTCGATCTGCCGCGACTCCTGCGCGAGGCCGAGGAAGCCTACATCCGCCTGGCCCTGCACCAGACCGGCGGCAACAAGAAAGAGGCCGCCCGCCTGCTCGGCATGGGCCGAACCACGCTGGTAGAGAAGCTCCGCCGCAAGGCCGCGGTGGCTTCCGACAAGGCCCCCGTCGAGCCCTAGAGCACCGCACGAGTAGAAGTTCTAGCCGCGGTCGACGCTTCCAAAGCCGTGCCTCCAGCTCCCGCGGCTGTCGTCGTGGCGGTGGCCGTGGTCGTGGCCGTGGCCGTGGTCGTGGTCGCGGCCGTGGCATTTGCCCGTGGCATTGCCTCCGCCACAATCCCGGCGCCACGCAGGTGACACGCCACTTGGCCGACGGCGTCTCCTGTGCGACAAGCCCCTGACACTTCGTCGCTGCCGGCCCTCTCACGGTCGTCCCAAAAGACGCGTCCTTGGGCATGAACACTAGGCCTTTTCTGCCTGGGCAACAACCGACCGACCACCCAAGTGCCCACCGGCATGACGGCTGCATAGCGTGACAGCAATATGTTCCGCCTAGTCACCCTTCTCGTTGCCCTCAGCGCTCCCATGGAGACCCCGGAGCCTGAACGGGTCACGACCGTGGCTTCCGTCGAGAGGCTCCCCCTTGCCGTGCCGGTGAACAAGGTCGTCCTGTCGGTGGATTCGCTCGCCATGAACATCATGCTGACGACGACCTCGGACGCGCGAGCTATTCAACAGCGCTTACTTGCCAGCAATCCACAACTCTGTCCGTTCATCGATCGCATCGACAACACGGTCATCATCAACTGCCGCACCCCGCGAATCGAGGCGCGGCTCGATTCCAACGGCGGACGACCCGTGCTGGAAATTCGCGAAGTGCGCGGCCTACCTCTGAACGAGGATGGTGACCAGATCTGGTTCTTCTACCATCCCATCGCGCTTCGCCTCGGCAGCGGTTGCCCAGGGGACACGCCTGCCTCTCGCGGCGAGTGTCACTTCAAGGCAGGGCGCTTTTCGGAAGCTGCGGTGGAGTATCGCAAGGCCCTGCCTGGCGAGCAACGACGACTGGCCGAGCTCCGCCTGGGTGACATCTCGTTGCGGACCGGCGATCCGGCCACCGCAGCCGGGTGGTATCGGATGGCCGGTCGCTACGGTAGCTATGGCCGCATGGCCACGTCCCGGCTGTGCGAGCTCGGCGGCACCTGCCTGGGCGAGCTCCGCAAGCGAACCTTCGACGCATCGCTGTTGCCCGAACCCCTCCACACGGAAATGCTTCTGCGCAGCGCCCGGGCGGCCGCGTACATGGGCGCCGTGAAGGAGTCCATGACCTCGCTCCTCGACGCCATGCGATCCGATCCGCACATGTGCGACAGCGAATCGCGCGTGCTGTGCCGACGCATCGTCCTTTTCGCCCTCAAATTCCCCGACCAGGACGGCGCCGCAGAGGCTCTCGAGGTCTACCTCGGCCTCCCTTCGCGGACCGAAGGCTTCCTCGCTATCGAGATGGTGCGCGCCGCCGCGGAAAAAGCCCTCGATCTTGGCGCCGCCCTTTTTGGCGGCAACCTTCTCGCGGCCAGCGTGCCCTGGGTGGAGGCGCTCGATGTCGACGCCCTCAGCGACCACATCTTGCGGGCAGCGGAAATGTACCTCGCCTCGAAGGACCTCGCCCGCGCGCGCACACTGTTCGAATATGCCGACGGTCGCGTAGGACGCAGGCGTATGGCAGGCCCACGTTGGGCGGCCGTGACGACTGCCGTCGGCGGAATCGACGCCCACAGCCGACGAGCGAGCGATCTTGCCGTCACCCAGGCCGCACGTGACGTGGCCGAGGCCTACACCGCGCTTTCGCGCTCTCTGCGCTTCAGGCAAAGCCAAATCCAGCCCGATTCGGAGTAGCCATGAACCAAACCGCATCCTTCCCTGTTCCGCATAGGCCCGAGGTCGTACCGCCGATTGGCGCCACCCAGGCCATGCAAGATCTTCTGTCAGCAGTGGAAGACGTGGCGAGAGCCAACACCACGGTCCTTCTGCTCGGCGAAAGTGGCACCGGCAAGGAGGTCTTCGCCCGCTACATCCACGCGCTTTCCCCGCGCAGCGTAGGTCCTTGGATCGCGGTCAACTGTGCCGCCCTTCCTGGCGAGCTCTTGGAGAGCGAGCTCTTCGGACACGAGAAGGGCTCGTTCACCGGTGCAGCCGACCGTCGTATCGGCCGCATCGAGCAGGCGGACCGGGGAACGCTTCTACTCGACGAAATCTCCGAGATGCCGCTCGGCCTGCAAGTGAAGCTCCTGCGGGTTCTGCAAGAACGCGAGCTCGACCGCGTGGGCGGCGCGCGACCCGTGCCCGTCGATGTGCGCATCATCGCCACCTCGAACCGCGATCTGGCGGCCATGGTGGCGCGAGGACAGTTTCGCGCCGACCTCTACTATCGACTGTCGGTCTTTCCCATCTGCTTGCCTCCACTGCGAGAGCGCCGCGACGACATTCCCGCCCTGGTCGCTGCCCTCACGGACGACATTGCGATGCGCTTGGGACGCCCCGCACCCCTGCTCGTCCCTGAGGCCATCGCCCAACTGGTCGCCTACGACTTTCCCGGCAATGTGCGCGAGCTGGCCAACATCCTCGAGAGAGTCCTCGTCCGCTGCCACAGCGAAATCGTGCCGCCGGCTCAGATCGCCACGGCGCTGGCTGCGGTAGGCATCTCCTCGCTTCGCCCAAAGTCGGAAGCCGTGCCGGTCATGGACGAGTCGGTGTCAGCGCGGGCGAGCGCCGCCCACGCCGCGTCTGCCCCGCAATCCTCGACGAGTCAGGGTCCCGACAGCTGGCCGCTCGCCCTCGCCGAGCTCGAACGCATGGCCATTCTCGAGGCACTTCGGCGCGTTCACGGCAATCGTACTCACGCCGCTCGCCTTCTCGGTATCAGCCTGCGGACCCTACGAAACAAGGTTCGGGGGCTCCGCCTGTCCGGGCTGCTCGCGCCCGATGGGCAACTTCTGCCTGGCACGTCGCCAAGTCTCCTGTTCGGCGACAAGACCGTGGCACGGCAATCGCAAGAAGAGTCGGCAGCATGAAGGTCTTCGACAGTACTCTGTCACACCTCGAACGGGCCCTCGACGTTCGGCTGGTAAGGCAGAACGTCCTTGGCGCCAACGTCGCCAACATCGACACGCCCGGCTTCCGTCCGAAGGATGTCGATTTCACAGCCACCATGGCGGCCATCGACGGCTCGGCACGCACCGAAGGTGGCGTGAGCCAGCCTACGGTACCTTCGGCCGGTCAGGTCGAGTCGCAACAGACTGGCATTGCCGCCAAGGATCTGCCCATCGTCGACGTCCCCGCGGGCGGGGCGTCCTTCGACGGCAACACCGTGGATCTCGACCGGACCATGGTCGCGATGGCGGAAAACGCCCTTCAGTACGCTGCCAGTGCGCGCGCCGCCGGGAAGAAGCTGGCCATTTTGCGCTACGTGGTTTCAGACGGAAACGGATGAGAGAAAGGTCGTCATGGACTTCCTAACAGCATTGCGCGTCAGTGGATCGGGACTCTCGGCGGAACGCACCCGGGTCAATCTCGCGTCGTCCAACCTGGCCAACGCAGAGACCACCCGCGGTCCCAACGGCAAGCCGTACCAGCGGCTCGATCCCGTGTTCCAGTCCATTCAGATGGCTGCGCAAAACGAAGCACCGACGGTCGGTCAGTCACCGCTTGGCGTCCAGGTCTCGCAGATCGTCGCCGATCAGTCGCCCGGCAAGATGGTCTACAGCCCTGGCCATCCCGACGCGGATCCCAACGGCTTCGTCACGTTTCCGAATGTCAATCCCATCAGTGAGATCGTGAACCTACTTTCTGCTTCACGAGCATTCGAGGCGAACGCCACCGCGGTGGAAACCCTGAAGCAGATGGCCACGCGCGGCCTCGACATCACGAGGTAAACCACCGTGAATTTGCGCATCGACAACAGCCAGATCCGAGCGGAGAGTGGAGCCGTCGACAGCCTCGACCGGACCTTGGATGCGCCCGCCCGCAGCGGGGCCGAGGGGTTCAAGACCGAGCTCGGCAAAGCCATCGGCGAGATCGACAAGTTGCAGACCACAGCGGATGCGCAGGCTGATGCGGTCGCACATGGCGCAGGCAACATTCACGAAATGGCCCTTTCGCTCGAGAAGGCCGACGTGGCCATGCGTCTGGCCATGCGGGTACGCAACAAGTTGGTCGAAACCTACAACGAGATCATGCGGATGGGGATCTAGTCGATGGAGCCAATCCTCAAATCGCTACGCGACGCCGGCAAGCGGTACGCCGAGCTCGGTCAAGCGACCCGCATGCTGGTCGCTGGCATTCTCTCGCTTGCGACGGTCATCGCCGTCGTCGCGCTGATTTTCGGTTCCGGGTCAACCTACCAGTATGCCTTCACCAACCTAGGCCCCGAAGATTCCACCGACGTGGCGGCCGCTTTGAAGGCTGCCAACATTTCATTCCGCGCCGAAGCCGGTGGTAGCGCCATCTCGGTCTCTGCCTCCCAGGTCCACGAGGCCCGCCTGATGTTGGCCGCCCAAGGCCTTCCGCGAGGCGGCGGCGTGGGCTTCGAGCTCTTCGACCGCGGCGACTTCGGCGCGTCCGAATTCACGCAGCGGGTGAACCTTCGTCGGGCCACCGAGGGCGAGCTGGCCCGCACCATCGCGCGCCTTCAGGCGGTGCGCTCGGCGCGGGTCCACGTCACGCTCCCAGAGAAGGGGCTTTACCGCGACGACGATCGCCATGCCTCCGCCGCGGTCGTCCTCAACCTTCACCCGGGCCGCAAGATGGAGGAGCGCGAGCTGGCGGGCGTCCGCCACTTGGTGGCCTCTGCGGTTGCCGGCCTCAACCCCGACTCCGTCACAGTCGTCGATCAGCGCGGAACAGTCCTTTCGGGCGACATGTCCGCAACTGCCAAGCTCGCCAAGGAACAGCGAGACATCGAGTCGGGCCTCGAACAGCGGATCACGGATCTGCTCGAACCGGCCGTCGGCGCGGGCGCTGTGGTCGCCAAGGTTACAGCAACCCTGGACACCACGGAGATCGAAACCACCCAGGACAGCTACGACCCCGACTCCGCCACCATCCGCAGCGAACACAAGACCACGGAAACCATCAACGCCGACGGAACCAACGGCCAGGGCGTCGCTGGCGCGGCCGCCAACCAGCCGGTCGCCGCCGTGCCCGGCGGCGGATCGGGTTCGTCCCGGACGCAAACCGCACGCGACGATGAGACCAAGAACTACGAAATTGCCAAGAAGGTCACCCGCACCATTTCGCGCACGCCACGTGTGGTGCGTCTGTCTGCCGCCGTGCTACTCGACGGCAAGGACGGCAAGGTTCGTGTCGATGCTGACGTGCGACGCCTGGCCGACCTGGCCAAGAATGCCATCGGCTTCGACGTGCAGCGGGGCGATACCTTCGAGATCTCCAGCGCTCTCTTCAATCGGCCGGACGAAAGCAAGATCACCATGCCCTTCTGGGACCGCACCGACATTTGGCGCATCGGCAAGATGATCATGTGGGCCATCCTGGCGACCATGGGCATGTTGCTGGTCTTCCGCATCTACCGTCGTGCGACGTCGGCCCTATCGATGATCCAACCCGGCGCGCGAGTGGGCGACGTGCAAGCGCTGCTCGGCCGAGCAGAAGGTTCGGTTTCGTCTCTGAAGAATGCCGACGGCCTCGTGGTTCGTGAGCAAGCCCGGGAACTGAGCAGAACCGATCCAAACCGCGCCGCCCACCTGCTGCGCGCCTGGGTCGAATCCGACAGTCCACGCCCTCCGCAAGGAACAAGGAGATAGTCCATGGCCGACAATACGCCTCCTGAATTTCAGGCTGGCCCCGGGGCACAGAGAGCAGCAGCGGTCCTGCTTGGAGTGGGACCCGAGGTCGCGGCACAGATCTTCAAGTCTCTGGACGAGACCATCGTGGAACGAATCGCCGCCGGTGCCCGTGACCTGCGCCGCGACCCATCCATCTTTCCCGCGGCGGTCGACGCTTTCGTCAACGCCATGACCAGCCTCAACGCCGACGCCTACGGCGGAGACGGACTTCTGCGTGAAGCCACGGCACGCGCGATGGGTCTCGACGTCGCAAAGCGCATCTTCGATGTCCGTGCCTTGCCCGAGACGCCCGTGACCGAGTCCTTTGCCAACCTGAGCCTGGCCGATCCCGAAGCCCTGGCAATGCTGCTCTCGCGCGAGCTTCCCCAGACCGCCGCGGTTGTCCTCGGGCTCATGGACCGTGCGCCCGCACTGAGTGTCCTCAAGCACCTTCCCGTCGAACAGCGCGCGCAGATCGTCCGCCGACTGGCCACGCTCGAGTCGGTGGACCCGGAAGTCCTTCGAGAGGTCGGCCAAGGCCTCGCCGACGAGTTGGCCGCGTCGGTCCCTGCTAACACGCAACGGCTCGACGGACGCTCGGCAGCGGTCGAGATGCTTCGTGCGGTTCCGGCGGCCCAGCAATCCGACGTGGTCGGAGAGATTGAGAAGGACGATCCAGAACTGGCCGCCCTCCTGCGCGGAAAGCTGTTCACCTTCGGCGACCTCATGAACCTCACGGACCGCGACATGCAGACGCTGATCCGCGAGATCGACATGAGCCAGCTTTCCACTGCACTCAAGGGAGCACCCGACGCGATCAAGCTCCGCTTCACCAAGAACATGTCATCCCGCGCTGGCCAGATGCTGGAGGACGAGATCGAAGCGATGGGACCGGTCAAGTTGGCCGCCGTCGAAGGCGCACAAGCGGAACTGGTCAAAGTCGCCTTCAGTTTGGCCGAACAGGGCCGCATCACGATCGTCAACCCCAACGACAAGATGGTGTAATCGATGGCATCCACGCAAGCACTCCGCCGTCCCGCATTCCTTGGCCGCACCGGGGGCAACCCCAAGGTCGAGAACGCAGCCTTCAAGACGACCAGTGGCACGCGGTTTCGACCTCCTGTCGTTGCCAACGAGGACGAGGACGATGGGGAAGCCAACCGAAGAGCCGCCGAGACGGCGATTGCCGAAGCGGAGAAGCTTGCCGCGCAGTTCACCGAGAGGACGTCCGCCGCAATCGAGGTTTTGCGTGCAACCGCGGAGAGGCTTGCAGCCGAGGCGCGCACCGACGCCCTGGAGATTGGCTTTCTGGTCGCTCGGCGGATCTTGGACATGGAGCTCACCGCCAGCGCAGAGCCCCTGGTGAACCTGGTCCGTTCCGCGGTGAAGCGCCTCGGCGAATCTCGGAAGATCACGATTCACCTTTCACCGAACGATGCGCAGGCCCTCGGCGCCCTGATCGAATCCCGCGGTCCGCAGGCGGTGGCGCCGCCGACGATCTCGAAGGTTGAAGTCGTCGCGGACGGGTCCCTGGGGCGCGGCGATTGCCTGGTCGAAGGTGACCTAGTGACCGTCGACGGCAGGATCGACGCGCGCATGGAGGAGCTGCGTCGCGTGCTCGACAGCGCGGCCGAGGAGACGGCGCCATGAGCCTCATCAACTTGAACGCCTTCAAACGGTCGCTGGCCGAGGCGCAAACGTGCGTGCTGGCCGGCAAGGTCACGCGCGCGTCGGGCATCGTGGTGGAAGCCGTGCTGCCCCAGGTGGCAGTGGGCACGTCCTGTGAAATCCGCACCGGCGGCAGCCGCAGCATCGCCGCCGAAGTGGTCGGGTTCTCGGGTTCGAACGCCATCCTGATGCCGTTCGGTGACGTCAAAGGCATCGGCGAAGGATGTCCAGTAATCCCGCGCGCCAGCGCCGGCGAAATCATGGTGGGGCAACGCCTGCTCGGTCGGGTGGTGAACGCTGCGATGGAACCGCTCGATACCCGCGGTGGCCTGATCCTGGATGTGCGCGTCCCCATTCACACAGCCGCGCCGCGGGCCATGAGCCGCCGACGCATCACCCGCCCGCTGGTCCTCGGCATTCGTTCCATCGACTCCTGCCTGACCTGTGGCGAAGGGCAGCGTCTTGGCATCATGGCCGGCCCCGGCATCGGCAAGAGCGTACTCCTTGGCATGCTGGCGCGAAGTGCGGACGCGGACGTGATCGTTGTCGGACTGGTGGGCGAGCGTGGCCGCGAGGTGCGAGAGTTCGTCGAACGCGATCTGGGGAACGGTCTTGCACGGTCCGTGGTCGTGGTAGCCACCGGGGACGAATCCCCGCTCGTACGCGTGCGAGCTGGCATGGCGGCCACCGCGGTGGCGGAGTTCTTTCGCGATCAAGGCAAGCGTGTGTTGTTGCTCATCGATTCGCTTTCGCGTGTGGCGATGGCCCAGCGTGAAATTGGTCTAGCGGCGGGCGAGCCGCCCACATCGCGCGGCTATCCACCGTCTGTGTTCGCCATGATCCCGCGCTTGGTCGAGCGAGCTGGCAACGCCGAGGGACAGGGCAGCATCACGGCCATGTACACAGTCCTAGCTGAGGGCGACGACTTGACGGATCCCGTCGTCGACGCGTCGAGAGCCGCGCTTGATGGACACATCGTGCTCAGCCGCAACTTGGCTATGGCCGGCCACTTCCCGGCTGTCGACGTTCTCGGCAGCGTAAGCCGTGTGATGAGCGACGTGGTCACCCCCGATCACAAGATCTTGGCCCGTCGGGTTCGTGACGTGCTATCGGCCTACAAAGACGCCGCCGACTTGGTCGAAGTGGGTGCCTACGTCTCTGGAACCAACCCGCGGGTCGACGCCGCTCTCCGCTGCATCCACGAGCTGAACGCATTCCTGCGCCAGGAACCCAACGAGCGCTTCGCCCTCAAGGAAACCCTGTCACGTTTGCGACAGGCCTTGGATGGCAAGCCGATTGCAGCGACACCCAAGCAAGAGGAACGTCGTGCCTAGTCTCGCAATCTCGCTTTGGATGATCTTCGCTGCGGCAGCAGGGGCTGGCCCACAGTCGGCCTCCGCACGCGGTAAAGATGGCAGCGCGCCGTCCGTCCCCGTTGCGCCTGCGCCGAAGGCCCCCCCGACGCCGTCGAAGCCAGCCGACGTGAAGGGGCCGGTCGTCCCGACCACAAGGCCAGTCAGGGCAGCGCAGATGCCGGAAGAAGCGACGAGCACGCTCGACGAACCGGAGGAAGAGGTCTTTGGCGACGCGAGGGCCAAGGGGCATCGCAAGGGCGCACGAAAAGCCGCCACGGTGGAGCGCCCTGAGCCGGTCCCCGAGCGCAAGACTACTTGGTCGTCCGACCGCTATGCGGCGGTGGTGCCGCCCGGGTTGACTTTGGCTGCCCTGAGGAGCCAGCTGGGCAAGGCGCAGGTAGCGCCGGAGCCGGCAATCGCCGCGCCCGATCAGGGCCCTGGAGCGACGCTCGCCGACATCGAGAAGGCACGCGAGGCTCTGCGACAAGAGACAGCGCGCCTCGAGGCGCTGCTCAAGGCCACTGGCAATTGTGGCGGCAGCGTCGGCATGACCATGGGCGACGGGCTAGCCACGCCGGCGCTGGTGTCGCCGACAGCGCTGCGCGAGGCACCCACCGAGCAAATCGATTCGGTTTCCAAGGCCATGAAAGGCATGAAGCCAGAGCAGGCTGCGGCCGTAGTCGCCCGACTGGATCGGGCGTTGGCGGCGGAGATCATCCGCAAGATGAAACCCACGGATGCCGGCGCCATTCTCGGCTTGATCAAGCCCGAGTTGGCAGCAGAGCTGGCGACCCAGATTGCCACCCGCAAGTCCCCGCCAGGCAAGGACAAGAAGGGAACCGGGAAATGAGCAGCTCGGGCAGAACCACCACGCTGGCCCCGTCGCGCCCGACGCAAGGGGCCCTGCCGTCCGCAAAGAGCGAGCCAAAGCCCGGCAAGTTCGGCACCCCCGAGGTAGCTTTTGCCCAGTTGCTCGGCAAAGCACAGGCAGAAGAGAGAAAGACGGCCGCCACAAATCCGACAGCCACGCCAGCAGACGCGCTGGCGGTCTCGAGGTCGGGCCATTCGGCACTCCAGCCGAAAGAAGAGCCGAGCGAGGGCGCCGCGGGGGGGGCCAAGTCGGTCAGCACGGAGGCCACCCTGTCTGCGATTACAACTTTCGAGCAGAAGGACTCTCACGCGCCCGATTCGCCCAGGATCGCCAGGGATCATCAGAAGGAGCCGGTTGAGCCCAAGGCAGACGCAGGGCCCGAGGCCTACGGTACGCAGTTGCGCGGCGCTAGGAGAAAGATTCAAGAGAACGCTACAGTTGTCGTCGACGCGCTCGCACCTATCGTCGCCAAGGGAGAGCACAGCGACGGGCCATGGACGACCAACGAACAGCCGGCGCCACGCCATGACGGAGAACAGGCGAACGTAGAGCACGTCGAGGGGAGCACGGCGCTACAGAACACGCAGCCTGCGCGCCTACAGCTCTCCTTCGGACACGAACCTAGGAAGGCCGACCTTTCGAAGTCCGCGACGACGGCGGTGGCGGCGAATGGAAGACCTACGCCAGTCGACGGCACGCGCTCGGCCTCTAGGGCAAGCGATCACCCGGCAGCAAGGGCGGAGGAGCCAGTCCGAGACCAGGCGATTCCGGCCCATCTCGTTGGACAGAGTGATGACGGGGCGCCGCTGGCGGCTCGCGAAGGGAGGCCCGGCAAGGCGACGGCCCAGAAAATAGAAGCGGCGACGCCGATGATCGTGACCCGGGCGGCTGTGAGTGCGACGAAGACGCAGGCCACGGCCACGGCCACGACTACGGCCACGGCCACGGCCACGACCACGGCCACGGCCACGACCACGGCCACGACTACGACCACGGCCACGACCACGGCCACGGCCACGGCCGCGACTACGGCCGCGACCACCAACGGGCGGACCACCACCAACGCGCGGACCACCACCAGCGCGGCGACCACCGCTGGCTCTCGAACCACCACCAACGCACGGACCGCCACCGCGCTGACCGCCACCAACGTGCGGACGGTCGACGCGGCGACACCTGCCGGCGCGGCGACCATCGCTGGTTCTCCGAGCACCACCAACGCGCCGACCATCGGCACGACCACCACTGCCGGCGAGCGGACCACCACCAGCGCGCGAACCGCCGGCGCGGCGCCCACCGCCGGCGCGGCGACCGCCTCTGGTTCTCCGACCACCACCACCGCGCCGACCATAGGCGCGACGACCACAGCCGGCGAGAGGACCACCACCAGCGCTCGGACCGCCGGCGCGGCGCCCACCGCCGGCGCGGCGACACCTGTCGGCGCGGCGCCCACCGCTGATGTGGCGATTACCGCTGACGTGGCGATTACCACCAGCGCGGCGAGCACGGTTGTGACTAGACCAACGACGGCGGTCACGACTGCGCCTGCGGCGAAAACCTCGATCACCTATGGGGTGAAGACAGACACGTTGAGCTCCGATCCGGCGCTCACCAGGATCGCCGCCCCGGTGCGGGCAGCCGGCGAAAGCCATCGGGCCAAGAGCGCCGAACAAACTGTTGACAGCGCTCAGACGCACTCGCCTTCTCCGACCCCCTCACAAATTCCAGTACCGACAAGTTTGCCGAGTGCCTCGAGGCAAATTCCTGCCAACGTCGTCGTGGCGACAACTCGCCTTCCGCGACTGGCGGTCGAGCAATACGCTCAGCAACTCCCGATGGCGACAGCTCACCGCAGCCCCAGCGCCGCACCTGCGACCTCGCCGCCCGAGCCCCGGCCAGGGGCCAGCCGAAACATGTCGACCAGCGCCGCCGGTCAGAAGGGCGGCCAGGTTTCGGGCGACGAGGCGCGCGGCCTGCAAGGCGCCACGAGGGCGTATGGCCGAAGCGATGGAACCGAAGAGCAACGCAGCCGGACGGGATCCATCGGCAACCCAAGTGTGGCCGGAATTCTGACTGGCGGCACTAGGTCGCAGTACTGGCACTCGGAGCAGACTCGCGCCAGCGGTGGGAAAAACGATGGCGTCCCGTCGCCCAAGGCGAGCACCGTGTCCCAGACGCCGGTGCATGCGTCGGCATCCCCTTCGAACCCCGTGACCAGCACTTCGCGCACAGAACAGGTCCGTGACGAGCAGCTTATCGACGTGGTGCCCCCCCAGCCGGCACCGACGCCCCGCCAGGCACCATCGGTACCGCAGGGTGCCCGGTCAGTCCCGAGTCTGCCACGGCAGAACTTCGTCGCCTCGGCACCACTCCCTCGTCCAGCTGACCAAGCGAGCAGCGGGGGAAGCGGCGATCGAGCGCAGTCTTTGCCAACCGCTCGAAAGGTCCCCGCGGAGGGGCAGCCCCGCATCCCAAGGTACTCCCCAACCAGCGCGAGTACCGAGCACGCCCCTCCGATCGCCATCCGAGCTCGAGTCGATGCTCAGCCCGCGACTGCACGGGCCTCGCAATCCAAGGAAGTTCTTGGTCGCAGTTCCGAAAAATCCGACAGACAGCCCCCGACATCCGGCGTGCGCGCCCCCATCCTGCCTTTCCCAGGGCCAGTGGCCGCCGCCACGCCGGCGGCACCGAGTGTGCCGACCGATTTAACGCCCCCGAAAGTACCACCGACCATCCGCCCCACCACGGTCGCCAAGCAAGACAGCGACTCGCCTCAAGCGTCCGTGCCGCGCCCTGCGCCCGTGCCCCACCCCGCGCCCGCCCGAGGCAAGCCCGCGACTTCGAACGACGCCCCGAGTCCGGTCCTGGAACGCGAGAAGAGTGCGTCGGATGTCCCCTCTCCCGCCAGCACGGCAGC
>Ga0302323_100000141_pt1 | contig 52601 bp, 47 predicted proteins | sample Fen_T0_3_FD_201950 | JGI IMG/M metagenome (GOLD analysis project Ga0302323, IMG submission 201950) | Peat permafrost microbial communities from Stordalen Mire near Abisko, Sweden - Fen_T0_3 | ecosystem: Environmental > Terrestrial > Soil > Wetlands > Permafrost | place: Sweden: Abisko...
AGCTGGGTTTAAAACGTCGTGAGACAGTTTGGTCCCTATCTGCCGTGGGCGTAGGACACTTGAGAGATGCTACCCATAGTACGAGAGGACCTGGGTGGACGTACCGCTAGTGCGCCGGTTGTCATGCCATTGGCATAGCCGGGTAGCCACGTACGGAACGGATAACCGCTGAAAGCATATAAGCGGGAAGCCGGCCTCAAGACTAGGTGTCCCTGCCGTAAGGCACTAAAGGCCCCTCGAAGACTACGAGGTTGATAGGCCGGGTGTGGAAGTGTAGCGATACACGGAGCTAACCGGTACTAATAGGCCGTGAGGCTTGACCTATCCGCTAAGGCAAACATTGTAGTTCATGCTCGGAGTCCGGGTGCTGCTGTCGATACCAATCGGCACACACACGAGACCGAGATACTAGTTTCAGTATTTTCGTTAGCTCTGGCGCCCAACGTTTTCCGGTGGCGATATCGAGAAGGCCATACCCGATCCCATTCCGAACTCGGAAGTCAAGCTTCTCAGAGCCGATGGTACTGCATGGGTTGCCGTGTGGGAGAGTAGGACGCTGCCGGGCTAATCTTGAAAAAGCTCCGACCGAAAGGTCGGGGCTTTTTTTTTGCCTCCGCGGCGCATAGACCAGACGTACTGGCAACTCCTGCGGTCAGTCGAAGGGCTGTGCGTGAAGGCAACGTCGTGAGGCGAGTAGATGACGGTGCCCTGAGGAGTACTCGATGACCGGCCTGCAAACGGCGATTGGATGCGCAAAAGCACCTTGGGGTGCGCAAAAGCACCTGGCTAGGCGACTTTTGAGTGCTTAGAGACCTCAAACCCATCGAGTGCCTGCAGCAGCGACGCCACTGGGACGGGCCGACAGTTGGGCGTCTCGAGCCCTTCGGTTACCCAAGCCAGTGCCTTGTCGAGGCGCTGAAATACATCGTGACCTTGACGTCGACCGGCGAGCTGTCGAATTCCGAGTGCAATACTCCGAATGGTCGCTCCTAGAAAGCCCTCGCTTGGAAACACCAATGCCGACCGGTGAACAACTCCCGCTGGATCGTCGTGCAGCCGAGCCAAGGCCTTGCGCGCTTCCGCAGTGGGCGCCCTAGCTCCCGGTTGTATGATTGACAATGCGGAAACCTTCGATTTTCCGCACTTCCGAGCCAAATCAACACTGAGATCGTACACCGTCGCACAGGCCTCAGGCGCCGGTGTGCCCCGCCAAATCAACAGGATCAGATTTCCGTGGGTGAGAACGACGTGGTCGGCGTCCTGGCGCAAGACCTCCAGGAGCCCAGCTAGTTGATAAGCGGGTTTTGGTTGCTGCACAAAAGCGAGAATAGTCGAGAGGCCGTGGTGCGCAACACTCAATCTCGTGATGCGCGAAAAATCCCGGTTTCTGGCAATCTAGGTGACACATCCGGGCGCGGCGTGCGTCACCGCTTCATCGCCAAAGTCGACATCGTGTTATGCATCGATCGTGTCCGAGTTGCTCATTCGAAGTGCGATAGTGGAGGACATCGAGTCAGTCGCGGCCCTTGGCGCCGAAATTGTGCGTCTGCACCATGCCACCAATCCACAACGCTTTTTCATGCTCGACGACGTAGAGAATGGCTACGCTTCTTGGCTCGCCCGGGAGATCGAGCGGGAAGGCGTCGTCGTGCTGGTTGCGTTGCGTGATGACACCGTTGTTGGCTACGCCTATGGAGCAATCGAAGCGAGAGATTGGAGCATTCTCGTTGATAGCCACGGTGCATTTCACGATCTGTGCGTTGCGCGCCATGCCCGGCGCCAGGGTGTGGGGCGCAAGTTGGCTCAGGTCATGATCGAACGGCTCGAAGCGCTTGGTGCGCAACGTATTCTGCTTCGTGCCATGGTGCAGAACGACGGAGCCCAACGCCTTGCTGCCGAACTCGGGTTCGATGCTACGATGCTTGAGATGACACGCGAGCGCAGCTAAGTCTGCGGGTTTCGCAGGAAGCCAGCGACCCTTGGATCGGTGCGCTATTCCGTGGCAAGCTACGCTTTCGTCCGGCAGGAAGGTACTACGTGCACATTCTCTGGTTTCTTCTGATCGGTTTGGTCGCAGGTTGGTTGGCGGGGAAACTCACCAAGGGCTCGGGCTTTGGTGCGGTGGGCAATATCTTGCTGGGGGTGATGGGCTCGTTCGTTGGAGGCTTCATTTTCAGGCAAATTGGCCTCCACGCTGGTGGCACGCTTGGCAATTTGATCGTGGCAACCGTAGGCGCAGCCATACTCATCTACGTTGTCAGGCTGTTCAAGAAAGCCTGATGTGAAGTAGTCGGGCGTGACAATGGCGTCGATTGCTCGCTCGCAACTACGGCGTCGGAGTGATCTCCAACGCGACAGCCGCGCCATCAGCGGAAGCAGCAGCGGGACTGACCGCAATCTCTATGCGGCCAGAACTAACACCACAATCCTTGCTCAGTAGCTCGGCGGCATTGCCCGCCCGACTTGCTGCTACTTGCCAGGCCGTTCCTGTTTTGCCAGCGACGCCAACGCCAAAACCGTGAACTACCACGTGCATTGCTGAATCCTTGAGTCCGCCCCCGACGGCGCACAACGCCTTCTTGCCAAAGTCACTCAAATCGCTGCCGGTTGGCGTCACTAACGCTGGCGCAGCGAGGGTGATCCGCAGCTTCTCCGGCTGACGCTCGACGGAGCACCGCCCCTTGCCTTGGAACTTCTTGAGCGGTGCTTGCAGACTGCGTTCTAACCGTTCGATTTGGCTCGCAAGAGCGGTGGCGTCGCGTGTGTGCTTGCTTACTTCGGTGCGCAACTTGCCGCATTCGTCGGTGGTTTGATTCAACGTGGCGACGGCGTCAACGAGCTGCTTGCGGAAGTCCGCGGCCTGCGTCGAGGTGGCCTTGTACTCGGCGCGCAATTGAGCATGTGCGCGATACAGCGGCAAATAATAGGCGAATGCAAGAGAGGCGCTCGCCACCACGAGCACGCCCGAAAACACCTTCCAGCCGCGACCGGCACGGCGAGGCACTCCCAATGAAGCAAGTTCGTCAGATCCTTCGAGCTTAGCCCAATCGTTTTTTCCCATGCAGTCCTCTTGTGCGACCGAGCAAAGTCAACGTCGGTTGCCGTAAATGAGTCACGAAGCTTGGCTTGACGGCGCTAGTGTGACGCAAGTCGCCTACTCTGGCTAAGCGCCGGCAAATACCAAATATTTCGGGTGCATCATCTTTTCGAAGAGCGACACTGGACTTTTCCACGGGGTCAAGACACTACGAGAGACCCTCGTTTCGAGATGAATCACTGAACATCCTTGCAAAACTAACGCCCAATTGACAGCCAGCTTGGCGGCATTCGCTCGAGCCAGTCAACGAAGCATGTTGACTAGATGGGCGTCAACCCGATCCTTGGAACGCGCGAAATTGGTGCTGGCAACGCCACCAGCACGATCTGATGGTCCCGACTTGTTAGTGCATCAAGCGTTAGCTACCCTAAGCGAGTGATCAGCCATTCCCAGCGAGCCTGGCCAATTGGCCCATCTCACCAAGCAGCAACTGTCGCGCAAACCAGCGTCGGGTCGCAAGTTGCGCCTGACGAGGTTTGGCACGTTCAGGTAGCCGCTGGTGATGTCCGCGTTGTTACGCTCGAAAAACTCGACGACTTGTATCGATACGATGCGATCGACGAGCAAGCGTTCGTTTGGCAGACAGGCATGTCAGGTTGGGTTCAATTGAGAACGCTGCTCGGGATCGACGCCGCGCCTGACATAACCGAGCCTGAGGAGCCATTTCATGTCTTGTTTGGTGCAGGCAACGTCAGGGAACTGACACTTGTGCAACTCGACGAATTCTACCGCAACGAGATCATTGACGAGAGCACTCTCGTCTGGACGAAGGGGATGACCGCATGGCAATCCCTTGGCCAAGTTGCTGGAATCGACGACACCGCTTCTGTGGAACTTCCGACGGTGCCGCAGCGGCCAATCGCGACGCAACCGATCGTTGTCCCGGTGGCTAGGACACAACCGGTCATTGTTCCGGTGCTCACGACCCCTCCGGTCGCGTTCAGCATCGAACCACCGCTGTATGCCGAAGCAGGCCGTGGCTGGCGTTGGCCGTTCCGGTTGGCTTTAGCAGCCGGTGTGGCATTGGCGATTTTTCGCAACGATTTAGCCTACTCTATTGTCAACGGGACGGCGCTAGCACGAAGCTACACCCAGGCGGAAGCTTCAGTCCTCGGCGGACCAAGCTTCGGAACTCTGCGCTCCGTAGAAACTTTCATCGCCGACTGCGGTGGGCACCTCGAGCCAGTTCGCCTCCCCGTGGCGGTGACACAGTATGCTGATGCGCAGAAGCAATTTGCTGCGGCCGCGAAAACCAAGTCTTCAGCTGAAGCGTCGGGCGTGAATCCATCGAGCGGCTCAACTGTGACATCCCCCGTCGCTGAGCACGTTACTGGTGCGTCGAGTGGCACCGCTGCCTTGAACCAAGCTGCGGTCGCTTCTGCGCCTGCGAGTGGCGCCGCCAGCGAACTTGGCGCCACCAAGGCCAAACCAGTGGCGGATTTATCGAAAAGTGTGGCCGCCACTATCGGGAAAATGCCAGTCAAGCCGGCTGCATCACGGATGAAGGCGAGCGCGCGACCGGCGAGGAAAGGTTCGTCATCGAGCAAGGGCGGGTTACGTTCAGGTGGCAGTTACTTCGACCCATTGAACCCGACCCTGTAGCCCGCGCCGCCACAGCGCTGCTCCAAACGCTGTACTCTTGCGCAGTTAAAACGAGTAAAAACTACGGCACCGTCGGGCAAAAAGAGGATTTGCTCTGGGCGTGCTTGCTCGATCGTTGTAACAGGCAGAGGTGCGCTCGTCGCAACGACACATCCTAATTTCTGCAGTAACGCTCGTGGTGCTGCTCTTGGGGGTAATGGCCGCAGCGCCTTGGTTAGCGACACACGGGATTGACCACGTGGCAAAGGCCAGGGGTTGGAACGTACGCGTCGAGGGCAGACGGATCGGTTGGCGCGGCATTTGGTTTGATCGAATCGAGATCAAGGCATCACAGCAGGCCTCGCTGCTTGCCGAAATCAATCACACCTGTATTGGTTGGTCATCGGTCTTCGGTACGCGCAGACTAAGCGTTGGCTCAGGCCGACTAGAACTGACTGGTACCGCTGACGAGCTACGCAAGCTCCTGAATGCTCGTGGCAACGCGGGCACGACGGGCAGCTTGGGGACTCGCGATATTCAATACGACGCTCACCACCTCGACGTCGAATGGCGCGAGCGTGCCGAGCTGCCAAACCAAGTGAGCATCCGGAACCTCGAAGTTCACAAATCCGATCAAGGGGTTACTGCACAAGCAGCAACTCTTGTGGCTAGACGCGGTGCTGCCGTCGTGGAACTAAAGGGTGCTGTCGTCAAGCCCAAGGACGAGCCGCGTTCGGCATCGACTGTCGACGGCGAGCGACCACCGTGGCACCTTGTTGCCGCCGAAGTTCTCGTACAATTCGACGCGTCGTCGAGCGTTGATTCGGCGAAAGACACGCACAAAGCGGAGCAAGCAAAGCACGACGATGCGCCTCGGAGTAGCGCGCCAATAACCGAAGGAGCTTCCAAGCAAGGCGGCGCATCACCGGCGGCAAGGGCATTGCCCGGCGGCAGTGCATTGCGCCCCGAAAATTCAGTCCAGAAGCCGCGCCTCGCCGCCGCGAGCGCTAAGCCAAGCCCGCACTCAGCATTTTTCCCTGGGTTGGTTTGGCTTCTCGACGAAGTGGAGCACCTGAAAACAGACATGGCGGTCAGTGCTGCCGATAGCAACGCTCGAGGAGCGAATTTCACTGATCGGATCGCGGTCGGCACAGCCTTCGAGTCCCCCGCGCTACGTGTCAGAGTCGTCGATCAAGGCCAGAAGCTTGAGCTCGGTCCTTGGCCACTCCGGGCGGAGCGGGCAGAGCAGGAGTACAACATCGAGGTCTCCCAGAATGCCACGGTGGAACAATCGGCGTTGACCGCGAAGCTGGCGCTGACCGAAAGGTTGGAACGTGGAAAACTCACTCTTGCGGTTGGGCCAATCACGCTGCCTCAACTGGGAGCCACCGAAGGTGACTTTGGTCTCGAAAATATCGCAGCGACCCGCCTTGAAATAGATGCGCGCGCCGAATTCGAATCTGCAAGCGGCGAACTCTCGGTTGAATCAAAGGGTTGGGTGGAACACCTCTCGCTTCGACAACCCTACCTGGCCCGGGAAACCGTCAAGAACATTGGGTTCATGTGGGAGGGCGCCATCACGCTCGACGCCGCCAAACGACAACTCAAGAGCAATCTCTTGCGCCTGTCGATTGGGCCGGTCAGCGCGAAGTTGCGCGGCACCGTTGAAGTCGGTCGCGACTATCAATCGCTCACGGGTAAGTTGGATGTTCCCTTGGCGGCCTGCCAAGACCTTTTCAACGTACTGCCGGAAGGGCTCGCTCCGCACCTGCGCGGGTGGCGCCTCGAACGGAGCTTTGCCCTGCAATTGAACGTGGCCTTCGATTCACGCAAGCCAAATAAAGCGTCAGTCGGGCTAACGCTGGACAATGGCTGTCGCGTTGTCTCAGTGCCGAACGAAGTAGCGCCCCGTCGCTTCGAACAACCCTTCGCACTCGACGTCGAGGATGAGCAGGGTGCGGTGCAAGCCATGGGTTTTGGTCCAGGCACATGGGGTTGGACACCGCTTGTTGCGGTTTCGCCATACATCGAAAGTGCGGTATTGGTGTGTGAAGATGGGCGATTCCTCTACCATGATGGCTTCGACCGAGAAGCGATCCAGAACTCAATCCGTGAAAACTTGCGAACGATGAGATTTGCTCGCGGCGGGAGTACCGTCTCGATGCAACTGGCGAAGAACCTCTACCTACGTCGAGACAAGACCGTGGCGAGGAAGCTGCAAGAGGCAGCACTGACGATGTTGCTTGAGCAATCATTCAGCAAGCGACAGCTACTTGAACTCTACCTCAATGTCATCGAATTCGGACCGGGGATCTATGGTATTGGCCCGGCGGCGAAGCACTACTTCGAAACGACGCCCGAGCGGCTCACACTCGCGCAGTCGTTCTTTCTTATGTCGATTTTGCCCAACCCAAAGGCTCAGCACTTTGGTTCTGACGGCTTTGTGCGACCAGGTTGGATGAACTTGTTGCGCAACCTGATGACGATCGGTCACAAGCGAGGCCATTTTTCCCAAGCGGAACTGGAGGCTGGACTTGCTGAACAACTTGCCTATCGGGTCCAAGGCAACCCCGTGCTCGCCCCAACCCACCGCATGTTGCAAATTCCTGGGGCTGCGCTCGACGATGAGGCGACGCCTCGACTTGGTGACGACGAATAGTCGCTGCTACTTCTGACCGTCGGCGCGCAATGCCGCGAAGAATCGCTGCAAGCGAAGAACACAGGCGTCTCGGAGAACTCCGTCCAGCGTCTGAAATCGGTGATTGAGGCGGTTGTCGCTGCCGATTGTAAAAACACTTTGAACGCCGCCGGCTTTGGGATCGATGGCGCCGTAGACGACTCGCGAAATGCGGGCGTTCACCAAAGCGCCTGCGCACATCGCGCAGGGTTCGAGCGTGCAGTAAAGAGTTGCTCCTTCGATGCGCCAGTGCCCGACCTTCTGGGCTGCAGCTCGGAGCGCAACTATCTCGGCATGCGCGGTTGGATCCTGATCCAATTCCCGACGGTTTCGTCCGAGGGCGAGCAGTTGGTCGTTGCCGCCTATGATCACCGCGCCAACGGGGACGTCTCCAGCGAGTGCGGCGAGATCGGCTTCGGCCAGGGCCGCGCCCATCCAGAACTCGTCGCGTTGTTCGTTGGTCGTCACGGTACCCCAGACGTCAATAACCGCAGCGAAGCGCCGTGCCAAGGGGGCACGCTCCCGCCGACCAAGGCTTTCTTGTGGCATGATCTGCAAAACGCGTGCTATCGGCAGGTCAGCGCTCAAGCTGAGCATCCTGTTCACCTGAGCAGTCCCACTTTCCAACTCGGAACACTCCTCGGTCTGGAGCCACAACATTGCACGTCGCTTTGGCAGGTTGCCTCGCTGGATTGCTCCACGTCGTCTCTGGCCCCGACCACCTCGTTGCCGTCGCGCCTCTGGCGATGAAGCGGCCGCTGCTGGGGTTGCGCATTGGTCTTACCTGGGGGGTAGGGCACGCATCGGGAGTTATCCTGGTTGGACTCGTCGGGGTAGTGCTGCGCACCTTCGTTGAAATCGAGCTGCTCTCGCGGTTTGCCGAGTTCATCGTTGGTTTCGTGCTCATCGGCGTTGGGATTTGGGCCATCTTTCAGATGCGCAAGGTAGTGTTGCATCGCCATCCCCACCAGCATGACGCACTCTCGCTGCCGCCCGCGCCAGCACCCAATGAGCACGCCCACATCCACGTTCATGTCGATGGCAAGACCCACGACGAACGCTCGCACCATCGGCATCATGCACGTGGGTCATACTTGGTCGGACTAATCCACGGTGCCGCTGGTACGGGGCACTTGTTGGGTGTGGTGCCTTCTTTGGCGCTGCCACCGCTTGCTGGTGCGCTCTACCTCGGTTGCTATGGCGTTGCGGCGATCGTTGCTATGGGCGCGTTTGGTCTGGTGATGGGGCTCATTGGCAATCGACTACAACCGCACGTCTTGCGGCGTACCATGCTTGCCTGCGGCATTCTCGCAATTGGGCTTGGTATCTTTTGGTTGGGGGCGGCGGGACAAAAGCTCATCTAACGAAACTCTGGCGCACACGGATAGTTACTCGTAGCGCAGTGCTTCGATTGGATCGAGCAACGAAGCCTTTCGTGCGGGATAGAGGCCGAAAACAATCCCGACACTGGCACTGAAGAGCGACGAGTAGACAATCACTTCCGGTTGGATCAGCATCGCCCAACCGAATTTGGAGGCGAGCCAGGTCGCGACGCCTAGCCCGAGCCCAATCCCCAGGGCACCACCCACGAGCGACAATACCAGCGCTTCCACCAGGAATTGCAGCAAAATATCGAACGGTTTGGCTCCAATCGCCATGCGCAGCCCAATCTCGCGCGTTCGCTCGGTGACGCTCACCAGCATGATGTTCATAATTCCGATCCCGCCGACCAATAGGGACACCGCCGCGACACTAGCGAGCAGCGTCGTCATGGTGTCGGTGCCCTCCTGCTGGGCGCTGGCAATCTCGCTCAGATTGCGGATCGAAAAGTCATCTTCGCCATTGGCTGGCAGTCGATGGCGGTCGCGCAATAATGCGGAAACCTCGGTCTGTGCCCGTGCAGTAGCATCGCTCGAGACGGCCTGAATGTAGGCGCTTCCTTGCAAAAACCGACCAAGACCGCCCTGGATCTTCTGAGCGAATGTGGATGCCGGAATGAATGCAGCGTCGTCGTAGTCCTGCCCGTTGGCAGACTGACCCTTCTTCGTGGCAACAGCTATTACCGTGAACGGGCTATTGCCAATGCGTACGGTCTGCCCAACTGGGTTGCCATTCGGGCCAAACAGCTTGTCGACCACGGTGTACCCAAGGACAACGACCTTGGCGCCCAGATCCACATCTTGCTGGGTGAAGATGCTCCCCGATTGCATCGGCCAAGAACGAATCGAAAAATAGTCAGGGATGGTGCCGGTTACCTGGGTAGACCAGTTGCCGTTGTCCCCTACGATGCTCTGATTGGCGCGAAGCTGTGGCGCGACCGCCTTGACACTCGAGATCTGGCTCCGAACAGCTTCCAGGTCGTCGTAGGTCAAGGTCGAGGCGGAGCCGAACCCACCTCGAACGCCCCCGGCATTCGAGGAGCCGGGCATCAAGATGAGCAGATTAGTACCCATAGCTGCGAAGGCCTGCTCGACCTGCTGCTTGGCGCCCGCGCCAATCGCCATCATGGCAATGACTGCTGCGACACCGATGATGATGCCAAGTGTTGTCAGAAACGAACGCATCTTGTTGCGAATGACCGCGCGCAATGCAATGCGAATGACCAAAAGGGGATTCATGCGGAAGCCTCCGAGGGACGCAAGTCTGCCGCAGCCTGGCGTGGCTCCTGGCGTCGATCCGTGACGATGCGCCCATCGCGCACGACGACAACACGTGTCGCGTACTCGGCAATGTCGGGCTCGTGGGTCACCAGCGCTACAGTAATGCCTTGAGCGCCGAGTTCCTGAAATAGTGCCATGACCTCGATGCTTGTCTTCGAATCCAGGTTGCCCGTCGGTTCGTCGGCAAGAATGATCTTTGGTTCGGTAACGAGGGCGCGGGCAATCGCGACTCGCTGTTGCTGGCCACCAGAAAGTTGGCCTGGGTGGTGAAAGATGCGTGCGCCAAGCCCCACCCGTTCGAGGGCGCGTTTGGCGCGCGCATGCCGCTCACCCGAGCGTACACCGCGATAGATGAGGGGCAATTCCACATTTTCGAGCGCGCTCGTTCGCGAGAGCAGATTGAAGTTCTGAAAAACGAACCCCAACTGCCAATTGCGCACGGTTGCCAGATCGTTGCGATCGAGTTTCGACACGTCATGCCCGGCCAGCATGTACTCGCCCGAGCTCGGACGATCGAGACAGCCCAACACGTTCATCAAGGTTGACTTGCCTGAACCCGAAGGCCCCATGATGGCAACGAACTCGCCTTGCTCAATCGCAAGGTTGACGCCATCGAGCGCGCGCACTTCGACCTCGCCGGTGGCGTAGATTCGGCGGACCTCCCGCATTTCTACCAGCGCTTCGGTCATCAGAACATGCGCCCCATTCCAGGTGACTTTGCGGCGCTGCCCGACTTGTTCTGGCCCGCACCCGCGCCGGAAGAATTGCCCCCCGACTTGCCGTTTATGTTGGCATCGACCACGACCAGATCGCCAGCCTTGAGCTTGTCACCCAGCACCACCGTGTAGGTGCCGTCAGTGAGACCAACTCGTATTGTGAGGGCTTCTGCGCTGGGGCCTTTTGGGATCCAGACTGTTTTGAAATCAAGTGACCCTGGCCGCCCGCCACTGCGTCCACTGGGCGTATCTGCACCGCTCGCAACGAGATTGCTCGATGTGATTGCCGACGGATCCGCAGCGGGTTCCCGCGTCGAACCGTCGGGACGCGTCGAACTGTCGGGACGCGTCAAACTGTCGGGACGTGTCGAACCGTCAGGACGTGTCGAACCGTCGGGACGCGCACGAGCGGATCGTTCTGGCGCCTTGAGATTGGCTTCCATCGGTGGATTGAAGCGGAGCGCCGCGTTTGGCACGGCGAGTGCATCGTTGCGTTCCGAATAGTTGATGGTTACGCTCGCGGTCATGCCCGGTCGAAGTTTCAGATCCGCATTGTCAAATTCGATGATCGCCGCATAAGTAACGACGTTTTGCACCGTCGTGGCAGCATTGCGGATCTGAACGATCGAACCCTGAAACTTCTGTCCTGCGAAGGCATCGACCGAAAACGACGCCTTCATTCCGGCTGCGAGCCGACCTACGTCGCTTTCCGAGACGCTAGTGGCTACCTGCATCTTGTGCAGATCTTCGGCTATGGTGAAGATGGTTGGGGCTTGTAGCGACGCAGCAACGGTCTGACCCACGTCGACGCTGCGTGAAATGACGGTGCCGTCAATAGGTGAGACGATGGTCGTAAACGACAGGTTCGTCTGCGCAGTCCTTAGGGTTGCGGCAGCCTGCTGGAGGTCGGCTTCAGCCGTGCTGATCTGCGTCTTGGTAACAGTCGTATCCGTTTCGGCTGCATCAATGTCCGACTGCATCGCCAGTTGTTCTGCCCCCAATGACTTGAGGCGAGCTAGCTTCTTCTCGGCGAGGTCAGCTTGCGCCTTCGACTTGGCGAGTGCTGCCTTGGCAGACATATAATTCGCTTGCTGGCTCGCGAGCGCCGCTTCGAACAACGTAGGATCGATCTTAGCAACGACCTCGCCCTTCTTGACGGTTGAATTGTAGTCAGCAAATAGCTTCTGAATGCGCCCTGAAACTTGCGAGCCGACCAGAACCGTGACTCGTGCCTGAAGGGATCCGGTCGCCGTGACCTTGCCCACGATGCTGCGCTTCTCAATCGGTGCAGTTTGAAAGGTCACGGGCGGTGGCTGATGGGACTTCTGGTATTGCCAGTAGCCATAGGCAGCCCCGCCGAAGCAAAGTGGCGCGAGCAACCAAAGCACCGAACGAAATTTGGACTTCTTACCTATTGGGGGTGACGTATTTACCATGGACAAACTGCTAGGCTCATTGCTGCGTAGATCTGCGCTCGCACCAATTGGAATTGCTGCGTTACCAAATTGATCTCGAATTGACGCAATGCGGTTGCGGCAGTTACTAGCTCAAGACTGGTTGCCGACCCAGCACGGAACATCTTCTGCGACATATCGTCGACCTGTAGGGCGGCGTCCCGGGCCTGTTTCGCGACGGCAACTGCGTTAGTGGCGACATTGACCGCGCGCTCAGCCTGCTTGATGTCGATGGTCGCGGAACGCTCGAGGGCCTCCCGGTTCGCACCCGCCTGCTCGGTCGATGCACGTGCCGAGCGAAGTGCCCCGTAGCGGGCGCCGCCTTCCCAAAGGGCCCAGTTCAAGGTGGCCTGAATGTTCCAAGTGACTGGGGGCGCTAAGGCGGAATGGGGCGTGGTCGTTCCAAGCGCGCTCGACAGACTGACGGTTGGAGCAAACTGCAGTTTTACGTTGGTAATTTGGCGGTCCGCAAGGTTTCGTCTCTTTTCAAGCACGGCGACGTCGGCACGTTCACTTAAGCTCGACAGTGACCTGCAGCTGGCTCGCGTATCGTTGAGCAATTCGTCCAAGTTAAGGTCAGGCCGTACGCCAACCGCTTCGGAAAACCCTAGGGCGAGGCCCAATGCTTCGCGCGCTTGGCGTAGCGACTCGTCGCCGTTCAAAATGCTCGAGCGCGTCGAGATCACGTCCTGATTGGCGCGCTGCAGATCGAGAGCAGTTGCAATCCCATTGCGGAATTTGGCAGAACTCAGCGCCTGGCGCGTCAGTGCGGTAAAAAGGCCGTTGCGGTTGAGCTCAGCAACGCGTTCGGCCGTAACGACTGCCACGATGGCATTGGCGATGCCGAGCGTCAGTTTGCGCTTCAGATCTTCGACGCTTAGGTGGGCGACTTCTTCCCCAACCTTGGCCGTCCCGATAGCGTACCACGCCGGAAGGTTGACGATGGGCATCGTGAGCGACAGGTTCGCTGAAGCTGTATCAGCCGTGGGCGTTGAGGTCGTACGCACGACAGGGTTGCCATTCAGATCGGGCGAGGTTGACAGGGTCGTGCGCTGGACTAGCTGGTGATTGTAGTTTGCTCCAACATTCAGGCTGGGTAGCACTGAAGCCAACGCTATGCGGGAACTGGCTTCGGCCTTGGTGACGTCGAGCAACGCAATACGCAGATCGAGCGAGCGAGCCTTGATGAGCTGGATCGCCTCTTGCCAAGATTGGAGCGTGCGCGCGGCGGGTGGCACGACTGTCAACATAGGATCCGCGGCGGCCATAGGCACCGATGGTGTCGACACCGCAACTGCTGGCGCCGCGGGCAACGATGGTCCCGCGTCGGGGGCTCCGGATAGTGAATCAAGTGCTAGTGGCGCAGCTGGCGCGGGCGCAATTTGGGGTACCGAAGGAGGTGCATCGGCCGCACGCACGGGCGACGTAGCCACGACGGACCAAACAAAAATCGCCAGCAAGTAGGCTGACCGAAGCTGAGGCACCGGTCGTTGGGCTGCAAAAAAGCACAAGCGAGAGCTCATGGTAACATGACCAGTGTATAACGAAGGCGCACAAGTCTCGACTCGGCGAATCACGGCGCGACTCTACATCCTGATGTGCCGATCTGCCAATCAAACCCGATCTATTCGCATAGCAGGTCTGGTTGAGCGCCAGCCGGACCTGCGGTAGAACCTGCCGCGTTCGCCACGAAATGAAAATTCATGAAGACGAATGCCGTTCGCTTGCTCGAGTCTGCCAAGATCGAATTTGAATTGCGTAGTTACGCAGTCGATCCCGAAGACTTGAGCGCCGAGACGGTAGCCCGAAAGGTAGACGTACCGATCCGTCAGGTCTATAAGACGCTAGTCTGTCGCGGTGAACGGTTTGGTGTCATGTTTGCAGTGGTGGCTGGTGATACTGAGCTAGATCTGAAGGTGCTCGCACGTTCAGCTGCCGATCGGAAATGTCAAATGGTTGCACTCAAAGAAGTGCAACCATTGACAGGGTACATCCGTGGAGGCGTTACGGTTATGGGAGCCAAAAAGACATATCCGGCATTCGTAGACGCAGACATTACGCTCCATCGACACGAGCGCGTATCTGCGGGAATGCGCGGCCTGCAGGTGATCCTCGCGCCGGCGGACTACCTGCGTGTGACGGCCGCGTCGCTGGTTCAAGGCTTAGGGCATCGCGACTAGGCCAAGGTGCCAGCGTCGCGGCCACACACCTCTGCCTACCTTGGAGCAAACGTTCCTGACGGCTTTTGTCGGCCGTGGTTTCGACCGTATTGCCTGGGGCGGCTGTCTTGGTTCGCTCCCCTGGCTCGTATCGATGAATCGACGAAAAGTCATCGCACTTTTGATGAACTCGGAAGGTCTCCGTGATGACTATCAGGGGGGCCTGCGGCGAGGTGTCGAGCAGGCCTGCGCCGAGTGCGACGCCGACCTGTGGGTCGTAGCTGTTCGCGCAGACTTGAAGCCGCGCGATTTCGCGATTGATCGACTACTTGACGTTCTCGGATCGGAGCGGATCGACGGCGTGATTTTGGCGTCGGGGTGTATTGCGACGTGGGTGTCAGCGAGCGAAACCGTTGAACGCTTGAGACAGCGTGGTATCAAGAGCATCTGTAGCGTCGGACACAGCTGCGAGAGCCTGCCGAATCTTGTAGTAGACAACCACGGCGGGGTGTCTAGCTTGGTCGAGCATCTCGTTGACGAGCACGCCCGACGCCAATTCGTGTGCATTGCCGGGCCCGTCGAGCACGAAGAAGCTGAACTGCGCCTGCAAGGCGTGGACGAGACGCTTGCGCGTCGGGGCATTTCTTTCGAGAGCAGCCAGGTATTTCGTGGGGATTGGACCATCGCTTCTGGCACAGCGGCCATGCAGGAGTTCGTTCGCAAGAAAGTGCCCTTTGACGCAGTGTTGGCGGCCAATGACGATATGGCGCTCGGTGCCATGGCAGTCTTACGTGCGACGGGGCACCGCTGTCCCGAGGATGTGTCCGTTGTGGGCTTTGACGATGCAGCAGCAGCCAGATTCAGTCATCCACCGCTGACCACCGTGAGCCAGCCGCTCATGCGCTTGGGGATCCTTGCGGTCAAGCGCCTCGTGGACGGGTGGCACGACGGGTCTGCCCTCGGGACGCTGACGTTGGACACCGAGTTGATTCTTCGGGAATCCTGCGGTTGCCACCCGACCCACCACTTGCAAGAACGCGGAACCAATGCGCGAAAACCTCGGGTGCGCCGTCCACCCCACGAACAACTTCGCGAATTGTTACGCCCAATCTTCCACACCGAGACTCAGCGCGATCGGTATGCTGTAGAATTGGTCGAGGCAGCTGGGGCCGAAGCGCGAGGCAAGCGAGGCACCTTGACACGCGTCCTGAACAGCATGGTTCAGCGGATTCCGTACCCACACGCCCCGCTCTATGAGCTTCAGCGCATCATCACCTGCTTGCGCGACGCCGTTCTCAGCGATGGTGCCAACAGTGACATTGAAGAGGCGTTTCACGCGGCACGGGTCTTGGTTGGTAGTCATGCCTACCGGCGCGAGGGCGAAACCCGTTTGCGCAATGAGTACCTGCTCGAAGAATTGCGATTCAGTTGGGAACGCCTAGCAACGTGCTTGAGTTTGCCGGATCTGCGCCGAGTGATCGTCGCAGAATTGCCCCACTTTGGCATTGTCAACGCAGCGATATCGCTCTTTGATGACCACGACGTGACGCTCTTAGTGCCACTGGTGTGCATCAAGGATGGGGTGGACCAGCCATTGCCGGAAGAGCCCTACCCGGCAGCCCTGCTACTTCCCGATGAAGCGTTGGATTCGAGCAAGCGTCGCTCGCTCACCGTGTTGCCGCTCACCTTCGAGTCGGAATACCTCGGGGTCGCGGTGCTGGAACTCCCGCAAGGGCTCGAGGTGTACACGCTCTTGAGGGAGCAAATCGGCAGCGCGATCAAGGCTGCGGCATTGCATCAGCAGATCCTCACCAAGGAACGTTTGCACGCCCAAGCGCAGGAAGATAAGCGTGTTACAGCTGAACGACTGCGGTCTTTGAGCTTGATTGCTGGTGGGGTAGCCCACGATCTCAACAATGCCTTGGGACCGCTCGTGGCCCTGCCCGAAGCGATCCTGAACGATTTGGCTCGCGCTGTCGGGGCGGCTGTTCCAAGTGAAGTGATCCAGGATTTGGAGATGATCCGAGCGGCCGGGCAGCGCGCGGCACTGACGATTCGCGATCTTCTGGCGCTTGGTAGACCCGCCGATCCCCCGCAGGGGCTGGTAGAGCTCAATCGAACCTTGAAGCAGGAGCGCAGCGCGCTTGGTTCACTTTGCGAGCGAGATGCTCGAATCGAAATTCAACTCGAGTTGAACCAAGAGCCCCTGCTGGTCGTTATTGACAAGATTCATCTGCTGCGTGCCATCACCAATTTGGTCATCAATGCCGCTGATGCCATCGAGGGCAACGGCACCATAACGGTTCGGGCTCGCCGAGAGCAGATACAGGCTCGCATCGACGGGATCGAGCCGGTAGAGCCGGGGAACTATGCAGTTATCGAAGTGGTAGACACCGGCCAGGGCATTGCCGAACAGCATCTTCCGCGCATCATGGAGCCGTTCTTCTCGGCAAAACAGCGCCAAGGGATCAACGGCACTGGACTTGGCCTGGCGATTGTTCACCGCATCGTCAAAGACGCCAATGGCTACCTGCACGTGACGAGCAAACTCGGGCACGGTACCACGTTCAGTATCTATTTGCCGTTTCAGTCGGAGCTCGAGTGTCCCGAGAGTACTCGGCCAGAGCCTTCCATTGGTGGTCACGAACGCATACTGGTTGTCGACGACGAACAGGTGCAGCTGCGCACGGCCCGTCGTGTTCTCGAACAGTTGGGCTATAAAGTAACGCTAGTGAATTCGGGGCGAGAAGCCGTCGAGCTATTCCGCACTCGGTATCCGCACGATCCTTTCGATTTGGTGATTGTCGACATGGTGATGCCGGGCGAGCTTAACGGCATCCAGACCATCGAGCTAATGCACCAGATCCGCCCAGGCCAGCGGGTACTCATTGCCAGTGGCTACGCGCCAGATCAAATGGACGAGACTGCCGCCGATCGTGGGCTGCCCTGGCTGGCAAAGCCCTATACAAGTGCAAAACTCGCGGCGCTGGTGCGTTCCGTGCTGGTTGCTCCCGCTTCGAACCAGCCCGAGCGAGGGTCGCTGAGTTCGCCCCAGAACTAGCGGGCCTTTCCTTCGCCCCTCACGCGTGCTTCTCCGCTAGCCGCCAAGACTTGCCGTGAGCTCCGCTTCGATCATGACAATGTTGCAGCGGCGGTCGCGCAGGGCAACTGCCGCGCGGTAACCTGGGCCAACGGAGATATCTCGCATCGACCAGTGAGGTGGCCCCTCAGAGGTGTCTTGTGCCCAAACTAAATGAGCCTCTTTGCGCGGATCCACCTCAACTTCGAAGGCACCGAGGTCGAGAGCGAGGCCAAGGCCCAGGGCCTTGATATAGGACTCTTTACGTGACCACGTGGCAAAGAAGGCCAATTGGACCAGTTCTTGCGGGAGCGCGTCCAACCGCGCGGCTTCGCGCTCAGAGAAGAAGCGCTGAGAGATCGCCTGCCAGTCATCAAGTTTACGGATCTGCTCGACGTCGATCCCGACCTCGGTCCCTGTCGTGACAGCAATCAGGCACTTTTCACCTGAGTGCGACAGATTGAACCGAATCTCCGTCGCATGACCTGGATCGATTTGTGGCTTACCATGCGGACCCTCGACGAACCGAATGTCGCTCGGAAAAGTATCGAGATATCGTGCCAATGCCAGGCGAACATTACCGTGGCTGGCGACATATTTGCGTTTCAGCGCTGGCGTTGCGAAGCGCTTGGCCTGAGCCAATTCGCGATCATCCAAAAGTTTGAGCAACTCGGCCAAGTCGTCCTCGCCGAAGAGTAGATCGACTTCATAGACGTGAACGGTGGAGGCTTCGAACTGTTCATTGAAAGAAATGCTTGGCAGTGTAGCCATGGACACACACGACTCTAGCATGCGTCGATGCAGGCCCTGGTTGCCTAAAATGGACGATTTGGCTTCTTGCGTTTATAAGTGCGCCAATCAACTAGCGAATTAATGCGGCTTGCGATCAAGGGTCTTGAGGGGAGAAGCTGCGGCGGACTCGCCGGCTAGCTCGGAATTGGCCGCCGTCCATAAACTTGCGACTCCGTTGGTCGACGACGACAACACCGCTCTGCCGGTACGGGTATCTTCCGGCCAGCCCGTTGTCCTTGGGATTGGCTCTGGATCCGCAACGCTCATCGACCATTCGAGCAAGCCGCGGGCGGCATTCTGGGTGAGCGCCCGCGCTCCCATTCGGTGGCCGATGGCTGAGTGCGCGTGCCGTTTTGTGGACCTTCAATCTTTGCTGAAGCGGGCGAAAGTTGTGCTTATTATGAGCGAATGTCTCAACGGTTCGCTTCAGCCTGGTCGGTCTGTCTCATGGCACAGTGGCTTGTTGCTTGTGCAGCGCACCCGGTAGCCGCGCCGAAGACGAAGGAATCGCACGCCCGGGTGCTCTCGACACGCACGGTACGTACGGAGGTAGAGGGTCCAAGCGTAAAAACCATTGGCCAACGCTTGGGTCCGAATACGCCAGAATTGCTTAGTGACCTCGAAGCGACGGTGATCGGCGTTCAGCGTGTGAAGAACACGAGCTACCTGCGGGTGAGGAATTCGAGCCCCGGTCCGTGGTTGGAACTTGGTGCAATACTTGCTCACGCGGAGTGCTCGCCAAGGCAAGTGTGCCAAGTTGCTGAGGCGGTGCACACCGCGCAGCCAATGCCAGCTTCACCGAAGAAGGCATCGGGTGCAGGCAATTTGCGTGCGGCAGGTGCAAGCCAACGTGATATGTCGCGAACGCAGGAATCCGAGCTATTGATTCGGCTTGGCGATTCGGCCGCGGCGGAAGGACTTCAAGCAGTGACGCTGCAGTCGTATCGCGCGCACCGTGGCGGTTTGCAGCGACGGATCCTGATCCATGGCATGGATACCGCGCCCAAAGACGGCGGCCTGCAAGCCGCGTTTGCCCTGAGTTGGGCCGAGTTCGTTGGTCAGTTTGCGGACGACGAACCGTTGGCAGCCTTTGTGGCCGCAAGAATGTCGAGGTCGGTGGCTGGCGGTAAGTTGGCAAAGGATATCGTGCGTGGGCGCTCACACACACGCTCGGATCTGGCCGATCTAATGGAATTCTACACTGGAAGATCGGAGGTCCGTCGGACATTGCAGACCGACCGCGGGCTTGGCATCGCGGCCCAGGCGCAACCGAATACGATTGCCATCGCATCGATTCAAGGTGTCGAGCACGAGGAGCGAGACTACCGAAAATTGCTTAGCGCAGATACGGGAGCACGAACATTCGTTCCGCACCCGCTTGCCGCTGCAGTTCCGAGCGATGCCTTAGTCCTCGAGTTTGCCTCAATTCGCGATCTAGTGACCCTACCACAGCGTATTCAGCAAAGACTTGGTCAGATCCTCGGAGCCATCGAGTTGCGCCCAGGTGACGACAAGTTGCTCGAACGCTATCGGGAACAGCTCTTACTTGAGCAGACCTTTCTGGCGGAAAAATTGGGACACCTCGCCATCGGTGCGGCCGTATTGGTCATTGGGGATCCTTACTTGCGCGAAGGTTCGGACCTGTCGCTAGTGCTTCAGGTCAGAGAGCGACAGCTGCTCGAGACAGCGCTTGCCGGTTTCGTGGTCGCCGCTCGCCACGCGCACCCGGAGCTCGAATCAAAACAGATTTTGTTGGTCGATACTCCAGTTGCGGTGCATCAAACCCCAGACGGGCAACTTCGCCGCTTTCAAGCCTGGGTAGATTCCGAGTTGTTGCTTTCGAATTCGCGTCAAGCCATGATGAAATTGTTGGAACTGCGTCGGGACAAGTCCCGCAGTTTGGCCCAATCAGCCGACTACCAGTGGGCGCGCAGCATCGCGCCGTATGCGACTGAAGCCGAACAGGCACATCTGTTTTTTGGCGACGCGTTCGTGGAAAAGATCACTGGTCCGCGTTCGAAGATCCTCGAATCGCGCCGGATGCGCGCGCTCGCCGAGTTGCGAGCGGTCGAGTACGCAGCGCATCTGTTTGGGTGGATGCAGGGCAATCCGCCGAAGAGCTTGAGCGAGCTGCTCGCATCGGGCTGGCTTACGAAGTCAGATCTGGTCCATTTCGACGGCAGTCCGATCACTTTCGATCCTGCGCGAGGGGCATACAGTCGATTCGGCTCTTCGCAGTTGTTGCTGCCCATCGCCGACCTCGAAATCACGCAGGTGAGCAAGGCTGAAGCGGATGCTTACGCCCAATTCCGCTCGACTTACGAGCGCGGGCTCCGCGGCGCATTAGATCCGACGACATTGCGCTTCTTCCGAACGGCTGGTGACGACCAGTGGAGAACCGAGTTGCACATTTTGCCACTGACACCGACGGGTGAAATTGGCTCGACCTTCCGCGAAATCGTGCGCAGCGTCGGGCGCGGCGCAGTTGAAGCTGGCAAGAATCCGGAGGGTCTGCGGGTGGCTCTTGGGATCAGTCGCGAGTCGCCGCTTCGGGATTTGGCCACAGGCGCGATTCACGGCATGCTTAGTGAGCGCGAGTTGACGCTGGGATTTCTGGGAGACTGGGTCGAAGTCGGGCTCGCGGACGATCCGTGGTTGTGGAATTTCGCTGTTGCCGAGCACGTTGTACCGGAACTCGATGCGGCGAACGAAGAACGTTCCGAGTTCGGACTTGAACACAATCTCCAGCGATTGCCCGTATGGGCGGCCTTGCAGGTCAAAAGTCCTTTGCTGTTGACCGCGGCGCTCGCGGCAGTACGTTCGCAATCACTGGAGCGGCTCGGGGAATGGATCAAATGGCACGACGACGCGAAGTATCGTGGGCAAACGGTGACGCGAGTCGAGGTGCGTTTGAACGGCGAGGCAACTGCGCCGTTATCCATTCACTTTGCACTCGCGAATGACGTGCTCTTAGTCAGTATCAACCGGCAACTGCTCGAACGTCGTATCGATGAGGTACTGGCAGGGTTGCGACCCAAGGAGGCGAATGCCAAATCTGGTTCGAGCCAACTGGTGCTCTCCTTTGAAGGCGGCTCGACGCACTACCTGACCGACATTCTCGCGGCGGTTATCGACAGTGCGGGCATGGATGCGCATCGCCGAGCCTGCGTTGGGTTAGCGCTGCTTGCAGCTGGTTACGGCGAACAGGCTGCCAACGGAGTTGAGCGATCGAGCCTCGGTCTGCGCGTGCTCGGCTACGTTCCGGAGTCACCGGCGGGACCGGGCCTCAGTATCAAGAACGGACAATGCGAGCATCCGATCTACGGGACATTGTTCGAGCCACACCTGCCGGACGGCAGAGACGCAACTTCACCGCTGCATGCAGCCGCACGAAACTTGGCCTCACTACGCTTCGGGCTTTCGGTCGTTCCGCATGTCGGCGAGCAGGAATTCATTGGTCGAGCGGAAGTTGGTTGGAAATGACCGAGACATGCGCGAGCTTTCGCTACGCTACGCTCGCCGATCGTGACGAGGTAGTAACACTTGTCGAAAGTGCCTATCGCGGTGAGGTGAGTCGTGCTGGGTGGACGACGGAAGCCGACCTCCTCGGGGGCCAGCGGACGGATATCGAAGAGGTCTCGGGGATCTTGAGCGAAGCCTCGTCGCGCCTCTTGCTCGCGACCGAGGGCGTGAATATCCAGGGCTGCGTGCTACTGCGACGTGAGTCCGAGGCCGTTTACATCGGGATGCTCGCGGTACGTCCCGGGCTGCAAGCAAAGGGTCTAGGCAAGCAACTGCTCGCCGAGGCCGAGGCGTGCGGACGTCGCGAGTTCGACGCCAAGCTCGCGCGGATGACGGTCATCGCTCAGCGCCACGAGCTCATCGCTTGGTATGAGCGCCGCGGGTACCAAAAAACGGGCCACATCGAACCGTTCCCCTACGGTTCGCCGCGCTTTGGCTTGCCGAAGCGGGAGGATTTGATGTTTGTTGTGCTAGCCAAAGCACTCTAGTAACCGCTAGGTGTTCCTGAGCCGCCATTACCGGGTTGACCGCCGGTGAGCATCGCGATCCCATACAGCGTAGCGGGCGAAGAGCCGCCGGTGTTCGACGCTGCGGCGCCAGCACCGCCGGTGCCTGTGGGTCCGGTGCCGCCAGTCAGAGCGACGGCGTATTTGACGCCGTTCACTCCTCCGGTAGTTGTGCCTCCGGTGGTTGTGCCGCCTTGGCTTGCCCCACCGGTCATGACCATGCCGTATTTACCGCCACTGCTGAAACCGCCAGAGCCGGACTTGCCGCCGCTACCCACGACTCCGCCGGTTGGCGTAACGCCGCCGGTTGTATTCGTGCCGCCAGCGGCAGAGGTGCCGCCCCCGAACATGACAATTCCATAATCGAGAACCGACGTCATTCCGCCCAGGTTCGCGGTGCCCCCGGTTGCCGGCGTGCCACCGGATGCGGTTTTGCCGCCACTCGGCATAACGATTCCATACAAGACACCAGAGGTCATCAGTCCGCCGCTTCCGACGGTGTTCGTTCCGCCACTCACCTGGTTGCCGCCCTGCGAAGCCCCACCGGCAGTGCTGCTGTTCGTCCCGCCCTCGGCAGCGTGATTCGGTTCCTCGGCGTCTCCGCCACAACCGAGTAGGGTTAACGCCGCCCCCAGAGCCATCGGCGCGCCCAATCGTAGCTTGCACCAGTCCGCCCACTTCGGCAGGCGCGACTCAGCGCCAGGCTCGCTCAATTGGTCGAGATACTCCCGCAAAAGCTCCGCATGAGAAAGGTGGCCCATTCGGCAAGCATGAGCTCATTGGGGGCTTCAGGCAAGTGGCTGCGATGGTCACCCATTGTTACTGTAACTGCTGGTAATCTTATGGTTTATACGTCCTGGTGACGACCCACTGGCGCGATTGGGGCCAGCGCCTAAGCTACTCTGGCTTTTTCCCATAGCCAAGGTGCGCCGCGGAACCGAGCCGCACAGGGAACTGGGTGATCTCCTCCGCCAAGTAGTCACTCATGACCGCTTGCTGGCGCAGCCACTCGGGCTCGCCCAATCTGCGGCGCAAAAGTTCGATTGGGGCGCTGCCGCGGAACATCGTTCCAATGAGTGAGTCCAGATTCTCGAACTCAACGTCGCGGAACACGGGTTCGATGTGAACGTCAACGAAACCGGCGGCGAGCATCTCGGACTCGAACAGTTCTCGGTTCTCGAGAGTGGTCGCGTCGCGTTGTGGCGCGGGGCGAGATGGATCGGCAGTACGCAGTGCCGCGAACATCAGAGACATCAAGGGGGATTGATCGAGGGGCGCCCAACTCGTGACGAAGGCGCGACCGGAAGGCACCAGCACTCGGTGTAACTCGCGAAACCCTTGAAGTCGGTCAGGGAAGAACATTAAGCCGAACATCGAGAACCCGACGTCGAAGCTTGCGTCGGCGTAGGGTAGCGCTTGACCATCCCCAACTTCAACGACGAGGTTGGCTAGCCCAAGTTGACGCGCTCTTTCGCGACAATGCTCGACCATGGCTGCCGAAAAATCGACGGCGCGAACGAGGTTCACGTGGGGCGCTACGCGACAGGCGACGGTGCCAGGGCCAGCCGCAATGTCGACGACCCGCGTTGTTGGAGTCAATTGCGCACGCTCAATCGCAGGTTCGGCGAATAGCCCGAGCAATTGCATGGTGGACTGCACGTAGCCGTCAGCGACATAGTTCCAAGGATCGGGCAGAGCCAGCGGGTTGGTCACGCGTGGGATCTCACTCGGGATTGAGAATCGTGTCAATCGAGATCGGTTTCGGCAGCCAGCGCTCGCCTCTTCGTCACCGCATTCCTCCTGTCTGCGACTGAACACAATTGAACCACCTCGTCGTCTCCGAGCTCTTGCAACTGAATCGCCAACAGCATCGGGTCGGCGTTGGAGGCACTTGAGCCGCCGACGACCCAAAAACGGCAACCCAAGTCTACTCGGGTCGCTCGACCACGGGTGAACAGGTGTTCGGCACCTTCCACAGCGAGTCGGTTGGCGTGGCGCAGTACTTGACGCGAGACCCGCAAGGCCAAGCTTTCGGTGGACGTGAGCTGTCGACGATCCAAGTCTTGTGAACTCCATTCCAATGGCAGAGGCAACCCTCGCAGACAAGCCGGTACTCCGCGACCAACAGTGCGTCGAGGTTGCCAAATACGTAGCATTCCGTGTTTTGGTGACTGCCCGGATCGAGGTTGGCGACGATGTCAGGCAAAACGAATGAAGCGGCTTGCCCGCGCGTGCAAGTTCCCGCCGATTCGGCGCAGGGGTCGCCCGCGATAGCATCGTCTACCCAGCGCTGCTCGCTTTCGTCCCGCACTTGATCAACCGTAGCCAGCCCTCGCTCGTTTGTGAGCGCGCAGCCCATCAATACTCGCGCATATTGCGTAGCCGACAGATGAATGTACGTCGAGATCGGTGACCCGCTGGGCATCAGCTGACCGGAATAATATCTGCCCTGGAAGAATGACGAATAACTGCCGTTCGTGACACTGCGCAGGCATTCCGCGCCCTCCATGGGGAGGCTGGACAGGACCTGGTCTAGATCGCTGAATGCCACGATCGGGAAAACCGCCCGCTCGCTAATTCCCCAGACGCGATCGATGCCGGGCGCATACGGTAGATCTGGATTGAGGTCACCACTTTCATCGACATCCTCGTAAATCAGGATGCGCGGCGAAACCACGGGAGCTTCGATGGTTTGGGCGCCCGTGTGACATTCCAAATACGCCGTACTTGCGTCGGTGAGCGTCGGGCGCATTGACAATGGCGGCAGCGTGAGTGGGACGCGCAGTCGATCTTGGAGCAGACGAAGGCGCGTGTCGTAGGTGGTCAGCCAACGCTCGTCAGCAAGGTTGCCTCGCTGCCATGCCACGGCCAAGCGCAGGGGATGCAAAGGCACGGCATCGCGAGCACCAGTGACGTACACAGTCGCGACACCTGGCTCTGGCTCGTTTGGAGCGCCGGCATCGCAGCCAAACGTCAAAAGACACGACGCTAAAAGACACGACGTCAATGGCTCGACGAACTGTGCCGAGGTGAGCCATTGCCTGGTCTTCATAAGTACGCCTCGAGTGCCAGCAGGTAGAAATTCCCAGGCGCAAAGCGGCGCTGGACTGGATCGGTGGGTCGCTCGGCAGCTTGAACTTGCTTGTTCGTCAGGGATACCGAAAGCCGATGAGGTAGCAGCGACCAAGGGTAGTAACGCAGCCCCGCTTGATAGTAAACGTTCGTTGCCTGCCCCGGTGCGCGAAAGCCTTCCGACGTATAAACGGCGAATTTGGGTACCGTACTTGAACGCGCGAAGCGAACCCACAGCTCCGTGTTGGCAAAGACCTCGACACCGAATCCCACCCGACCGCGTCCTTCAGCCATGACCGTGTGCGACCACTGGTCGTAGGCAGGTGAGAGCCCGAAGTATTCGAACGGGTTCGTCACATACGCGTCTTGCTGCATCGGTGAGTTGAATGCCCAAGTTGGCGTGAGCATTCGATCTCGAGGACCAAAGCCGGCCTGGTAGAATCGGAACTGGTAGCCCAGGTGAATGGCATAGTCCGCGCGATCTCGCAGCAGCACATCCACGCGTCCGAGCACTCCGACCCGGGGTTGCTTGTCGACGCGATAGCCGAACTCGGTGGCCAATCGCAGCCACGGGACAATGGGCCAGCGGGTACCCAAGGTTGCATAGTACGCGTGTTGCTGTGTAGCGCCCGGCACTGGAGGTGCGCCAGCGGGTGGATCGTACTTTTGCCAGTTGACCAGGCCCAATTGCACCTTGCGCTTGAGCGCAGACAAACTGAGCGCCTCATAGTCGTCGTCGCTCCAATAGCCGCGGCCAGCGAATAGGTAGTCGAGTTCCCAGTCTTTCCAGCGTGCAATACCCCGGACGCCCTCGAGGGGCGCGCTTTCGAGCAGTAGCCCGTTTCCGGCGGTGACCCAACCCAGATCCGAACCCATGATGTCGAGCCGTACCGGATGGCGATCGAGGTTGAATAGATCCCGATACAGATGCAAGTTGAGCCCCGGGTGTACGAAACCCGATGCGCGATAGCCGTCGCTGGCGCTTGGATTGAGCATCAGCAGATTCAAGTTTACGTCGAGGCCTGCAAGCGGACGCACGCCGAGGAAGGTATTGGCCAGAAACCAGCCGTGGTAGCGACTTTGCTCAGAAGACGCATCCAGAACTTGCTGCGTGCCGACGCTGACGTCAGACAGTGCCGTGATGACCCCCCGGCGAGGCCCAAGACGGTACGAATTGCCTGAAGCCGACAGTTGCTCGAAGAGCTGGTGATTGACCGGGTGGCGATACAAGAGTGTCCAATCGTCACGACCGTCAGCCACAACTTCTGGTTCTGCAGCATGAACAATGCCGGCACGAGTTGATGTCGCAACCAGGCCAACCAACGCAACCCGACGCGCAGAACCGTTTATCCGCCGCCAGGCATCGCAAACAGGCTTCGTGAAGTTCTCGGAAAAATTGTTGAACACCCGCTCCATACACTAGTCGAAATCTGCGAAGAATTGCAACAGCGACGTGACTGGCGACTCCCGTAGTCTGTTCGCGCCGCTCGGGCAGGCAAATGAACTTCACCTCGGAAAGCGAGGCCTCGCAGCAGTGTGCCGAAAGCCACACCAATTATGACTGCGGCTTGCGGAAGTCACTGACTGCGTGCCGCCAGTCATGCGTCCGGAGGTGACCATAAGCTGCCACTTGCCGAAGAAAAGTGTCTTACAAATGTTAGCCACATTTGCGAAGCCACGCGGCGCCTCGTGACCCCATGGCGCTCGAAATGGTATCGACACTTCGTCGAGAAACGGCCAGGGCTCGACTCCAACAACTGCTTTCTACATCCCGACCAAGAACAACACCTTGAGTCGGCGCGCGCCCTTGGCGTCGGTGCCGTGGCTCACTGCCATGCCAAACCCTTTGGCGTTGCCCTGCACGAGCGCACCCTGCGCTTGGAACTGGCTGCTGTCGACCACGACCTGCCCGCCCACGGACACGCTTGACACCTTAGGGATTGGTGCCTTGACGAGAGACTCGGCGACGGACTTGGCGACAGGACGCAGATTGCTCTCTGAGAGATCCGTCTTCAGTTCGCTGAGGTGGTATTTGGCTAATGTATCGAGTTTGGGCAAGCGTGGCAAGGCGGGCAGGCCTGCCTGAGTGCGCTGTGCTTGGATCGACTTTTCGACAGCGAGCCCGGCTTCGGCTTCGCTTTCGGTTTTGCCTGGCGTGGCGAACATCTGCGTTACAACCAGATTGCGCGGGTCGTTGGGGCCGCCCTTGACGATCCCGATCCCGATCGAGGTGATGTCAGTCGCCATCAGGTTTTCGTAGTGGTGCGGGCTGCGCAAGAGGCCTTGCTCGGATTCGTCGATGTCTGGCGCCTCCGCCAAGTTTTCGCGCGATGTCAAAAACAGGTAGCCGGCGCGGGTAAGCCGCTGTTCGAGGTTGCCCCAGGTTGGCGAAAGATGATCGAAGAAGCGATGCTGATGCATGTCCGCCGAATGTGCCCGCGCAGCATTCGCCAGCCGCTCGTCGTAAACTAAGGGCGGCAAATGGTTCTGCTTGCGATCGCGATTGACCAGTTCGCTCATGCGGTGTTCGAGTGCGCGCACTTCGGGCGTTACCGTGACCTTGGGCAGCCCCGAGCCAAATGGCGGCAGCGGAGCAGACGAACCGCCACTTTTGGCACTTCCGCAGGCGGACATTACCGCGCCGCCACAAACCAAAAGAACCAGAAAATACCGACGCATACTGGGAATTTGGCGCAATCTGCAATTGAGACGGTGGTTCATCGCGCGGTCACTTGCTCTTCTTGATCACGCAGCGACCTGCGTCACAGCTCACGTTGGCGAGCGTGATCTGTTTGACTTCGCATTTTGATTCACCGCACACCGAATCACAGGGCACCAGCGAGGGCTTCGATGCCAGCACGGCCTTGCACGAGCAACAGTCGGCAAAGATCGAGCAGTCCTCGTTCTTCTTGCAGCCGGTCGCATCGACATCGGGTTCGGTCGCTGCGGGTTTTGCGGGCGCGTCAACGGCTGCAGCTACGGGCTCGGCACCGGTCGCAGCTGAGGCAGGCGGAGCCGCCGCGGCGTCGGGAACTTTCTGCGAACCGCCACAGGCGACGAGAATGAAGGCCGAAACCAACAGAGCACGAGCGCGCGATGAAATCATGCGTTGCACGATAGCAGCGTCAGCGAAAATGGGTGTAAATTCCGTCGGTGTGACCGTCGACCTCCCGCGGTACGGGCACAATTGACGCATTGGCAGCGCGACTTCAGCCATTTGCGGCGCTCGAAGAAATCGAATTTCCCATCGACGCCCAGCGTCGTGAGCGCCAAGCTCGTTCGCCACAGCCTTGTTCAGAAGATTGACGCTGATTTCGCGGTTCATCGGGAGCCTCAGTGAAGGAACACTACTGCGCGGTGCGACCGAAAAGTCGCTGAGGATTGTCGAGTGAGCGAGTCAATCGAAGCCCAGACTGGACTCGCACAAACATTGCGCGCTTCCGGTGCCAGCACGAGGATTCGCGTTTCTTGAAATGGCGCTACAGGGCCTTCAAGAATGCGGTCAACGCCGCACGGTCATTCTTCGGCTTTCGCTTGAACGCGTTTCGCGAGGCCTCAGCTTCGCCGCCATGCCAGAGGATTGCTTCTTCAAGGGTCCTCGCACGACCGTCGTGCAGGAACGCTCATTCGCCGAGAACATTTTCGGTCAATCCGATCCCCCAGAGCGGTGCGGTGAGCCATTCGCTTCCGGTGGCATCGAAGTCGGGTCGATGATCGGCTAGCTCGTTGCCGAGATCATGCAACAAGAGATCGCAGTAGGGTGCAATCAGCGGAAGAGCGCTCCGAAGGCGGCGTCTCCAATCAAGTGTTTGGTACGATCCTTTTTGGGTTAGGTTCGGCGCAGCGGTCTCAAAGGCTCCCCCAGAACGATTCAGCGTAGTCGCGTCTCCTCCCGAACGTTGAATGACAAGCGTGGGGTCATCGTCGGAAGCGCAAGCACTGAGTGACATGCAGAGGATTGGGATAAGTCCCGGCAGACTGCCTTGCCTTTTCCACTTGCTGCTGCTGGTGGCGTTAGCTGCTGTGCCGCGCTCGACCGCAGTTCCCATCATGAGCGCGACTGCCGCATCCACGTAACTGCGGCTTATCGACCCCTGCAAGCCGCAAAGTTTGTGATGTCGCGGGCTATGCCTTGACTCCATGAGCTTCTTATTGATAATGAAAGTCATTACCGATGACAAGCGCAATTCCGCTGAATGTCGATCTTCGCGTGGCTTCTGACCCTTCTGACCCCAGCGATTCAACTGGGGGTTGCAAGCGATTGAATGCGGATGCTGCTGGGCGATCGCCATCTGTCAGTGCGTCCCCTAAAAGCTACTTTGCCCCACTCGTGGCGATGCTTGCTTTGGGCGTCCCGGCGGTAGCCTTTGGACAACGGACGGACGTAGATCCGTCAACCAGCCCTGTTGCGCTTTCGCCCGCAGACAGTTCGAACGTGACGACGGACATCGCTTTGGGTGCAGTCCCAAATGGGGAAGCGTCGCCTGCCTCGACAGTTGGGGCACCGACACCGAATGCGAACAGCGCCATTGAGCAGCCTCGAGCAAAGCCAGCGGTCCCGTTAGTCGGTGGCGCGGCAACGTCGCACCATCCCGACTACGCGCCAGCAACGCCTACTTATTTGGATCGGGCTCCTGTGGTCGACGAAAAGTTGGCGCCGACGCAACCAACTGCACTGAAAGAAACTCCAGCGTCGACGGCAACCGCCACGCCTAGTAACTGGCACTTCGGCGGCTACAGCGAATTACTGCTCACAACGTCCTTCTATCACCCGGATCTCAAGACGAACGATTCAACCTATCGCAATACACAGCTGGATCTGGCTCGCTTCTCGCTGTTTGTTGGCACCGATATCACCAAGCGTATCTCCTTTTCGAGCGAGATCGAGTTCGAACACGGCGGTACGGGTGTGGCACGAGAAATTGAGGGGGACGAGTTCGGTGAGTACGAGACAGAGGTCGAAAAGGGCGGCGAGATTGTCCTTGAGCAGGCCTACCTCGAGGGGCGCCCAACCGATTGGTTGACGCTCCGTGCCGGACATCTGCTCGTTCCAGTGGGGATGACGACGCAGTACCACACACCGATCTTGTTCTCGTCCACGAGAAGGCCAGAATCGGAATCGCAAATCTTGCCGTCGATTTGGCACGAGAACGGTGTCGAGGCGGGGATTCGTGCGTCGGACTTCACCCTGCGTGCTCAGCTCGTCACGGGTCTCGATTCGACCGGCTTCTCTTCGAATCACTGGATTGCCGGCGGCATGCAGCGCAGCTTCGAACGACCACAGTTCAACGACATGGCGACCGTTATCGCCGTTGACTACTTAGGCGTTCCGAGTGCGGTCTTTGGTGCCTCGTTCTACAGCTCAGGAAGCAATCGCAATCGCCCTAAACGAGATCTGTACGACGTAAGTGGTCGAGTTACGCTTGGCGATCTTCACGCCAGATTTCAGCATGGCCCCTTGAAGCTGCGCGGACTAGTACTTCTAGGCCACTTACAAAATGCGGCCACCATAACTCGGGCGAACGCAAGCCTCAGTAGCAATCTCGGAGTATCCCGAACAGCGGTCGGTAGCGCTGCCTACGCTGCCTGGGTTGAGGTTGCTTATGACGTGCTGTCACTGTTCCTAGACAAGGCTTCACATCGCCTGGATCTCTTCGCTCGGTTCGATGCCTACGACAGCATGTGGCGGGCGGGGGCCGACTTCGATAACCCGTTGCTACAACGCCGCACGATCACGACTGGCCTCAACTACTTCCCGCATCCTCGGGTCGTGACCAAGGTTGAATTCGTATCCCGGTGGCTCAACGAGAACAACAACTGGGATCGCCGTCAACACGAGTTGAACGCTGCCTTAGGGTTCGCGCTCTGACCGGACAAAATCGACTTGTCCCCAACCAAATTACGAGAACCACCACGCAACACCACTCCGTATGGGCGAGCCACCTCAAGATCCTGTGTCTGTCGATGTGCCTGGCCGCTTGCGGATCCGGAGCTGGCAAGTCTGACCAAACCGGCGTCGCAACGAACGAAGACTTCGCGTTGGCTTTGGCAGATACGGTCAACCACGTTATTCTCCCGACTTACGCAGATTTGCACGAAAAAGCCGTGGCGTTGCAGTCGTGCACGCAGGAGCTGACCAGCGTGCCGAATGCTGCCCAATTGGCAACTTGCCAACGCGCCTGGGTCGACTCGCGTGTGCCCTTTGAACAAAGCGAATCCTTCCTGTTCGGACCCGCTACCAATCAGGGGTTTGATACTGCCATGGATAGTTGGCCCGTCGATCGCCAACAACTGGAGCAGTTGTTGGCTAGCAGCGACTTTCGTGCTGGTGCCGAGGTGGCGCTGCGCAGCCGCGGAGTCCATGCAGCGGAAGAGGCCCACCTCTTGCGTATAGCGATCGTCGAACGACAACGCGGCGTTACCAACAGAACTTTTCTGGGTGGCCCTGCGAAGTTTGGTGTCATGCGCATTTTTGCGGGCGCGATACAGTAGCGATGTAGAAGCGCACCTGGACGATAATGCCATCTACAATCACAGCGGTCTCATTCAAATCCAGTTTGCTCTCTAGGCGAGCTACACTGTGGCTAGCAGCGATTGCCGTCGCAGTTTCCGTCGTGAACTGCGCGAGCTTGCCGCCGCCGCGTACACCAATAGAAGCACTCTATCGGAAGCGTTGCGGCAATTGCCATGAACTTGCGGAGCCCGGTGCCTACTCGGGTAACGATTGGAAACGCATCATGGTGCAGATGTCAGGCAACGCTGGATTGTCTGATGCGCAGGCCGCCGAACTTCTCGGGTGGTTGATGAAAAACAGCGGAAGCAAGACGCCATGACGCGAAAGCAGTGGTTTCGAGGCTTCGTTCTTGCAGGCTGTGGCTGCGGACGTCTGCCTGTAGAAACGGACGTGGAAGTGCTGGTCCCGGTTGGTGCAAGTGCTGGATTTGCCTTCGAGGCCGCGAACTCTTCGGTTTGCAGAGCGCTCTCGACCGCGGTTCGCCGTTCGTTAGAATCGCCACATGCCGCCCAAAGCAGCCGAGTCAGGCGATGAACGATTCAGCGTCTCGATCGAAAGCGAATTGCCGGACCGATTCCTCCGCCTCCCGACGTGCTCACATCGAACTGGCCAAAAAACAACAGTGACAGGCACCCGGCATAGTTGTTGATTGTTGTGCGGGCACCACGATATGTCGGGGACATGTTGTTGCCTGGACTCTCGTTCAGGCTAGCGGGAACCTGGTTTGGAATCCGTGGCTGCCCAGCATCGACCGCCAGAAGCTTGGAATCGCTAGCAGTCGAGGCACGCCCAATCGAACTGGCATCGCGTTCGTTGCGCGGACAAAGCCGTTCAACGCAGGCAGTCGATAATGCGCTGCGTTCTCCACCCTCCGAACCCGCAGGAACCCACGGAGTTGATGTTCCTGGTAGCACGACTTATTGATTCGTGCTACTGGCGTCCGGCCTTCAATGCTCCAGCCGGCCTCGAATTTCCTCCAGCGCTCGAGTCTATTGGCTGGGTTGCTGCTGTTGTCGACCGTGCTGGGCGCTCGGGAGGCATTGGCCCACGACGTGACGCCGCCGAAGCCGTTGGTACAACCTGCCCCGGCATGGCCCGCAGGCAAGCCCTACGCGCATGACCTGGTGGTCCCCGTCATGCTCACCGTAAGCGACGAGGGGATCGTGGTCGATGTTCAGATTGAGGCGAGTGTCGGACCGGAGTTTGATTCGGCTGCAGTGGAAGTGGCGCACCAGTGGCGGTTTCAACCTGCCGTGTCCGACGGGAAACACGTGCCAGCCAAGATCCGAGCGATTGTGCGCTTCGTCGGAGATCCGATGGCTGCAGCCTTGGGCGCGTCCAACCCGGACACTGCTGCAAAGACGGCAGACGCAAACACCACCAAGCCTCTACCACCTGCCGTAAGTGACACCAAGGCACCGCAGGACGCGGCAGAGAACAGCTCGAGGATTGACGTCGAGGTCGTCGGTGAGCGTGTAACACCACCGCGCAGCGCGTCGGAAACGACGCGCGATCAAGACGTCATCCAGGCCGCACCCCATCGCACCGGTGGCGATTTACTTCAGGTGGTGCCCGGCGTATTCATCACTCAGCACAGCGGGCAAGGGAAAGCCTACCAGGTGTTCTATCGAGGCTTCGATGCGGTGCATGGCCAGGATCTCGAGTTCTGGGTCGGTGGCGCGCCCGTCAACGAGGTTTCGAACATTCACGGTCAGGGCTATGCGGATCTGCACTTCGTGATGCCGGAAGTTGTTTCACGCGTGACCGTTTTGCCGGGTACTTACAGCCCTGAGCAGGGCGACTTCGCCGTCGCGGGGACAATTCGCTACGACCTTGGATACCGTGAGCCAGGGATCACTACCAAAGGTACTCTCGGCTCGTTCGGTGAACGTCGGGTATTTCTAGCTTACCATCGCGAAGACAGCTCTCCCGGATCCTTTGGTGCCTTCGAGGCACAGTCGACGGATGGTTTTGGCCCGGCTCGAGCCGCCAAGCGCGCATCAGCCATTTTACAGCAAGAGTTTCGCGTTGGTGACGGCAAGTTACGACTCCTTGCATCAGGCTATGCGGGCACCTTCGATTCGCCTGGAGTCGTGCGTCTCACTGACATCGAAAGTGGCAAGGTTGGCCGTTTCGACACGTATAGGTCGGATCAAGGTGGCTTCTCGTCCCGTTATCAGCTCGTCAGTGACTACAGCGCAAGCAGCGAAACAGCCGATTGGGCGATCACGCCGTATGCCGTGATGCGGGCGCTCAAGCTCAAGCAGAACTACACGGGGTACCTGATCAACGAGAACGACGGCGACGCGACGCAGTTAGTCAATGAGTCAACAACGCTCGGTGTGACCGGTCACTACCGCCACCGGATCCGCTGGCTATCGAGCAAAGACTCAATCGAAGCCGGGATTTCCGTGCGCAATGATTGGACAAGTCAGAGCCAACTTGATGTGGGAAGCGGCAATTCACGGGTTCTCGGCACCATTGTCGACGCCAAGATCCGCGCGCTGGACGCTGCGGGTTGGGTGGATCTTGCCGTCTTGCCAATTTCGCGGATTAAGGTGCGCGCCGGATTGCGAGTGGATGGGCTTGCCTATAACGTGGAGGACAATACTCCGGCGACTGAGGCGCGAGCAGGTGCCGATCCGAATGCCTTTGCGCGCAAGCTTCGCCCCCCGAGTCCCGGTGGGCAAGTTCGCACCGCAATGGGGACACATTACGGTCCTCGCGTCACGCTCGACGGCACTATCGCGCAGGGGTTTCACGGCATGCTTTCCTATGGCGAGGGCTTTCGGTCGCCCCAGGCGCGGAGCCTCGGCAACGGCGAGAAGACGCCATTTACAATCGTCAAGTCAATGGAAGCGGGGCTTCGCTATGCTTCCGCCAGCATCAACGGCTCGCTTTCGGTCTTCCGTACGACGCTGAACAATGATTTGGCTTTTGACGCCGCAACCACGAGAAATGAGAGCGTACCAGCCTCGGCACGTGTCGGTGGGGCACTGGAATTTGTCATCAAACCCGTTCCTTGGTTGGTTTCGAGCGGCAGTGGGACTTACACTCGCGCAACCTTCACGGAGGCTGACAGTCAATTTCACGCTGGCGACAAGCTGCCCTATGTGCCGGAGCTGATCCTGCGTGAGGATTTAGCCTTCACGCCAACGCTCGGCCGGCTCTGGTCTCGCAACGTCACGGGCCGATTTGGTACTGCACTCACGGGCATGTTCAATCGGCCGCAGCCCTACGGCGCTTTCGGGCACAACGTGGTTTTGATCGACGCTTTGGCAGAGGTCAGGCTGAAGGAAGTTGCCATCGGTCTCGACGTCTTCAATCTGTTCGACACCCATTGGTACGATAGCGAGTTTACCTACAGCGCCAATTGGAACCCTGGTGCAGCGGCGCGCCTCGTACCGGAGCGCTACGTGACCGTTGGGGCACCACGCACGATCCTGGCTACCTTGAGTCTTTTCGCAAATTGAACCAAATCTCTTAGCATTGGAGAAGCATATGAATAGCTGGTATCAGGCCGGACCTCTTGTCCTGGTTGGATTGCTCGCGTCTGCTTGCTCGTCATCTAACGACAGCGGTAGCGGCACGACAGGGCACGCCATCGTGTTGAAAACCCGGGTCGACATCAAGGGCGACTTGACGCAGCCGAAGACCAACGCTCTCGGCTGGGACGTCACTATCACCAAGGCCTACCTTTCGGTGGGCGCGCTATACTACTATTCGGGAGATCCAGTGCTGTCACAGCGGATGTCGCCCAAGAGCCCCGCGCGCAGCAGAATGGCGCGGCTCGGCGAGTTGTTCGTGAAGCCAGCTTATGCGCATCCTGGGCACTACATCGAGGGTGCGGCGATGGGGCAGATGCTCAAATCGACGACCGTTGACCTGCTTGCCAGTTCACTTGAGCTAGCCGACGGCAATGGCGTCACCGGTCTCACCAATTCCGCCAATTTCACCTGGCAATCACCTCCAACGGGCGCACTCGCGGCCAATCTCGAGGGACATGTCATTGTGACCCAAGGAACGGCAACCAAAGGCACCACTACCATTTCGTTCGTTGCTATGGCTGACGACAGTGAAGTGCATGACGGGGATGACAAGGTCGAGGTTGCCGGCTGCGCCTTTGGGGCAACGCCGGGCCAGTCCGGTGTCGAAATGGATGGCGATGGCACCGTCACTTTGACATTGGTTCCAAGCGTTTGGTTCAACGAAGTGGATTTTTCCTACGTCATGCCGGGTGCAACCGGCGCACCGGCTCCCAATGCGGATGGTGTTGTTGACATCGCCGGAACGCTCGCCTGGCAAGGCTTCATTCGCGGAGTCAAAAAGGGCACCGCCTACGAGTTTTCTTACGTGAGGAATTAGGGAGCACCCATGAGTAGCACCAAGCAAACGACGAGACTGCTCACATCATTGGCCCTCGGTGCGGCGCTCCTACCTCTGAGCGCCTGCAATGACTCAGGCAACGGCCAAGGCACGGTTGCTTTCACTACCTGGGGGGAAAAGTACATTGAGGACGGGCTGCCCAGTGAAGCATTTCTCGACAAGTGGAGCGTCAAATACTCAAAGTTTCTCGTCGTGTATCATTCGGTAACCATCGCTGACGCAAGCGGAAACATTGTGGTCCAGCTCGACCACCCGCTGGTCTTCGACATGACGAAGAAAGCCAAGGGCACTCCGAAAACACTCGCTACATTCAGTCTCGAAGCCAAATCTTGGCCCGACGTGAGCTATCAGATGGGGCCGATTTCTGACGACGCAGAACCCGGTGATCTCGCGACTGCTGCGGACGTGGCCTTGCTGCAGGCGGACCAAGCATCGGTTCACGTGGAAGGTACGGCCACTTCACCAACGGGCGGACAGAAGACTTTCAGTTGGCGTTTCTCTCCGGCCACTTTGTTTCAGGGGTGCCACGGTGAACAAGACGGCAAAGAGGTTGAAGGCGTTCTCGTGACTAATGGCGGCACACAAGAGGTCGAGCTGACCGTTCACGGTGACCACCTGTTCTACGACGACCTGCAATCCGAAGAGGGTGGTCCAAGGTTCCAGGCCTATGCAGACGCCGACGCTAATAGCGACGGCGACGTGGCCATCGAGGAGATGGACGAAGTGCCGCTCTACACAATTCCCATTGAAAAGGGCAGCTACGGCACCGGCGCACTCGGCAACGTCGACACGCTTGGGCAATACGTGCGAACCCTAGCGCGCACGATTGGGCACTACCGCGGCGAAGGCTCCTGCAACTCCAAAGAAGTTGTCGAATAGTTTCCGCGTGTGGTGCGGGGCGCGTTGAACATCGACAGCGCGCCCCGCCAAACGAGGCCGTGCTATTTGTCGGACTCGATTTCCTTCTCGAGTTTGCTCAGCTGCTCATCGAGATTATCCTCGTTGATCGCCTGCGCGGCTTGCTCTTCGAAGTCCTCCTTGACCGGGATTGGCGCAACGTCGAGGGCTTCATCAGTCAACGCGGTTGCGCTCGGGGCAGGTTGGCTCTCTCCGCCAGATTTGCTGCAAGCAGCCACCGAGGCAAGGCTCAGCCCAACAACGATGATAGCGATTGGTTTCATGGCTTCGCTCCCTGGCTAGTTGCATTGGCCGCAGCGGTTTGCTTGGCTAGCCATGCCTGATGGCGCTGCGTCTCTTGCGTGATAAGGCCTTCAATCTTGGTTACGGCGTCTGCGTTCTGATCGGCACTGGCTAACTCTTTGGCGCGTTCGAGTTTGGCAAGGCGTTCGGCGTGCTTCTTGTATTCGGCTGTTGCAGCCCCATCAGTTGCGACCTTGGGGGCCTCTTTGAGTGCCTGGCGCTTGGCATCGCGGCTGCGCTGCTTGCGACTTTCAGCACGTTCTTTGGCCCGCTTATCCATCTCCTCATGCCGGGCTTGAATTTGTTGGACCTTGTCGAGTTCCTGTTTTTCGGCGTCCGAAAGCTTGCCGGCGGTCTCTTTCTGCTTGAGCTCCGTCAAACGAGCCTGGCGCTCTTCTCGCGATTGGCGGCGTTGATGGAACTGACTGAGCCGCGCAAGCTCCTTTTTCTCATCGTCCGTGAGCGTGCCAGCCGCTTCCTTCTGCTTTAGCTCGTCGACCTTTTTTTGCAGACCTGGCGGCATACCGCCATGGGGCGGACCGTCGACGCCAGGTGCGCCGCCAACCTCGTGCCCTGGGCCGTGCTCGTGGTCGTGTTTCCGAGTGCCGTCGCCGGGCTTGTCGCCGGGGCCGTGCTTGCCATCCGGGCGCCCGCCACCGAACATTTCGCGCAGCCCGGCTTTTGGTGCTCCCGGCGGCGGACCCTTGGGGCCGGCCGTTGCGCTACCAACACCTATTAGCGCCACCGTTGCGACCGCAACACTCAGCAACAATTTGACGCGTCGCCCTGTCGCTTGGTGCGCCGGAATCGATCGCTGTTGATTCATTTTCGATTCTCCATTCAGTTGTGCGCCGTCCTCGCGCGGTGGATCTTGCCCGACATGCTTATGCGGTGGGTCCGGCGAGTTGGCACTGCATAGTGCACCTGACCTATCCTCAGCGGTCCATCGAATTGCAGGGACGACTGTTCGGTCGACGGTGTCGCCCGGAAACTGTGCGGGATCTGGAGATAGCGATGGGCTTTCGCCGCCCCAGCTGGCGTCACTTCGGCGGCTCATTCGAGGGTATGCTAGTCGTCGACGGGCATGATGAGTCGATTCGCCGCCTCGATTCCAAAGTCCGTTGCGCCCACGTTCACGTCAGTGGCGTTGGCCATCGCCATTGGAGGCGCCTCGAGTGCCTGCACCGACAATGCAAAACGCGGCGGTGAGCTGCAAATCACCGCTTCGGCAGAAGGACTCGGCTCGAACGGCTACGCATTTCCGCCAGTATCGGCGCAAGCTCTGGCCTTCGTCGATGGCTGGGAGGTGAAATTCGAGCGCATTCTCGTGGTCATCGACAATATCCGGCTCGCGGAGATGCCGGACAAAAACCCGGGTGATCAAAGTGCAGTCGGGCCCAACCTGGTGATCCGCAGGGGGCCCTTCGTGGTCGATCTCAAGGGCTCCGGCAATGCCGAAGACAAGGGGTTGGCTGGCGAGGTTGCGATTCGGTTGCCCGTCGATGATCTCAATGGCCTGTTCGATCTCGAACAGCGCTACGCGTTTGGTTACGACCTTGTGCCTGCGACGGCACAAGCAAAGCTTGTGAACGTTTCGGCAGATGATCCCGAGCTACTGGACATGATCGCGCGAGGCAATCGCGCGCTTCTGGTCGGCCATGCTGAATTCAAGGCTGAGGGCTGCAAGTCGTCCATACCGAACTACCCCTTCGATGCTTTGCCAACCGCGGTCGATTTCCGCTTTGGCCTTCCGGGCAAGGTAAGCTACGTCAATTGCCAGAATCCGGAAAACTTCGGCAAGGCTATCGATGGCGAAGAGTCCCAACGTGGGATCCAGATGTTGCCCCACGCCGTGACCACGGCCCAGATCACCCTGCACACCGATCACCTATTTTGGTCGAATATCACCCACGAAAACCTGCCGATTTTCGACCAATATGCCGCTAACGCCAGCGCTTCGGGTGCATTGGACGGGCGTTTCAGCGTTGACCTCGAACGGCTGAAGTCGGTACGTGTGTCGGCCATTACCGACCGCACAGGTAGCGCGTTGCCGTGGCGCAGCTGTGTTGATTCGTCGCAATACGTCATGCCGACCGAGCCCGGGACGATGACCTTCGACCCGGGTAGCCAAGCCTTGACGGACCTTTACGAATTCGTGCAATTCAGTGCGGCCAGCATGGGGCACTTGAATGCCGATGGCTTGTGTTACGTCGAGCGAAAGTGACGCCGCCATTGAGTCTCCCATGCGCATCGGTGCTGCTTCTGCAATCACCGTGCAACGGGCAGGTGCTTCACTACGACGTCAAAAACAAAAAGCCCCGGACAGCGATACTGCCCGGGACTTCGCTTCGAACCGCCAGAAACTACTTACTTCTTTGCCTTCGCAGCGGCGGATGCAGCCTTCTGTGCCTTTTCCTGATCCTTGGCACTAGTCTTCTGCTTCTTGTCCTTATCCTTCGACTTCGGTGACTTGTCTCCCATGGAATCCCTCCAATGCTTCGCCCTTGGCGACAGCGCACGCCTAGCATCGCCGGAGTCGTTCTCGAGAGCAAGTGCTCTTCGCAGTGGCCACCAACTATCGTCGGCGCACTCGAACTTACACCTTCGACAGCTCGTCGATGACGGCGACCGTTGCGTCCATCTGAGCCAAGCTCTGGTACACGTGGGGGGCCAGCCGCAAATGCTCCAGGCGGGTGCGGGTGACGATACCACGCTTCGTCAGCGCGGTACTGAGGGCGTCGATGTCGACGCCGGGTTTGCGTACAGATAAGATCCCACTCTTCGGCTGGGCGCCGTGACGATAGGCCGACTCATAGCCAATACGGGATAGGCCATCCCAGAGGCGCCCGGTCAGCTCAACCAGCCTCTGCTGCACCCGGTCGAAACCAATCGAACTCAAGAAATTTAGGCTTTCGTCGAAATACACCCAATCGTTGTAGTTAGCCGTCGAGTAGGTGTATCGCTCGACTGAGGCTCTCAGCTGGGTTTGATACGGCAGGTAAGAGGTTGGGTCTTTGACCGAGTCCGTGCCTTTGAACGGCATTCCCAGCGTGGCTAGGGTGGCAGGATCGACGACGAGGACCCCGAGCCCGAGCGGCCCGAGCAGCCACTTCCAGGCGGAAAAGCAGAGCACCGCCGGGGCAACACGCGCAAAGTCCAGCGACACCTGGCCGACGCCCTGGGACCCGTCGAGCACGAGCAGGATCCCGCGCTGGTGGCAGAGCTCGGCCACGGCTTCGACCGGCAGCGGCATGCCCGTGCACCAATGCACCATCGACATGGCTGCGACCCTGGTATGCGGGGTCAAGGCCTGCCGAAAGTGCGCGAGGAATTCTTCGGCGGTGTCGCCCACCCTCACGAAGTCGAGTGTCACCCCACGGTCGCGCCAATGTTCCCAGGGGTACACGTTGCTCGGGTACTCGTTCTCGAGCAGCAGGATCTGGTCACCGACGTTTAGTCCGAGGCCCAAGGAGATCATCGTCATGCCCTCGGCCGTGTTGTGGATGAGCGCCATGTCTTCGGGATTGGCGTGAAGCAACTGCCCCAAGTGTTGTCGCACGTGGTTCAAGAGCTTCATCGGTGAGGCGTCGTTGGCACCGGGCCCATGTTGGGCCATCTGTTCGAAATGGCTGGCCATGCGCCGAACAATGTGTTGCCCCGTGGGGGTGATGCCACAGTTGTTCAACCAGGTGCATTGGGCGTTGATTGGGTAGGCGTCGTAAGCGGCTTGCCAGTTCATGGGGTCGCCTCGAGCCTAGTCCGCTTGCGCGTTTTGGGTAGTACCGTGACGCCTGAGGGTGAGAGAACCCACGACTTTACCGCGGCTTATACTCCAACATCTCCCAGACGTTCGCTGCCACTGCCGCGTAGAGACCGTCGAGCAGGTGCTTCAACGGCAGCCGCACGCGCAGCGTAACTTCGGTGGGTGTTGTCTTGATCTCGGGGGCAACGCGCTCATCCCCGAGCCCGAGAACGCGCCCGAGGCCACTTTGGGCAAGGTCTTGGTAGGTCGCGAGCGCACGCTTCATCGTCAGTTCCGAGTCGCTGCCATAGTCGCCCTCGAGGATGGCGAGCGCATCGAGGTAGCCGGGCGCGTTGATGCGCCCAGTGATCCCCACGGCAATGCTCGCGCCGAGCAAACCGTGAGCGCCCTTGGTCCATTCGTCGGCGAAGGGTCCCGGCGCGTAGAACTGCAGCGGATCGATCGCTAGCGTTTTGGGCAAACTCCCAAGTGCTGCACCAGCGAGCGAGCTGGGAGATTTCTTGAGTTTTCCGAGTGCGAAGGCGCCCACGATCTTCGTCAAGGTGGGGTCCTTGACGCTCACGCCCACCATGCGGTTCGACAAGCCCACGAAGGACTCAGGCGTCACGCCGATCAGCCCTGTAATGTGCACTACGCCTGGGCCTGGGTGTTGTGTGACCGGGTCGCTGGCGAGGCGACCAAGAAACGCCTGCTCAATCGGTTGGACGCCAGCGGTTTCGGCCAAATAGAGCGTTCCGATATCGAACCCCGCCACACACCCGACGCCTAATTGCCGCAGATCGATGCCACTGTTCTTCGCAAAGCCGTCGAGTCGCGCATTCGGGAAGAGTTTGTCGATCCCTTGGTGCACATTCTGATCTTGCAACAGCTCTTTGGGGCGAGCGACGACCATCCAACGCAGGCCTGCTGCAGGCACGAAATCGGTGATCGGGCCCTGGTGCAATGCCGAGGCGGATTGCGCCGCAACGCCAGCCACAGACCGAGAACCGCCGCAGGCCGACACGGCGACCGCAACCGAGCCAGCGAGCACCCAGGACGTGCCCCGGATCATCAGCTCACCGTGACGTAGCAGAATTTCCGATTTTTCGAGCCCACCTTCAAGAGGTACCTGCCACCGCGCGCGAGCGCATGGCGCTCGTCGGTGATGCGTTGGCTATCCACCTCGACGCCGCCCTGCTGCACCATGCGACGACCGTCGCTGGCGCTCTTGACCAGACCCGCCAGCGCCAAGGCCTTGGGCAGAAACAGTGCGTCCCCTTCTGCGGCGAAGCTCAGCTCAGCAATATCGTCCGGCAGACCATCGGCCAGGTACGCGGCGCGGAACTCGCGCTCGGCGTCGTTGGCCGCCTCGACACTGTGGAAGCGCTCGACGATCTCGCGTGCGAACAGCGCTTTGGCCTCGAGCGGATTCTTCGAGTTTCGCAGTTCGTCGATTTCACTTTGCGTCCGCTTCGACAAAAGCTCAAAAAATCGCCAGATCACCGAATCGTCAATCTGCATGCACTTGCGATACTGGGAGAGTGGCGCCTCTTTCACGCCGATGTAATTGTCGGCGCTCTTGCTCATCTTTTTGCCGACGATCTTTCCGTCGACCACCTTTCCGTCGAGGCCTTCGAGGATCGGCACGGTCAACACCATCTGCGGCAGTTGCCCGTAGCGCTGCTGCAAGTCACGCCCCACCATCAGGTTGAACAGCTGATCGGTGCCACCGAGTTCGATATCCGATTGCAATTCGACTGAATCGTAGCCCTGCAGCAACGGATAGAAGAACTCGTGCAGGTACACGTCACGTTGCGACTCGAAGCGTTCGCGGAAATCCCGGCGTTCGAGGGTGCGGGCCAGCGTGCGCTTAGCGGCCAACTCGAGCACTTGTTCGAGCGATAGCTTCGACAACCATTCGCTGTTGTAGCGGACGATCGTGCGCTCCTTGTCGAGGATCATGAACGCCTGCTCTTGATACGTTTCGGCGGCGACCATCACCTGTTCACGTGTCAACTTGGGGCGCGCCTCGTTCTGCCCGGTTGGGTCACCCAACATGGCGGTGAAATCGCCAATGATGAACGTGACCTCGTGCCCGAAGTCCTGGAACTGCCGCATCTTGTTCATCAGAACCGTGTGGCCCAGATGCAGATCGGGCCGCGTCGGATCGAAGCCGGTCTTGACGCGCAGTGGACGCCCAGTCGCAATGCGACGACGCAGCTCGTCCAGTTGATGGATCTCGACCGTGCCGCGGGAAAGTTCCCTGACTTGGGTTTCGACGTCTATCACGCCGGCGACGCTAGCACGCCCCTCGCGGCTCGGTCGCTCTTGGCAAACCTATCAGTCGTCGTCGCCAGTAATCGCCAAATGACGGCTAGAATTCACGAGTTCCTTCAGCTCTTTACCCACCTTGAAGAAAGGTAGTCGCTTGGCAGGTACCGGCACTGGTTGCCCCGTCCGCGGATTGCGTCCGTCGTAGGGTTTGTAAGGGCGCACCGTGAAGCTGCCAAATCCACGGATTTCGATCCCTTCTTCTTTCTGCATGGCCTCGACCATGGAGTCAAAGACGCAGCCAACCAACGATTCTGCCCGCGTCTTCGTCAGCTCGCCTCTGGCGGCAATAGCTTCGATGAGCTCGCTCTTTGTCATGTCGGTCCTCCTGTAACCCTCCGACTTCGCTCGAAATCTACTCCTGCCCGGGCTGAATGCCAAGCAAGGATCCCAGAAGGCACGCCGATCGTCCTTTTGGGCTGATTAGTCAAGCGTAGCGGCCCGCTGGCCCAGTCGCGCGTCGACGAAGAGCGGTTCGCTGAGGGCGCGGCGGTTCCATCGCGGGGGACAAACAGCAATAATATCAGCCTATTGAGGAGATGCATGCTTGGTCTTCACGTCGCGGCTACAACCAGGGTGATCCCGCGGTGTGTCGGGGATGCGAGTGGGTCGCAGCATTGGCGCACACCAGACGACCACGATGCAGACGTTCAGGGCGAGGCGACTGGTTGTCGCAACGGGATCGGGGGATCGGTTGCCGCTGTGGTGTTTGCGCTAGTGATCCTGGGACTGAGACCCGCGAGTCAAGCTGGGTCGATCGCTCTCGACGCCTGCAAGCGCCTCGGCGGCGGTCGGACATTTCCTTGCCAAGCCCCAGTGGCTGCCCTGATCGTGCACGGCACAGCCGATCAAGACGAACCGATCGCCTCCGGCGAACTCAATGTTACCTCGTGGAGTTTCCACAATCGCTGCGGCACCGAACGGAAACCAGCTGCTGTCGACGGTTGCGCCGAGCTCGCTGATTGTTTGAACGACTATCCAGTGCTTTGGTGCCAACACGAAGGTGGGCACGGCTGGCCCGACTTGTTGCGCCGCGGCAAGCTGCTCGCGTGGCTGCAACGCACGTAGGCTCATGCCGCTGCTCTTGCTGCAGGCAAGAGGAACCCACTCCTCAAGCCGGTGCTGTTGACGATTCAGTTGCAAGAGCGCGGAAACGACTTGTACGGCCTGGCGATGACTGTGCAGTATCGAAATCGTGTCTGGCGAATTCGACACCACGACGGTCGTTTCTAAGCGCATCAGCCAGTATGTGTCACGCGTCGCTATCGCGCCTTACTCCGAGCGATGTCGATGCGTTGGACCGAGTCCATGCTCCGTGTTGCACAGCGCTTTGGCGTTGGCCCAAACCCCCTGCACGCGCGCGGTGAGTTGCGGGAAAGGCTGAATATCTGGAGCTCCTGGCGAGGAGTCATCAGCACTAACCGACTCATTTCAGACGATTTCAAAGCACAGACGAACACACCCTTCTACAAGGTCCTGTGCTAGTTATCAGCGTGTCCAAAGTGGACCTATCGAAAGTGTCGGGACAGGCCACCCTGTTCGGTACACGAAAGTATCCGGTTCACGAAAAACGTGTACGCCCCAGTGCGACACAGAATCGCGCTGTGACAAAACGTTGTGGTTGCGCCGAACCGACCAAAAGGCCAGAGCGTGGCGGGCGGGTTCGGAAATGTGGCGACCGCCCGCGCAAATCATCCGCGCCGGCTCCGGGCGGCTCCATTGGCCGGTCGCTTCCCTAAGTATCGATATCGACCAACTTGGCGCAGAAACCTGAGACCGGCTTGGTTTAAGCTAGCTACGAGTGAGTCCAATGGAGTGTAGTCGATCGTCATGCACCTGGCTAAAGGGCCCTTCGAATGGGGATACTTTTGTCGCTATCAGAGTCCGGGAGCCGATCTCTGACCTTGTGCCATTGCTTGGCACCGCCGAGAGTGCGCTAAAGTCCACCGAGTTCCTGGAACCTTTGAATTATGCCTGCCCCTAATCAGAACGCTTGTGCGTGTCGAGGACCCACCGTTGATAGCGTTTGCCAACGCCCAATGAATCGCTAGCCCGCCCGCTGTCCCCCAATTAGCATGATTTCATTGCCCGTACTCGAGGAATCGTTCGAGCTTCTGACCGAGCTTGCGTGCGATGACTTAGGCTCGCTATGGGAGGCTCGCGAACGCGGAAAATCGACAACGATTTCGATCAAGGTGTTTGACGAACTCAAACTCGATGACACCGAGCAGGCTCGAACACTATTGGCAGAAGCCGCACAGGTTAGCGCACTTCGGCACCCCAACATCGTCGAGATGTTCGGCCATGGTCGAACCAGGCAAGGCCGCTCCTACATCGCCATGGAGCGGTTGTCGAACACAACTCTCGCATCGGTCCTTCGAGCGAGCGGGCCCCTCCCGCAGACGCGGGCGCTAGCAATCGCGATTCAACTGCTCGAAGCACTCTCTGCCATGCATCGGCTAGGTGTGTCTCATCGCGATCTTCAGCCACACAATATCGCCTTGGTAGAGCGCGATGGCGCTGTAGACTGCGTGAAGCTCGGCGGCTTCGGATCCCCACGACGATTTTCAATCAAGGCGCATGACCTGCCGGCTGACGCCGAAGTACCATTCCTCGCGACTGAGACGTTACCTAGGCCAGGTGAGGTTTTCGGAACTCCGGAATACGTTCATTCCGATCAGATGCTGGGAAGCCCGATTGACGCGCTCGCCAATGTGTATTCGGTGGGTGTCATTCTGTATCAGGCGATTACGGGGCTGCTGCCATTCATTGGTGCATCCGCATCAGATCTGATGTGCATGCATCGTTCGATTGAACCGATGCGGCCCAGCATGGTTCGCCCGGATCTCGGGATCTTGCGCCCGCTTGAAGATCTGATTGTTCAGGCATTGTCCAAGAATTCTGCAAGCCGCCCGAGTTCGGTCCAGGTATTCCTAGATCAGTTGGTTCAGATCCGCCACGCGAGCGAAGCAGAGGTAACGACTGACACGGTCCGCTCCGGCAGTATCGTTTCATTCTCCACGCCGATTGCCAGCAACGACAAGCTAAGAAGCGCACAAGTTTTCGCCATCACTCTAGCCGCGGCAAGGTACCTCGGTGCATTTTGCTGCATGTACCTCGTTGGCGCCTGGCTCGGGCAACTTGTCCGGAATGACCCCGCGACAGCGCCCTCCGCCTCGACTGCGCCACCGAGCGAGTCGGATGTTGCACTGCGTTCCGTACTACCTCAAGCGCTGGCTACGGGCACCGAAACCAACTCACAGTCTCATGTTTTGCCCGTCGATGTCACGCCAACGCGAACGATTGAATCGAACACAGTCGCCCAGCCCTCGGTCATGCGGGTCAATGACACCAACCCGGCGCAGAGCGCGACCGGTGCGGCTTCAACTCGGTCGACACATCGCGCTGTGACCAGGACTTTGGCGGCAACGCCAGCCCTACCGACATCAGCGCCGACCGCTGCCGACACGCTTGCTCCAAGGCCCGATTCGCCCCAAGGTGCTGCAACAGGGCTCGGGCTCCAGCGCGCCCAGGCCCTGCTAGCGAACAATCTAGTTGCACAGGCCTGCGCCGAGGGGAGGGTTGTAGCCGAGCATTCGCAGAATTCCCCGGCGGTGTGGGACTTTCTAGGGCGTTGCTATATGCGGCTCGGCCAAGCCGAGGTCGCCCGAGAGTACTATCGCAAGTATTTGGCGCTTGCTCCGAATAGCGCTAACGCTCCTTTCGTTCGTGCCATTGTCGAGGGTGGTCAGCAGTGAACAATTCTGGATTTCGTCTCAGTATCCTAGTTACCGCATGCCTCGGGGTCGCATCGAATTTTATGGCTTGTCATGCCGAGGTCGACGCGCTTTACCAGAAAATATGGCCGTGCGATTCCAACGTCACCGAGCCACAGTGCGGCACCACTCAGTCGGGTGCGCCAATGACTTGCTTTGCTGCAAGCGGCCTAGGTGGGACCGACTACTGTACTGAAGCTTGCGATCCAAAGGTTGGCTCGCGTGACCGAGACCACTTCGACTGTCTCAGTTCCGGGGCTTTGCTCAAGAAATGCAAGCCCTATGCTGCAAACGCCTGTCCTGCTGGTTTCAGCTGCTACCGGACAGACGCCACGGGCAACGCTGATGGGCTTTGCATCGTAATGCCAGTGTGTCGTAGCGATAGCGATTGCGCGAGTGAGTCGCCACGGCTGACATGTGGTGGCACTGTGCTGAGGGAGAAGTTTCCGAATCCGTTTATTCCAAAGGACAATTTGCAATGTGTCCAACGCTGCGACGAAGTGAGCAATACGCTGCCGAGTTGCGCCAACGGAGAGCGATGCATCGACGAAGCCTACTCCGACGATGCAACCGTGCCGCACATCTGCGTGCCAACTTGCAGTCCCGAACGTCGATGCCCCCCCAACTTCTACTGCTTGAAGGATACGGCAGACTACTACCCAGATATGTGCGTACCGGGAATTCCCGGGCGGCGCTGCACCAACGACGAAGACTGCATCATTGGAAATTGCGTCGACGTGGGCGCTCGTTCCAAAAATTGCGCTATTTCGTGCGAGAGCAATGCAACCTGCAATGAAATAAGCGGCGTCACTGGCCTGTTCTTCTGCGCCCCGGGCGGCGACCCCGATGGTCCGATGTACTGCATCGCCAAAGGGACCTTCGCGGGAGCATACTGTACAGAAGATGCCGACTGTGGCGAGGAAAAGTGTTCGGACCTCGAACCCTATCACCCGTATCTGACACGTGTGGCCAAAGGCCTTGAATGCCACGCCAAATGCTTTGCCCCAGGAACGTGCACACCCCAAGGGAGCATCCCGTTCAATTGCCTCGCCGTGCGTGGCGAGTACGGTGAGTGCTACCCTGCCGACTTCGGTATTGCGTGTGACCCGGCTAGTGAGACGTGCATGGGGGAGCTAAAGTGCCTTGCCGAGGATCCAGCCCTGCAAGCACTCTCCGGGGTTTCTGGATCGCAACCTGGTACTGCAGGCGGGTCCGAGACCCTCTGCACCCGAGTGTGTGCAGGCGACTCGGACTGCGGAAAATACACATTGACGAAATTTGGCTATTGCATCAATGGGATCTGTCGCCCCGCTCAGGTGACTGGCGATGCATGCCAGAGGCCCGAGCAATGTTCGAGTCACACGTGCAACGCTGCTGGGAAGTGCGAATGAGCTTCGTCAGGTCGCGTTGTGCTCTGGCGGCTGCACTGTGGTGCGCGTTGATGTGCATGTCGGCAATCGTGTCGGCTCGCGAGCGACTCGCCGTCATTGTGTTCGCGCCGAACGACGCGCTACTTTCAGACAATCTGACAGAAGTCGCGATTGCCAGACTCGCCGAGATGGATCGCCATGAGCTCGTGGGGATGCGCGAGCTTGAGGCCAACCTGAGCGAAAACGACGCTAGGGCTCTGGGTGGCCTTGAAGCTTGCGTAGCCGATCCGGCATGCCTCCGGAAACTGGGCGAGCGTGCGGGAGTCAAACTGATGCTTGTCGGTCGCGCGGGCCGGAGCGAATCTGGCGAACGTCTGCTTGAAATGCGGCTTGCTGATGTCCAAACTGCGCAAACCGTCGCTCAGAGCACGCGAGCCCAAGCAAGCAGCGAACCTCAGATGATTGCTGCAGTACGGCAGTGTATCGCTGAGCTGTTCAAGCCTGCGCCGCGCAACGATGAGGCGCCTGCGCTCGGGCCCAAGGCACGACCTGTGACATTGGACAAGGCTCCGCCCAAGACCGCCTCGACTCAGCAATTGGCAGCGCCGCAGCGCAGTGTTCCGGTCGCACACCATCGCCAAAATTACGTTGCGTATGGCGCAGCGACGCTGGCAATCCTAACCTTCTCGGCAGCCGCGGTTACTGGCATCGTTGCATCCGGCACACCTCAAGGTCACTCTAGACTCGAGGCACAGTCAGATGCCGAGCGCCGAAATGATTACGCACACGTCACCAATGGATTGCTTGTCGCGGGCGCCGCATTGGCGACAGTATCGACCTGTGCCTTCATCTGGCACTGGTAGCGGCACTCGGTTTGCGCCCTTAGTCGTGGGCTTGCTATTTTGCAAATATTTGTATTGGGTCGACGAAGCCTGCGAGCAGCCCGCCCAGCGTCGCGAGCGCCCACCAGAATAGCGTCCCGTGGCGCGCTTTGGTTGGCCGCGCGGACTTTACGATGCTCAGCACGGCAATCCGCAATGCCTCCACGTCGGGATAACGATGCTTGGGGTCGCGTTGCAAACATCGCGCCACGATCGTCTCCAATTCGTGGCCAACTTGAGGATTGAGCGTCGTTACGGCCGGAGCAACGCGCTTTACTCGAGCGAGCGCTAGAGCAACCGCGGTTGGGCCCTCGAACGGGAGCTGACCTGTCAGGACCTCAAACAACATCACGCCCAATGCATAGATGTCCCACGATACCGAGGCAGCGCTTCCAACTGCCTGCTCGGGAGCCATGTAGGCGGGCGTCCCGACGAGAGTGTTAATGCTCGATTGCAGCCCGGAGTCAAGGGTGTCGAGCGACCTGGCCAGTCCAAAGTCGGTCACAACGGCACGCAGTCTGCCAGTTTCGGCCGGGATCACGAACACATTTTCCGGTTTTAGATCGCGGTGGACAATGCCGGCGGCATGAATCGCTGAGAGCCCCTCAAGTACTTGCACAATGATCGGAAGAGCCTCACTTTCGGCAACGATGCCACGTCGTGCGCGAAACCTCGCTAGTGTCTCACCGCCAAGCAGCTCCATGGTAAAATACGGGATTGCGTCTGCACGGTCTTGATGATTCCGGTGGTGCAAACCGAACTCCAGAATGCGGCAGACGTTCGGATGGGTGACTCTGCGGGCAAGTTGCACTTCACTGCGAATGCGGGCAAGCAGCTTGGCGTCGTCCAGCGACGTGCAGACAATTGTCTTCAGGGCAATTCGTTCCTGCAGTAGCGTGTCCCAGGCCTCGTAGACCTCTCCCATTCCACCGCGGGCCATGAACCGGGAGATCCGGTACCTCCCGTTGATAGTCTCCCCAACGAAGAAAGTGTGCAGAACTCCCGCTCGGTTTGCCACTTTCGGGCCGTGTTCCCGTTGACGCATAGCATGAGCTAGAATCTGGCGGCAGGTCGAACAACGGTCGAGGTGGCGCAGGATCCTCTCGACTGTCGTCGCACTCGCTCGCCCCTCGATGTAGACGCTAACGTCATCCTCGGACGGACATATCATGTCCGCGCTCGTGTCTGCGTCAAGCTGCTCCAAGGACGCGCCTCAAGCTCAGGTGGATGCCACTTTGGATCAAGAAGGCTAAACTTTCGAATTCCGACTCGCGCAAGCCGAGTTCTGCTTGAAGCGACACCTGGACGCGGACGAACAGCTGCCGCCGAATGCTCTGGAGCCAGCGTGCGGCCGTTGCACGGTGCACACCATACATCGCGCCGATCGCATCAATCGATAGGCCGTCCAAAAAGCACAATCGCAACAGGGTCCGTTCCCTCTCTTCGAGCCCAGTCAACGCCTGTTGCATCGCCAGCTGGAATTGTGGTCTCGCCTCTTCAATGGTCACACGCGTCTCCAAGTCAACGTCGCTGCCTATCAACGCACCGAGCGCTCCGTCACGCGTTGCGTCGTTGCCAGCCTGTCGCGCCACCTGGAGCGCGAACCTATGAACTGCGACGCGCAACCAAGAACCTAGCGCCGCGCGCCCAGCGTAGGACAGGATGCGTGGAGACTCTCCAGCGCATAGATGCAGCATGGCCTGCTGAAGGACGTCATCGCGCGTAGCCTCATCGAAGCCACTTCGGGCAAGGTATTCGTGGAGGGTCTGAAAATATCGCGAGCTTAGCGCGCGCACCGCTTCGGGATCGCCCTTGCCGCAGGCCAATGCCAGAAAGACATCTGACGCGTGGCGTTCGAGGTCACTGGCGGGCGTTGCCAGGTCTTGTAGGTGCCTTGCGAAGTCCTCGAGACTAACACGCTCGATCTCCGGATACTCGAGTTGGCTGGTGAGATAGGCTAGCCTAACGGCATCTTGTGTGTGGCCCAACGTCATCCCTCCTTGTAGATACGTTCTTCCCAACACTTCATTGCTGCACCCTTACCGATTCAACAGTTTGACTTAGCGGGCATCGCGCCGCGGTCGGCGCCGCTCTGGCCAGTTACCAATTCTGCGATGCTCCTGCCAGCGGCCCCCTGCTCACGACTTCTGCTTCCGGCGCGGATTACCCCCATCACACGAGAGCATGTCCGGCCGAACAACAAGTCCCAAACACCTGACCCAACAGTACTGTCACGTCGAATTCGACCGTTGCCGGACGCTGACAGTAGGCGCGGCGCAGCCAAATCGTGTCGATTTCTACTTCGTTCGTTAGCGTCACACTAGTACCCAAGCAGTGGACCGCACCTTGGCTAGGCTTCGCATTTGGTGTTCCAGCGCCGTTGGGGAGGAAACGCACGGAGTCACATTTCGCGGCATTTCATCTGCGAGGCCGGTGACCACCGAAGCGTCGTTTGCAGCAAACGCGCGCTTGGCGATGCAGTAGGTACCGCGCCGATCCAGCCGCCGTGAGTTCGAATAGCACGCGTCCGGGAAAGCCGTTGTTGCACAGGTCCTGCGCGCTCAGATGGCAAGGCATCCGGGCACTGAGTTCATGCAAGAGCTAGCGAGCGCTTCGATCACTAGGCGCTTGGATGCTGAGTGAGGGCGCCGCAACTCCCCTTGACGATGAGGCGTGACCAAGTGGTGCGAGAAGCCAGACGAAGATCGGTAGCCGAAATAGCCACGCTAGCACGAAGCTTGCTGCAAAAAGGCCAAAGACACCCTTTCCTCGCCGAAGGTAGCGCGGGAGAACTAGTTTCCCAACCTCGGGCTCGTCCGTGCCGTCGCGACGATGGTCGGTATGGGGCTTGCTCGTTGGTCCTGAGAGAAGCATGTCATCGTCTACCGTATCATGAAATTCAGAATCGTCGCCCAGTGAGTGCAGCCTTACCCGACCAATGCCTAACCAACGAGTCGGTAGCTAGCCTGCAGAACTGATCGGTGAAGGTCGAGTTGTACTTTTGGGACCAGTTCGGCAGGAGCTGCTGTCTCTTAGGGAAATGCCACCAAACCAGTCAATCGACGTCCACAGTCATCAGTCACTTA
>Ga0302323_100000143_pt1 | contig 52264 bp, 47 predicted proteins | sample Fen_T0_3_FD_201950 | JGI IMG/M metagenome (GOLD analysis project Ga0302323, IMG submission 201950) | Peat permafrost microbial communities from Stordalen Mire near Abisko, Sweden - Fen_T0_3 | ecosystem: Environmental > Terrestrial > Soil > Wetlands > Permafrost | place: Sweden: Abisko...
CGACGCGCACGCTGCCGTTCACTGCGTCTCGAGTTGGTGGGTGTTTGCTGGCGGTCGCCATCGTACTCCTAATCAGAAAACCCTATTGTTCTACCGTCGAGCCTTGTTGTTCGGACTTAAAGCCTTGTCAGCCTCGACGTAACGGAACCGTAACCTCAGCTCGCCGCTTGCTCCTGCGCCAGATTCTCCATCTGACCGAGCATCTTTTCCACGCGTCCGCGAATGTCCTCGCGATCCTTCCGCAGTTGCACAAGCTCGCGACGCAGCGTGTCGTTTTCTTCCTCGCGCTGCTCCAGTTGCTCGCGCACTCGCTTCACATCACGCTCGGCCGTCGCTTTTGCTTCTTTCGCGGCCTTGTATAGCTCAATGGTGCGATAGATTTTCTCTTCCAGCGCCTGGAAATTTTCGGCAGGAACCTCGGCAGATACCTCTTCCGCTTCTTTTACTGGCATGGACGCGGCTCGCTTTCGTGGTAGGTGTTCAAGCTTTCGCGCAGTATAGCGCAGTTTGCTGTGGATTACGCCAGTGGATGTGTCCAAACGTGTCGGCAGAACTGGAAACAAAGGGGCTGTCTCGCAGAGGCCGAGTTTGCCTACGTCCCAGCGACGCACTTGGAGAGTTTGCGAAGCAAGATTTTAGCTGTTCTCCGTGTCTCTGTGCCTTCGTGGTGGGTTTGATTTCCGTAGGCTCTACCGGCTATTTATTCAATTTCTCCAGCCGCGCTGCCGCCGCATCCAGCGTCTCTGGTTTCTTGCAAAATGCAAACCGCACCTGCTGCGACCCATCCTGGGCATGCTTGTAGAAACTTGATCCCGGCACGCAAGCGATCCCTACATTCTTCACCAGATGTGTGGCGAACTCCACATCGCTCTTGAATCCGAAGGCACTGATATCGGTCATGACGTAATAAGCGCCCTGAGGACGAAAGCACCGGAACCCCGCCTTTTCCAACGAAGGAATCAAGTGGTCACGGCGCGCACGATATTTGTCAGCCAGATCGCGATAGTAGGTCGAAGGTAAACTGAGCGCGACCGCTCCGGCTTCTTGCAGCGGCGCGGGAGCGCCAACCGTAAGGAAGTCGTGCACTTTCCGAATCGCGTTTGTAATAGCAGGAGGCGCAACCGCCCAACCCACGCGCCATCCCGTTACGCTGTAGCTTTTCGAAAGTCCGTTGATCGTGATCGTCCTGTCGCGCATGCCTTCGAGCGAAGCAATCGAAATGTGCTTGGCGCCGTCGTAAAGAATGTGCTCATAAATTTCGTCTGTAATCGCAAGCACGTTGTACTCAACGCAAAGGTCACGAATCAGTTCCAGTTCTTGGCGCGTGAACACTTTGCCGGTTGGGTTGTTGGGCGTGTTCAGAATGATCGCTTTCGTGTGATGCTGGAAGGCCTCGCGCAATTCCTGCGCGTCGAACGTCCACTCGCCCTCTCCCGTCGTTGGAGGCCGCAAGCTCACGAATCGAGGCTTGGCGCCACTCAGAACCGAATCCGGCCCATAGTTTTCGTAGAACGGCTCGAACACTACCACTTCATCGCCCTTGTTACAGACCGCCAGCAGCGTCGCAATCATCGCCTCGGTCGACCCGCAGCAGACCACCACCTCGCGCTCCGGGTCTACTTCGATCCCTTGCCACTCCCGCATCTGACGAGCAATGGCGCCGCGCAGGCTCTTGGCGCCCCAGGTGATTGCATACTGATTCACGTCCTTGGCAATGGCTTGCTGGGCAGCTAGTTTGATCTCTTCCGGCGCCGGAAAATCTGGAAACCCCTGCGCCAGATTGATCGCCCCATGCTGCATCGCCTGTCGTGTCATCTCGCGGATGACAGACTCGGTAAAGTGCTCAACTTTGTCGGAAAGATAGTGCTTGGGGAGGGAAGATGCCATAGTCATGGTAAGAAAGGCTAGCACAGGAAGAATTCATCCAGCCACGGAGCCACAGATGAGCGTAAGTAAGTACAACAGGACGTCGGCTCGACTACCGCTGCATGCCCCCGAGGGCCTCGAGAGCTTTTGTGATCTGTCCCGCCCACGTAGCTACTTCACCATCGCGTAGCGTGCGTTCACTCGACTGGAACTTCGCCCGCATCAAGATCGAATACTTGCCCGCTCCAACGTTTTCGCCGCGGAACACTTCTACAGGGATAAACGCCCGTTGTTCGCCAATCGCCAGTCCCATCACACTCTGACGAATTTTCTCGAAGTCAACGGTGTCCGTGAAGACGAACGAGAAGTCTCGCTCTGCGCCCGGAAAACGGGGAAGGGCCTCGTAGCGCACGGCGCGCAGGTCATGCTGGTAGAGACGATCAAGAAAGATATCGGCCACAAAAACGTCTTGCTTCAACTTCCGTGCCGCGGCGACGTCCGGATGAATCTGTCCAAACTGGGCCACCAGCGCGCCATCCATCAACACTCGCGCCGAGCGCCCCGGGTGATAGTAATCCGCCGTCTGAGTATCAAATCCGAGTTCCCACTGGCTGAAATGCCCCAGCAGTTCTTCAAGATCGCCCTTCAGATCAAAGAATGACAGCGCTCGCGTTTCCGCGCCCGCCGCAAGCCCTCGCACAACTCCTGCATCCAAATTGCCGGTGCCGCCCATCACGATCCGCTTCGACTCCGCCGCTTTCTCACCCACTGCTTCAAATACTTTCCCCGCCTCGAAGAGCCGCACATTCTCATTGCCGCGATTCAGGTTGTAGGACAGCATGGTAAGCATCGACGGCACCAGCGACGTGCGCATCACCGAAGCCTCGTCGCTTAGCGGGTTCTCCAGATCCAGTTCCGCGGCTTTCGAGAATCGCTTCGCATCGTCCTTCGAAATAAAGGTCAGCGAAATCGTCTCGTTGTAGCCGAGCGCCAACAGTGACGAGCGCAGCTTCTCATCTTTGTGCGCGTCGGGCAGGTCGCGAACTTCGCCGCTGTAGGCTGGCAGTGTGTTCGCAAATTTGTCGTACCCGTGCAACCGCGCAATTTCTTCGATGATGTCAATCTCGCGCTCCACATCAAGCCGCCAACTCGGAATGTGCACCAGGGGTCGATCTTCTCCACCGGCCGTCAACACGAAGCCAAGGCGCGTCAGAATGCGGTTGATTTCGAATTCGGAGATCTTTTCCCCGAGAATCCGGTGCACTTCGTGCAGATCGAGTTCTACCGGAGCCAGGTCCATCTTGCGCGCGATCACGTCGATTATGTCGCCAACCAGCGTTCCGCCGCCAGAATTCAGAATCAGTTCCGCCACGCGGTTCGTCGAAACGACCGTCGATTCGAAATCCGCTCCACGCTCGAAGCGATGGGAAGCGTCGGTGTGAATGCCGTGTCGCTTCGACATCCGCCGCACCGTCACCGGATCCCACCATGCCGACTCGATCAGGATGTTCCGCGTCTTGTCGGTGATCATCGTGTCGAACCCGCCCATTACGCCCGCGAGTCCCACTGGTTTCACCGAGTCTGCAACGACCAAATCGTCCGGAGTCAGCTTGCGTTCCACGCCATCGAGCGTCTTGAGAGTTTCACCAGCCTTGGCTTTGCGAATGACTAGACGGCGGCCTTCCAGAAGGTCAAGATCGAAAACGTGGGTCGGCTTGCCACTTTCCCAGAGAACGTAGTTCGTAGCATCGACCGCGTTGCTGATCGGACGCTGACCGAGCAATTGCAGGCGGTTTGCGATTTGTGCGGGGGAAGCTTGGATACGAGCCCCGCTGATCTCGCGCGCCGTAAACCGCGGACACAGTTCCGGCTCTTTTATTTCAATGGTGACTTCGGACTTGCCGTGCGCAGCAGGCAGTTTCGGCTCAATCACTTTGAGCGGAAGATCATAGAGCGCTGAAGCCTCCCGCGCCACGCCGTAATGATTCATCGCATCAGGACGGTTGGTCGTGATCTCCATCTCATAGACGGTGGATTCGCCCGAGCCCGAGATGCCTTCCACAGCCACGCCTGCAAGAGTAAGTTCATCCGCAAGACGAACGTAGTCGACGGGAAGTTCAACAAAGTCGCGCAGCCATGAGGGAGAGAGTTTCATTATCGAAAAAGTTTCGAGCTACGAGTCGCGAGCCTCGAACGAACCTGACGCGCCGAACGATCGCGCGAGGCTCGCGGTCCGCAGCCAGTGGCGTCTAACCAAACTGCTCCAGAAACCTGACATCGCCGTTAAAAAACAACTGAATATCGTCCACGCCGTACTTCAAAATCGCGATGCGTTCCACGCCCATACCGAACGCAAACCCGGAAACTTTGGCTGGATCGTAATCCACAAAGCCATACACATTTGGATCAACCATCCCGCAGCCGAGCAACTCGATCCATCCGCTGGCCTTGCAGTTGCGGCAGGGACCGCCGTCGCGCACGCCTTTGCCATCGCAAAAAATGCAGCTGATCTGCACGTCAGCGCTAGGCTCGGTGAAAGGGAAGAACGAAGGGTAAAACCGTGTCTTCACGCTCGATCCAAACAGCGCCTTCATGGCGTGGTCGAGCGTGCCTTTCAGATCGCAGAATGTGATGTTCGTATCTACCGCCAGACCCTCAACCTGGTGAAAGATCGGCGAGTGCGTCGCATCGGGCGCATCGTTGCGATGCACCTTCCCCGGACACACGACTCGCACTGGCGGTTTCATCTTCTGCATGGTGCGAATCTGCACGGGAGAAGTGTGTGTTCGCAGCAACAAGCGGTCGCGCTGCTGCTTCGAGTCCTGACCGGCAATAAACAGCGTGTCCTGCGTGTCGCGCGCCGGATGGTTCGGAGGAAAATTCAGCGCCTCGAAATTGTAGTAGTCGGTTTCGACTTCGGGTCCTTCTTCGACGGAATAGCCGAGATTGCGGAACACGCCCACAATCTCATTCATCGTCTTGATGACCAGATGCTCGGCCCCGATCACGCGCCGGATTCCCGGAAGGGAGACATCTACGCGCTCGGCGGTCAATCGCGACGACGAGGCACCACCCTGCACGCGTCCCAGCGTCGCTTCTACCGTTTCTTCAACTTTTCTTTTGACTTCGTTAACGCGCTGCCCGACATCCTTCTTATTAGGACCCGGCGCCGCCTTTAACCAAAGATCGTTGAGTTGCGTCAGAACGCCGTTCTTGCGTGCCATCCAGCGATCGCGGTAGATCTTCCAATCACTCTCGGAACCAACTGCGGCTGACTCCTGCTCCAAGGCAGAAAGCATCTCGCGCACGGCAGCATCGAGGGCTGGCGCCGAGAAGTCCGTTAGTTTGGGGACTGAGTACATGGGATGTGTGACTGTAGCGCCGCCGTGTCCCAGCGACTGTCGTGCGTGTGTCCCGAACGCACTCTGCGAGGGCAAGATGCCCTCGCGACAGCCGGCAGGATGCCGGCGCTACAAAAGAACGAAAAGCTGGAGCTAACGACTAACGATTAAGCGCAAACGCCTAAGCGGAAGCGGCGAGACCGGCTTTCGCCTGCTCCGCCAGATGCCCGAATCCCGCCGGATCCTTCACCGCCAGATCTGCGAGGATCTTGCGATCCAGTTCTACGCCCGCCTTCTTCAGTCCATTGATGAACTTGTTGTAGCTGAGTCCATGTAGACGCGCGGCGGCGCCGATGCGCACGATCCAGATCGAGCGGTACTGACGCTTCTTCTGTTTGCGGCCCGAGTAGGCAAACTTCAATCCGCGTTCAACTGCTTCTTTTGCGGACCTGTAAAGTTTTGATTTTGTTAGGAAATATCCACTTGCGCGTTCAAGTATCTTTTTGCGCTTGGCGCGGCGTTTAGTTCCGCGTTTTACACGAGGCATTGTTGTTCTCCTTTCTTACTTCGTTTGACGGTTGGAGGTAAGGCGACTTCTACCTGTTGGGATTTCTGAAGTCTGACCTCTTCACTCGCCGCTGCGGTTCTCGAAAGATCCGCAGACTTGGTTATCGAAAGCGGCTCTAGGCTTTCGGCTCTGGGTTCTCGGCCTAGCTCCAAGCTCTCATGTGTTCCGAGAGCCCAAAGCCGAAAGCCGAAGGCCGGTTAGGCGTACGGAATCATACGCGCGGCTTTTTTGTAGTCGCCATCGCTCACTAGAGTAGAAGAGCCCAACTGTTTCTTGCGCTTCTTCGCCTTCGATGTCAGGATGTGACGCAAATTTGCCTTGTGACGCTTGATCTTGCCCGTACCCGTTTTCTTAAAGCGCTTCGCAGCGCCCTTGTGTGTTTTTAGTTTTGGCATAAAAGTAAATTCCTAGTTCTTGGTTGTCAGTGCTCAGTTACGACCACAACGTGCTCGGCACTATGCAGAGCATCGATCAAACCCTTCGTTAGTGATCGCACCAGGAGATTGAACTGATGACTGATAACTGACGACTGACAGCCTGTTTCTACGCTGTCTGCGCTCCACCTTGCTGCGGTGGAGGAGGAGCGGCAGGCGCTTTGGGCGCCGGCTTCGCGGCTGGCTTCTCTTTCGCTCCAGCCTCGTTTTTCTTCGGCGCCAGGATCAGGTGCAGCGTGTTTCCTTCCTGCCGTGGCCGGAACTCGACCAATCCCTTGTGCTGGACGTCCTTAATCAGGCGTTCCAGGATTTCTCGTCCCAGACCTTGCCGCGTCATTTCGCGTCCGCGGAAGAAGATCGTTGCCTTGACCTTGTCGCCTTCGTCGAGGAAGCGCAACACGTGATTCTTTTTTGTGTCGTAATCGTGATCATCCACGTTGATACGAAACTTCACTTCCTTGACGGTAATAACTTTTTGTTTCTTCTTGGCCTCGCGTTCACGCTTTTCATTCTGGTACAGGAATTTCCCATAATCCATGATCCGGCAAACCGGAGGCTGTGCAGTCGGAGAAATTTCCACCAGGTCGAGGTTTTTTTCGCGGGCCATCTTCAGCGCGTCGAAGGGAGTCATGATCCCAACCTGTTCACCTTCGGCTCCAATCACACGCACTTCGCGTGCGCGGATGCGCTCATTCATGCGGATAAAACGCTTATCGATACTGATCCTCCGTTCGCAGGATGCGGGGGAAAACGCTTAGAAAGTATAACATGCGGTTCGCAGTGAGGCGTTGCTAGCGCGCCCCGCGTCTCGCGATCCGCATCGCCAGCACGATCATTCCCGCGAAAGCGATGGCATTCAGGAGCGCCTTGAAAACCAGATCCATTTTGATCCATAAGCTGCTACCGAGAAAGCCGGCTGTCATTAATACCAGCAGCACGCCGAACGAAAGAGCCCATTCCTGCATCTCTCCCCAGCCAGATGCCGAGGCCCAACGCCGCACCAGGAAGATCGTCATCACTCCCCATCCAATGCTTGCGGTAACGGGGATCCAGAGGGGCACCGCGGGCGGATTCGGAACGAACACGAGCCCCATCAAGGCATACCATGGGAACCCAAGGAGCAGCGTGAAGGGCAACACAAGCCACGGCGAGAGAGCATCGCGCGCGGCGGTAGTTCCGCGCGAGCCCCGCAAAGCGTAACCAACGCTCACAAGAAAGGCGATCGCAATCCATCCCAGGGCCCATGTCACCATGGGAGGCTTGTAGTCGGGCATGTGGAAGACCTGAATGCGCGCGACCCTTACCCACAAAAACCATGCGATAAATGCGCCGACGACGAAGACCGTGCTTGCGACCACGAGGCCACGTCTGCGTAGCCATGGTTCCTTACGGCGCTCGGGAAAGATCAGTTCCACAATCTGCACCGGGACCATGGTAATGGTCACGCTTTCGAATGCGAGCATGAAAACGAAGTAGATCCAGTTCACTCCCCAGACGCGTCCATACATGGGAGCTGTGCCCAGCCATGGCAGAGGCGCCAGGGAAGTTTGCTGCACGATGAACTCCTCTGTTATTGACAGCGCCAGTCCCAGCGGCAGCATGCTGGTCCAATTGCCTCCCCATCGACGTACCAGTTCCCGGATGAGCAGCGTCCCACAACCCCACATCATGACTTCCGGAAGGTATGCGAACAGGTAGCTGAGCTTTGTCGCGCCGCTCAGAACTTCGCCGACCAGTGGCGAGAGCAAGACCAGGACGACGATGGGTGCGACGGATCGCCCGCTTGTGCGATCGCCGGTATCTGTTGACGAAATTGCGGTCACCGTACTCATATCTTCGCCTCACTTTTCTTTGCGGTCGGCGCTTTCGGCGGTGCCTTGAGAATGGACTTCAAATCCCAGGTGAAATCGCCGGACTTGAGGTCGGCCACAATGTTCTGAACCCACGAAAATTCCGCCCGCTGCATAGCGACCAAGTACTCGAGTTCCACCAGATGGATTCTCGGGAGCCATTTCGTCAACGGCTTCAAAGTGGACTCCCATCGGGCAATCTGCTGCTCCAGGTGCTGTGCGCGAGTGCCCAGTTGTACCAACGCATCCTTCGGCGTGAGGTACACCAGAAAGCTCACTGAGGCCATGAACTCGGAATTCTCTCGCTTGGGAACTGCGATCATCTTCTGTAACCAGCGCACCTGCTCCTGCTCGCCCACGGTGGTAATCCGGTAGGTGGTGCGCTCGGGACGTCGTCCGGCCCGGCTGGTCTCAACCACTTTGATCAGTTCCCAGCGCAGCAGGCGGTTGATCGCGTGATAGAGCGATCCGCGCTTCAATACCAGCACGTCATCCTTATGGCGATCCTTCAGCAGGCGCTGCATTTCGTATGGGTGCATTGGCCGTTCGCGCAGCATGCTCAAGACGGCTAGATCCCAAAGTCCAAAATGTTGTTTGTCTATATCTCTCATGATATATCTCATATGAACTATATCAATTGAGACATATGCCGTCAACCGTGGCCACCGTCCTCCCAATGAATCTCATCTAGGCAGACGAATCGCGGACTTGGATCCTGAACTAGCAGGGAATACGGGAGATGATCGGTTGGCGGGATTCTTCTAGGCGACGGCGGTCTTTAATGTACGCAGGCGGCGGTAGAGTTGCAGGCAATCGTCCACCATTCTGCGCGAGGTAAATCGTTCCCGCGCGCGATTGTAGGCCCGGGTGCCATAAAGTCGGGTCATTTCCCGGTCATGGTCAAGTTGCAACAGTACTTCCGCCAGGCTGTCCGCATTGTTTCGTTCAAAGTACAGTGCTGCGTCACCCCATAACTCGCGATAGACGGGAATGTCGTTCGCTACCAGGGCACACCGCGAGAACGCCGCTTCCATCGAGGCCAGCCCCGTCGCTTCATAGCGTGAAGTCGCCGCGAATACCGTGGACTTGCTATAAAGACTGCGAAGTTGCGACTCGGTCTGTGCGCCTTTCACCGAAATCTCGTGCGCATCGGTCGAAATGCGTACATCGGCCCGGATCGGCAGTGCTGGCGCGGGAATCGGATTATCGGCTCCCACGATGCAGACTGGCTGTCCGTGCTTATGCTGCGTCAGCAGCGAAACCTGTTTGCCGGAATCCCACAAACGCCCGATCGCCAGAACCAATTCTTCTTTCGTTACAAACGGGTTGAAGTAAATCGGATTCCGTCCCGCCGGGATCACTTGCCATGCGAAGCTGTCTTCATAGGCTAGACGCAGCATTTCGCCCATCCAGCGTGTCGTTGTGACGACCGCGTCGGCGCGCCTCAACCCACCGATCATGGTTTCCCTGTACCAATCCAGCCAAGCTGAGCGCGCCGGTTCCTTCCCGTGAATCGTCAGCCACCAGGTAATGATGTCGCCGTGCGCGGTGACCACCCGCGGTGTGGCTACTGGCAAGGCTCCAAAACTCAACTGGTTTAGGTGCAAGACATCCGGGCGTGTGTCGTGGACAATCTCACACAAGTAGTCCTGTGCCGCATGAAAATCCTGCTCGCCCTCCTGCATCCAGTCGAGGCGAAACGCGGTCGGATGGTATTCCAGTCCGTGCAGTGTCTGCATCCAGGCTGTTTGATCGGGAAGCGGAATCTCGCCGAAGCTGACGAGCGTAATCTGTGCGCCCTGCGTGATGAGTCCGGTGACCAGTTCGCGTGAATAGGTCCAAGCGCCACTGAAAGTGTCCGTCGTCACCAGAACGCGCACAGAACCCCCGGGAATGGGCCGAACGGCGGCCAATGTGCTTCCTAGTGTAGAGGCGGGAGGTCTCGGAGCAAAGTCATTTTTTCGTCGAAGGTGTTGTTTCCTGGCCCTTTCCGACGGACATCTCCGCAAGGAACGCAGGCCGGACAGTTGGATGGTACTTAGGGGGGATTACAAGTTGCGGGTCAAAGTCTCAAGATCCGTCGGCGGAAGGTGAAGAAACGCCGCTTCTGCTGCGGTTTTCAGCGCGTCATAGGTCTTCAGGCCATCTACATGAGCCGCTTTGCGTAGGTGCGGCATAGTCGGTGTCTTACTGACCCACATCCAAACCCGAAGCTTCAACAGAGTAAGCAACGCATAAATGCGCACTTCAATGGCTGTTTGCTGCAGTGTCCGGGCACGATCGGAGCGGAGGAGGTCTTCGCGAATAATCTCGGCGTTGCTGAACTCAACAAGGACCTTGGAATTGTGGGCCATGCGTCGAACCAGTTCGACGTAAAGGCTCATGCGTTTGCGCTGTGCTTCCCGGAATTCCTGGGGAGCGAGTTTCCAGCTGATATCGAACTCAGCCGCTGGATCGAGAAGTGCTTCCGCCAGCGACAGATCTACCGGATAGAGGAAGTGAACGACATCGTCAAAATCGCGACGTGGGAAACGGGACCAAGCTCCCCATAGCATGTAAACGCAGGCGAGCGCGCCACACGCAATAATTAGCCAAGTTACAAACACTGAAATCACAGCTAGTGAAGTCTCCGTAGTGCTTCCTTATATCTTTCTAACTCTTCCGGGGAAGGTGACGGCGCTGCGGGGCCCGTGGGTCTGGCTATTTCAGCCACGCTGAAAAACCAAATCCAGATCAGTACGGCAACACTATACGAGACAATAAGGCTTGCGCCCCACAAAAACTTGAAATCTGTTCCGAAATCCGAAAATGTTGTGGTCGTCAACAAGGCCACGGTCGCATAAAAGCCGAATCCCGTCGCAATGCCAAATGCGTATTGACGCCACCGCAGACCCAGCAGGCGAACCATGCTCACCAGGATTATGAAAACCAATACCTCCACGAATCGTACTGCAATCTCGCCCATCACAATGGCGAGCATGGGACGGCCGCCCAGTTGTTCAGAGGTCGCGTGAGCTCGTGTGACGCTGAGCGCGATCCCAGCCGCAACGATGCAGGGAAACACCAGCCTGGCCCACCATACTTTAACTAGTCCGCCAAACACTTTCTGGAAGACTTCATACATCAATGCAACGCCGAGCACATCGTAAACCGCCTCTGTAACCCAGTATGCGTAGAAGTAAACGTCAGGATTGGACCGGACACTGAATCGGGCCAAATCGGCCACTACCGCAAAAACGGCGTAAGTAAAGAAACAGGGAAATTGGTGGTGGGCGCGTCGCTGTACCAACACACAAACCAAGGCCAGCATCAGGAGCGTCGGTGTGTACGAGAGAAGAACCATGAGGCCGGAGACAGATTACCGTATCTGCCCCGGCCTTTCGAGCCGTTTTGCGCTCTAGACGGCCTTGGGTGGCTTCACCGGCGGCAGGCCTCCACCGTCAGCGACGACAACGACCGGAACGGCCTGCAGTGACGGCAGAGCTTTGGGCGGTTTCACCGGCGGCAGACCCCCACCGTCAGCGACGAGATAGGGAACTGCCGTGATTGCTTTTGGTGGTTGGGCCTTGGGTGGCTTCACGGGCGGTAGACCGCCTCCATCTGCCATCGCTGCCGCTGTGAACAACATTACGAATGATGCGCTTACTAACATCTTTTTCATTTGGAGTTTCTCCGTGGGAAGATTGGGGGGACGCCCCGCATCAGTTTAGCGGCGAGCCGTTAAAGAAAAGAGTGTCTATTCTGGGTAACTCACAAGGAAGGGAAGTTAGTTTTGCAATGACATCTTTTTGGCCAGCCGTAGAATCTCGGGTTGTGGAGGAAGCCGGTGATCAATACCCACACATCGCGGGCGCGCGACGTGTGGGTTCATTGCCGTTCCATGTTGTTTAAGTGGAGTCCGCCCAGCGCGATTCTTCCAAGGAGCGATAGCCCTCACGATCCTGCAGGTGCGTCCCGATCGCCTTCGTCTGTACCGTTTGCGAACGGCTGAGAATACGCAGACTCCACAGCAGATCGTCCAGGTCCGTCCCGAACCCGAAATGGGCGTCCACAAACTCCAGTTCAGCAGGCGGTAATTCTGCCCGCCCTGAAATCAAGACCACCGGAACGTCCGGTGCCAAATACTTGACCTCCCTCGCCACCTGCGCGCCGTTCATCAACGGCATTTCATAATCCAGCAGGGCTAGGTCGAAATAGGTATGTCGGCAAAGCAAAAGAGCCTCGTTGGGATCACTCCTGGCAATGACGCGAAACCCGCACTCTTCAAGCACGCCGGTCAACAGTCGACTGGAGCGCGGATTGTCATCCACGTAGAGGAGCGTTGGGTGCGACGAAATCGGCTCGGATGGCATAGTTTGGTTTTGAACTGGACTGGATTTTCGATCGATCGACATACCTTGGTTCGCGACACTGCGATGCGACATGCGAAACCTCCGTTGGATTGACGGAAACTCGCTGGCAGTGCGGCCCCGTGTTCTGAAGGAACGAACTCTACACCCTCACTTGCGCGGAACTCATGTAGAGATTCGTAAACGAGAAATGAGAAGTGCAAGGGAACTGTCACCGGAACATAATGCCGGTGTGGGCGTAGGTGGCATTGTGACGGTGGCCAAGAAGTCAAACTACCGGCGCTAGTTGAGAACGCAATCGATGCGTGAGTTCGCGAGCCGAGCGAATGTTCTCTGCGGCCTCGACGGATATATCGGAGGCTTGTACGACGACGTCAAGTCGCTGGAGCAACTCCATCACGGTGCCGTTAAGTTCATCACGAACGCTAGCGCCTGCAATCTTTCGAGCCGCCGTTTGCTCGCAGATCCGCCGTCGAAGCGCAGCTTGCACCTCGCCAATCAATCGGTCCATTCCGGTGACTGCCAGATTCACCACTACAGACACGGCGCCTTCAAGGTGAGCGAACGCGATGTCGAGTTCCTGCGGTTCGCGTTCGATCAAGTGCTGTTCGAAGACCACCGCCTCGAAAGATTCTGAACGAAGCCGAGTGGTTGCAGCCAGCAGGTTCGGTTGAATCGCAACAGATTGTCCGGTGGCTTTGCGAAGAGCCTCAGCGCACTCGACGCTGCGTTCGATAGCAGTGACAAGAAGGATCATGATTTGGCGAGTAGCAACCGCACTACCATCAACGGGTAAACACAGTGCCAACAGGACGTGGTAGCGGGAAAGGATTTTCGTGACCACAGCGATCCATCTTGGATGCAACAAGATGCGCGCACTTCGGACTAGCAATTTCTGAATGACTGGTTCGACCTTTTGGAATGCGGCGCAGCCCGTCAGGTCGGAATCAGTTACTGCAGGCCGAACCGTGACGTGCCATTTCGGGCCGCTCGGTCCCTTCCGGGACTCAGATCGGAGACTCGTACTCCTTCAATTTGCGGTACAGGGTCGTCTTGCCGATTCCCAGCAGTCGTGCGGCCAGCATCTTGTCGCCATTCACCTGCGCTAACGCGTGCAGGATCGTCTGCTTTTCCAAATCCGCCATTGGAATGATGCCGTTGCTGGGAACGCCTCGGTGGGATGTCGCGGGTGCGCTACCAAGATTCGTGGGAAGGTCGCGCACCTGCAACTCCGCTCCACTTGAAAGTGCGCAGGCACGCTCCAGAGAATTCTCCAGTTCGCGTACGTTGCCCGGCCAGTCGTAGTGGAGCAGTATCTTAAGGGCATCATCCGCGATCGTCTTTTCTGCCCCTGAGTCGCGGCCGATTCGCTCAAGGAAGTAAGCCACCAGAAGGGGAATATCCTGTCGCCGTTCGCGCAACGGAGGGATGCGCAGCGTTAGTACATTCAAGCGGAAGAACAGATCGCGACGAAAAGTTCCTTCGGTCACCGCTTGCTCGAGATCTCGATTGGTGGCGCCCAGAATCCGCACATTGATTGGAACCTGCCTGGTGCTCCCCACCGGACGAATTTCCTTTTCCTGAATCGCGCGGAGGAGCTTCGCCTGCAAATCGACGGGCAATTCCCCGATCTCGTCGAGAAAGACAGTTCCGCCATCTGCCATGGCAAGCAAACCCTCTTTCTGTCCGACGGCACCGGTAAACGCTCCCCGCACGTGTCCGAACAACTCGCTTTCGATCAGTGTTGGCACCAGTGACCCGCAATCTACCGGGATGAAAGGCTTGTTGTGGAGCGGCCCTGATACATGAATTGCTTTTGCAACCATCTCTTTTCCGGTTCCACTTTCGCCCAGCACAAGCACCGGATGTGCGCTCTGAGCGGCTTTCGCGATGATCCGATATAACCTCTCCATCTCCGGCGCCCGGCCGATAATGTTGCCGAATCCCGAGCGTGTCTTGATGGTTTCGCGGAGAAGCCGGCTTTCCGTTCTGCTGCGTAGATCAACCGCTACTCGCTGGAACAAGACACGCAGTTCTTCCATGCTTACCGGTTTGGTCACAAAATCGTAAGCCCCGCATTTCATCGCCTGAACTGCGGACTGAACTGTACTGAAGCTGGTTACAACAATCACAATGGCGTCCGGCCGTTGGTGTTTGATTTTTCTGAGTGCCTCCATTCCGCCCCCGCCCGCGACCCGTAGGTCAAGCAGCACCGCATCAATATTGGCGGCCTCCAAGAGTCTGTAAGCGTGTTCGGCGGAGTCGGCTAGGTGTGTGCTAAAGCCGAGCGAATGGCCAATGTCGACGGATGCCTCCCGCATCGAATGGTCGTCATCAACGATCAGCAGGTTGAGAAAATTCGCCGCTTGCAACTGCGGACATATCTGTAGCGTTGTGGCGGTCGCGCTTAGCATGCTGATTCTCCCGTGTGAGGTCTGGCTTCGTTCTCTCGAACGGGTCCGGCGATGGTGAGGTTCGAGCCCGCATCCGGCTCGCCCGGGAGTTGCCGGATCGGAATCGCCGCTGGAGGAGCCGAAGGGATGAGCGTGTTTTGGTCTGTCTGCTCCCAAAGCAAGGAATCCGTTGTCTTACTGCAGAGTGCAGGGAAGAAAACTTCAATACGGGTGCCACGGCCTAGCTCGCTGTTCACCTCGATCTTTCCGTGCGCCTCCTCTACGATGCGGCATACCGTGGCCAATCCCATCCCGGTCCCTTGCCCCTCCCCTTTTGTTGTGAAGAACGGCTCGAAAATATGCCGACGCGTCTCCTCGGACATGCCGGATCCGGTGTCCTCCACCAGAAGTGAATACGCTCGTTCTGTGCCGCCCGGGAAGTTGGTTGCACGGGTGCAGACCCGAATCCTGCCATTTTTCGAGATCGCATCGCGGGCGTTCAGTGCCAGGTTCAGCACAATCTGACGAATCTGTGCGGGGTCGGCAAAGACCATTCCGGCTTCAGGATCGACACTGAAGGCCAGATCGATTTGCTGCCGGATCATCCGCCGCAGGAAACCTTCGATGGACGAGACGGTTTCGTTAAGCAGGAGGGCTTGGGGGTGAACGGCCTGCTTGCGGACGAATGCCAACAGTTGCTGCGTCAGCGCTGCACCCTGTTCGCTCGCCATGCGAATCTGTTCGACGTGCTCGCGAAGACGGTGTCCTGGTTCCAGTTCTGATAACAGAACATCGCAGTAAAGAAGGAAACCTGTCAGCAGATTATTGAAGTCGTGGGCAACCCCCGTGGTCAGGCGCCCGACGATCTCCATCTTCTCCGCCTGCCGTAATTGTTCTTCGAGACGCTTGCGTTCGCTGACATCGTCTAGCAGCACCACCAGAAACGTGCCACAGCCTTGGCGGTCGTGTGCGATGGTCACGGTGACTTGCCCCCAGAATTCGGAAGCGTCTTTCCGGTGGTAGGCCCGTTCCATGGCGAACGATTCGCGTTCTCCGTGCAACAGTTCCGCAAGCTGCTGGCTGCCCGCAGAATCCACCGAGTGAAATTCCCAGGGATTAAGTCCTGCTAGCTCCCTGGCTTCGAAACCTAGAATCCGTGCCAGTGCCGCGTTACCCTCCAGAATGCGCCCATCGAAATGGCACAGGGCGATCCCAATGGCAGCTGCTTCAAAAACCTGCGGGAAACGCAGTTGGCGATAAGACTCGCTGGCGGATATGACTTGAGACGTAGTCAGATTCAAGAAATCCATACGCGCACCGGTCCCTGAAATTCAGCTCGGCGCCCGACGAGTCGTGAGCTACTACAGCGGTCCGGAGAAAACCGCCCTTGGGTTTCGCTGGGCGTCGCGTCTCAACCTGGGAAGGCCTTCCGCGATCGGTGCAAGCTGACCCGAATAGGGAAAGTCTATCGCCAATGACCTTGAAAGCTAAGTGTCCGCCGTCACGTCATATTTGTGACGAATCCAGCTCATGGAGCTTCCTGATTTCGAAAGAATGCCAAAACGGGACGACGTCAGGTCGGTTTCGGAATCCTAGGAATGCGATTGTGACGGGTTATTTCAGCTCAATCGCTCGCGCCAAACGAAAAGTAAGGCGTCGGTCCGTGGAGAGAGTAATTTCGTGATGGCCGCTTGACTCTTGGCTGGCAATCGCCGTCCTGCTTTCATGAGCGCCTGCCTTGGTGAAGATGCTCGACGTATCGATCAGCACAGTCCGCCCCCCGATCTCCACGCTCACCAGCGTGATGCGAAGATATCCAGCAGCTTGAACACTGCCCGACGGCCTCGCTTCCAGAACGCGGCCTGTAACCGGTGCGCCTTTCATGATGATGGGCTCTCCTTCATCAACTACGGGTTCATCGATCGTCCCGTCAAATCGGTCGCCCGGCTGCGCAGACGCGCTGGACAGCGGATCGCGTAAGCGTACCGCTAACGATGTTCCCTCGGGCAACCGAACGGACGCGGGGATGACCGACTGACTCGGCGAGATTCCCCCGGAACGTGGTTCGCGATCAAAAGGAAGCTTTTGGGCTTCTCCAGACGGTGAGTCGGGTACCCCCGGCGGCCTTCCGCAACCACCCGCGAGGGACAGGAGCAACGCTCCGCCAATCAAGGCAGGGACAATCCACGCGTTCGTGATTCCCCGGTGCATGGATGGAATTGTACGGGAGGTTACGCGGAACCTCTAGAGTCCTTTACCACATCCGGGTGCTGCGCCGCGCATGGGGCAATTCCGATTGTTGTTATATATGTACCGTGGTACATTTGTACCATGTCTCTAGAATCCAGCAACAATTCGAAGCTCTTGATTGAACGTGTGCAGACTGGCGTTCGGATGGAAAAGCGCATCCTGAAAGTCCTCAAAGGATTTGCTGAGTATCACGACATGACGCTGGGAGATTTGCTGGAAGGCATTGTGTTGCACGCCTTCGACGGTAAGACTCCTTTTAGTGCTGACTCCTTGGGGCGCATCCGCGATTTGAAGAAGTTCTATGGGCTGGACCTGGATTCACGCGCCAGCCACCAATTGATTGAAGGGAAGCGGCGCGCCGCAGCCATGCCCTCGACGGAAAGGAAGAAGTGAAAAGGTTCTTCTCGCAATGAACAACCAGGTGACAATCGCCGAGTTCGAAATGGGAGTCGTTCGGGGAGGCTTTCACCACGCGGACCATGTGCGCATCGCATTCGCGTATGTCTCTGAGATGCCCCTGCTTGAAGCGCTCGCAAAATTCCCTGCAGCACTCAAGCGGTTTGCTCTGGCGCAGGGCAAGAACAACCTTTATCACCAGACCATCACGTGGGCTTACCTGCTCCTGATCACGGAACGCGTGGCGCTGGCAGATGGTGCGCAGTCGTGGGAACAGTTTGCCGAATCTAACCCAGATTTGCTGGTCCGGGAGGGCGGATTGCTGGAGCGCTACTATTCGCGGGCGACTCTCGACTCCGCCATGGCGAGAAAAATCTTTGTCTTTCCCAATGCTGCTTAAGCTCCTTCAAGGGCCCAGGATCGAGAATTGACTTCATTCTTCACCAACCGCTCGGTCGGCTCGCAACCTTGTTACTCCTCCTACCCTCCTCTATTATCAGAATCGAAGTGGGGAATCGCATGCCTGAGAACAAGACAAAGGCCGACCTGCGCACACCGGTCGCTGCCGACGATCCAATCGCAGACATATTCGAGGATCGTCAACCAGCAGCGTCGGAAAAGATCTGGGCGGAAAACACACTGTCGCCGACGATCGAGAAAGCTCCCGAGAGGCCGATCGGTGCACCCACCGGAACCAATCGCGATGAGCACGGCCATGCCCGCTTCAGCACCATCTCCAATGTCCCAATCCGCCGCCTCTACACGCAGGCCGACCTGCCCGCCGATTGGAACTACGACCAATACTTAGGCTACCCGGGCGAGCCGCCTTACACGCGCGGCATTCACGCTACGGGTTATCGCGGCAAACTCTGGACCATGCGCATGTTCTCGGGCTTTGCGTCGCCCGAGGAGACCAACCAGCGTTACAAGTATTTGCTCGAACATGGTGGCGGCGGACTCAGCGTTGCGTTCGATCTGCCGACGCTGATGGGCTACGACTCCGACCACGCTGCCAGTGAAGGGGAAGTTGGCAAGTGCGGCGTCGCGATTGATTCTCTCGAAGACATGGAGATTCTTTTCGATGGCATTGATCTCGAGAAGACCACAACCTCGATGACCATCAATTCGCCTGCCAGTGTGCTCTGGGCGATGTATCTGGTAGTGGCTGAAAAGCAAGGCGCTGATTGGAAGAAGATTTCCGGCACAATTCAGAACGACATTCTCAAGGAATACATCGCGCAAAAGGAATATATCTATCCTCCAGCGCCCAGCATGCGGCTGGTGATTGACACCTTCGAATTCGGTTCGAAGTTCACGCCGCGCTTCAACACGATTTCGATTTCCGGTTATCACATTCGCGAAGCCGGTTCGACCGCGTTACAGGAATTGGCGTTCACGATCTACGATGGCGTCGAGTACGTCGAGTGGGCACGCCGTCGCGGCCTAGACGTGGACGAATTTGGTCCGCGCCTGAGTTTCTTTTTCAACGCCCACAACGATTTCTTCGAAGAGATTGCGAAATACCGGGCTGCTCGCAAGATCTGGTACCGACTGATGAAAGATCGCTTCGGAGCGAAGAACGACCGCACACGCCTGATGCGCTTCCACACCCAGACGGCAGGCGTATCGCTACCCGCGCAACAGACGAAGAACAACATCGCGCGCGTAGCCTTGCAAGCGTTGGCAGCGGTCCTCGGAGGCACGCAGTCGCTTCACACCGATGCCTACGACGAAGCCTTAGCCCTGCCCACCGAAGAAGCTGCGCGCATTGCTCTGCGCACGCAGCAGATTATCGCCCATGAGTCCGGCGTCGCTAACACCGTGGACCCGCTCGGTGGAAGCTACTTCGTCGAGAAGCAGACTTTAGACATGGAAAAGGGAGCCTTCGACTATTTCGCCAAGCTCGATCAGATGGGCGGGATGGTCAAAGCCATCGATCGCGGCTACCCACAAAAAGAAATTGCCGAAGCTAGTTATCAGTACCAGCGCGCCGTCGAGGCAAATGAAAAGATCACGGTCGGCGTGAACGATTTCGTAATTAAAGAAGAGTCGCCGCAGATTCTCTACATTGGCGAGTCGGTTGGCCGTGCCCAAGAGAAGAAGTTGAAGGCTCTGCGTGCTCGCCGATCCAGCGATGAAGTGCAGCGCCGGCTTGAAGCCCTCAAGCGCGCCGCCGCCAAGGCTCCGGATGCGGGGACGAACGGCACGATCTCGGACGCGAACACGATGCCCTACATTATCGATGCGGTCCGGGCTTACGCGACGGTCGGGGAAATCTGCGAGGCCTTGCGGCAGGTATACGGAACCTATACAGAAGTTAGCATTACGTAGGTCGGGAGGGTGGGCGTCCTAGCCCGTCATCTTTCTTCCACATGCCTGCCAACATAGAAATCAAAGCCAAACTGACGGACCGCTCCAAGGCTCTAGCCACCGCGGTTAACCTGGCTGACTCCGGCCCGGAGACTATCCAACAGGAAGACGTCTTCTTTCGTTGTGACGGCGCTCGTCTCAAACTCCGCATCTTCGACGCAACCCACGGTGAACTTATCCGCTACCAACGTGAAGATTGTGCCGAAGTCCGCCGCTCCCACTACACGCTCGCGCGTACGTCCGACCCCGAAGCTCTTCGCGGTATCCTCGCAGAAACTCTCGGAATCATCGGTGTCGTCAAGAAGACGCGCACGTTCTATCTTGCAGGCCAAACGCGTATTCACATTGATCAAGTCGAAGGTCTTGGCGATTTCCTGGAATTCGAAGTCGTCCTTAGCGAAGGCCAGGACGACGAAGATGGAAAGCGGATCGCCAAGGACCTGCTGGAAGAATTTGAAATCGGCCGCGAGGCTCTGCTGGCGAATGCCTACATCGATATGCTGCAAGAACTTGAATCTCCCGCGACTAAATCGAGCTAGTGTCGAACTTGCAAACACACGGGACGGAAATCACTGTGTCCTCTACGTGTTGTGATCTAGCATAAGTTAGGGATCTCGGGTCCGGAGTGGTCGTGTGTTTCCACGCCCGCTCTACGCCGAAATTCCCCGCTGACTTATGGGCTCTGCAGAAAACTCACAGCACGCCATTCGGCGCAGCACGCGCCTGCCGTTGGAAGTGCCCGTCCGAGTCACCAGCATGGCTCATGATTTTGCGTTTTCCGAGCAGTGCAATACCACCCTGGTCAATGCCCATGGCTGCGGTTTGATTGCTCCGGCCTCGATCGTTAAGGGAATTCAGGTGCGTCTGGAGATTGTTTCGGCGAAACGGCACACTACCGCTCGCGTCGCGGAGGTTGTCCCCCTGGGCGGCGAGCCGGAAACATTTCTCGTTGGCTTGGAACTCGATGTCCCCGGAAATTTTTGGGGCATTGAATATGCGCCCTCCGATTGGAAAGTCGAGGACACGCAGGAACCAGTTCCTCAGCCGACCACTCCCGAGGCGTCGCCACCACTCAAGCCCGCCGCGCGCCGCTGGCGCCTGACCGATATCAGTTCTTTCGCCTGTTATCTGGAAGCCGTGTCGCCATTTCCAGTGGGCACGCCCGTTCTCATGAGCGTGCGCTCGGCGGATGCGGAGTTTCTTCTGGATGGCGTCGTGCAGGTTTCGCATCCCAACCTTGGAATGGGTGTCGCGTTCACGCGCACTGCGGATTTGCGCGAGCGTGTGGAGAGTCTGATTCACCAGTTGACCGCAAACCGCGAAGTGCCTAGGATCTTCGTCGGAAAGAAAGAAGTCGTCCAGTCGGATGCTCATCCCGTAAGCGATCCCGAATCCTTAGACCCGTTGCTCGAGCTGTTGCTCGAAGGGGCTGCACTCAGCGCCGAACAATTCCAAAACGATTTGCGCGCACAACGTTTGGGGAAGCGCCGGGATCCGCGAATCAACATCGTCCTGCCCGTGCTGCTCAGCGGAGTCGATGCCAGCGGCCGTCCTCTCGATCAGCGCGTTATCACCGTCAATATCAGCCGTCGCGGGGCTCTTCTTGAGGGTATCCACGGGGAACTCGCCCAGGGTGCGAAGGTGTCTCTAGCGCGGGGCACCAGCAAAGAAGAATTCCGCGTCGCATGGGTGGAAGATGACGAAGCGTCCTCGGGGGCGCGTATCGGTGTTGCAGCAGTGGACCCCAACTCCTCTTTCTGGGACGCCGTGCTCAACGCCACCAGCGAATCTGGGCTGGAAGCGGCCAGTCTGCGCGGCACCACCGCCAACGACTGAAGTTCTCCAGTCATTCCTTCTTTCAAAGGATTCCCATCACGCCCGCCGGTCACGTTGCATCCTAATATCGAAGTGCTAAACTCGCTCGCCGGAGGGCCTTGTGTCAAACGCGAAGCAGCGAGATCAAGCACTGGGGATGGGCGCGAACATCACGCGTCGTGATTTTCTAAACGGTGTAGCCATCGCAGCCGGAGCCGCCATCGTTCCGCCGGAGATGTGGGCGGCGGCCGCACCCGATCTTGAAGCGCAAGAGACTCAAGGCTACTATCCGCCCACGCTAACCGGCTTGCGAGGCAACCACGCCGGTTCGTTCGAGACGATGCACCAGCTCCGCGACCACGCGTTCTGGGACAACGCACCCAAGCCTGTGGACACAGGTGAGGCCTACGATCTTGTGGTCGTCGGCGGAGGCATCAGTGGTCTGGCCGCCGCTCACTACTTTAGAAAAGCTGCCGGTGGTCGAGCCCGTATCCTCATTCTGGATAACCACGACGATTTTGGCGGTCATGCCAAACGCAACGAGTTTCGCGCCGGTAGTCGCACCCTCCTTGGTTTCGGCGGAACCTATTCCATTGAAAGCCCCGCTCCATACAGCGCGGTCGCAAAGGGCTTGATCGAAGAACTCGGCATTGACGTGCCCTCGTATCACAAATACGTAGACAAAGATCTCCACCGCTCCTTGGGCCTCAGGCCGCATATCTTTTTCGACAAGGAAACCTTTGGCGCCGACAAACTCGTCATCAGCGCCTTGCAGACCGGATCAGATGAAAGCGGCCTGCATCGCGACGGCGACGGGGCCGCCGATCTCGCGACATTTCTGAAGGAGGCTCCGTTATCCCAAAAGGCCAAGGAAGATTTTCTGCGGCTGGTTTCGGAAGACAAAGACTATTTGCCGGGGCTTAAGTCCGACGAAAAGAAGTCTCGACTGGCGCGCATCAGCTATGCAAAGTATCTGACCGAGATTGCGGGAGTCAGCGAAGAGATCATTAAACTCCTTCAAGCCATGCCACACCCTCTATTCGGTGTGGGTGTTGAAGCGGTTGCGGCCCAGGATGCATGGGGCCTCGGCGCGCCAGGTTTTGCCGGGCTCAAACTCGATCCCGGCCCCGGCAAGGGCATGAATCGCGACGCTATCCGGAACGACGAGGCCGAGCAATACTTCTTCCACTATCCGGACGGCAACGCGACCATTGCGCGTCTGCTAGTGCGAAAGCTAATTCCTGGAGCGATTCCGGGGAGCTCAGCCACCGACGTAGTTCTGGCGAAAGCCGACTACGCGAAGCTCGACCAGTCATCCTCGCCCGTGCGCATCCGTTTGAACAGCACGGTAGTCAAAGTCAGCCATAAAGGCGATCCCGCGTCTGCGAAAGAAGTCGAAGTTAGCTACGTCACTGGGAAGAAGTTGAGGACCGTGCGTGCCTCCAACTGCGTTCTGGCTTGCTGGCACGTCGTGATCCCGTATCTTGTCCCGGAACTCCCCGAAGCGCAAAAGCAAGCGCTTGCCTCAGCACAAAAAGTCCCGCTGCTGTACAACAATGTCGTGGTCCGCAACTGGCATGCGTTTCAGAAACTCGGCGTAGATGCCATCTACGCTCCAGGCATGTATCACACGAACGTGAATCTGGATCTTCCGGTTTCCATCGGCGGCTACGAATGCCCTAAGAACCCAGACGAGCCAGTTGTTGTGCACATGATGAAAGCGGCCTGCAAGCCAGGCCGTCCGGCCCGTGACCAGCACAAGATCGGTCGCATCCAGCTCTACACCACAACGTTCGAAACCTACGAACGCCAGATCCGTGAGCAACTCGCCCGCATGCTCGGCCCCGGCGGTTTCGATCCCAAGCGCGACATTCTCGAAATCACCGTCAATCGCTGGCCACACGGTTACTCCTACGAATACAACTCGCTGTTCGACAAGTTCTGGTTTGAGGGAGGCGAGAAGCCCTGCGAAGTCGCTCGCAAACCTTTTGGCCGGATAGCCATCGCCAACTCCGATGCGGATGCTTATGCGTACACCGACGGCGCGATTGACCAGGCCTACCGAGCCGTAGCGGAACTAATGAAGAAGTGAAGCGGTAGCGAGTCCTCGACTCCTAGTGATATGGTTCCTCCGTGTTCCTCTGTGACCTCTGTGGTGAAGAGGTCTTGAAGCGGAGGCGGTCTATGCCGAAGAGCAAGACATCCCGACGCGCCACGCGTACTCGTCGAAATAATCCCAGCAAGCCAACTAGCCCCTCAATACCTGCCGCTGATCGTCCCGTTGCTCCCGGATACGGAATTCTCGGAGCGAATGATGGCAAGGGCCTCCTGCCATGGACTTGGGTGGCGCGCAAACTAAATCGGTGCCGGACATTCTGGCTGGCCACCATTCATACGACCAGCGCACGTCCTCATGTGATGCCGGTGTGGGGAGTTTGGGTCGACGACATGTTTGCCTTTTCCACCGGCCGAAAATCCCGCAAAGGCCAGAACCTTGCCGTCAATCCCGCCTGTTCGGTCACCAACGACGATGGCGAAGAGGCCGTGATCCTCGAGGGCATAGCCAAGCAGATGGACGACCTTGCTGCCCTTGAAAAGATCGCGGCCGCCTACAAGAAGAAATACAAGATGGATCCACGCAGCATGAATGAGCCGATCTTTGCGCTCCGGCCGGCGAAAGTATTTGGTTTCATCGAAAAGAGCTTTCCCCAGTCAGCCACGCGTTGGCGACCGGGCATTCATTAGTTCGAGATTTACGACCCGTAGAGCTGCTGGATGTCATGTGGAGTTCAAGAGGAGAACAATCGTGCGAGGAATCATGAATCGGAAATGGGCTTACTTATTGATCGTATTGGTAATTTCTTTCTGTCAACCGGGCCAAGTTGTCGGTCAGGCCCCGTCTCCCACCTCATTGTCTGAGGCCCAGGTTCGGGCCAAGGCAGACAATCTGCTACGCCAGATGACCTTGGAAGAAAAAGCCGCGCAGTTGTCGCAGCTTCCCGGTGCGCCGATGCCCCAGTTCATGGAGACGGTCAACCAGAAACCTGAAGACGTGGTCCGCAAGTTGGGAGCGGGCTCGATGTTGTGGGTCTCCGATCCTAAGGAGATCAATCGCATCCAACATCTCGCCGTCGAACAGTCACGACTGCACATTCCCATCTTGTTCGGTCTCGACGTAATCCACGGGTACAGCACCATATTCCCCGCTCCAATCGCAATGGCTTCCTCGTGGGACCCGAAGATAGTCGAGCAAGCGCAGACGGTGGCAGCCCGCGAAGCCCGCGCCGCAGGAATTCAGTGGAGTTTCGCGCCGATGCTGGACATCGCACGTGACGCTCGCTGGGGAAGGATGGTGGAAGGCGCCGGAGAAGATCCCTACCTCGGATCCGCCATTGCGCGCGCCCAAGTCCTGGGTTTTCAGGGCAGGCAACCAGGCGCCCCCGATCGCGTCCTTGCCTGTGTCAAACACTTTGCCGGCTACGGAGCCGCCGAAGGCGGGCGCGACTACGATTCGTCCTACATCCCAGAAGAACAAATGTGGAACGTGTATCTGCCACCATTCAAAGCCGCTCTTGATGCCGGCGCGGGCAGCGTGATGAGCGCATACATGGATCTGAATGACGTTCCTGCCAGCGGCAATCGCTGGCTTTTACATGAGGTCCTGCGGAAGACGTGGGGCTTCCCAGGCTTTGTGGTCAGTGACGCCTTCGCGGTTCGCAGCCTGATCACTCACGGCTACGCGCGTGATCCGCAGGATGCTGCGCACAAAGCATTCACTGCGGGCTTAAACATGGACATGGCCAGCGGCATCTACCTGAAGTACTTGCCGATTGAAGTGCAACAGGGTCGGATCTCAATGCAGCAGATCGACGATGGCGTACGTCCGATCCTTGAAACGAAGATACGTTTGGGGTTGTTTGAAAATCCCTATACGGATCTGTCTCGTCTTGACTCAGTTCTAAATAATTCCGAGCATCTACAACTCGCACGCCAAACCATTCCACGCTCTACCGTGCTATTGCGCAATGCGAACAACCTCCTGCCGCTCGACAAGACGGGCAAGGTAGTCCATTCCATCGCTGTCATCGGCCCGCTCGCAGATGCCACAACCGATTTGCTTAGCATGTGGGGTACGATCGGCAAGCCTGGTCCAACGGTTTCCATTCTGCAAGGCATACGCGAAAAGGTGGGGTCGTCGATTCGCGTCGAATATGCTCACGGGCCCAACATTCATCGCGAGATCCCATCACCGTTCGAAAACATTCCGTTCTTAAACATGAAGGAACAGCCACCGCAAGGTCCGGATGACGCTCAGCGGGCGGCAACGGATGCTGTCGCGCTCGCCAAGCAGTCGGATCTCGCGATCCTGGTGTTGGGCGAAATTGACCTGATGAGCGCTGAGTCCGCCTCTCGCGCCTCTCTCAGGCTCTCGAACGGACAACAAGAATTGTTGGAGGCAGTCGTTGCAACCGGCAAGCCTGTCGTGCTGGTGTTGGTGAACGGCCGTCCTTTGGACATTTCTTGGGCTGCTGACCGTGTTCCTGCGATTCTGGAAGCATGGTATTCTGGCAGCCAGGGAGGTAACGGAATCGCCGACGTGCTGTTTGGCGACGCCAATCCCTCCGGACACTTGCCGGTCAGTTGGCCGCGCAGTTCAGGCCAGCTCCCTCTGTATTACAGCCATAACCTCACCCAGAATCCAGAGACGGATCCCGATTTCAAGTCTCGCTACTGGGACATTTTGAGTACTCCCCTCTACCCGTTCGGCTACGGCCTGACCTATACGACGTTCGCCTTCGACAACCTCAAGGTGACACCGACGTCGCCTGTGAGTGGGGCGATCGATGTTTCGGTCGAGGTGGCGAACACGGGTTCGCGTGCCGGTGACACCGTGGCGCAACTCTACATTCACCAGCGCGCAGGGAGTGCGTCACGTCCGGTCCGCCAACTGAAAGGGTTTGAGCGCGTGTCCCTGGAACCGGGCGCAAAACACACGCTTCATTTCAAGCTGAGCAAGGAAGAACTTCAGTATTGGAGCGCCGCGCAAAAGCAGTGGATTGTCGAACCGGAGCAGTTCGACGTGTGGGTAGGTCAGGACTCGACCGCGCCACTTCACGGGGAGTTCCGCTTGACCCAGTGAGGCGAGGAAAACGAAGCGATTGCAGGCTTCGGCGGTCAGTTCACAGATTTCGCAGACTTCGTTCTGCGGATAGGTGAGCGCCCGTCAGCAGCAGCATTCCCGTCAAGAACGCCCAGAACATGAGGCTGACCGAAATCGCGAAGGGGCCATACACTTCGCCAAAATTCAGATAGGGCAGCGCAAAGATGTAGGCGTACTTCAGGGCTTCCGATAGCAAGCCCATGATAACTGCCGTTGGCAGCACGCTTTGCGCTGGAACCTTTCCGTTGGGCAACAGCCAGTACACAAGGAAGAAGATCGCAATACTGGCACCGATCGAGAAAATCTTCATCGTGACGAAGCCCATCAATTGCAGGTACCAGGCCCCGTAGCCATGCAGAACGCTCCGGATGACAACCACATTGCCGGCCGTCAGGCCAACTGACAGTAACGCCAGAGATCCACAGGAAAACGCCAGTCCCAGAGCGATCAGTTGGTTTCCAAGGTAGGAGCGGTTATTCGGGAACCCCCACACTCGGTTCAGCGCCACTTCCAGGGGCAGGAAAATCCCAGTTGAGCTGATCAGCAGCATCACCAGCGAAAACAACTGGGCACGATGGTGGGATGCGACGAGGGCATTGAGGTTCCGAATTACGAAATCCTGGCCTGTGGGCAGATAGTCGCGCAGCAGATTTTCCACCACGTCGGACATCACCTGCGAGTGGAGAACCCGCCGGATGAGTGTCATCAAGAGCAACAGAAACGGGAAAAATGACAAAATTGCATTGGCGGCAACAGAAAACGCAAATGTATGTACATCGGTTCGTAAAAGGTAGCGAAGGGTTGAACGAAGCACGCTGTGTCGGCGTGCGGAGCGAACCTCCGCCGCTCCCTTTTTGTCAGCGAGTCGAGCCGGTGTAATAGAGGACACGGTTTCTGAAATCTTATCAAACAGTTAACTTTAGCCTCCCGTTTGTCCGCCATCGCACATAACAGGGAGCGTTTTGCGCGTCCATGCGACTGCTGCCAAACAAATGTCCAAGATGCTAATTGGCAACACTTCCGAATCCGACATTTGTGCAGGAAATATGGCAAATAACCCCTTGCCATACAGTATCTACCTGATATTATTTGGTGCTTCGTCAGTCTTTTAGCTGACGAGTAGCGACCCCGGGTTGACGGTTCTGTGACAGTAGTTCGATATTGCACTTTGTCCTGGCGGCTCCACTGTGTTTTGTCTAGGGTTTCAATCCTGGCAAGACGCGGGGAGCCGTTTCGCTTGGTTGCTCTATTCCACAGCTGGCAGCACTGCAATCCTTTTCTCGAGATGTTCGAGGGGAAGTCTTGAAGGTATGTTTCCGCCATGGCTTCTGACATTTTGAGAGCAATCCGACAATAGAGGCGAAAGGAGTTTTTTCTGTGAGAGAGAAGGGTACTGTGAAGTGGTTCAACGGGGCGAAGGGATACGGTTTCATCCAGCGCTCCACGGGTGAAGACGTATTTGTTCACTTCTCCGCCATTCAGGAGAACGGCTACCGCACACTTAACGAGGGTGAGATGGTCGAATTTGACCTGATCAAAGGCCCCAAAGGTTTTCAAGCGGGTAATGTAGTGCGCGCGGCGTAAGAGATTCTCCAAACCAGTTCGCGACCCTCTCAGATGTTGAGAGGGTTTTTTCCGTTCGGGACAATTTCCCGTTAGCGGGGCCGTGCTGATTCGTCGGACGCTCAGTTAGAATCGGTTCCCATGCCGGATCAGAAACTTCTTGCTCCTGTACTTGAAGGCCGCTACGTCCGCCTCGAACCCCTTTCATCGACCCATGCGGATGCGCTGGTCGCCGCCTCCACCGGTGATCCATCCCTCTACCAATGGAGCCCTGTTCCGAAAGATAAACTAGCAGCCGAAAAATACATCACTACGGCAGTAGCATGGCGAGAAGCTGGAACCGCCGTTCCTTTCGCAACCGTCCGCTTGTCGGATCGCGTCGTCATTGGCTCTACACGATTCTTTGATCTTGCTTACTGGGCTTGGCCTCCCGGCCATCCGTCTCACGGACGCACGACGCCAGATACCTGCGAGATCGGCTATACATGGTTGGCCAAGGACGCCGTTCGAAGTCCTGCAAATACCGAGGCGAAGTTGCTCATGCTCACCCACGCCTTTGAGAACTGGCATGTCCATCGCGTTTGCCTCCACACTGACGTACGAAACACAGGTTCGCGCGCCGCTATCGAACGCATCGGAGGAAAACTGGAGGGCATCCTTCGTTCGCACCGCATGGCTGCGGATTTCATTCCACGGGATTCATGTTGCTATTCGATCATAGCCAGCGAATGGGATGCGGTGAAGCAAAAGCTGCTGCTACTCAGAGATCGCAAATAGGAGTGGGCTTCGCGGTCAAAGAGCCCGTGCTCGTTACTACATCGTCTTGATGTCCAGGCTTCTCCACAAATACCAGCACGCGATCGAACGATATGGTGACCATGACTTGGCGATCTTTTCCATTACCGCGGACTTGGGCCATTTGCGCTTCTTGTAGTGTCTTTTCATCGCCGCCTGAATGCCGTAATCACCGGTGGGTAGGATGTCCGGACGCCGCAGCGTGAACATGAGGAACATGTGCGCCGTCCAGACGCCGACACCTTTCACTTGTGTCAGGTGCGCGATCACGTCCTCTTCGGAAAACCCTGACATGCGCTCGAATTCCATCAGGCCGGCGGCGGTTTTCTCGGAGAGATCACGGAGATACGCAGTTTTCTGGCGCGAGAGTCCCACTCCCCTCATTTGCTCGTCCGTTAGCTTCAGAATTCCTTTCGGAGTCAGGGGATCGCCCGCCAACGCGGTGAACCGGCCAAAAATGGTTGCTGCGGCGCTGCCGTTCAACTGCTGGTAGAGGATCGATTCCGCCAGGTTGTGAAAAGTCGGTTCGCCGAACTGCATCCGGCAAGGCCCAACTTTTTCAATGATTGCAGCGAGAATCGGGTCGGACTTCTTCAGGTGATTGATTGCTTTCCGGTAGCTCGCAGCTTTTGCCAGTCCCTTAGCCTTCTTGCCGTTCTCCGTTGCCAAGTTCTGCCTCCTCGCCCAATGGGCCGAGAGTTTAGCACAAAGGCGAACATTAAGCGAATCTCGTTTTGTCGCGTGCAGGCAAGCCGGTTTGGAATGTCCTGTCTTGTTAGAGACGAGGCTTGCCTCGTCTCTGACACGTGGCAAGCCGCGTCTCTACTGAGGATTTTTTGATTATGACGGGAAGTGGAAGTGAACATCCTGCCTCGAGGGCACAGGTACGCCATCGAGTCTGGCCGGCTCATATCGCCGGCGCCGCAATGTTGCTTCGATCTTCTCGTCCACTCCCCGACCGATCGCTTGGACGATCTTCGTCTCTACCACGTTCCCCTGCGCGTCAATCGTCACCTCAATCACGACGTCGCCCGACAGGTCGCGCGGAAGATCGGCTCGATCCACCTGTGGTTCGGGATAGACCGGAAACGCCACTCGGACTTCATGCCCAACGATGGGGCCATCGATCACCGTGCCGAGCGGTGAGCCCGCCCGAGCACTGTGATCCGCAACCTCAGCCTGTGGATTGGGTTGCCGTTTTTCCTCGACTGGTTTGGGGTTTACGACTTGCGGTATGCGTCGCGGACGGATCTTTGCGGCTTGGGCAGGCAGAATCAGTTTCGCCGGATCGTCCACGGTAGGCTCGTTCGTGGGCGCCAGGTACGTGATCTGATAGTTGTGCAGACCGTTTCCCGAGGCCAACCAGGTGGGGGTTACGTAGAGCGCGCGTGGATTGTGGATGACTACAGCAACTAACACGGCGAGGTGCACCGCAACCGATGCACCAACAGCACGGTACCCGCGCAACGTCGAATTCTGCGGCCGGATTTCGGTAAACACGCCTCTATCACCTTACTACTCTTCATGGACGAGCAAGAAGAGAAAAGGTCGCAATTGAGGCACAAACCGGGCGCCGAAAGGCTTAGGCGCCCGCTTGTTTTTCCGCCATGTCGCCGATCACCGGCAACTTGAACATCTGCCCCTGGTAGGCCTTAAGCACAAGAATCAGCCAAACTACGAAGCCGGCGAGGCTGACGAGCGGCCATAGCAGCAAGGTGGCCCATCCAAGAAAAGGAATGTGCCCAATGAATGCCAGAACGATCCAAAGGGCGAACCAGGCCACGGCAAAAAACAAGCATTGGAAAGCGTGGAAACGTACGAAGCGTTTGCGGTTGAACGGTTCCAGCACAAGAAATACGATCGCAGGAATGATGGTCACGTAGGCGAGTGCTCCCGCCACGTTGTCGTCAAGCCCGCCCGTGCTGGCAGTTGGGCCCGCGGGCACAGCAGTTCCGGCGCACTTCGGACAGCTTGCGCCGTCTGCCATCTGAGTTCCACAGTTTGGACAAAACGCCACGAAATCCTCCTTGGTCTTTCCGGTAGGCAAAGTAACAGAACTCAAGGCGAGGCGCAATGTCGAAACAGTGCGCGCGAGCGAGGCTTCTGACGAAAACGGCGCGGTGTCCGACCGCCTTTGAGAGGGCTTCCCCTGCAAAAAGCAGACCTCTTTTACGCTGATCGGACACCTTGCCGCCGTCCGGCATTGCCAACGGAGATGGAGTCTTGGCGCCGGACGAGCTTGTTCTGCCGCGCGTTTAGAGAGCGAGCAGCATCGGCGGGTCTGGCTCTTCAATCACTTGCAAGACCGTGGCGATTGCGAATCGCGCCTCGACCGCGTTCGTGAATCCGCAGGCCAAAATCGCGGTTGAAACCAGATCGCTCAGTTGGGTCTTGGGCAGGTGCTCCAGCCCTGCTACGCATTCGTCGATCTCGCTGAGTACGAGCAGAAGTTGCGCCACCCGAGGGTCTGTAATTCCTAGGCTTGCGTCCGCCCCCGGGGTTCGTTGTGTCTGCTTGAGGCCCATGTCGGCTGCTACGCCTTTGGAATGGGGATGAAACTTATTCATCTCGGATTGATCCTCCGCGGCCCGACTGGCGTCTGGCAGACGCGCGAGCCAAGCCCTTGATATCGGCCATACGGTGCCAGTAAGAGCACCTGCCCTAGGGACGTTTTTTGTGATGGTTGGAGAGAATCGCGTTCTCCTAGCCAGAGAAACTCTGGAGTCGAAGCCAGATCATCAAATCAACAGGGTGCAGAAGAGTTGTCGCAGAGAGGGTGGACGGACCCGCATCGAGGAGGCGGGCAAAATTGGTAGCTCAACGGGACCGCGCGAGTCCCAGTTGACCTGAAAACCGCTATGCGGGACAGAAAGCGGAGCTTTCACCAAAAACCGCATTCCAATGACGGTCGGGGCAGCCTGGTTTACAGGGGTGTCCACTTCATTGTAAGAAGTTTCGGGGCGATCCACTCTGGGCACCGCCGAGGCACACAAAACCGCCGTCAGCAGCAGCAAAGTAAATGCCCAGAATCTTCCTCGCATCCGAACCCCTCTGGCTAATAAAGATAGCGAGGCAGGAACGCAATGTCAACGAAGTCCATTCCGCGTGAATTGGGCTTCCCACTAGGGTTTCAGTGGGTTGTTTGCCGGATCGGGGAAGTGGTGGAAGTTCCCTCAATTACCGTTCAAAGTTCTTTTGCCCGATATCGCTTCCGCCCTTTATGATTCTCAGGGACCGCGATGGACCGCGACCCGTTGTTCACTTTCACACAGGGAAGGGTACGAATGATAACGATCGTTTCCGGGTTACCCCGGTCAGGCACCTCGCTCATGATGCAGATGTTGCACGCCGGGGGCATGGCAGCGCTCTCCGATGGAGAGCGGAAAGCCGACACCGACAATCCCAAGGGATACCTCGAATGGGAACGTGTCAAGAAGTTGCCCAAAGAGCCCAGCCTTATCGCCGAGGCCGAAGGCAAAGTCGTAAAGGTTATCTCGCAGCTCATCCTCTCCCTGCCCGATGGCCATGACTACAAGATCGTATTCATGCAGCGTCCCATGCCTGAAGTCCTGAAGTCGCAGGACGAAATGCTCAAGCGCCGTGGAACCTATGAGCCTGGTGGAAATTCAGCCGTCATGGAGCAAATGTTTCAACGGCACCTCATCGAAGTGAACCGGTGGCTGGCGGCAAAGGCGAATACGAAAGTCCTGCGCGTGCACTACCATCGCGTGCTTCGCGAACCGCAGGCGGTTGCTGACGAAGTAGCGGCGTTTCTGGCCGTTCCCCTGGATATTCCCGCCATGGTAGGACAGGTGGACGGTAGTCTGTATCGTAATCGGATGAAGTAGAGGGCGATGTCTTCGGGGCTACTCACTCCCGCTCCGACATCCTGGGGAAGATATTTGATCCCTTCTTCGTGTAAATTCCATCAGATGGGAATGGTCGGTTATTTGAGAATTTTGTGTCAAGTCGTGCGAAGCTCAGCGCGCCAGTGCGTGCGATATGGGGCCGTGGGTTTTCTGCTCGTGGCGCTAGTGCCATTCGGCGCTCTGGCAGGCGCCGATGAAAGTGCCCCGAAGTCTGCCGCGAAAGTCGATCGCTACTACGACCCACTGCCGCAGGAGATGGGAACTTCCGGACTGACCCTGACACTCCGAAAGCTGCAGACCACCGGACGCTTGATGCAGGTGACAGCTCACCCTGACGACGAAGACGGCGGCCTGTTGACCCTCGAGGCGCGCGGGAAGGGAATTGAGACCGTACTGATGACCTTAACCCGAGGCGAAGGCGGGCAGAACAAACTAGGCAGCAATTTGTTCGATGGTTTGGGTGTCTTGCGCTCGCTGGAATTATTAGCGTCCGACCGTTATTACGGTGTCGAGCAGCGGTTCTCGAGCGTCGCGGATTTCGGATATTCGAAGACCCCAGAAGAAACCTTCCAGAAATGGCAGGGCCATGACATCGCTCTTGGCGATATGGTTCGCGTGATTCGCACCTTTCGACCGGATGTGCTCATCGCCAGATTCTCAGGCACAGACCGCGATGGTCACGGACATCACCAGGCTTCGGCGATGTTGACCCAGGAAGCATTTCGCGCCGCCGCCGATCCGAAAAAATTTCCCGAACAGATTGCTGCTGGCTTGACCCCTTGGCAACCGAAGAAGCTGTATATCGGCAACGTCTGCGGGTTCGGAGCCGCGACCTGCGAAGCCGCTAACTACACCGTGCGCATGAACACGGGAACGGTTGATCCTGCCCTCGGCACGTCCTACATACAGCTGGCGATGAAGGGTCTGCGGCACCAACTTTCCCAGGGCGCAGCCAACTGGACCGTCGAACCAGGTGATCGCTTCACGTTTTACAGACTGGTCGATTCCGTCGTGGAGGTTCCAAAGGATAAGGACGGCCACGAGCAGGACTTGTTCGACGGAGTTGACACCTCCTTGGCCGGGTTGGCGACGCAACTTGGCGACGAAGAAAAGAAAGTTGCATGGCTGCGGGGGGAATTGGCATCAGTATCTGCCGACATCAGGCGCGCCGCCGATAAGAACGAGTCCGACCCGGCCGCCGCCGCAGAACCTCTAGCCAAGGCCGTGCAGGAACTCAATTCGTTGACCGAACGTCTAAAGCAGAGCACGGTGTCCGATGAGGCCAAGACCGGCGTGCTCGCGGTGCTGGATGCGAAGAGCCATCAGGCGCAGGTCGCTGCGAATCTTGCCCTTGGTGTTTCGTTAGAGGCGACAATTTCTTCGGCAGCCGACGCAGGAAAGAACACTCCGCAGCGCAAGGACGCCCTCACAATAGTTTCTCCCGGTCAGTCGTTTCAGGTAGTTGCCAAACTCCACAATGGTTCAAAGCAATGGCTGGTTGTGAGCAATGCCAGCCTCGACAGCGCGACCGGTTGGGTCAAGAAATCAGACGCCGGAACCATGACCATTGGGCCCGGCGAAGACTACTATGCCAATTTTGCGCTCACGGTTCCCATGGATGCCCCGCCGACTCGCCCCTATTGGCATCGCGACAATCCCGAAACCGAGGCGCTCAATAAGATTGATGACGAGATTTATCGCACACAGCCTTTCCTGCCTGCACCGCTCCGCGTGCATTTGCGATACGAGATTTCCGAGGGTAGAAAGCGCTCGCTGATGCCCGACATGCTGCGCAGCGGTAGCGGAGATAAAGAACCGACATCCGGAGAACTCTCGGCTCGCGTCTTCGTTCCTTTCCTCGACGACACCGGCGCTCGCACAAAAACTCCGCTCGCTGTCGCTCCCGCATTTTCCGTAAGCCTGGAGCCGGGTGAACAGGTTCTTCCGGTTGCCGACAAGAAAGAAATTGCAGTGAAGATCGGCGTCTCTTCCAACCTTTCAGGCGCACCCAGCGGATCGTTGCGGCTGCACTTACCCGCAGGATGGAAATGTGAGCCTGAGCAGATATCCGTAGCTCTCAAACATCGCGGCGACAAGCAGGACTTCTCCTTCAAACTGCTACCGGGAAGCCTGCGAGAAGGCCGTGTTGAAGTTCGCGCCCAACTTGACGCAGGCGGCAAATCATACGGCGAAGGCTATTCGCCGGTCACGCGCGAGGATTTGGGCACCGCGTACTACTACCAACCAGCCGTGCAGCGAGTTTCGATTGTTGACGTCAAGGTACCGAAGGATTTCAAAGTCGGCTACATCATGGGAGCTGGCGACGATATTCCCACCGTCCTCGGGCAGATCGGCATGAGCGTTACCTTGATCCCGGCCGAGAAATTGGCTTCCGAGGATCTCAGCAAATATTCGACGATCGTTCTCGGCATCCGTTCTTACGACACGCAGAAAGATGTGATTGCTAACAACAAGCGTCTGCTGGACTACGTTGAAGCCGGAGGCCGCTTGCTGGTGCAATACAACACCTTGGGATATACCGCTGCGAAGGATGACTTCAACGCGAGCAAGTTAACGCCATATCCAGCGACCCTCAGCCGGGCGCGCGTGTCCGTGGAAGACGCACCTGTGAAAATCCTTGACCCCGCAAATGATGTCTTCCATTATCCGAACGAAATTACCGCCATGGATTTTGACGGCTGGGTGCAGGAGCGGGGCTTGTACTTCATGTCGCAGTGGGACCCAAAGTTTACTCCACTGCTAGAATCGCACGACCCCGGTGAAGGCGAGCAGAAGGGCGGCTTGCTGGTGGCGCACTTCGGGAAGGGAACCTATATCTACACCAGCTATGCGTTCTTTCGACAGTTGCCGGCAGGAGTGCCGGGCGCCGTGCGCTTATTTGTGAACTTGGTTGCTGGTCGCTAGTCGGTCGCCAGCCGTTGCGAATCACGACCCGTTGATAACGCGGCAAAATGGGTTTGCCAACGACCAACGACAATCGACCAACGACTCATTCCATGAAAACTTCCCGCGAACCCGCCGTCGACAATAAGCCGCAACTTGTCCGTGGCCTCGGTCTCGGCTCCGCCACTGCGCTGAACATGATCGACATGATCGGCGTGGGTCCGTTCATTACCATCCCACTGATCGTCACCGCGATGGGCGGTCCGCAGGCCATGCTGGGATGGGTACTCGGCGCGCTGCTCGCGATCTGTGACGGGCTGGTCTGGGCCGAACTGGGCGCAGCCATGCCGGGATCAGGTGGGTCCTACCGCTATTTGAAAGAGATCTATGGGCCGCGTGGTTTGGGGCGGATGATCTCTTTCCTCTTCATCTGGCAGCTTTCCTTCAGTGCGCCGCTTTCGATAGCCTCAGGAGCGATCGGACTTTCGCAGTATGCGGCTTTCTTCTTCCCAGGCCTGGAGCGCGTCTGGTCCATGCATACTTGGAGCCTCCCTCTGCCCGTGGTCGGCACGTTGCAGTTGACTTGGGTTGCGATGCCCGCCACGTTCCTGGCGATCGGCGTGTGCGCGTTAACGGCTTTCCTGCTCTACCGCCGCATCACCGCCATCTCGCGCCTAACGAAGCTGCTTTGGACTGGCGTGATGATGACGATCGGCTGGATTATCTTTACCGGCCTGACGCATTTCAACGCGCACCAGGCCTTCGAACTTCCTCCCGGAGCGTTCACTTTTTCGCGCAACTTCTTTAGTGGATTGGGTGCGGCGATGCTGATCGCCTCCTATGACATCGGAGGCTACTACAACGTCTGCTTCCTCGGCGACGAGGTCAAGGAGCCGGGCAAGAATATTCCGCGAGCGCTCTTCCTATCCATTCTTGCAGTCGCGAGTCTATATATCGTCATGAACATCAGCATCCTCGGCGTCATTCCTTGGCGAGAACTGATGCAGTCCGGTACCACGAACAGCAAGTTGTACGTGGTTTCTACCATGATGGAACGCGTATACGGGCATGGGGCGGCATCGGCCATATCTGTGCTGGTGATGTGGACCGCGTTTGCGTCCGTGTTCTCACTGACGCTGGGCTATTCACGAGTGCCATACGCAGCGGCGCTGGACGGAAACTATTTCAAGGCGCTCGCGCGCGTCCATCCAAAGCATCAGTTCCCATACGTTTCGCTGCTGGCTCTGATTGGAGTGGCGGCGCTGTTCTGCTTCCTGCGCCTCGCGGACTTGATCGCGGCGCTGATCGTGATTCGTATCGTGCTCCAGTTCCTGGTGCAGAGCATTGGCGTGATCGTGTTTCGAATTCGTCGGCCCGAAGTTATTCGGCCATTTCGTATGTGGCTCTATCCCATCCCGGCATTGCTGGCGGCTGGAAGCTTCCTCTTTATCCTGATTTCGCGCAGGAATTTTCTGCGTGAGGTTCGCTATGCGGGTGTAATCCTCGTCGTCGGTTTGGTGATATACATGGTTCGCTCCTGGCGGCGTGGGGAGTGGCCATTTGGAGATCGTTCAGAAGTTTCTGTTTAACCGTTTCTCGTTTTCAGTTGTAAACAAGTTCGTGGGGCGAGTAATCAAAACTAAATTCCTTTGGAGGAAACATGAAAAAGTTGCTAGCACTGGCGGCGTTACTGACATTGTGCAGTTTCTGCGGAGCACAAGCGAAAGATGAACCGAAGAACACGGCCCAGATTCTTGACGGCGGCGTCAAGAGCATCGAGAGCGAATTCGTTCCAGCGGCCGAGGCGATGCCCGAAGACAAATACGTCTTCGCGCCGACCAATGGCGAGTTCAAGGGCGTTCGTACTTTCGGCCAGCAAGTGAAGCACGTGGCGGCAGTAAATTACATGGTCGCAGCGGCGATCCTAGGCGAGAAGCCTCCCGTGGAGCTGGGTGGAGAGAACGGCCCGGATAGCATTAAAACAAAAGCCGACATCGTGAAGTTCGCAAAGGACTCATTTGCCTACGCCCACAAGGCAGTGGCGACGATTACCAGCGAGAACGCGACTGGCCAGATCAAAAGCCCGTTCGGCGATGGCAAAGTCACTCGTCTTGGAATGGCGACGGTTTTCGCATGGCACGGGTTCGATCATTACGGGCAGATGGTGGAGTATCTGCGCATGAATGGAATTGTGCCCCCGGCGAGCCGTCAGTAAGAATTATTTCTGACGAACAATGATCCGGGCGCCGGGCGCGCTCGGATATATTGTTTTCACGCTACTTCTTCCCGCCGTGGTGCTTCCGCCAGTCTGCCCCGTCGCGGCCGCCTTGCGTCGCAATCTGTGTGAGCACGAGTTCCGCCGGAAGGCGGCGCTTCAACAAGTGCGCGGCAATTCTTTGCTTTACTTTCTTCACCGGCACTTTCGGATCCAGAAACACCAGTACGGATGGGCCCGCTCCGCTGAGTGCCGCTCCAAAAATGCCCGACTCGCCAGTTAATTCCTTCAGCGCTGGCAATAGCGGACAAAGCGGGGCGCGGTAAGGCTGATGGATTCGGTCTTCCAATGCCGACGAAAGCAGACTCGGCTCGCCATTCGCGAACGCCGACAACAACAGCATCGAATTCTGAATATTCGTTACAGCATCTGCGCGCGAATACTGGTAGGGTAGAGCCCGCCGCGCCTGCTCAGTCGAGAGCGCATTCTCGGGCACGGCTAGCAAAAGTGGCCACTTGCCCTTCGGTTTCACCTCAACCACCTGCGCCTGTACCTGATTCGCCATGCGCGCCACCGTCAGGGCGCCCATCCAGCACGCGGACGCATTATCGGGATGGTGCTCGCGCATCGAAGCTTCGCCAACGATGCGGTCGTCCTTCCAGCGTAGATGCCCAAAATGCACTGCCAGAGCAATCCCTGCCAGACGCGCCGCCGCCGACGATCCGCAGCCCTTGCCGATGGGAATCTCATTCTCAATGTGGATCCGCAGAGGGGCAATTTTGCGATTCTCCGATTCGAGAACCTCGCAATAAGTCGTGACGATGAGGTGATTTTCCATCCGTCCGCAGATTTGCGCGTCGCGGCCCTCAGCCGTGACAAAAAAGTCGGGGGCACGTTCGGCGCGCAGGCGAAGATGGAAGTCGAGGGCGAGAGCGGCGGCGTCAAAAGCCGGGCCTAGATTGGCGGAAGTCGCCGGCAGCGCCAAGCGCAACGAGCGGTCCGCAGATATTGGGCGTGAAGGCATAAGTTCGTTTGTCGTCGGTGCCAGCGGTAAGCGGCCACCCCGAAATCATTGAAATAAAAGGTTTTACTCGAACCTTGGGAAGTCGGACGGTCTTTAGCCGTTTACGTGTCGAAATGTGTCTTATACACGAATGCGCGAAGAATTGCTATGGGGCAGTCTCGGCGGCATCCAGCGTCGCAATGACAGCCCCCAAGTCGGCATCCAAGGCAATGGGCGCGCGCTGAAGTGCCTTGGAGCGCAAAGTGGCGCCTTTGGCCGCCTCAGACGATGGCGGTTCGGGGAAAAGGTCACCCCTGTGAAACTTAATCGTGAAATCCGGGTCTTTGAGGACGTGTCCGGTAAGGATCAAGACCACAGTCTCGACCGGTTTGACGAAGCCTCGGGCCCGCAGTTTCTTTAGGCCAGCCAACGTAACAGCGGACGCCGGTTCGCACCCAATTCCATCCGCCCCGATTTCGGCTTTCGCCTCGGCAATCTCCTGCTCGCTTACCTGCTCAACCTCGCCCCCGGACGCGCGCAGAACGCGTAGCGCCTTCTTCCATGACGCTGGATTGCCGATCTGGATCGCAGTCGCCATGGTTTGGGCCGTCATGGCTTCCAGTTTTGCCCCGTTGAATTCGCGGACGCTGCGATAAAACGGATTTGCCCCCTCTGCCTGGATGATCGAGAGCTTGGGCAGTCGCGAGATCAAGTTTAGCTCGCGCATCTCCAGCAGCGCCTTGCCGATCGCCGAACTGTTCCCGAGGTTGCCGCCCGGCACAATGATGTGGTCCGGCGCATCCCATCCAAACTGCTCCAGCAATTCAATTGCACAGGTCTTCTGCCCCTCGATGCGATACGGATTGACCGAATTCAGCAGATAGACTGGCTTCTGTCGAACCAGTTCAGTGAGGATGCGCACGCAGCCATCAAAATCCGTACGGAGTTGGACAGTGAGCGCCCCATAGTCGAGCGACTGCGAAAGCTTGCCCCACGAGATTTTTCCATCGGGGATCAGCACCAGGCTGCGCATGTTCCCGCGCGCCGCATAAGCCGCCATGGACGCCGAGGTATTCCCAGTCGAGGCGCATGCAACCCAGCGAAATCCAGCTTGATGTGCGGAGGACGCCGCGACTGTCATGCCCGTGTCCTTGAACGAAGCGGTCGGGTTCATGCCCTGATGTTTGGCGTAAAGGCTCTCGATTCCAGTGCTACGCGCACAACGCTGCAGGTGATAGAGCGGGGTATTCCCTTCGGCAAGAGTGATGGCGTGCTCTTCGCCAAGCGGTGGAAGCATTTCCCGAAACCGCCAGACACCGCTCTGGTCCAGCGGATTGCTTGCTTTGCTGACGGATGATCTGCGTTTCATCCAAAGTGCGCGTAGCGACGCAGCGTCGTGGCTCCAGCCAGGAAAGTGGAATTCGAATAAATCACCGCAACTAGTGCAACGGAAGTCCTGCGCAGCCGACGCAGGCGTCGAACCGCAAGAGATGCAGCGCAGGTGTGCCGTACTTTCGATCTGGTCTGTTTTCACTTGGTCAGCGATGGGACTGTTCCATGATAATGCCTGACAACTGAGATCGCAGAGTTCCGAAAGTTTGCGCGGGTCTGAGGCAAAGAGTGATTTCTCAGCGAACTCTGCGTGCTCTGCGGTTAGACTCCGAATTCCTACCGCAAGTACGTATCCGCTCCGCTCATCCAGTCCGCCCGCGGCGGGTCGAATACGTCCAGGTCTACCGTGTCTTCGAGCGCCTCGGCCCTATGCGGCATGTTGGGCGGGATGGTCAGCACCTCGCCCTTGCTGACGACGATCTCTTGGCCGTCGATCCAGAACTTGAGCGCGCCTTCCAGAATATAAGTCACCTGCTCGTTAGGATGGCTGTGCTCTGGCACGATGCACCCTTTTCTCAAGAGCACACGAGCCAGCATGATGTTCTGCCCGACAACAAGTTGGCGTCCGAGGTCGGGCTTCAACGCTTCGATCGCGACCGTGTTCCAGAGAATGTAACGGAGTTCAGCCTTGCGCTTCGTCTTGGAAATTGTGCCCTTAAGAGCAACTGTATTCGTCGGAGCGGCCTTCTTTGCGATCGACTTGGGTTTTGCGGAGGAAGCGCGTCGAGTCTGTTTCTTTTTCATGGCGCGTAATAAATCGTCTCAGAGTTCGCGAACAATAGCAGCCATAGTTTACACGCATCCCACTCGCCGAAATTCACCAGCTTTGCCCCTGCCGCCAGTCTTGCCGCGACTCACCCGGGCAGGTACTCTAGAGAAATCCACCGTGCCGTTCCGAGGAGATCATGGGCGCCGCAAAATACATTTGGATTGACGATTCGTTGAAACCCGCAAGCGAAGGCGTGGTGCCGTTCGTGAGCGCGGCAGTGCAGTACGGCTTCAGCGTGTTCGAAGGCATTCGTTGCTACTCCACCGACAAGGGCCCGGCGGTGTTTCGCATGGACGAACACGTCAAACGTCTGCTGGACTCCGCGCACATCGTCGGTTTTCGCGAGTTGCCCGTCACTGCCGAGCTCGTCAAGAAGGCGATCAACCAGACCATTGCCGCAAATGAATATTCTGCCTGCTACATTCGCCCCATGATTTATCTCGATGGCGGCATGAGCCTTACCGTCGAAGCCGGCACGCCGCGTTTTGTGGTTGCCGTGTGGGAGTGGAAGGCGTTTCTCGGTGCCGAAGCCAAAGAACGCGGCATTCGCGCCAATATAGCTTCGTTTACGCGCCTCCACCCCAACATCATGATGACCAAGGCTAAAGTCGCAGGGAACTATGTCAGTTCGATCCTCGCCAAGACCGAATCCCATCGCGCCGGATTCGACGAGGCCATCATGCTCGGGCCCGATGGCTATGTCGCGGAATGTACGGGCGAGAATCTCTTCCTGGTGCGCAACGGCCGGATTCACACTACGCCTCGCGCCGGAATTCTCGAAGGCATCACACGCGATGCGCTAATCACTCTCGCTGGCGATCTCGGCTACGAAGTGAAAGAAGAGCCCATCTCGCGTGACCAGTTGTATATCGCCGACGAAGTCTTCGTCTGCGGGACTGCCGCCGAAGTTGTTGCTCTCTGCGAGATCGATTGGCGCAAGATTGGCGCTGGAAAGATGGGGCCAGTAACGCGCGCCATCCAGCAGGAGTTCGAGAAGTTGGTCAGCGGCAAGCACGCGCGCTCCGCGGCATGGTTAGCGCCCGTTCCGGCGATGGATCCAGCAACCGCCCGCTAGAATGAGCTTTTCCTTTGTGAACCTTCGTGTCCTTTGTGGTTAGGATCTCGAAGCCGTCGTTTCGACGCATGGGGTACTTCATATGAAGAAGCGTTCCTTCCACCAGCAGACCGAAGCCGTTCACGCAGGGCGAAGCCTGCACAAGAAGAACGCGCCCGTGGCCACGCCCATCTATCAGACTTCCACCTTCGAAGTCACGGATAACGACGAACTACTGCGGGCGACAGGGACCGACCACTTCTACACGCGCTACGGCAATCCCACCAACACCGCCGCCGAAAATGCCATTGCCCAACTGGAAAGCGCGGATGGCGCGCTTTTGTTTTCTTCCGGCATGGCTGCCATCACCACTTCCATCCTGGCGCTGGTAAAAGCCGGCGACCACATTGTGGCGCAGCGCGATATCTACGGCGGCGTCACCAAATTCCTTTCCCAATGGCTGCCCAAGATGGGCATCGAAACGACTTTCGTGGACACCAACGACATCGCGCAGCACGAGCGCGCAATTCGCCCCAACACTCGCCTCCTCTATGTCGAGTCGCCGACGAATCCAAGTGTGCGCGTCGTTGATCTGGAAAAGATTGCCGCGCTAGCACGCGCCCACAAACTCATTTCAGCCATTGACTCGACTTTTGCCACGCCCATCAACTGCCGCCCCGCTGAATGGGGCATTGACCTCGTTCTCCACTCGGGGACGAAATACTTCGGCGGCCACGCTGACATTATCTGCGGTGTCGCCGCATGCCGCCGCGACCTGATCGATGAAATTCATCACCTGCGCACGACTCTAGGATGCTGCATGGACCCGCACGCAGCCTTCCTGCTTCTCCGTGGACTGAAGACCCTAGCCGTCCGCGTAGAGCGGCAAAACCAAAGCGCACTCCGGATCGCAGGCTTCTTAAGCCAGCACCCGAAAGTCGCTCGCGTGCATTATCCGATGCTCAAAGGTCACCCGGACCACGATCTGGCGAAAAAGTACCTGACCGGGGCAGGCGGTGTACTCAGCATCGACGTGCAAGGCTCCGGTGCAGACGCCCGCCGGGTTGCCGAAACTCTGGAACTATTCACTCTCGCTCCAAGCCTCGGTGGAGTGGAGTCCCTCGTCTCAATCCCGGTCCTCACCTCTCACGTCATGATTGACCCGGAGATGCGCAAAAAGATGGGCGTGACCGAGCAGATGATCCGCTTATCAGTTGGCATCGAAAACGTGGACGATCTGATCGCGGACCTGGAGAAGGGGTTAGCCGTAATCGCAAAGAACCAGGAGAATGAGACGGCAGAGGTGACTAGGTCCTCGTAGGCCGGCGTCCCGCCGGCAGTCGCGAGGGCGTCCTCGCCCTCGGTCCGCGCATAAGAAACGAATCAAACTCAGTCGTGACCCCAAACAAGAAAGCCTGGCTCGGACCGGAGCCAGGCTCTTGTTCGTGCAAGGACCAACCTAGAAGATGAACTTCGCTCCCAGTTGGAGGATACGAGGATTGTGCGACGAACTGAATTGGAACAAATCCGCGGTTGACAGACATGTAGGATCTCCAGCCGAGACCCCGATTGCGCAACTCATAGAACCCGACGGGGTGCCCCATTGTGTATGGTTGAAGATGTTGAACGCTTCCACGCGGAACTCGAATGCCGTGCTCTCCTTGACTGCGAAATGCTTGAAGAGCGACATGTCGAAATTGGTCCGATGCGGACCGCGCAAATAATTGCGCCCGGAGTTGCCAAACGTCAAGCCTTGCGGCAAAACATACGCGTTCGGGTTGAAGAGGAACCCGGCCAAGTTACTCAAGCCAGCGCTCTGAGGGGGAATGTTCGATTTCGGATCACTAACGCGATCCGCATACGACCCAGTTCCCACGCCATTGCCTACGCCCGCGTTGTCCCCGTACTTGGTGCCATTAGTGACCGTGAACGGCGTTCCCGTAGAGAACGACGTGATACCAGACCATTCCCAACCGCCAAGGAGGGTATGGGCAAGCCCTGGCTCCTTGAAGAAGGGCAGGTCATAGACATAAGAGATGTTCAACATATGTCGCTGATCAAAGTTTGAACTCGCTCGATTGGAATGCGGGTCATAGGAATTGACGAAATCGCCGTTGTAGCGATCCGAAGAGTCGTCGATCGAGTGGCTGTAGGTGTATGCCAAGCTCAAATTTAGACTCCCTACGGTTCTACGCCCTGCAATCTGCAACGCATGATAAGTGGATGACGCTGCTGGTTGGAGGCGAGTGATGGTTCCCAATCCTTTGAACGGACGGAAGAAATTTGCGTCTCCTCCGCAGGCAATGCCCAGGTTAATCGCGGCCTGACCGGTTATAGCAACGCCGCTTGGAGTTGTCATTGTGCCGCAGTCGTCGTGGAGCGGATCGCCATTCGCATCAAATCCGCCACCAATCGGCTCGCCCGGCTTATAGGGATTGTCGGCGGCAGCTACCGGCCGAATCTGGTTCAAATCGGTTTGGCGTCCTAGGTGCGTACCCTTGGTGCCGACATAAGAAACTGTCAGGACTGTGTTGTGCATCAAGTCATGTTGCACATCGAAATGCCATTGCTGCATGTAGGGCCAGGTGATCTTCGTTGGTATCGAAATAAACCCGAAGGGGAAGGAAGGCGAAAGGTCTCCTCCTCCGATTGCCTGATATCCAGGAATGAGCTGTTGGCTAGCGGTCTGGAGCAGTGGCGAAGATTGACCCTCCATCCCTTCCGTATTGGCTTCGTTGCCGTTGGTGTGCTCGTAGAAAATGCCGTAGCCGCCGCGAATGGCTGTCTTGCCGTTACCGAACGGGTCGAACGCAAAACCAATCCGTGGCGCGGGGTTGAACAGATGGCCAGCTAGGCAGCCCGGGTGAGAATTGGTTCCCACTGCAGCATCTGGGAAATTCGGGTAGTTTACGTGTCCTCCGGGCGCGCCGCATAGAACCAGACCGTCGAACGGATTTCCTACGCCGGAAACAAGCGATCCGTCATCGGCAAGTTGCGGCGCCATCGCAGGATCGTAAACTGCCGGGTCCCAATTGTAAGTGTGCTTGTAACGGTCACGATACGTACCCAGCATGCTGAGGCGCAGACCAAGATTGAGAGTGAGCCGGCTCGTAATCCGCCAGTCATCTTGGAAATACGGCTCGAAAATCTTGTAGCGGTTATAAAACTTTACTTGGTTGCTGCCTTGCGAGAAGCTAGCGATGTTCCCCAGCAGCATGTCGGCAAACGGGTTACCGGAACTAACTGTTGAGCCAGAATCGAAGGTCAGCGATCCGTTCACCTGAACGCTGCTTAGCTCGTTTTTCTGCGCTGCAACAAAGTAAGCGCCAAACTGCAAATTGTGCTTGCCCACGATCTTCGTCATGTTGTCGCGATAAGTGTAGGTCGGGTTGGAGTTGTAGGCTCCTTCCGGCCAGATGCCAGCCGGGTCCATGAAGAAGCCGCCGCCGTAGGCGACGCCACCGCTCAGGTTGATTGCGGGTAATTTGCCCCCAAAGCCATTGTTGAACAACGAACCCATCGGGAGGCCATCCGGACGTTTAAACGGGCCAACCGAATTGAACGAGATGTGGTCGGTGGTGTAGCTGGCTACGAATTCGTTCAGCAGAGTCGGCGTGATCGTGCTGGTGAGGCGTGCCACCATGCCAACGCCCGGACCGTTGAAGTGCGTCTGCACTGTCGGGAATGAAGATCCCGTCCAGATCGTGCTGGAATCGACCGTGTTCCACGAATCGTGAATGTAGCGGAACGTCACGCGGTTGTTCTTGTTTATGTTGTGGTCGATGCGGAACAATTCCTCACGCCACGTGGTTGGCTGCGTCGTGGACTTCTGAAAGAATGCCGCGCCCGGCGTATCGAGCGTAGCGACCGGAATCAGCGGCAGAAGCGCTGTGGCCACCGGGTCGATCGGGAGCGGGCCCAAACTGCCATCGTATTTTAATCCCGTTCTCGGGTCGGTCGGGCAATCAACGCCCGGACATACGTCGCTGAAGTCACCCCCACGCTCCAGGCTATAGGGAACTGGCACGTTGAAGTCCGTCGGTACTCGCTCCCGGCGCCACTCTTGCGACCAGAAAAAGAATGTCTTCTGCTTGTCCTTGTTGTAGCCGTTGGGAATAAAGATCGGCCCGCCGAGCGTATAGCCGAAATCATTTTTCTTGTACGCAGGCACCGAACTTTGAAAGTAGTTGCGTGCGTTGAAAGCGTCGTTGCGGACGAACTCGTACGCATTTCCGTGGAAGGAACTCGTGCCCGACTTGGTTTCGACTTCCACTGTGCCCGACCCGTTGCGTCCGTACTGCGCGCCATAGTTCGAGGTCAGCACCTTGAATTCCGCGATCGCCTCAAGGCTGGGGTATACGTTCAGACTGGTGTTGCTGCCGTTGTCCATGTTGTCGCCACCGTCGAGTTCCCAGTTGTTGTACTCAACGCGGCCACCGTTGATGGCGTAAGAAATGTTGCCCGTGATCCCGACGGATGCCTCATCTGCTCCGGTCTGATTGCTGACGCCAGGAACCAGCGTCACCAGTTGCGTAAAGTTCCGACCATTCAGCTGTAGCTGAGTAATCTCTTTGCCCGAGACCGTGCCAGCCAATTCCGACGACTGTGTCTCAACCTGCGCAACGGAGCTGCCGATTACCGTTACTTCCGTCGTCGAAGCGCCCACCTGCAGTTGGGCATCGACACGCGTTTTGTCCGCCACACTGAGCGAGACTCCCGTGACTGAATATTTCTTGAAGCCCTGCGCGACGATCGAAATGTTGTAGGCCGCGGGGGCGGGCAACGCCGGAGCGCTGTATTCGCCAGACTGGTTGGTGGTCAGCGCGCGATGCACGCCCCGTTCCGCGTTGTCCACGGAGACCTGGGCGTTTGCCACGGCGGCTCCACTCGGATCAGTGACGGTGCCGGTTAGTGATGCCGTGTCCTGCGCGAAAAGGCTGGCTGCCGAGAGGGCTCCCAGCAGGATTGCAACTGCCAACACCAGATGTTTTCTCATATCGCTCGCTCCCTTGGGCGCTCGAAAAAGGGCGACTTCTGAGCCTTTGCACTGGAGGAGTGTTTAGCCCACTTCGACCCTTGTTCGCCGCTGTGTCGCGGAACCCACCCCTGCATTCCGCCAACTCCAGCAGTCCTCACTTAGAGGAAAATGCCTTTATTAAAACGTATCAATAGTGCGTCAGGTGGATTGTGCTGTCAAGAGTAAATCGCGGTTCCGAGAGCGTTAACGCACACGGCCCCTATTAAATTTGGTAGACCCGCTACTTCATTTGAGATTCCGCGTCGATTCGCGCACGATCAGTTCCGGGGCGATTCTTCTGTGCACCGGTTGCACAGTCTTCTTTTCCAGCGATGCATTGATCGCCTCGAGAACAATGGTCGCTGCCGCTGAGCCCATCAACTCCATCGGCTGGCGCACCGTGGTTAGCGCCGGAGAATAGATGGCTGAAGGTGATACGTCGTCGAATCCTACCACCGAGCACTGATCGGGCACGCGGATGCCGGCCTTCGCCAGTGCCCGGATGGCACCGAAAGCGGTCATGTCGTCGAAGGCCATCAGCGCCGTAAACGGCCGCCGGCGGCGCAGGAGTTCTTCCGTCAATTTGTAACCGTCTTCGAAACTGGAAAAAGGATCGCGGGACTCGGGGAGATCCAGGATCAAACGAGGGTCGAGTTCGATGCCATGTTCACGGGCAAGGGCGCGCACTCCACGCCAGCGGGGTTCGGTGTCAGAGAGTTGGTGAGGGCCGCGGATGAACGCAATCTTGCGATGGCCGATCGAGTATAGATGGTCGAGGGCGGCGCGCGCGCCGACGCTGTTATCCACGATCACCGAACTGATATCGGTCTTGAGTTCGCGCCCAACGATGGCGGTCGGAATATTGTTGGTCTTCTCCAGATCGGCCAGAACGTTGATGTCCACGAAAAGCCAGTTGGCCAGCACTACTAAGCCTTCGATGCGGCGGTCCAGCAACATTTCCAGATAGCGCTCGAAGCGGCTCCGATCATTGTGCACGTCGGTAAGAATCGGCAGGAATGATGCCTGGTAGAGGGTGTTTTCGATCCCGCGCAACACCAGCGTGCAGTAGGGGTCGGTCATGTCGAAAACCATGACGCCCACTGTGTGACTGCGACGGCTGCGCAACGACCGCGCAAAAAGGTTTGGTCGATACCCGAGTTGTGCAGCCGCCTGCTGGATTCGCCCCTTCGTGGTATCTGGAATGTATCGCGCCAGCGGAGCGCTATTCAGTACGATGGAAACCGTGGCTGAGGAGAATCCACTGCGTTCTGCAACATCGCGAATCGTGACCGCGGCCGATTGCGAACGCTTGCGGGCTGGGTCGGGGACACGCTGCTGCTTCGTTTTGGACGGGGCCTTTGCCCCGGTTTTTCCCGGGCCTGCAACGGGGCGCGACGGCTTCGAATCGCTCGGGTCCATGAGCTCCTTGTATTTCGCCCTCTTGCTGGCGGACACTACAGCACGAGGCTACGAGAGTCAAGCATGAGAGCGCAAGTGAGAGGAGTGGGTCTGGGTGTCGTAATCTTCGCTGCTCTTCTGCTTTCGACCGCTACCGCCCAGAGTGTGTCGCAGCCGAAATCTTCCGCGACCCATGCGGCCAGCACGACGAATAATATCGCTACTGATCCCAAGAAGTCGTTTGAAGCCGGAGAAGCCGCTCTCCGTGCCGGGAATCTTGACGAGGCGGAGCGCAACTTTCGCCAAGTCGTGGCCCTCCAACCCGGCGTGGCGGGAGCCTATGCCAATCTCGGCGTGATTCACATGCGCCGGAAGCAATGGCCGCAGGCCCTCACCATGCTGCACAAAGCCGAAAAACTGGCTCCGGGAATGGTCGGCGTGCGCCTGAATATCGGGCTCGTGTACTTTCGCCAGAATCAATACGCATCTGCCATCGCCCCGTTTGAGTCCGTGGTGAAGGAGTCACCCGCATCATTCCAGGCGCGATACCTCTTGGGCCTTTCCTATTTCTTCAACGATCGCTGGACCGACGCCATCGGTGCACTCCACCCGCTCTGGGCGCAGGCCTCGGACCAGATGAACTATCTCTACGTACTGGGCATTGCTGCCTACAAGACGAAGGACTCGCAGCTCGAAGAGAAAGCGCTCGGCCGTCTTGTGGAGGTTGGCGAGAACACGCCCGAGTTTCACCTGCTGATGGGCAAGGCGCATTTGAATCGCGGCGAAGACGACGACGCGGTAAAGGACCTTGAGTCCGCAGCGCAAGGCGATCCCAAACTGCCGTTTGTCCATTTCAATCTCGGTCTCGCCTACGCGCACAAGCAAGACTACGAACGGGCCCGCAAGGAATTTCAGAAGGATGTCGCATTGGAACCCGAGCTTCCTTTCTCGTATGAACAATTGGGCGGGCTGGAAGCGACGGCGGGAAACGAGGACGAGGCCGAGAAAAACTTCCGCGCGGCGCTCAAGATCGATGGGACACGAACCGCTTCGCTCACCGGACTAGCCAAGATCGAGGAACACAAGCAGCGGTACGCCGCCGCCCTGGCAGAACTGGATCGCGTTATTGCACTGGAAGCCGAGAATGCAGGTGCTCGCTATCTGCGCGGGCAAGTGCTCGTGCACATGGGCCGCGAGAAAGAAGGCCGCGAGGAACTGGCTCGCGCCACAAAGATGCTCAACGATCAGCGCGCCGCACGCCACAAGGAACTCGAAGGTGAGTCGGTTCCGAGTCCAGAGTTGGCGAAAGAACCGGAATGAGAACCTAAGCCCGCGCATGCACCTCGAATTCGGCCTCGACACGGCACGGGGTCTTGCTGAATTTCCGATTCATGCCATCCGTTCTTTGGCGAGCACGGGGCAAGGCACTCGCCGATAATGCTTGGCGATGACCACACTGCCAGTGTGCGCCGCAGATCCCGGCCTGTTTGGCGGTTATACCGCGGGCCCGTTTTACGACGAGATGTTCGCCTCGCAAGGGCGGGCGCGATCGCACTATTCACGCCTCTTCACCAAACTTGGAGGCATGGCCCCTAGTCAATTCGAAGAGCGCCGCAAACTGGCCGATCTTTCGTTTCTCCTCCAAGGCATCACCTTCACTGTTTATAGCGATGGCCGCGGAACCGAACGCCTCTTCCCGTTTGACCTGATTCCTCGCATCCTGCCGCAATCTGAATGGGAGCGCATTGAGCGCGGATTGAGCCAGCGCGTCGTGGCCCTGAACCTATTTTTGCAGGACGTCTATGGCCGCCAGTTAATTCTCAAGGACCGCAAGATCCCGGCCTCCCTGGTTTTTTCCTGTCGCCACTTCCGCCGCGAAATGGTTGGTCTCGAAGTCCCCCACGGCATCTACACCCACATCTGCGGTATTGACCTAGTGCGCGACTCTGCCAGCGGCGAATTCATGGTCCTGGAAGACAACGTCCGCACCCCCAGTGGTGTTTCCTACGTTCTCGAGAATCGCCTGGTAATGACCCGCACGTTCCCCGAAGTTTTTCAGGAACACGAAGTCCTTCCTGTCAACCACTATCCCGCCGAGCTCTCCCGGATCTTGCGCAGTGTTTCTCCCCGCGGAGAGTCCGATCCTCAGATCGTTCTGCTCACTCCCGGCATTCACAACAGCGCCTATTTCGAGCACAGTTTCCTGGCCCAGCAGATGGGCATCGAACTCGTCGAGGGCCGCGACCTGGTCGTTGATGGCGTGGTCGTGTATATGAAGACCATCAACGGTCTGAAGCGCGTGGATGTGATTTATCGTCGCGTGGACGATGACTTCATCGACCCTCTTTGCTTCCGCTCCGATTCCATGCTCGGCGTGCCGGGTCTGATGGGTGCCTATCGCGCAGGAAATATTGCGCTGGTCAACACTCCCGGCAATGGCGTCGCCGATGACAAAGCGATCTACGCTTACGTTCCCGAGTTGATCCGCTATTACCTCGGCGAGGATCCTCTGCTGAAGACCGTCGAAACCTATCTCTGTGACCGTTCCGACCATCTCTCCCACGTGCTGGCCAATCTGCCGCAACTCGTCGTGAAGAGCGTCGGCGAATCCGGAGGCTACGGCATGCTGATGGGTCCCAGTGCGGACCGCGCGCAGATCGCGGACTTCCGCGACAAGATCGTTGCCGAACCACGTAATTACATCGCCCAGCCCATCGTGCCCCTGTCCGTGGTTCCTTCTTATGACGCGACTAGCGAGCGCATTGCCGGGCGCCACGTCGATCTGCGTCCCTACTGCCTCTACGACGGCCAGAATGTCACCATTGTTCCCGGCGGGCTCACTCGAGTGGCTCTCCAGCAGGGCTCGCTGGTCGTGAATTCCTCTCAGGGTGGCGGCAGCAAAGATACCTGGATTTTGCGAGGAGAGTGCTGACATGCTTTCGCGCATCGCAGACTCCCTGTTCTGGCTCGGACGCTATATCGAACGCGCCGAAGATACCGCGCGCATTCTCGACGTGACCTTCCACACGCTCCTCGAGCAAAAACAGCAGCCCTTCGGCGTTCGTTGGGATCCCATTATCTCCATGGCGGGCGAGGAAACGCTTTTCCGCCAGCTTTATAACGAACCGAACGCCCACAATGTTTTTGAATTTCTAGCCTTTAGCCCGAACAATCCCAGTTCAATCATGCAGTGCATTAACAAGGCTCGCGAGAATGCGCGCACCATCCGAGACCGCATCTCGCGCGAGATGTGGGAAGACTTGAACGGCCTTTACTTTTCCCTCGGACGCTTTGATCCACAGGAAGAAATTTTGGCTGGTCCGCACCGGTTTTGCGGACGCGTGATTTTTGGCAGCCATCGCTTCCATGGTGTCTCCGATGCCACTCTGCCACGCGACGAAGGCTGGGAATTCCTGCGCGTAGGTTGGGCGTTGGAACGCGCCGAGATGACCGCCCGCCTTGTGGATGTGCAATACCGCACGCTACTGGAAC